>Ga0209698_10001374_pt1 | contig 28023 bp, 29 predicted proteins | sample LitLauG_LLR_2012_FD_187203 | JGI IMG/M metagenome (GOLD analysis project Ga0209698, IMG submission 187203) | Freshwater sediment microbial communities from Pennsylvania, USA - Little Laurel Run_MetaG_LLR_2012 (SPAdes) (version 2) | ecosystem: Environmental > Aquatic > Freshwater > Creek >... | reverse complement strand
GGTAGAACCCTTAGGGGCCGTTGGCGCAGTCTGGTAGCGCACTTCCTTGACATGGAAGGGGTCACAGGTTCAAGTCCTGTACGGCCCACCAAAATGTTGTCGTAGATTCACTGCCGAGTCACGAGAGCGCCCTGAGAAGCAGGGCCCGGATCGCTCCGTGATGCAGTGCCCACGCGGACCATGTCGTCGTCGCCATCAGGTCGATGACGCGTGGGCGCTCATCCTCCGAGGCGTCGATGACGGAGCGGACGGTGATGGGGTAGTGGTCGGGGCAGGGTGCGAGTAACGGATAGTCCCGATGTGTCCAGTCGCCGATCATCGTTCGACGTCGATTGCCCGAGATGTCCAGGTCGATCCACGCGCACAGACTCATGAGGTGGACCGTGACCGATTGCCGATTGCGCGGATCTGGATTGACAGAGTGCTGAACGGCGTACGAATCCACCAGTTGTTGTGTCGACGCCATCGCCTCGGCGCCATTCAGTGAATCCTTCCACTCCAAGAGCTCGCCGTATATTTTCCAGCAGCCAGGGCTCGAGTCCATGTACGCGTGGACGGGGCCCGCGGTGTCGGGCGTCGATGCTCCGCATCCGTGACAGTTGACTTCGCCCACGTTCTCCTATCGAGTCCGAATTCCGTATCGGGAGTCGCGTCCCCTCTCTGCACACGAGACTATCTGTGTACGTGTCGATCAGCGTGCTGACACGACGACTGCCAGTAGGCAGGAGTGGGATCAATCTGCTGCTATCGGCGATCGACGCGGCGCGTTGCCACGGTTGTCGTAGGGTCAGGGCCGAACAGACTAGTCCGCTGGGGTGCACCACAAGATGGCCCGACATCCGATGGACGACTGCATCGACATTCACGCTGTGCCGAGAACGATCCTTGGTTCATGGGCGTCACCCGCGGCGCAGTCGCGTGTCGGCTCGTGATCGCACGAGCATCGCGGTCAGCGTCGTAAGGGTATTTGACGTCGTGAGTGTTGGCCTGCGACGATTACCCGATGGAAGTCTCTCGTCTCGCCTTTCTCGCCGCCGCAGAAGCATCAGTTGCGATGCTCGCGCGGCCCGAAGTGGCTCAGAAGTGGGAAGACAGTAGCGTCCTCGCGGAGTTCTCCGTCGGCGCCCTGGCCGGTCACCTGCTGCGCGGAATGGCGACCGTCGAGATGTATCTGGATGGGGCCGAGCCGACGAGTGAACCCGTCGACGCCGCGCACTATTACCTTTCCTTCGAGTTGACGCCGGACATCTTCTCGCCGATCAATCGCGACGTGAGGGAACGGGGGCGTGAGATGGCGACGGGCGGGCCTGTCGCGGTCGCCGAAGCGGCACGATCACTACTTGGGCGTCTCACGCAGCGCCTGGACCTCGAGCCGCGAGAGCGTCGCCTCGAGGTTCGCGGCGGACTGGCGATCACGCTCGACGAGTACCTACGCACTCGTGTGGTGGAGCTGGTGGTGCACGTCGACGACCTCGCGCTCAGTGTGGGGCTGAAGGACGATGAGGTCGTTGCGTCCTCGGCCACTGGAGTGGCGATCGACGCGTTGGTCGACCTCGCCCGACTTCGCCATGGTGACGTGGCCGTGCTCCGTGCCCTCACGCGACGAGAGCGCGACGCGGTCGATGCTCTGCGCGTCCTTTAGGGTCACGCGAGGCACCAACGGCGCGCATGGGACGGGTGTGTCCGTCGCGAGCAGATCGTGATCCTTCTGGATCGACGGTGGTCCTTGGTGCAAGGGCCGCGTGGCCGAGTGGTGCCGACCCGCGGCGACCCCGACCGGGCATCTGATGGTGTTCGGACGGCGACCTCCCTAAGGTGGGGCGAAGTTGAAGGGAGGAACGGTGGATGAAGCCGATGACGTCGTGGGGACGTCGAAGGAGAAGCGACTCGTCGGCGAGGCGGCGGCGCTCCTCGTGCGACCTGGTATGTCAGTGGGTCTCGGCACCGGATCCACGGTGGCCTATCTCTTGGCGGCACTCGCGGCCCGCGACCTCGACATCGCCTGCGTGGCGACGTCGCACGCTACCTTCGATGTCGCTGCTCGCCTCGGGTTACGCGTTCGTCGTTTCGACGGGCTCGATCATCTCGACATGGCGATCGACGGAGCCGACCAGGTCGACCCTTCGGGATGGCTGGTCAAGGGCGCTGGCGGAGCCCAGACCCGCGAGAAGATCGTGGCAGCATCGGCGACGCGCTTCGTGGTGATCGTCTCGTCGAACAAGGTGGTGGCGTCTCTGGTGCCACCAGTTCCCCTTGAACTGATGGCATTCGGCCTCGATACCACGCTGCGCGCACTTGGTGATGTCCGCCTTCGTGATCGTCCGATCAGTCCCGATGGTGGAGTCTTGGCGGAGTATCTCGGTCCGATCGATGATCCCGGCGAACTGAGCCGACGCCTTGACGCGATCCCCGGGGTCGTGTCCCACGGGCTCTTTGAGCCCTCACTCGCGAGCGATATCTTGGTCGGTCGTGGCACGGAGGTGGAAGTACGCCGGTCGGGTGGGCGTGAGGAACGCGCCGTGACGTAGTCCACGGGCCCCTCGCGTCGCAGAAACGAGGTCGTTGCTCGGTTGTTGCGTCCACACGTGTGGAAATCATGTGATGAGAATGTGAGTCGACGCCTCACGTCACGTTCACGACGGCGCCATCGGGTGGGGCGAGTAAGGTCTCAGTGGCGAGTGGTTCGAATTGGTCGGACTCTCGTGTGGAGAATTGAGTATTCGTGGCACAAGGAACAGTGAAGTTTTTCAATGCAGAAAAGGGTTTCGGTTTCATCTCGCGTGAGCAAGGTGATGACGTATTCGTCCATTTCTCCAACATCCAGGGCGACGGCTACAAGAGCCTCGAAGAGGGGCAGCTCGTCGAGTTCGACGCAGTGCCCGGTAAGAAGGGCGAGGAAGCGCAGAACGTTCGCGCTATCTGAGCACTCCTGACGCAGTGACGAGACGGGCGATGCGGACCACTACTCCTTGAGTACTGCGACGCTCGCACGTCATCGTCACGGCGCTACCGTCCTGACGGCGGCACAGGTCATCGATCTAGATTCCTCCGGTCCGTTCGATCGGATGACAGACGCGTCTATGACGATGTGATCCTGGGGACGACGAGGTCTGTGCTTGGTTCTTCGTCGTGGCCCACGCGGGTATGGCGACGTCGCGAGGGCGCCGAAACTATTGTGTGGCTGACGGCGTGACGCACGCGCTGTCGTCGTGTGCGGCGTCGTCCTATCTCAGACCCTCTTCCTCAGAAAGCGATCGAAATGACTGATTTCGCAGGTTCCTGGAACGCAACTCTCGTCACTCCCATCGGAACGATGATTGTCGTCTTTGACATCACCGACGTCGATGGTGTGATTGGGGGAGTCGCGAAGTCCGACGCCGAGGCGGTGGATATCCTCGATGCGGTGGCCGATGGCGACCGATTGACGTGGACCCAGCACGTGACCACGCCGATGAAGCTGACTCTCAAGTTTGATGTGACCGTCGACGGCGACACCATGACCGGTGGCTACAAGGCCGGCATCTTCCCCTCGTCCAAGGTGAACGCGACTCGGGCCTCCGCGTAGGACCGAATCGCCACGTCCGCCAGGCGATTGCGCGGACGAGGAAGGGCGCAGAATGACGAAGACACCGTCACAGTTGATCGACGAGCGTATCGAGGAGCTGGGCGATTGGCGAGGAGCGTTGCTCAGTCGCCTCCGTTCCCTGATCAAAGTGGCAGATGGTGACATCGTCGAGGAGTGGAAATGGCGAGGGGTCCCCGTCTGGTACCACGATGGCATGGTCTGCACGGGCGAGACCTACAAGAGCGTCGTGAAGATGACGTTCGCCAAGGGTGCGGCACTCGAGGACCCCACGAAGTTGTTCAATTCCAGCCTGGACGGCACCACTCGGCGCGCCATCGACTTTCACGAGGGCGAGGTGATCGACGAGAGGGCCTTGACGGCCCTCCTACGCGCAGCGGTGACCCTCAATCAGGCGTCGGCGAAGCGCTAGTCCCTTTTCGTCCCCGCATCGCTCGTCAGTGTCGTCAACGAGGTTGTCCGGATATCTGCTGGGGGCACTCTTCACGGGCCGTAGGTCACTGCTACGAAGTCGTTGGTGTGGCGAGAGCCGAGCGCGCTCGCGTCAGCTCCGTGGTACGCCACCGGTCGCGGCCGAGGAAATGACGAACTCCGTGGCGGCGCGCACGCCGTTCAAGAACAGTTCGTATTGTCGTTCTTTGGGAACGTCGAAGTCGGTGGTGGCCAGCCCCGCGTTGTCCACGAAGATGGTGCGTGCCGCGGTGCGTTCGTGCAACGCGTTCGCGTCCCATTCGCTCATCGTGGTGCGCAAGCAGTGCATCGCGACCGCCAGGGCGGAGTCGCACGGCGGACGCGCCGGCACGTCCGTCTCGAGACGCGACAGCTTCACTCCGATGGTGGGCCACCGTGGCGCTTTGTCGTCGACGCGGTCGAAGGCGTGGATCGGAAACTTCTCGAGGAGTGCTCCGTCGACCCAGGTGTGGGTTCCCGCCGCGTAATGCACGGCCGTCGCAACCCCTCCAGGTCCGGGCAGTTGCACCGTGGCGTCACGCGATTGGAAGTGGACTGGTTCGAAGACGAAGGGTATCGACATGGACGCGCGCACCGCACTGACGGGGTCCTGCTCGTCAGGATCGTGCCCGTAGAGCGGGTAGTCCCAGGGAAGTCGGGCAAGTTGCCCTCGCGTGATGTCAGACGTCATCACGACGAGACGATAGGCCCGGCCGGGGGCCAAGCTCATGTCGGGGTCCTCGTCGGGACGCAGCTTGAGATCGGCGAAGGTTGAGACCCCGAGTTCGTCGCGCAGGATCGGCCGCAACCACGTCTCGAGGTAGTCGCCCGAATAGAGCCCCGTGCGTTCGGTGAGCAATGCGGCGTCAGCCAACACCATGCCCATTCGACCGGTCGCCCGCTCGAACAGTTCGTGCGCCTTGCCGTTGGGCATGAACTTCTTGAAGTCGAGCGTAAGACCCAGTTCGAGCAATCGGCGCAGTGGTTGGCCCGACTGGGTCAGTCCCGCCACCATGCTCGCGGTGACGGCACCGGCGCTGGTCCCAGCCACCGCGCGTATGGAGTAACCCGCCTCGCTCAGCGCCATCACGGCGCCGACGAGCCCGGGGGCCTTCACGCCGCAGCCCTCGAGAACGAGGTCAGCGCGCAATTCCTTGCGACGCGTCACCGGATTGAGCCAGCCGTCACTCGTCCGCAATGATTCTGCCGCGTCCTCGAAACGCCGTTGATCACTGGCGGTGCGTCGGTACCCGAAGTCGGCGTCGAGGGCGAGCGTGGTCGAATCGGTCATCTTGTCCTCCGGCGGTGACGGTCCTGACAACATTCTTGCGTGTGGCGGCTACCCGATGGTGGCGAGGACTACGAAACGTCCGGCGACCGCCGGGGCGACGCCGCTAGTTGAGTCCGCAGAGGCCGGTGAAGGGTGGGACGTTGGTGAGGGGCGGACCTTGCTGGTTCTGGAACATCAGAGCGATGGCCGGGTTCTGGTTCGCGAAGGCGACGAGACCCGTGGAGAGCCTCGCGATACCCAACGAGGTCACGAGGAAGTGCACGGTGGTGGCCACCACGATGCGGAACGCGGGCTTGTCGATGCCGTCGTAGGGCGGGAGATGGTGAGCGGTCTGCAACTCGAGGAACCACTTGTCGCTTTGGTGGACGTCCCGGTACAAGGTCACCGCACTGCGGATCGAATTGCATTGGTCGTTGAGGCTTTGGACCATCAGGAGCGGAGGGGCGTCCGCGGCGGCGGCGTACGCCTGGTCAGGAGCCTCTTGGCCCGAGAGGATCACGATCGCCTGGATGTCCAGTCCTTGGTCGAGACGGGCGAAGGGGACGCCCTGGGGATCGAGCCCCCGGTTGTAGGCGAGAGTGGCCACCGTGTTGGCTCCGTCGGACTGTCCAGCCAGGGCGATGTGTGCGGGGTCGGCCAAGCCATGGATCAGCGCACACGACGGGTCGACCTGGGTCGAGTCCTTGAGGACCTGTCGAGTGACGAACGCGACGTCGCCCGGCTCGTTGGCGAGGTCGCCCTCGGTATCGGCGCCACCTTGGGCGGTGACGGCTGAATGCTTCTCGTCGGGGAAGAAGGGGGCCACGACGACGAAGCCCGCCCGGGCCCAATCGTCGAGCAACGCGGCGTAGGTGTCCGGAGAGACGTCGTAGCCATGGGCGAAGACGATGACCGGGTAACCGCCCCGGCGCGCCAAGGGGGTCGCGCCCGTCGTTTCGGTGGGTGACCCACTCACCGCCGAGATCGGATACCTGATCTCAGTGAGCAGGGTGCGATGCGTGGATCTGATCACGGCTGGTTGCCGCGAGTAGTCGTAGACCGGCCGGGTGGGATCGACGAAGGTGCACCGCGTGATTCCGACCGCGACCCGGTGCGTGGGAGAGCTGCTGAGCACGTGGGCGAGCGTCGTGCTGGCATGACCCGCGGTGATCGTCGTCTCCAGGGTCGTGGACGTACTCGGGTGCGACGTCGTCGTGACGCTCGTCGCGCCACCGGCGTAGGTGCCGGCGTGCGTTGGACTGTCGTGTCGCAGAACCAGCAGGGCGGACCCGGCGCTGTGGGGCGTGATCGTGGTGACCCAGGGAATGACCGCCACGTTCAGCGCGAACGCGAAGCGCCATCTCCTCCAGGCGCCACGATTCTTTCGCGCCCCATGCTCGTGTTCTTGAGTGCTCACGATGATCCGATTCGTCCCACTTCTCGCTACCAACGACGGACCTGACTACGAAGGGTCAGACCCGCGAGGGCGGTATTGGTCGCAGGGCACCAACACTTCCGACATTTCGACTCTAGCGAGCCCTGCGCCACACCAATTGGACACCGTGACCACTTCGGCGCACCACTCGTGGGGCAGACTGGTCACGGCACGGGTGAGCGAAGCGAGGTGGACTACGAAGGTTGGTCTGAGTACGGGCTACTGGTCGTCGGGCCCTCCGGCGACGGCCGTCGAGGACGTCGCTGCGGCCGAGCGGCTCGGCTTCGACTCCATTTGGACGTCGGAGGCGTACGGCTCGGACGCGCTCACGCCGTTGGCCTGGTGGGGCGCATCAACGACGCGCGTGCGTCTGGGCACCGCGATCATGCAGATGGCGGCTCGCACACCGACCGCCACCGCCATGGCGGCCATGACCATGGACCACTTGAGTGCGGGGCGCTTCATCCTGGGTCTCGGCGCGTCCGGTCCTCAGGTGGTCGAAGGGTGGTACGGCCAGCCCTTCGCGAGGCCGCTGGCGAGGACTCGCGAATACATATCGATCGTTCGCCAGGTCATAGCGCGACAGGAGCCGGTGTCCTTCGAGGGTGAATTCTTTCGCCTGCCTCACCCCGTCGAGACCGGGTTGGGCAAGGCGCTCAAGTCAACGGTGCATCCCTTTCGTCGCGACATTCCTATCATGCTCGCCGCTGAGGGGCCCAAGAACGTGTCGCTGGCGGCCGAAGTGGCTGACGGCTGGCTACCGCTGTGGTTCTCGCCCAAGAGCGACGCGTTCTATCGTGAGGCCTTGGGCGAGGGATTCGCTCGACCGGGGAGTCGGCATCAGGGGCTTGGTAGCTTCGAGGTGGTCTCACTGCTGCCGGTCATCGTCGCCGATGACGTGGAGGCGTGCGCCGACCTGCTGCGACCCACCCTGGCGCTCTACATCGGCGCGATGGGCGCGCGCGACGCCAACTTCCACTTCGAGGTCTTCGCGAGGATGGGTTACGAATCTCAGTGCACCACGATCCAAGATTTGTACTTGGATGGGCACAAGGCTGAGGCGATCGCCGCGGTGCCGACGGCCCTGGTCGAGGACGTGGCGCTGATTGGACCCCTGGCCAAGGTGATCGATGAGGCGGCGCGTTGGAAGGAGACGGTGATCACCACGGCGTTGGTGACGGGTCCTTCATCACAGTTTGAAGTAATCCTGGACATTCTCTCGTAATACGAAGCACCGCACGCGTTCTCAAGTGGTTGTCGCAATTGGCGCTTAGTGAGCGTAGCGATGTCGAAGTCGTCGATGGTAGACGTGGCGATGCTCGTGGCGGGGGCGGTGCACGAGATCGAGTTCGCGCGAAGCGGCGTCGATCCTCTTCAAAGCGGGCAACCCGGGGATGACCAGGAGGGTGACGATCATACCGATCCACGCGAGGCCCGCGCGCAGTCCCGTCACGTGTATCAGCAACGTCATCGCCAGCGAGCCGATCGCCATGCCGCCGACGTCGCCGGCCTCGATGGCTCCCATGACGCGACCCAGTACCTCATCGGGCACCAGGTGTTGCAAGACGGTGATCGCGTTGATGTCGACGATCGAGTTGGCGACGCCGATCAGCCCCATCGTGAAGAGGGCGGCCGCGAGGTTCGGGAAGACTGCGATGATCAACAGCGGCGCGCCCCAGAGCATCACCCCGATACCGAAGTGGGTGGCGAGGCGAGAGCGTTGCATCAACATCAGGGCGATGAAGCCGCCGAGTAGACCACCGATGCCCAAGGTGGATTCCATGAGCCCGAGGCCCGAGTTGCCGATGTGCAACATCCGCAGCGCGATGGCGACCGTGAAGACGGCTGAGGCCCCGGCGACGACGCACTGCAAGACGTACAAGATGGCCAGGACGCGCACGTCGCGGTTCTGCGCGATCGCGCGAAAACCCTTGGAGGCCCGTACGAGGAAGGTTTCGGCGTCGGACTCGCCCTCACGGGCGTGTGTCGCCATCTGGTTGGCGAATGCCGGTGATCGTTCATCATCCCTAGGGGGACGTACCGTCGAGACGATGAGCGCCGACCACACGAAGCTGGCGGCGTCGACGCCGAAGGCGATGGGCACGGTACTGAACGCCAGGAGAAACCCCGCCAGGGCGGGACCCGCGAAGAATCCCACGCTCTCGATCGTGCTCGAGACCACGTTGGCTCCGGAGAGCTCGTCCTCTTGGCGGGCCAATGAGGGCAAGATGGCGGCCTGAGCTGGACGAAAGGCGGTCCCGGCGAGGCCGACCAGAACGATGAGCGTGTAGACGGCCAACTGCGAGCCGTGCACCGCGATCAGAATCGCGGCGACGACCACCAGGACCAGTCGCGTGCAGTCGGCCCCGACCATCACCGAACGTCGTGGGTAACGATCGGCGAGGGTCGAGGAGAACGGGGCGACCGACGCGATCGCCACGTAGCGCACCACCGCCAGGAGCCCGACCGCCGTGGTGCCGCCGCTGCGGTACACGTAGATCGCCGCACTCAGGGCGAAGACGCCGTCGCCGATGAGCGAACCGGCGAAGGCCAGGAAGATGCGACGCATCGCGCGGTTGGCGACGACGTCGGACATCGCTTTGCGCGACGACGTGAGCTCTTGACTGATGAGACTCATCGGCGACCTCCTCCCCAGGCGACGCCGTCGGCTCGTGACCACGACGAAGTGTGACGAATCTTGACACACCGAGGCGCAGGGCGTCACGAAACCGCTGACGACGGGCCGTCGTGCGTGTCAGAATCGGCTGTCACAGGAATGGCGCCGCGAACAGGGGTAGAGAGATCGTGATCAAGCTGGAGCGAACAATCCTTGAAGGGCTCGCTCACGAACACCCCACGCCCGCCGTGGTGCGCGCCGCACTGCAACGGGCGATCGAACTCGAACATGCGACGATTCCCTTGTACCTCTACGCGCTCTATTCCCTCAAACCTGGCCGCAACCTCGATATCGCGCGGGTCCTCGAGTCAGTGGTCGTCGAAGAGATGTTGCACATGGTGTTGGCGGCGAACATCCTCAATTCATTGGGTGGTGAACCCGAGATCGCGACTCCCCGGTTCGTGCCACGGTATCCGGGGCGACTCCCGGGAGGGGTTGAGCAGCACCTCATCGTTCACCTTCGACCCTTCTCGCTCGACCAGCTCGAAGTCTTCATCGAGATCGAGGAGCCTCGCGACCCATTCGACCACCATGCACTGGCCGCGGCCCAGGACGAGCCGTGCACGATCGGGGAGTTCTACACGCTGATCCAGGGGGCGCTCGCGCGGATCGATCCGAGCACCTTCATCTCGCCGCCACGCCATCAGGTGGGCCCCGACCTCATGTACGGTGCGGTGGTCGTGGATGATGCCGCATCGGCGGCACGCGCGATCGAGGTCATCGTCGAGCAGGGTGAGGGCACCGCCACCTCACCCGAAGAGGTCGCCGGATTCGGCGGCGTCAACGACTTCGCCCACTTCTATCGATTCCTCGAGGTGCAACGCGGGCGCCGCCTGGTCAAGGCCGAGGTGGTCGAGGTCGGCTACGACTTCTGCGGCGAGCCGATCGACTTCGATCCCGAGGGCGTCGTCGACTTGCCGAGCGACCCGTCCGCGAACCAGTATCCGCAAGATTCGCCCGAGCGTCGGATCATCGACCGATTCAACGCCACCTACACCGCGCTGCTCGCTACCTTGGAGCGCCTCGTCACTGGTCGCAACGACCGCGGCACCTTCGATCGGTGCGTGAGCCTGATGCGCTCCCTCGAGGGACTGGCGCGCGCGATGGCCGCGGGTGAGGAGACTGGGGGAGTGCCCCTTGGTCCCACCTTCGAATATCAGGCGGTGTCACCGCTGGCGACTCCTGGTTCCACCTAGGGGGCGGGAACGGTTCTGACCAGGGCACCCGACATCAGGTTAAGTTCGGTCAACGACCCGGTGGCGGCCGCCGGCGTCTTGGAATTGGCGCCGCTACGACTGGCGACCCACAGGTCGGGGCCCGCGACGGCGAAGGCCGAGAGCAGACTGAAGTAGTAGGGGCCGTTGGTGTTGCACATGAACCAGTAGGGCTTGGCGGTGGTCGAGGACATCCTGGTCACCATCGGACTGGTGCCCAGGGGAGTCGCGACGTAGATGTTGGCCCCCGTGGAGGCCATCACGGTGGGATGCCAGAATCCGTAACTCGCGTTGGCGTCGGTGCGGTTGGCCAGCACCCGTCCCGATACCGCGGAGATGGCCGTCACGCCGCTCGTGGCCTGGTCAGCGACCCAGACGCTGCCCCCACCGATCGCTACGCCGTCGGGTGCGCTCAGTCCCTGGCGCGCGATGACTCGCACCAGTTTGCCCGTGGTGGCGTCGACCTCGGTGACCGAGTCGTTGCCCTTGTCGGCCACGAAGACGTGCGTCCCCGTCACTGCGAGTGCCGCCGAGTCGTCGAAGGCGTAGGCGGCGCCGCGGATGTTCATGACAAAGGCGCCGGAGCTGGCCGAGAACTCCGTGATCGAGCCCGACGGGCCCGAGTTCAAAACGAGGACCGTGTTGCCCACCGTCGCCAGGGCCACGGGGTGCGAGATGCGAAATGTGGTCCCGCCGATCACGCGAACGGGTCCTCGGTCGATGGCGTTCACTTCGCTCACCGTGTCGTTGGCGTTGGCGACGAACAGGTCGGTGCCGAGGGCGATGATGGCCAGGGGGTGCGAGAAGCCGAATACCGGAGAGCCGTAGCCGAGCTGGACGAGCCGCGCCCCAGTCGTCGTGTCGACCTCGGTGAGGGTGGAATCGCCAGCGTTGGCGACCCACAGGTGGGTCCCGGTCACGGCGAGCCCCGAGGGAGCGTCGAACTCAGGCAGAGTGACCCGCGCGTTAGCAGCAGCGACTGACGATGCGAAGTCGGGCGTGGTGAACGCCACGAGGGCCGCGGTCACCACCAGCGAGAGGGTGAGCGAACGACGCGACGCGCTGATGAGGTGGGCCATGAGGGGATGCTAGCCCTGACGACCAAGTTTGAAATGTCAATTTCTCGACAACGAATCCGAATGCCGCACCCGCGCGTGGCACCCGCTAGATGAGCGGCAGCACCTTCTTGGCGAGTGCTTCGACCTTGGTCAAGGTGACCTTCGTGGCGCCGACGTCGAGTTCGTTCTTCTTCTTCAGCACCACGACGCCATAGGTGTATCCGTAGGAGGCGGCGCCGAGCGAGGTCGAGAACGCACTGTAGGGTGCGAAGTGGGTGTCCGTCACCGGGTGTTCACCCTGGGTCTTGGACTGGGTCCTGTTGAGCGCGAAACCTGACGCGCCCGACCCGAGGGAGCTGCGAACGTAGACCGCGTTGGAGTTGCCCCCGACGCTGTACCAACAGACGGTGACGCTGCCATTGACCACGGTCGTCACCTTGGTCACCTTGACGCCCAACGTCGCTGACACCTCGGCGGCGCTGACCCTCTGGCATAGGTTGGACGATGCCACGGCGGCGCCGGTCCCGAGAAGGAGTGGTGCGCTCGCCGCGATGCTCAACGTCGAAAGTGCCAGGGTGATGCCGGCCACGTGGGTGGATGAACGACGCATGATGTCTCCCGGGGTCCTGGTGGCTCGTCGACGAGGTCTGTCGGGGACATCTTAGGACTCGCACGTCGAAGGGCGATGGTCGTCGCACGAAGAACTTTGATCTGTCGACGCAGCGTCGCGGAGTCCCGATGCAGCGGCCCGGAACGACGTCGCCAGTTGGCCAGTACCGTGGGACCAGAGGGTGAGCGAAGCGGCGGTCGGTCGCCAGCGATCCCCGTGACGAGGAGATACCGTGAAGATCGCGATCATCGGAGCTGGCAACATCGGCGGGAACCTCACGCGGCGATTGACCCACTTGGGTCACGACGTGACGGTGGCCAATTCGAGGGGCCCCGAGACGCTGACGGAGTTGACGACCCAGACCGGGGCCCAAGCGGCACCGGTCGGCGAGGCGGCTCGCGGCGCCGACCTGGTCATCGTGGCGATCCCCGAGAAGAACGTCGTGAACTTGCCTACGGACTTCCTACAAAGTGCCAGCGACCACGTCGTGGTCATCGACACGGGGAACTACTACCCCCAGCAACGTGACGGCTTGATCGCGGAGATCGAGGCCGGGATGACCGAGAGCGGGTGGGTCGCCAGCCAGATCGGTCATCCGGTCGTCAAGGCCTTCAACGGGATCTACGCCGCGAACATCATCGAACGGGCTCGACCCGAGGGCGATCCAGAACGCATGGCGTTGCCCGTCGCGGGAGACGACGACGCCGCCAAACGTGTCGTGATGGATCTGATCAATGAGTTGGGCTTCGACGCCGTGGATGCGGGGTCCCTGGACGACTCGTGGCGCCAGCAGCCTGGAACGCCCGTCTACGGAGCAACGACTGACGCCAATGGCGTACGCCTGGCCCTCGCGGCGGCCCACCATGCCCGCTCCGTGGAGTGGCGCGCCTAGGGCGTCGATGACTACGGGCGCGTTGCGAGAATCGCCACTCCCTCACCACTGAGGTCGGCGAGCGATTCCTTGCGGCCCGTCATAGCGAGCACCAGACCCTGCAGCGGACCGCTGACCGCGGGTCCGTCGCCGTGGTGCCACGCGACGTCCGTGGCGTGCAGGGCCAGTCCGGTGATGCGTCGTTTGGCGCCGATGAGCAGGTTGGAGTTCTTCCAGCTGTCGGCCACCGCCACGAGCGCCGCCTCGGGTGAGTGGTGGATGAGGCCCAGAGGGCGGCGGATGTCCTCGCCGTGCACGACGATCTCCCCCAACATCGCCACCACCGGTGCGGGAGGGTGGTTCGTCGTGGTAGTACGCGCCCGAAGACGAGCGACCAGTTGCGCGGTTGACGCTGCGGCCACGGACCGGGCGCCGCGTTCGGCGAAGACGTTGAACTTGAGACCGGCTGCGATGAGCTCCTTGTAGAAGTTCGGGAACGTCTGCTCGCTCGCCGCCACGACGTGTCCGACGACGGTACGCACGTCCCAACCCTCGCACCACGACGCCGCACCCCACTGTTGCTCGGACAGACCCTCCAAGGTGTCGGCCAGTGCCGCGCGTTCGGCGTGGATGTTGCTCCAGACGTCTGATGCCTTCATGATCGATCCTCTCGTCGCAACCAAGTCATCACGGGGCGCCCAGCGGAGAATCGGGACCTGGGTCCACACCGGTGACCACCTTGTCGAGGCGGTCGAGGTAGTAGTTCCAGCCAGAGAGGTGGTCGCCAATGGCGTCGGCGGGCAGTCCGCGGTGCACGAGGCGAACCCGGGTGGCGTCACCCTCGGGGATCAAGGTGATCTCGACTGTCGTCGAACCGGCAGGGATGGGGTGGTCGGGCAGGTCCCATCCGAAGGTGAAGACGACCTTGCTCTCGGGGACCACTTCGAGGAAGGTGCCGGCACTGGGATTGACGCCACCACACAGGGCCCGAAACTCGCCACCCGGTTGGGCCACGATGGTCACGTCGGTCCCCATCCACTGGACGAACTTGTCGGGATCAATCAAATAGGGGAAGATCACGGCCGCGGGGGCCTTGACGAGGAGTTCCTTCACGGCGTCGGTCACGGGCTCACCTCGCGCGACGTGGCTTCGGCGAGGTCGCGAAGTCGTTCAAGACTGTCGCTCCAGAAGCTGTCAAGGAATCCGCGCAGCTTGACGATCTCACCGCGGTTCACGCTGTAGAGGCGGCGGGTTCCTTCGCGTCGCTCATGAATCACCCCGTTCTTCTTCAAGACGCCCAAGTGCTGGGAGATCGCCGAACGAGTGACATCGGGGAAATAGTCGGCAATCTCGGCGGCGGGCAGTTCCCGAGCCCAGATGAGACGAATGATGTCGCGCCGCCTCGGTTCGGCGATCGCTTTGAGCAGCATGTCCACGCACATACGTTAGTTGATGCTTACGAAAGAGTCAACTAACGTAGGAGTGGCGTTCGAAGGAGGTGACCATGGCAACGTACGACTTCGTGGTGTCCGATGTGGTGCCGGCTGATCCGGCCACGGTGTACACCGCGTGGCTGAGTAGTGAAGGTCATAGCGAGATGACTGGCGCCAGCGCCAGCGTGGAAGCGCGGGTGGGCGGTCAGTTCCACGCGTGGGACGGCTACATCAGTGGCGTCAACGAAGTGCTCGACGCGCCGCGTCGGGTGGTTCAGACGTGGCGAACCTCAGACTTCGCCTCCGACGATCCTGATTCGACGATCGAGGTGAGCTTCGACGAGGTGCCGGAGGGCACCCTGGTCACCGTGCGACACGGCGGCGTGCCCGCCGAGCAACGGGGGTACGAAGAGGGAGGCTGGGCCCAGTCCTACTTCGCTCCGATGAAGGAGTATTTCCAACGACGCGCCCGCCTAGGTCCAGAATCGAGCGGCGACGAGGGCGAGCGCCAGTAGCGGCCCGGCCCGGCATATCGTCTTGAGCGTGCTCTCCAGGGGCGAGAGGATCAACTCCTTGGTGAGGGGCACGCTCGACCCGTCGACGCGACGCAGCACCCCCTCGACCGACGTCGTACGTCGTCGCAGGTCGCGCGCGGGCGTCGAAAGTTGCTGTTGGGCCAAAGTGACCAGAGCGCCGAAGCCGGCGGCGGAGACCGCGGCGAGGCTCAGCGTGCGGTGCTGGGCGTAGTAGGCGGTGAGGATGGGGAAAGCACCCCAACTCAGGACGACGACCGCTCGGGTGTGCAGACGTCCACCGAAGAGTTCCAGGTTGTACGCGACGGCCGCGAGGACCCCGACCACGATGAAGAGACCGAACCAGCCGCCGACGACGTAGAGACCGACCACTCCGAGACCGACCGCTCCGCCCAACCCCAGTACCGCCGCGACGACGAGCTGCCACGACGCCAACTTGGTGTGCAGCGGTCGCCCGTGCAACTCATCGAGACTGTGGGCTCCCACCCCGACCGCGAGGAGGAAGGCGCCCAACGTCGCCACGAGGCGAGGTGCGCTCACGGGAGCGCTGAGACATCCGCCGACGGTCACCAGCGACAGGTGCAGCGCGGTGTAGGGCGGATGAAGGACGGTCCACCAGTCGCGCAGGGCTCGCGTCGACAGGAATCTCGGCTGCGCGTAGAACGACGGCGCATCGGGAGATGGCGCGTCTGTCATCGTCAATCTCTCCGGTATCCGGAGATGACGACACCACCACCCAGACTCATCGGGCGTATCTCCACGTGATCGATGCCGGCGCGCAGCCAGGCATCGCGTGTCCAGTCGAGCGGGTAGAGCCGGTAGTGCTGAGTGATCGAGGGGCCGAGGAAGCGCCCGGCGGCCCACCAGGGGCGTCCACCCGTGAGAAATCCACCAACTGGAAGCACCGCGCGGGTGTAGATCCACCACGCGGCGTGCCACAGCGGACGCGGTGGCACGGCGAATTCCAACGACGAGATCGCTCCGCCTGGTTTGACGACGCGCGCGATCTCGCGCAGGGTCGCTGCGGGGTCCTCGACGTAGCGAAGGAGGTACGTGAAGGTCAGCGCGTCGAAGCTGGCATCGGGGAACGGCAATTGTTCTGCCCGCGCGCGCACCAGTGCCACCTTCGAGGTGAGCGAGGCCTTCTTCAGAACCCGTTGCCCCTCGCGCAGCATGGCGTCGCTGAGGTCGAGAGAGACGATGCGAGCGCCCGTCACGGCCGCGAGTCTCTTGGTGACGGTGCAGGGTCCGCACGCGACGTCAAGGATGACGCGGGGTTGAACGCCGGTGATGCGCCCGACCATCGCGCGGCGCCAACGCCAGTCCTGGGCGAAGGAGAGGATCTGTGCGATGGCGCTGTAGCGCGCGGGCAACTCTGCGAAGAGCTCCTGGGAGAATTCATTGGGTGCGCGACGGTAGTCACGCACGAGGCGGCGGCTTATCCTCACCATCCACCCGCTGTCGTTGTGGTGCGAATGCTGCTCATTTGCACTTCCTCGTTAGTGGTCGTGGGGTGCTGCGTTCTGCGTCGGGGCGTATCTGGCGGAGCAGGTCATCTCGGTCTAGCGGAAACGTCCCATGACGTGACCGGGCACCGCTGCCCCAGTGGTCTTCAACTGGACACCGCAGCGATGCCGAGGCTCAACGACGCGCGACGTGATGGCGCAACTAGGCTCCTGCTCAGGACGTCCAGACTACGCATCCTTCGGTCGAGACCATCGTGGTGTCGCCAGAGGAGTTGACGATGATAGAGCCCGGCGCTGGCAATCCCCGTGAGACGGCGATGTTAGTGCGGTCGATGTACCACGCGGACACGTCGCAGGGTCGTGGCAGTCATCGCTGGAGTATGCGCGCGGGACCTCGAGTCCAACTCGACGCGATGTACCTATGGTCGCCTCGACCAATCGCGGCGGTGTCGCCCGTGACGGGAGCCGTGGCGACGTTGGCGCTCGTCGGACGCAGCGGCCCGATGGTTTCATCGCAGTGATGAGCGACGAGAAGGAGAATGAGATGTCAATGGTCCGTCGAGCCAGGGAATTGATGAAGACGACAGTCGCACGGGCCGAAAAGGCCACGGGCAAGGTCTTGGGTGACGAGGCGATGCCCAGGGATCAACAGATCCGAGAAGTGTCCACTCACCTGCGCGACGTCGGCGCCAAAGTATCCCATTCGACGGGAAGGGCTCTGGGTGACGCGGACATGCCGGTGAAGGACCAGGTGAAGGAAGTCAAGGTTCACATCCGTCGTGCTGGCGACCGGGTGCGCGACGCCGTCACGAGACGTCGGTGACGGCGAGGTGTCGTCAAAGTCGCTCGCGAGGCGAGGTCGAGGGCCACATGGAGCCGCGCCAGACTCGATTCGCCCCTGGGGCCCGCGTCGTTCGCACCGGGGATCGGGTGGACAAATTGTGGATGGATGTACAATGAAGTGTGCGGAGAATCCTTCTCCGCTTGAGACGCCAGGTTCGGGTCGGACGATCTAGACGATTGTCGCTCGTTCGGGCTCGACGCCTCCATGTACGTGGAGGACGTAATGATGTGGAAAGTTCCCTCTCGATCGGTCGTGATCGATCGCCCGCGACTTCGAAGGTCAGAAACCATCGTGATGGTCGCTCCCCGGTGGATGATCTTCAAGGTCGCTCTCACGTCGGCCCTCGTGGCGGCCATGATCGTGGAAGTGAGCTTGGTCGCGACGCGCTCGGTCGCGCGGTCCGGGTGAGCAGTCTGAGCATCCATTCGCGATGTCGTGGCGCTCGGGCAGTTGACCAGTATCCGAGTGGCTCATTCTGGACCCCTGGCGTCGACGTTGCGACGAATCCAGCGGGCGCTCACTGGTCGGTCAACGCGTCGACTACCGCCTCGACCAGGGGGGACATGAGTTCCCCGACGAGCGACTCTCTCGCGATTGAGTTGCAACGTCGACGCAGAGGCGGTTCCTAGATGGCGCCGTACAGCGTTCGATGGGGAATCTTGAGTTCCGGCCCCCCCACCGCGTGCGGCATCGCCACCTTCACGACCGCGCTGGGCCGGTCCTTGGAGCGACACGGGCACGAAGTGGGTCTCGTTCGCATCCTGGAGGGTTCGGACGCTCCGTCGTCGTCGCCATTCAACGTGGCGACCGAGTTGCGGGCCGGCGACGGCCCATCGATCGCGCGAGCGACTCGAGCGCTCAATTCGTTCGATGTCGCCCTCATCCAGCACGAATACGGCCTCTACGGGGGCAGCGATGGCGACGACGTCGTCGCCATCATGCGCGAGTTGCGCGTGCCGGTCACGACGATCCTCCACACCGTCCTCACCAAACCCACCGAACATCAGCGCTCGGTACTCAATGACGTCATTCGACTCTCGACGTGCATCATCGTGATGACCGACGCGGCGCTCGTCACCCTTGGACGTGTCTACGAGGTTGGCGAGACTCAGATGAAGGTGATCCCTCACGGTGCGGCACTCGCCATGGTGCCCCTGAGCGCGCGGCCCGACGAGAGCCCCATTCTCCTCACTTGGGGACTGATCGGACCGGGCAAGGGCATCGAATGGGTTATCGACGCGATGGCGTACCTACGTGACATCTCGCCTCGACCGAGCTACGTGGTGGCCGGGCGCACGCACCCCAAAGTCCTCGCCTACGAGGGCGACAGGTATCGCCACGCACTTGAGCGCCGGGTGCAAGAAAAGGGTGTCGCCGACATGGTCTTCTTCGACAACAATTACCGCAAGTTGGCATCGCTCAACGCGCTCATCGCCAGTGCGGCGGTGGTCATCCTTCCTTACGACTCCGCCGATCAGGCCACGTCGGGGGTCTTGGTGGACGCCATCGCGGCGGGACGTCCGGTCATCGCTACCTCGTTCCCGCACTCCGTCGAGATGCTGACCAGTGGCGCGGGACTCGTCGTGGCGCACCGCGATGCGGGGGCGATGAGCGGCGCCATCCGACGGATCATCACTAACCCGAAGGTGGCCGAGGCGATGGCGGGCGAAGCCCGTCGCATCGCTCCGAGTCTCAGTTGGGACGGTGTGGCCCTGCGCTACGTCAAACTCGCCCGGAACCTGCTCGATGCGGTCACGTGGCCGGTGAGCGCATGATCGAGATTCCCGATGCGAATTTCACGCACCTGCTATCGCTGCGAGGGCCCTTTGGCACCTTCGAACACGCGAAGCTCGCGCGACCCCGGATCGAGCACGGCTACTGTACCGACGACGTGGCACGGGTGGCGCTGGTGCTCGCACGACACGATCGTACGCTGGTCTCCACCGACGTCAACGAGCTGCTGTGGTCATCGTTGCATTTCTTGGAATTGGCGCAGCGTGCCAACGGGGAGTTCTTCAATCGTCGGTCGTGCACGGGTGAGTGGGAGTTCCCTGCGTCGAGCGAGGATTGTTGGGGGCGCGCCATGTGGGCGCTCGGCACGATTTACGGACGCTGTGAGGAGTCAGGACTTCGCGAGCGAGCTCGCGGCGCTTTTCAGCGCGGCGCGACTGTCCGCTCCCCGTGGCCTCGCGCCATGGCGTTTGCGGCCTTGGGGGCATCGGAGTTCCTCCGCGCGGCACCCTATGACGCCGTCGCGCGACAGTTGCTGGATGCCTGTGTCGCGGTCCTGGACCGCGAGAACCTCTCGGACTCGTGGCGCTGGCCGGAGGATCGCCTGACCTACGCCAACGCGGTGCTGCCCGAGGCGCTCATCGCGGCGGGCGTCTACCTGGGCTACGAGCGGATCGTCGACCACGGACTCCGGCAACTGCAGTGGTTGCTGGAGATGGAGACACCGCGCGGACATCTGTCGGTCACGCCGGCGGGAGGACGAGGGCGAGGAGAGGAGACGCGTGTCTTCGACCAACAGCCCATCGAGGTCGCTGCCATGGCCGACGCCTGCGTTCGCGCGTCGGCACTGACGGGTGATCCTCGGTGGTCCCAGGGGCGTCAACTCTGTGAGATGTGGTTCCTGGGCCACAATGATGCGGGCGCCCCCATGTTCGACGAACGCACTGGTGGTGGTTACGACGGGCTCACCGGCGAGGGCCCCAATCTCAATCAGGGTGCGGAGTCGACCCTCGCCGTGCTGAGCACGTTCCAACACGCTCGCCGAGCGGTGGTGGCGTCCCTGTGAACGACATGGGACTGGCCACGCGCACGTCGGTCCGGGTGTGCAGCGATGACTCTCGAGTCGTGTCGCGCCTCTTCATCCCCGGTCAGGAACTGGTCGGCGGCAGCGAATCCAGGGCCGCCAACACGGTAGAACGCCTGCTGGCGCTCGATGAGGCCGACGTCGAGTCGGCGCTGGAGGATCTCTTCGTGCGATTCGACCGACGCCACGACGATCTGGGGAAAGTCTTCGACGACCACGCCGAGCGCGTGAGTGACTACCTCTCGGCGCCGATATCCGTCGCGCGACGGCGACTTATCGGCGCCGCCTTCACGCATGAATATTCCATCGAGTCCGCCGCAGTCTGCAACCCCAGTCTCGTGGCCCACCCCGATCAGTCCGGGATGGTCACCGGAGAACTTCGCGTAATCATGAGCGTGCGCTCGGTGGGCGAAGGTCATCACTCGTCGATCGGGTTTCGAAGTGGCGTCATTGACGCCTCGGGGCACCTAGTCCTGGACCAGGCGTCCGTCTTCCCGGTCGTCGGCACGGCCAGGTGCACCGCCCTCAATCGCGACGTGTTCCACGCGCTCTTGGACGAGCTGGGATTCGACGGCGAGACGTCGGCTTCGGTCCTCAACGCCATGGAAAAGGACTTCAGCGTCGATGAGCTGGAGGTGGCGGTACTCAAACTCCAGACGCAGAACGACACCCGTCTCAACGTGGTCAGGACCGCTGAACTCTTGAGATTGATCGCCGCGTGCTTCTATGAGGTCACCTTCGACAACGACGTGGAGCTGTCGCGGCGGGTGTTGTGGCCAACCGCGCCCAATGAGGGCAACGGGATGGAGGACGCCCGCTTCGTGGCGACGAATGAGGACGGTCTCGCCGCGTACGTGGCCTCCTACACCGCCTTCGACGGGCACTCAGTGTCCCAACAGTTGCTCGAGACCGACGACTTCGTGACGTTCGTCTCCTCCCCGTTGGCCGGACGTGGCTCGCGCAACAAGGGCTTGGCGTTCTTCCCCCGCAAGATCGGCGGTCGCTTCGTGGCGCTGTCGCGATTCGATCGCGAGTCCAATGCGGTGTCGTTCTCGAGCGACTTGCACATCTGGGACGAAGTGATGATCGCGCAGGTTCCGAGGTATTCATGGGAAGTGGTCCAGTTGGGCAACTGCGGATCACCGCTGGAGCTGCCCGAGGGCTGGCTGATGATGACCCACGGCGTCGGCCCGATGCGCACCTACGGCATCGGGGCGCTCTTGTTGGACCTCGACGACCCCACCAAGGTCATCGGTCAGCTTCCGCGTCCGCTCTTGACGCCAAGCTTTCAGGAGCAAGACGGCTACGTGCCCAATGTGGTCTATTCGTGCGGCTCACTCATCCACGAGGGCACGCTCTTTCTCCCCTACGGGATCGCCGACCAATCGATCAGCGTCGCCACCGTGAACGTGTCGGCGCTTCTCGCCGCCTTCGAGGTGCCCGACGTGCGCGAGGAGACCTCCGCGACCGCGCGGGGCCCATCGTGAGGGAGTCCTCGTACCGGGCGCCCTCGTCGCACCTGTCGGCCCTAGGAGCCCGTGGGTGTCGTCGCTCGAGCGCCCAGCGAGCGCGTGGCCGTCGTCGCAGCCAACTGTTGAGATGCCCTAGTGATGTCCGAGGAGTGGTCCCATGCAATCATCCACGAACTGCCACGTTGTCCCCGACGTCGACGATCTGGCCCCTCATGTCCACTGATCGGCTGTTATCCATCTTCGAGTTGATGGCTGCGCATGAGCGCAGCGGGGGAGAGCGTGGACTGCTGTGCGCGGTCGCGACCCAGGTCACCGGGGTGAGCGCGGCGGCCATCGCCCTGTACGCCGACGAGATGACCTTGACCGGATTCTGCAACAGCGATGACTTCGCCCGGTCACTGGTCGACCTCGAAATGACGGTGGGCGAGGGACCTTGTTCGGAGAGTCTCCACGGGGACGTCCTGGTGAACGAGAGCGATCTGGGTTCCACGTCGGCGTCTCGCTGGATGCTCTACACGCCCGCGGCGCTAGCCCTCGGCGCGAACGCCGTCTTCGGATTCCCGGTGCGCATCGGTGTGATCCGTCTCGGCGTCCTGTGTCTCTTCAGCACGACGACCGGAGAACTGAGCGACGACCAGACGTCCGATTCGTTGTTGATGGCGTCGGTGGTGGGACGGGGCATCGTGGCGCTGCAGGCCGGTGCTCGTCCCGAGAGCCTCTCGCGGGACCTTCAAAATGAGGCCATCTTCGACTTCACCGTCCACCAGGCGGCCGGCATGGTGGCGGTCCAGGGAGCGATCTCCATCGCGAGTGCGCTGATCGCCCTGCGGATGCACGCCTTCTCCACCTCGACGAGCCTCTCGAGCCTCTGTCGACGCGTCATCGGACGGGAGCTTCGCTTCGACGCGGGTAGCCAGGAATGGATCGAGGTCGACAGATGACGACGATGGGTCGGTGTAGAATTGTGGCCCGGAGTTCAGCTCGGACACACATCCATGACGTGCGCGGTATCGCCCAAGAGAAAGTGATGTTGAGATGGCTCGAGAATCGCTCCTAGTCGCCACGTTGGTGGAATTGGCGGACAACTTGGTCGACGACTACGACGTCGTCGATATCTTGGCATTCCTCACCGGTCGGTGCGTCGAGGCGATCGACGTCGCGTCGGCGGGTGTCATGTTGGGACTGCCGGGTGGCGAACTGCAGTTCATGGCCTCGTCCAACGAATCGATGAAGGTGCTCGAGCTGTTCCAGATCCAGGCCAATGAGGGACCCTGCGTCGACTGTTACGCCGACGGCGTCGCGATCGTCAACCACGAGCTAGTGGACCCCGATAAGCGTTGGCCACGATTCTCCCCACGGGCCATCGAGCAGGGATTTCGCTCGGTGCACTGTTTGCCCATGCGCTTACGTGGACGCACTATCGGAGCGCTCAATCTCTTTCGCACCGATGTCGGCGAATTGGCTCCCGAGGATGTCGTGGTCGCCCAGGGTCTCGCCGATATCGCCACGATCGCGATCCTTCAGCACCAGTCCTCGCTCAGTGCGAAATTGCTCAACGACCAACTCAGCTTCGCGCTCAACAGCCGCATCATCATTGAACAGGCCAAAGGGATGATCAGCCAGTCGCTCGATTGCAATATGGACGACGCGTTCACGCGTCTGCGCACCCACGCGCGCAATCGCAACCTTCGCCTCACCGACGTCGCGACGAATGTCGTGGGCGGTGGCCTGCGAATCAGTGACCTCGACGTTCCGCGACGGTCCACTCAACGCTAGGGCGCTCGTAGCGACACCGATTCCCATCACCGCAGTTGGGTCAGAGTTGGGTGTGCGTTGACGATACTTTGACACGACTTCACCGGCGCCTCTGGGAGAGTGGCCATAGTGCTGTTGTGTCGGGTCCCGGTGCACTCTCCGGTGGCGCCGACGCGCCACGGGTTTGTCGAGGGAGGTGAACATGCAAGCTGATGTGACGTCGACGGCGAGGGAGTCGCCGCGCGGAGATGGGTTGGAACCGGGTCCGGATCACCTCGTTCTGCCGGGACACCGCAAACGTGCACGACCCGAGATCCGTCGTTCGGGTGAGGACCCCGACATGTTGACGTCGTGGCACCGCACCTGGCGCGAGTTCTCATCCCAGCGCGACCAATTGTGGTGGCAGGTCCTGGCCGCCGTGATCGTCGTGGCCTACGTCGGGTCTCTGGTGTTCGTGACGCGGCCCGCCTCGGGATACATCTCATTCTGGGACGGCTGGGTGGGCAACATCGCCGGAATGGTGCCGCTGGTGCCGATCCTGCTGCGCATCCGGCGCTCGGCGCGTCTGCGCGCGGCGTGGTCGGCGCTTGCGATCGGCGTCGTCCTCTACAACGCCGCCAACCTGATCTATCTGTTGCACGACCAGAACATGACCCCGATCCCCAGCCCGGCGCCGAGTGACGTCCCGTACCTCCTCGCGTACGGCGCGTTCGTGGTGGGCGTCGTTCTCATGACCCAGCACCGCTACGGACGTGGACTCGAGAGCCTTCGTCTCGACGGTGCGGTGGCGGGTCTTTCCATTGCGGCGATCGCCGCCCTCTTCTGGTTCAACCAGGTCCTCGTGGTCAGTGGACGCCCCCTACAGGTCATCGTGGGAATGGCGTATCCGCTGATGGACCTGGTCTTGCTCGTGGTGCTGGTGTCGGGACTCGCCCCCTCGAGGTATCGACTGAACCTCGCCACGTCTCTCATGATGGGCGGTTTCGCGTTCTTCGTCATCGGCGACGTGGTCTATCTCAATCAACAGGTCGCGGGCACCTACCGACCCGGCACGCTGCTCGACTGCACCTGGGTGGTGGCTCTGTGGCTGATCGGTCTGGCCGCGAGCGCGCCGGAGGAACGTCGCGGCGTGGGTCGTTCGGCGCACGCCGGAGTGCCCAACAGTCTCGCGGCGGTGCCGATCGTCTTCGCCTCGCTGTCGGTGATGACGCTGGCGGTCGCGGTGGTGGAGCGCTCGTCGAAGGCGGCCTCGTTCTTCGCGATCGGCGCGCTCGCCGTGGTCGTGCTACGCATGGCCCTCACCTTGCGCGAGGTCCGCAACGTGGAGCGAGCGAATTTCATGGTGGCGCGCACCGATGAGCTGACCGGTCTGTCCAATCGACGCTCTTTCATCGAGACCACCGGCAGCGTGCTCTCGTCGCTCGAGGGCAAGCGACAGCTCGGCATGATCCTGATCGACCTCGACGGATTCAAGGAGATCAACGACTCGTTGGGCCACGGATGCGGCGACGAGCTGCTGCGGGTGGTCGGCAAACGGTTCGCTCGGCGTACGGGACCCCTGACCACGATCGCGCGGATCGGGGGAGACGAGTTCGCCTGTGCGATGGTGTTCGAGAAGTTCGACCAGTTGGTCGACTTCGGTAATGAGTTGGCGGCCGCGCTGGCCGATCCGATCGCCCTGGACGGCGTCATCGTGCGCGTGAGTGCGAGCATCGGGATCGCCACCTACCCCGAGCACGGCCTCACCCAGGTCGAGCTCATGCGCAGCGCGGACGTGGCGATGTACGAGGCCAAGCGCAATCACTCGACTATCTGCCTGTACCACTCGGACTTCGACTTCAACAGCCGTGACCGCTTGACCATGATCGGTGACCTGCGAACCGCTCTCGAGAACGATCAGCTCATACTGCACTTCCAGTTCACCCAGGACATGCGAACCGGCGACATCCACGGACTCGAGGCCCTGGTGCGCTGGAACCACCCCACGAGGGGACTGATCTACCCCGATGACTTCATCCCCATGGCCGAACGTGTGGGTCTCATCACCCCCCTCACCCGCGTGGTGCTTCGAAAGGCTCTGAGCGAACTGGTCCGTCTCGACGCGAGCGGACACCGGCTCAACATGAGTGTGAACATCTCCCACCTCGACCTGGTGGACGAGAAATTGCCCAACTACATCACGATGCTGCTGATCGAGTTCGGGATCGATCCTCAACGCCTGACCCTGGAAGTCACCGAATCCAGTCTGGGGGAGGACCCGTCGCGCTCGCGCCAGAGCATCGACGAACTGCGTCGACTGGGGATTCGCATCTCGATCGACGACTTCGGTGTGGGGTACTCGTCCATGTCTCAGTTATTGGAACTGCCAATCGACGAGCTGAAGATCGACAAGACGTTCGTCTTCGCCCTCGAGAACGACGTCAGAGCCCGTGCCGTGATCAGCTCGACCATTGAATTGGGCAAAGCCCTGAATGTGACGGTGGTCGCTGAAGGGATCGAGACCTTCTCGAACCATCAGACGTTGCGCACGTTAGGGGCCGACATCGCTCAGGGTTACTTCATCGCGAGGCCCAAGACCTCGGAGGAGATCGACGAGTTCCTCGCTTTGCCCGCGCCTTTCCACTAGAACCGTGTACGCAACATCGACCACCGCTGCCGTCGACGGTTCGAGACGACGACGAGCCGCTCGTGCACGAGACCGATTCACCTGGTTTGATTCGTCGCTCGTCCGGACGATCTCTTGCAATAGCCACGTCGCCAGCCATTTCCCGTTGGGTCGCGTGAATTGGTGAGTGGCCGGCTACAGACTGTCCTAAGTGGATGTGACCCAAGTCATTGGGATTTCAATCACTGGCGATGGAGGATATCCTCAGGGAATTTTCGAATTCCGCGGTGTCGGGAACGAAAGAGGTAAGCCTTGTCGGTCGAGGGCGATGTGTCGCGAGTGGAGTTGGATCTGCGATTGGGTATCGAGGCGAGCCTCGAGTCGTGCATCGTCGCGCGCACCTTACGGGATGGAGTCGGAACGATCATCGACTTCGAGTACGTGGACCTCAATACACATGCCGCTTCGTACCTACATCTCGATCGCGAGCACTTCGTGGGTCAGACCATCCGTGGGCTGCTTCCCAATGAGTTTGCTGATCAGTTGGTCAAATGGTTGAGCGTCGTCGTCGACACTGGTGTGCCCGGTGAACGATGGGACGTTCCGTTCTTCAATTCTGGCAGCCAGACCATGGGTCGTCTGGACGTGCGCGCGGTGGCGTCACACGACGTGGTCGTCTACTCGTTCCGTGATCGGGTCGACGAGAGGTCACTCGCGGAGCGCTACCGACTGCTCGTGGAGAACTCGGCCGACATCGTGGTGGTGACTCAGAAAGATGGGGTCACGGTGTGGGCTTCCGATTCCCTAACCTCGGCCTTGGGATGGAGGCCCGAGGAGATCATCGGGACACCTTTCTTCAACCTGATGGATGAGCAGAGTGTGCTCGATCGTGCCGATCACCTGAGGCGGGCCGAGACCGAAGCGAAGTTCCGTTTTCGCGTGCAACTTCGTGACAAGGAGGGTATCTTCCACCACTTCGCAGTGCTCGCTCACCGCAACCTTGACGAGCATGGAAAGTTCGACGGGATATCAGCCGGCCTGCACCTCATCGATAGCGAAGTGCAGTCCGAACGCATGGCCCGGTTAGCCGAAGAACGCTATCGCCTGATGGCGGCCAACGGCACGGACGTCGTAGCCCTCGAGCGACGTGGTCTCATCGAGTGGGCGTCGCCCTTCATGGAGCGACTGATGGATCTCAAGAGTACTGACGTTGTGGGTCGGTCTCTCGCAGAATTGGTGCATCCGGACGACCGCACATCGTTGCAGACCTTCTACCGCGGAGGTGAGCACCCGGATCTGATGACGTTGACCCTGCGCATTCGAATGGCCGACTCCTCCTACCGCTGGGTGGCCATGCGCTCGCACGAGGTGGTCGACGACGAGACCGGTGAGAAGGTGCGCGTCACCAGTTGGCGAGACGCCGAGGGCGACGTCGCGGGACAACGCGCTCTCGTGGCGTCGGAGAGCCGTTTTCGCATGTTGGCCGAGACCGCGACCGACGTGGTCGTCGAATGCGATTCCCTGGGCAAAGTGAGTTGGATCTCACCGTCGGCCCAAGCGACATTGGGGTGGCGCGCCGACAACGTGGTCGGCACGCTCATCGACCAGTACGTGTCGCGAGAGGATGCGTCGCGACTCGACGCCCAGCGACACCAGATCGCCAATGGCCAGTTGGCCGACCCCGTCGAAGTGCGGTACCTCACCTCAACGGGCAACGTGAAGTGGATGACCCAGCAGATGCGCCAATTGCGAGGCCCGACGGTCCAGGACGACACCGTGGTGGTCGGGCTGCACGATATCGACGACGTGATGCGTCTGAGGGTCCTCGCCAGGGAGACCCAGGAGAACTTCGACCTCCTGGCCGAGAACGTGTCCGACGTGATCTACCGGGTCAACCTGGACGGCGAGCTCGCGTGGGTCTCACCTTCGGTG
>Ga0209698_10001372_pt1 | contig 28046 bp, 24 predicted proteins | sample LitLauG_LLR_2012_FD_187203 | JGI IMG/M metagenome (GOLD analysis project Ga0209698, IMG submission 187203) | Freshwater sediment microbial communities from Pennsylvania, USA - Little Laurel Run_MetaG_LLR_2012 (SPAdes) (version 2) | ecosystem: Environmental > Aquatic > Freshwater > Creek >... | reverse complement strand
CCGCTGACCCCTGAAAAAAGCTCCCGTGCCCCATCCTTGCGATAGAAAAATCGCAAGGATGGGGCACGGGAGCTTTTTTCAGGGGTCAGCGGTTGGTTTGTTCAGTGCCGGGAGCTTTCATATGGATTCGGTGGTTGGTTTGAGTTTTTCGAGTTTGACCTGAAGGGGTCCGCCGCGGCGGACCGGAGGAGAGAAATAAGGTATGAGCAAGGGACTTGGAATTACGCTGGGAATTCTGGGCGTTCTGCTGGTGGTTGTTTTCATGGTGTTTGGCAGCTTTATCAGTGCCAAGAACCAGATGGTAGCCAAGGATCAGAACGTGAAAGCCGCGTGGTCTGAGGTCGATGTGCAGTTGGAACGGCGCGCCGACCTGATTCCGAACCTGGTGGAGACGGTGAAGGGATTCACCAAGGAAGAGAGCACTGTTTTTGGCGACATCGCCAATGCGCGCGCGGGCATGCTGAACGCGCAGGGCCCGGCAGCGAAGATCGCGGCCAACGGTCAGTTGGATGGGGCATTAGGCCGGCTGCTGCTGTTGACGGAGAACTATCCGCAACTGCGTTCGAGCGACCAGTTCATGCGGCTGCAGGACGAGCTGGCCGGAACGGAGAACCGGATCAGCGTGGCCCGCAAGCGCTATAACGACGCTCTGCAGGACTACAACACGTTTATTCTTCAGTTCCCGAACAGCATCTGGGCGGGCATGGCAGGCTACCAAAAGAACGACGCCTATTTCACGGCGAGCCCGGCGGCGCAGGCGGTGCCGTCCGTCAAGTTCTAGGACGGTTTAGTAGAGGGTCAGTTTGGAATTGCATTCCCTCAGGGGCTGAAGCCCGCGCCTATTTTGCGAGGTTCATGTACGGGCTGAAGCCCGTACCCTTCAAACTGACCTAATACCGACGGGTTCGAATTTTCTGGAGGGTGGGCATCGTTCTATCCCACTCTCGTGCTCGTTGCATAAATACTTGTCAGTCGAGGGGACATTCTACCTCAGGGGCTGAAGCCCAAGTTTTATTGGACTTTTGCGGCACGGCTGAAGCCGTGCCCTTTCAAAGCTCTATTCATGCAACTAGTTCTGGTCCCTGGTTCACTGTTCACTGGCCACTCGCCACTGTTATCGTAAGGGTCAATGAAACTGACTCTTGCAGAGGCGGCCATCGGCGCGGGCGCAGTGCTTGAAGCGCCGGCATCCTTTGCAAATGCCGGCGCGCTCACCGTCTCCGGCTACTCGATCGACTCGCGAACAGCAGTTCCTGGCGACCTTTTCTTCGCGGTGCGCGGCGAGCGGCTCGACGGTCATGAGTTTGTCGCCGCTGCGCTGGCCCGCAGAGCTGCGGCGGCCGTAGTTTCACGGGCGCGCGTGGCATCGTTGCCGGATGCGGCGCTGGGCGTGCCGCTGCTCATCGCGGAAGATCCGCTGCTTGCGTTGCAATCGCTGGCCCTGCACGTTCGCCGCCAGTGGGGCCGGCGAGTGGTGGCCATCACCGGCTCGGCCGGCAAGACTACCACCAAGGAAGCTGTCGCCGTAGCACTCGCCACAAAATTTAGCGTGCTCAAGTCGCACGGGAATCTCAACAACGCATTTGGCCTGCCGCTGCAATTGCTGCGCCTGGAGCCGGAGCACGAAATCGCCGTCATCGAGATGGGCATGAACCACTCCGGCGAAATTGCGGCGCTGGCCCGCATTGCCACGCCGGACTGGGGCGTGGTGACCAATGTGGGCACCGCGCACATCGAGAACTTCGCCGAGGGACAGGCGGGCATTGCGCGCGCCAAGTTCGAGCTGGTGGCCGCGCTGCCATCGACCGGCGTCGCCTTTCTCAACTGCGATGATCGATACGTCTCGCAGTTTGGCCGGGATTTTCAAGGCCGTGCTGTCTACTTCGGCGAAGGCCCCTGCGCCGACCCGCAGATCGTTTCGAGCACGGAAGATCTGGCCGGCTTGCACGTGCGCTTCCGTGCCGGCAAGCAAGAGGGTATGTTGACGCTGCGCCTGCTGGGCCAGCACAATGCCTCGAATGCGATGGCCGGACTCGCCGTTGCTCTCGAAGCCGGGGTGGACCTGGATTCAGCCGTGGCCGCGCTCGAGACGCTAACTGCCGGAGACAAACGCGGCGAAGTCATTGAGATCGGCGGCGCCACGATTCTCAACGACAGCTACAACTCCAACCCCGAGGCGTTGCGCTCCATGATTCGCACGCTGGCTGGCCGTCCCGCAGCGGGCCGCCGCATTCTGGTGGCGGGCGAGATGCTCGAACAGGGCGAATTTGGCCCTGAGCTCCACGCAGCCTGCGGCCGCGCCGCCGCCGAAGCGGGAATCGACTTCGTTGCCGGCGTCCAGGGGAACGCGGAGCATTTGGCGACCGCAGCATGCGCCGGCGGGGTCGCCTCGCTCTTCCTGCCCAATGCCGAAGCCGCGGGCCACTGGCTGATCGGGAATCTACGCCCCGGCGATGTTGCGCTCGTCAAGGGCTCGCGCGGCGTCCACCTCGAGCGCGCTATTGAAGCTCTCAAAGATCATGCAAAGTTACTGGAGGGCAAGTGAAGCTCCGCAGACTATTTGTCGTCGTAACTCTCCTCGCCTGTTCTATCCAACTTGTTGCCGCGCCCAACCCGGCCTGGACCAAGCCGTTTCCGCCTTTTCGCATCGCAGGCAACCTCTATTACGTCGGCAGCGAAGACCTGGCCTCCTATCTGATCGTCACTCCGCAGGGCGACATCCTGATCAACAGCAGCCTTGAAGCGAGCGTGCCGCTGATCAAGAAGAGCGTCGAAACCCTTGGCTTCCACTTGCGCGACGTGAAAATACTGCTGATCAGCCACGCCCATTACGACCACTGCGCGGGCAGCGCCCGCATAAAGCAGCTCACCGGCGCCAAATACTATGTGATGGACGCCGATGTCTCCGTGGTCGAGTCCGGCGGCAAGACCGACTTCAATTACGGCGCGGACCCGGCCATGCGGTTTCCTCCAGCACATGTCGATCGCGTCCTTCACGATGGCAGCACCGTTCGCCTTGGAGGCTCAGTCCTCACGGCTCGCTTGGCCCCCGGCCACACAAGGGGAACCACCACCTGGACATTGGACGAAACGGAATTCGGCCAGTCTGGAATGGAAAGTGCTGAAGGTCGCCGGACCTTGCACGTGGTCATCGTCGGCAGCCCCAACGTGAACCCCGGCTACAAACTTGTCGGCAACAAGGCCTATCCCCACATCACCGAGGACTACAAGGGGGGATTTGCCGTCCTCAAATCGCTGCCCTGCGACATCTTCCTCGGCGCGCACGGCGCGTACTTTGGGCTCGCCGCGAAGTATCCGCGCTGGAAGGCCGGAGACCATGAAGCCTTTGTTGATCCTGCAGGTTACGGTGCTTACATCGCAGAGCGCGAACAGGCGTTCCAGGCTGAGTTGGTTCGCCAAGAGGTCCGCTAGCAGCCGACGCTGCTTCGCCTCGCCCGGCCCGTTGCAGCGATGTGTCCCAACCTCGCGGTTAAACGCCGTATTTTCAAAGTCAGGGGACGATGACCAGAAATAGGTGATCTGCATCACAAAATGCCCACCACCGGGGATGCAATTATGAACCCTGTGCTAATTCAGACCAGGACATATGCTCAATTCTCCGGAGAGGCTTCCCATATGCAGCTCGATCCTTCCGCATTTATCGCCGAACCCGAGCTCCTGAATGCGCTTGAGACTCGCGCTATACCTGTCGCTTGCGAGAGCGAACGAGTTCTCTTCCGCCAGGGTGACCCGCCGATCGGCCTTTACATTCTGTGCAAAGGCGAAGTAACCATCTCAATGGCAACGGATGACGGCAAATCCCTGATGTCAATCAAGGCGACCAGCGGCTCGCTGCTGGGGCTGCCGGGCGTGATCGCCAACCAGCCGTATTCGCTCACCGCGGTTGCCTGCCCCGGCGCCCAGGTCGGATTTATTGCCCGCGACGACTTCACGGCGCTCATGCAATCCCAGCTGCCCTTGTTGGTCAAAGTCCTTCAAGTGCTTGCCGCCGAGGTGCGTTCTGCCCGGCTGGCGATTACACATCTTTAGCGTCAGCCGCCAGAGCACACCCGGGATTCCCCTGCTTATTGATTAGTCCATGTCTCCAGTCCCTCCCCAGGGCCCCACCTGCTAAACTCTCAATCGTCATGCTCCTTGGGATCGTTCTGATCGCGGCCACCGCTTACCTGCTCGGGTCCATCCCCGTCGGGTACCTTCTGGTCCGGATCTTCCGCCATCAGGATATTCGCACGGTGGGCAGCGGCAACATCGGGGCCACCAACGTGCTCCGCTCCGGAAGCAAGGGCCTGGGAGCAGCCACGTTCGTGCTCGACATGCTCAAAGGATGCTGCGCGGTCTGGCTGGGCGGATTTCTCGGATCCCTGCTTCTCCCCACTACTTTCTTGCGCTCCGCCCAGGCCCTTGCCGCTCTGTGCGCGGTCCTGGGACACATGTACCCCGTCTGGCTCCGCTTCCGTGGAGGCAAAGGCGTCGCCACTGGCTTCGGCGTTTTTCTCGTCGCCGCTCCCTGGGCCGCGCTTGCCGCCATCTCCGTCTTCTTCATCGTGTTGATTCTCAGCCGATATGTCTCGCTGGCTTCCATTCTTGGAGCGGCCAGCTTCCCTATCTTCGCCTGGTACCTCGTCGTCGGCGCACGGCCTGCCGAGTTCATCGCCGTCCAAAGCGCGGTCGCGCTGCTCATCATCGTCAAACATCACCAGAACATCCGCCGCCTGCTGGCGGGCACGGAATCCCGCTTCGGAACCAGGAAAACCGCATGAGCCGCATCGCCATACTGGGTTCCGGCGCCTGGGGAACCGCCATCGCACTGTCACTCAGCCGCCGCGGCGGCCACCACATTACCTTGTGGGCTCATAGTGTTGAAGAGGCACGCCAGATTAACGACGCCGGCGAAAACACGCTCTTCCTCCCCGGCTTTCCGGTTCCTCCCGAAATCACGGTCACTGACGAAGATGCGGCCATCGCAGACGCCGAGATTGTCCTCTCCGTCATCCCCTCGGAGTTCCTCCGCCCCACATTCGCCCGTCTTCGTCACCAAATGCATCTCGGCCAGATTGTGGTTTCCGCGACCAAGGGCGTTGAAGACCACACCTACCTGCGCATGACCGAGGTGATCGCTGCCTGCCTTGGAGAGCCGGCGGATTTCGGGCCGGCAGCAAACCAAGGCAACCTTTCCACAGCGCATTTGGAGGTCTTCGTGGAAGCGGGAGCTCCGGAAGTCAGCTCGTCGGGAATCGAGCCTGCACCTCGTTCTTTGACCGAAGGCGCCTATTCCATTGGAGCGTTTTCCGGACCCAGTTTTGCCATCGAGGTGGCGCAGGGCCAGCCCACCGCGGTGACTGTTGCCTTCGATGATCCGGAAGTTGCCGCCCGCATCCAGCAGGAGTTCTCCTCCGAGACTCTCCGCCTTTACACGACGAACGACGTCATAGGCGTTGAACTCGGCGGCGCGCTCAAGAACGTGATTGCCATCGCCGCCGGCGTCGCCGCCGGAGTGGGCCTCGGCTACAACTCCGCCGCGGCGCTCATGACGCGTGGCATCGCGGAAATCACGCGGCTCGCCGTAGCCTGCGGAGGCCGCCGCGAAACTCTGGCCGGCCTGTCCGGCGTGGGTGACCTGGTGCTCACCTGCACAGGCTCGCTCAGCCGGAACCGGACGGTTGGGCAAGCATTGGGCCAGGGGCGCAAGCTCCCTGAGATTCTGGCCTCGCTCGGCGGAAAAGTTGCCGAGGGCGTCCTCACCACCCGCGCCGCTCTCGGCCTCGCCCGCCGCCACAATATCGAGATGCCCATCACCGAACAGATGGAACTCATTCTTGACGAAGGAAAAGATCCCCGCGAGGCAATCAAGGACCTAATGCTCCGGCCCGGCAGGGATGAACACTAAAATCCCCTAACCGCCGCGAATTTAGCGCCGCCCCGATGTGGTGTGCAGTTTTGAACATCTTTCCCGGGCCAACCCCGTGCATACTTCTATGAAGATTGTTGCTTGTGTGCCCTTCCCCCCAATTGCTGCGGAAAATCCAAAGCATAGGAGCTTGCAATGCACCTGCATCTGACCTATATCGAGTTTCTCTTTGTCGCGATTGCCGTCGTCATCGCCGCAACTCTGGGCGCTTTGGCCCTGCTTGCGTCGATTGAACGCCGCAGAAACAGAAAGGCTCTGTTTCTCAATTACTTCAATTCACATTTTGACGAGGACCAGTTCGACCAGGACCGTCCCAGACAGCACACTTTTTTCGCGCGGAACCAATGGCGCGCCTGAATTCACCCTGGCCCGAAGGGTTCTAAAGCCCGCGAACCACACCTTAAGACGGAACAGGGAAGAGATCCCGGTCCTGGCCCGAAGCTTGGCAATCTCGGGCATCCCTTCTGCGCCTGCCCGCATCATTTTCGAAAGACGATCGCTGCGGCTGCGCACGCTAAACATTGGCTGCCGCAAGAAACTCCCGGTTCAGGAGTACACAATGCAAACCCATGTGACGGACGTCCAGTTTTTTGTTGGGAGCTTTGCGTTGATCTGCGTCGCCGTTGTTACCCTGGCCGCGTTCCTTGATTTCCGCAGAAAGAGAAGGTCGTCCCAACTCAACTACTATTGCAACAACTTTCACCACGAAGAATTCGAAAGAAACGAATCGCACAAAGGCTCAATTTCCATGCCGGACGATTTGGAATCCTGATGGGGATCTTGCCAGCAGACATTCGAAATCGGCGATTCCGCCCCACCAGGCGGCGCATCGCGATAATTCGGAACTGATATCCTTTCGCCCCATGACGGTCTTGATTCCTTTTTCAATGATTTTGGTTATTTGACAAATTTCTTACAGCTTTTCCACTCGGCCTTGGTCCATACTCCTCTCATCCCCCTTTGCGGCGGGCCCTCCCCCATTATGGCCAGCTGCAAAACTCCAGGTTCAGGAGATCGTCATGCAACCCCATCTGTCGAACCTCCAGTTCTTTGTGGCAGTCATTGCCTTGGTTCTCGTCTCTATCTTCGCGATTGCAGCGATCATCGACATCCGCAGAAGAAGAAGAACTCCACCGTTTCTAAACTATTTTTACTCGAACTTCGATCAGGATCACTGGGACCGGGACACCTCCCGTCAAAGCTCCTTCTCAGGGATTGGCGAATGGCGCGCTTACAATCGGGATCGCCAGCAAGCATTCGAAGGCCGTCACTCGACCGCGCACCACGGCCCCTGGGAATAGCCAGAGTTGATTCGAGCGCTCCGCGAATAGCCTTCCGAACAGGGACTCGTTTCCGAGATCCTCTGTTTGGTTTCGCGATGAATCGGGCGGCTCCGATTCGGGTGGTGCTGCGTATTTGCTGGTTGCTGACGCCCCACACCTCGCCCGCAGCGGCCTTGGGATTCTGACCCTGTTATCGCTTCGCAAAGAAGCTATACAACAAAATGATTAACACCAGCGCGCTGACTCCTGTGTAGAATCTATCTCGCAACCTTGCAAACCCGACCACCCCAAAGACCACCCTGCCGATTGGTGTCGCGATCAGGAGCAAGATCCCGAATCCGATCACGCTGCGCGCATCCAGGCGCACCGCCCCTGCTAGGATGCCGCTTACCGTCTCAAGCGCCGCCGGGGCTGCTTGAAAATGCTGATAGTCCGCCCGCATTCCGCCGGACTGGAACAAATAGAGGACGCCGCCGGCCAGAACGACGAGGGCCGCAACCGTGACGCCTATCTGCAGCATCCGTCCCATCGCGATCTCAAGTCCGCGCTCCCTGTCTTCCTGCATTCACAGCCTCCCGGTGATGCCGTTGTAGATCATCTCCGCGCCCAACGCCACGATTACCACCGCAAACGCCACGCGGATCGTCTTTACGCGCGTGTGGGCAAGCGTGCGCGCTCCAATCAGCGAGCCCACCAGAACCCCCAGCATCACCGGCATTGCCAGCGTTGGAAGAATGTACCCGTGGCTCAAATAAATGCCTGCGCTGGCCGCCGCCGTCACCCCGATCATGAAGTTGCTGGTGGTGGTGGAAACCTTGAAGGGCAGCTTCATCGCCTGGTCCATCGCTAGAACCTTCACCGCTCCGGATCCGATTCCCAGCAGACCCGACAGGGTACCCGCGCCGAACATGATGCCAAAGGCGGCCGGCACATGTTCGGCAACGTACTCTTCCCTGCCTCCTGCGACCGGATAGCTGCCGCACAGATTCAAGCGCAACGCCAGCGCATCGGGCTTGCCGCCCCTTGGCTGATCGTGGAGTTTGAGCACCGAAGCCCACGCCGAATACAGGAGTACCAGCCCGAAGATCACTCCGATCCAATTGCCGGTTATTTTGGCTGTGAGAGAAGCGCCCAACAGCGCGCCAAGCGTGGTGGCCACTTCAAGAAACATGCCGATGCGAATATTGGAGAATCCTTCGCGCACGTATGCCGAGGCCGCGCCCGACGATGTGGCGATCACGGAGACCAGTGAAGCACCCAGAGCATAATGAACATCGACTTTGAACAGCAGGCAAAGCGCCGGGATGATGACTACTCCGCCGCCCAGCCCCGTCATTGCACCGAGAAAACCAGCCAGAACCGAAGTCACAAACAGCGCCAGGGAAAACGAGAGAACACTCATTCAGCGGATACCTGCCATCCACAGATAGCATACCGGCGCAGGCTGTCCAGATCCCCGGCCGCTGATCCTCGTCTTCAGCCTCCCGCAATCGCCCCGATAACCAGCAGCGGCTCTCGCCCGGCAACCACGGCCTCGGGCAGCAATACATCCATCCCTTCGTTGGAGAGATCTTCTTCGCAAGCAAAGAAGCGCAGGAACGGTCGGCGCTTTCCGGTTTCATATTCGCGAATCGTTCCGCGCAACATGGGATAGCGCGCCTCCAGGGCATCGAGAACGCGCGCCAAAGTGAAGGGCGCGTCAACCTGGACCGATACCTCGGTTCCCACTCCGGCCAGGGTCCGCAGATGGTAGGGCAGCACGACGCGGATGGCCGCGCGCCCGGCGCGCTCATCGCCTTGCGCCGCTCCGCTCATTTAAGCGTCTGTACCTCGATGGAAAGCACTCCCGGCAAATCACGCACCAGGGGCGCCCAGGTGTCGCCCGCGTCCGCTGAGCCGTACACCTGCCCGCCACTGGTTCCGAAGTAAACGCCGCACTCGTCCAGCGAATCCACAGCCATCGCATCGCGGAGAACGTTCACGTAGCAATCTTTTTGGGGCAGTCCCTTCTCCAGCGGCTCCCACTCGTTGCCGCCGGTCTTGCTGCGAAACACGCGCAGCTTGCCGTCGGGAACAAAATGTTCCGAGTCGCTCTTGATGGGCACCACGTACACCGTATCCGGCTGGTGCGCGTGCACGTCGATCACGAATCCGAAGTCAGTGGGCAGGTTTCCGCTTACCTCGCGCCAGTTGTCGCCCGCATCGTCGCTCCGCATCACATCCCAGTGCTTCTGCATGAAGAGCACGTTGGGCCGCGCCTTGTGCATGGCCACGTGGTGGACGCAGTGTCCGACCTCCGCCTTCGGGTCAGGCATGAACGGCGACACCAACCCCTTGTTAATGGGCTTCCAAGTCTTTCCTCCGTCGTCGGTTCTGAACGCGCCGGCCGCGGAGATGGCAATGTACATTCGATCGGGATTGCCAGGGTCGAGAATGACTGTGTGCAGGCACATTCCGCCCGCCCCAGGCTGCCAGTTTGGGCCGGTGCCGTGGCCGCGCAAGCCGGAGAGCTCGTGCCAGCTCTCGCCCCCGTCCGTTGATTTGAACAGGGCCGCGTCTTCCACGCCTGCATAGACCGTGCTCGGGTCGGCGAGCGAAGGCTCGAGATGCCAGACCCGCTTGAACTCCCAGGGATGCTGCGTTCCGTCGTACCACTGGTGCGTAGTCAATGGCTTCCCCAACTCGGTCGAGGTGTCGTAGACAAACTTGTTGCTTGGCTTGGGCGGCCAGGCATCGACCTTTTCTCCGATCGGTGCGCCGGGCTGGAGCCACGTTTTGCCTCCGTCGTCGGACCGCTGGATCACCTGCCCAAACCACCCGCTCGTCTGCGAGACATAAATTCGGTTCGGATCCACCGGCGAGCCCTTCATGTGGTAAATCTCCCAACCGGAAAAGAACGGTCCATCCACCGTCCAATCCTTTCGTTTGCCGTCCGAACTCAGGATGAACGCGCCTTTCCGCGTCCCCACAAGCACACGTACACCACTCATCACCAGCCTCCTCTTTTTGTCCGGCATTTCGGGCACGGCTGCCCGTCAATGGGGAACGCCGTGCTGCGATTTTCCCCAATTCCCCTTGCGCGTTGCAAGTTATTTCTCGCCTCTGCCCGCACCTGCCCAGTTAACCAGATTCCACGTTCGCGCCATTGAACGAACAAGGCCAAAGGGCGGAGAATGCCTGTATTCTCGAACGAAACGTCTAAACTTTAGAAAGACGATATATGCCATTGCGAGTTAGAAGTCTTTTTTGTCTTTTCAGCGGGTCAGGAGACCCGTACACGAGGGGTCTTTTTCACCGGATCGGGCTTCCCTTTGCGTCCGTCCTGCTGATTGCGGCCGCTGCCGTTGCAGGTCCAGCGCTTTCCGCACAAATCCCAGATCGCATTCTCCAAGCTGTTGACTCCTCTCGGTCGCAGGCACTGCCCAATCATCATCCCTTGTGGGCCAACGAGGCCAACAGCGGCGGCCTGGCGCCGGCTAGTCTGTCGCTTAATCAGTTGACTCTCGTCCTCTCGCGCTCGCCCCAGCAGGAAGCGGCATTCCATCAGTTTCTTGCAGACCAGCAAAACCCCGCCTCGCCCGAGTACCATCACTGGCTCACTCCCGCTGAGGTCGGCGAGCGCTTCGGCCTCTCCGACCAGGACATCGCGACGATTACGAGTTGGCTCGAGTCGCAGGGTCTGCAAGTCAACTGGGTTTCACCCAGCCGCACCTTCATTGGCTTCGGCGGCGCCGCAACAAACGTTGGCCGCGCCTTCCAGACGGCGATGGAGTACTACAACGTGAATGGCGCACACCGCATCTCCGTGAACTCGGATCCAATGGTCCCCGCGGCTCTAAGCCCCGCCATCAAGGCCGTTCGCGGTCTCTACACCATCGACGAACGCCCCAATCATCGGATCAGCGCGGTGGAATCGGCGACTCCGCAAATGAACAGTTCGAGCGGAAAGAATTACATCGCGCCAAACGATTTTGACACTATCTATAACGTCCCGTCGAGCCTCACCGGCGCAGGCATCACCATCGGCATCATCGGATGGTCGCGCACCAATCCAGCCGACTTCGACAACTTCAAGAGCAAGACCGGGGTCACATTTGCGGACCCCACCGAGGTGATTCCCACAGCGTACGGGGGCATCGATCCCGGTCCCGCACTCACCTCTCCCTCTTCGGGCAACAACTCCGCTCTCGGGAACCAGGCGGAGGCGACACTCGATGTGCTCCGCGCCGGAAGCGTCGCTCCGGCGGCCACCCTCCTTCTGGTGGTCTCCTCACAGGCAGGAGCTCTCGACGGCCTCGGCGCCGACATGCAATACCTGGTAAACACGTCGCCCGTTCCAGCGCAGGTGATCACCATCAGCTTTGGAGCCTGCGAATCCAGCGCCGGAGCAGGAGGCGTTGCATTCTGGGACAGCCTGTTTCAAACCGCCGCTGCCGAGGGCATCTCGGTCTTCGTCTCCTCTGGAGACTCAGGCGCAGCTGGGTGCGATAACGCATTTTCAACGCCGCCTGTGACCCCCGCGGCAATCAGCCCCAACTACATCTGCTCCTCGGCTTTTGCGACCTGCGTTGGAGGCACCCAGTTTGCCGACACGGCGAGCCCCTCGACTTACTGGTCCCCCACCAACGGCACGGGCTACCTTTCGGCCCTCGGCTATATCCCCGAGGGCGCGTGGAACGAATCCACTGCTACCAGCGTGGCCGCCACTGGCGGAGGCGTTAGCGCCTTTGTCCCCACCCCATCCTGGCAGACGGGACTGGGAGTACCCTCTCCAGGGACAGGCCGCTACACACCCGACGTCTCGTTTTCAGGATCTTCGCACGATGGATACTTCGCGTGCATGGCGGCTGCAAGCGGAAGTTGTGTAACTACTGGGGGAAGTTTTGGCTTTATCTCATTTTCCGGAACCTCAGCCGCGGCCCCGGGAATGGCCGGCGTGGCCGCACTGCTTGATCAGAAACTGGGCGCGCCGCAGGGCAACCTCAATCCGGGAATCTACTTTGAGGCTGCTTCCGCACCCACCGCCTTTCACGATGTGACTGTCGCCAGCAGCGGCGTGAGCGGATGCAGCGTGAACACGGCAAGCATCTGCAATAACACTATCCCTGCCGCCGCCGGGGGAACCTTTCAGGCCGGCTTTCAGGTCGGGCCTGGCTACGACGAAGCGACTGGGCTCGGATCACTCAACGTCGGAAACTTCCTCCAATCATTTTCAAACCTGAAGACGCCCACTGTAACTGTGACTCCATCCGTATCCAGTGTTACAACGACGCAGGCATTTAACGTGACCGTTACGGTGATCGGCGGCGCCGGCAACCCAGTGCCCACGGGGTCGGTAACAATCAACATCGGCAGCTACGCTTCTTCGCCCACTACCTTGTCCAACGGAAGTGCGATCATCGCCGTTTCCGGCAGTTCGATAACGGCGGGGAACCATAGTATTTTGGCCGCGTACACTCCGGATAATTCAAGCTCCTCCACTTACAGCAGCGCATCTGGCTCGAATTCAATTACCGTCACGGCCGTACTGGCGCCGACAACGACCACGACCGCGGCGTCACAGATCACCAGCAGCACTGCCACGCTGGGCGGCACAATCAACCCCAACGGCGCCGACACGAAATACTGGTTTCACTACGGCACCAGCAGCACGCTGAGCGGAGCAACCCAAACCAGCGTCGTCGACCTCGGCTCCGGATTCCTGGCGAATCCGGTTGTCGGAGCTGTCTCCGGCTTGAAGGTAAGCACTACATATTACTTCAGGCTCGTTGCGCAAAACAGCGTGGGAACAACGAATGGAAGTATCCTGTCGTTCCCGACAACCGCACCGCCACCACCTTCCTTCACTGTCTCCGGGACACCAGTCACTGTCGCGGCGGGCGCAACCACAGGTAACACATCTACCATTTCTGTTACACCCACGAACGGTTTCACCGGATCTGTAGCTCTGACCGCTCAAGTCACCGGCCCCACCGGCGCGCAGAATCTGCCCACTCTCAGCTTTGGCACGACGAGTCCGGTCAGCATCACTTCAACAAGCGCGGGCATGGCGACGCTTACGGTCTCCACTCTCGCGAGCCAAACATCGTGCGTCGCAGTAAATCAAATGCCGCGCGGAATCCGGTGGTACAGGCGGGGCGGCGCTGTCCTGGCATTTTTGCTGCTCTTCGGCATCGCACCGAGCCGACGCAAATGGCGGGCGATGATTGCAATGTTGCTGCTTTTCGTCGCTATTGGCAGCTTGCTCGCGTGCAGCGGCAGCACCAAGAGCACGGCCTGCAATAACATTGTTACTCCCGGCACCACATCGGGAAGCTACACCATCACAGTCACCGGCACAGGCACGGGCCCGACCAGCTCGACGCAAACAATCAGCACCATCGCCCTCACGGTGCAATGACTTCCTCCTGAATCAAACGGCCGCATCCCTCCTGGGAATGCAGCCGTTTTCTCTTTTTCTGGAGTGGACTTACTGTTGTGTGACAGAAGTTAATCGGAGCGGACCGAGCAGGCCCGACGGCAGCAGCGGCGAGTCAGCCTTGTAAGGCGCAAAGTCGGTGAATGAATATTTCTTGACAGCATAAGACTGTTGATCGCCGATCAACCTGTTGACCCAGAGATTTGTTACCTCGATCGCGATCTTGTTGCTCCCTGGCTTCAGGACCTCGGTCAAGTCGACCTTGAAAGGGGTTTTCCAGAGAATGCCCAGATACTTTCCGTTCACCGCTACTTCTGCAACGTCTCTTACATCGCCAAGATCGAGCCAGAACTGCTCTCCCGAAGTAAGTGCTGCCTCCGGGATTTGGATTGTCTTTGAATAAGTCGCTGTTCCCGAGAAATACTTCACGCCATCGATCGAGTTATCGCTCCAGGAAGCAAGTCGATCGAACGAGACCAACTCAGGGGCGCCCTTGCCCGGCTGGAAGCTCACGCTCCAGTCGCCATTCAAGGCGTCGTCGAGTCCGGCGACGGGCTTCTCCGCCGGTTCGGTGAATTCGAGCGATGCAGCCGTCGCCTTGGCGCGGAACACAACAAACACGGTCCCATAGGGATCAAGGTGAAGCGGAACTGTGGTTCTTCCGTCGGCGATCCGATATGGGGCCGGCTTTGACTGTCCGGTCGCAGCATCCCATAACTCCGGAGCCCTGCCCTCAACGCGGAAGGTGGCACTTACGCCCTCAGGGCGATCGTTGCGATTGTCAACAAAGTACATGTCGCCATCGTCCAGCTTGCGATGCACGAACATCAGCGACGTGTCGAGCTCCGGCTTGGTGTACTCGAAGTCTTGCGCAGCGCCAAGGTCCGCAAGCACCTCGTTTGCCGTCATGCCCGAATAGACTCTTCCCTTTCCGAGTTTGCGATAGGTGGTGGGTTGCGAACTGAGCTTGTTGATTGACTTATCTTTCAATCCCACTGGGCCCCATAACTGATTGGCAATGCGTTGAAACTCGTTATCATCGTCTGACAGGCTGGGCGAATCTACCGGCCTGGTGCCTACGATTACCGCACCCAGCGAGACCAGGCTACCCAGTTGCTTCAGCACTGGCAGAGTCATGCGCTGGCTTCGTCCGCCAAGGTAGAGAATTCGATAACTCGTCCCTCCCGGAGTTACAAGCTTTCCGTCCTTCACTGAAAGTTGATGCAGGATTACATCGCTGTTAACGAAGTCGAATCCATAGCCCTCTGGCGCGTCGTTTTGGGCCTTCCAGCCGAACACCGCGGTCAATGGCCCTTCCTCTCCATAGAAATAGGCTACGTCGCCGAAGTAGTGCCCCTGCTGCAACAGGTAGGAACAGCGCGCCAGGTAAGTCACCCACGGCCCCGCCTGCGAGGCCCACGTCTCGTTGCGATTGAACCAGAGGCCAAATGGCCCCAGCGTCAACCCCGGCGCCATGTCCGCCAGCGGCTGGTGCGAGGACTCATGGATCTCGAAGCGGTTCACGCCCAGGGCAAACTCCAGGTCCGCGACCTTCTTGAGCTTGTTTGGCGAAAAGGACCACGCAGGCCCGCGTGAAGTCATCGACTCGGCGCCAACAAGGTTCTGGCCATAGATGTGAGCCACTGAAGCCGCTCCGCGAAGATCGGCCATATAATCCGGGGTGCTTTCCGTGCTATCGCGAGGACCCTCGTATGTCCACATCGCGCCCATGGGAACATCTGTCTTGCTGCGCATCTCCATATCATCGCCGAGCGAGGGGCGATGAAACTCGAGCGCCTCACCGTAGTAACTCATCCCATGTGCGTGTAAGTCGTCCGATATCTCGCCGTAGTGATTCTCCGCAATCAACTGTCCAATCGTGCGGCGAAAGTCCCAAAGGAATCTGTCCGTATCTTCCGTGCTTTTGATGACGACGCCGGTCATCGCAGGCAGCCAGGGACGCGCATCATAGCCGCGCCGCTTCTGGAATTCATCCAGCATGTTATTGGTCCAGTTTTGAGGACCGACCTCGATGCTGTCCGTCAACATGAAGGAGATTCCGTCATTGCCCATCCTCTCAGGGCCCACCGTATCGGAATACATTTTGAGATAGCCGTCAACATAGTTCTTCACGTACTCGCGATTGAGCTTGTCCACCTCAAGCCCGGTCGCCTCAGCGGGAGCGGGCCCGTTCTCATGGCCGGTAAGTGAGTAGCCGATGCGCAAGACCATCCAGTTGCCCGCCGGGGGCGTCCAATCGAGCGATTCGTCGAGCTTCATCCTGCTGGTCAGATCGATAACATCGGTCTGCTGCACAATTAACTCCGGCGCAACATTCGGGTCGGAGATCGCATAGAAGTCCCGCGCATTTGCGTAACCTGCCCGTTTTTCAAATTCGTTTACGCGCGCGCCGCTTGCGAGCACCATTTCGGTGATTCGCTCACCGCCTGCGCCATTGTCAAACACGATGCGGAAGTAGCGCGCCGTAACGGGATCGAAAGCAACCGTGCGCTGCGGGAGGCTGCTGAACGGGATGTCAGCGACCTTGCGGAATTGCGTGCCATCGTCGCTGGCCTCAACATGCGGCGGAACAGCGCTGCTTTCGTGGTCAAAGACGCTGATGATGCCGTTAAGCGAGGCGATGGTGACCGCTTGAATCGTTTGCGGCCGCCCGTAATCGAATTGAACCCAGGACTCCAATCCTGAAGCTCCCGGCGTTAGATCGAGTGCAACAGTATTTAAGTCACCGTCAGAAAACGCGGCGACATTCGGCGTTCCGCCGCTTGCCGTCACCCGCGGATTGAGCTCTGTTTGTGTCTTGTCGCCCTCGGGAATTTTGTAAGCGATGACGGCTGCGTCCGCATAGAACTCTGGAGGAACGACGATCTTGCCGTCAGGTCCGCGCCTGCCCGCAACCTGAAAGTTCTGAAAAGTTCCATCCACTTGAGGCGGATGCGGCAGCGTGCCGGTGAATGGCTGTCCGCCCTCGACGCGCGTGGCGCTCCACACCATCTTCTTCATGCCCTGCGGCGCAGGAACCCAGGGACCGCCTGTCTCGCTCCATCCGGGCGAGCTGGCGATCGCGACCTCCATGCCCAGGCTCTTCGCCGTTGTGACAGCGTAGTTGAAGGCCTGCTTCCACTCCGGCGTCATGTAGATGAGGCGATGAGGCACCACTTGCGGCGTAGCGATTGCTCCTTCAAAGATCGTGACTCCGCCCACGCCGACAGAATGCATCCAGTTTAGATCGAGCTTGATCCCTTCCGTGGCGATGTTGCCGTTCATCCAGTGCCACCAGACGCGCGGCCGCGCGCCGTTGGGTGGATCTAGAAAACCCTGCAACATTTTGTCTTGAGAAGCCGGCTTGTCCGCAGGCGAGCTTGTTTGCGCGGGAGCGTTATAACTCGTCAAGGAGGCAACAAGGAAGATCGCAGTTATACTCGATCTGCAACTTATCATTTGGATCCGTCCTGATCGTTTTAGTGGTTAGAAACGAGTAACTCCGGAAACTCCGGCAGAGTTATTTCCGGCTGGGCAACGCTCGCAGAGCACCCGTTGAAATGCCGCCGTCCACAAGCAACGTCTGCCCGGTCACATAGCAACTGGCTTCTGAGGAGAGAAACACAACCGCTCCATCAAGATCGCTCGGTTTGCCGGGCCGCTGCAAGGGGATGCGCTCGGTGAGGTAGTCGACCCACTCCCGATCCTCATAGAGAATCTTGTTTTGCTCTGTCCGGAACCATCCTGGCGCCAGGCAATTCACGGTCACTCCATGCTTGCCCCAGTCAGCGGCGAGGCTCATGGTCATTTGCCGTATGCCTCCGCGGCTGGCGCCATAGGGGGCAAGGCCCGCGTAGCCAGCCACGCTGGTGACCGAGCCGATGTTCACGATGCGCCCATAGCCCTTGGCAATCATCCTCCGCGCCACGGCCTGGGCAACAAAAAATGTGCCGCGCAGGTTGGTATCGAGAATCGTGTTCCAGTCTTCCCACTTCACGTCGAGCGCCGGCTTCCGTATATTGCAGCCGGCATTATTCACCAGGATATGAATCTGCCCGTACGCATCTTCGGCGTTAGCAGCCATTTTTTCAATGCTGTCCTGGCTTCTCACATCGAGCTCAAGTGAAACCGCCCGCCGTCCCAGGGCCTTGATCTCCGCTTCAAACGGCGCCAGCGACTCGCGCGTGCGACTGGTCAGCACCAGGTCCGCGCCTGCCTTTGCCAGCGCCCTCGCAAAATACTGTCCCAGCCCGCGGCTGGTGCCGGTGACAATGGCGACCTGCCCGGTAAGATCGAAAAGTCCGTCGTTCATCCCATCCTCGGGGTCAAAATTATTTTCATTAGATTTGGTTCGCGCGCATGAAGCCGCTCAAACCACCGCGGCCCATCTTCAAGGCTGGCCACTGCGGTGATCAACGGCTTGACCTGGATCTTTCCGTTCGCGATGAGCTGAATGGCCTCGGGATACTCACCCGACGACGCGCACGACCCCTGCAGACGGAGTTGCTTTACCACTACTTTCTGCAGCGGCAATGTCACCTCGGGCATGATGTTGCCTATCAGGGTTACCGCGCCTCCCTTGCGCGTGCAGTCGATTGCGCCGGTTACTGTTTCATTTCTTCCCACCGCTTCAAGGGCAAGGTCGACGCCGCGGCCGTTAGTCAGGCGCATTATTTCCGCCACAAGTTCCGCGCCGGAACAGTGCAGCACTTCGTCGGCGCCAATCTGCCTGGCTAGTTTCAGGCGAGTCTCATCCACGTCCGCGATAAACACGCGCGCGCAGCCAGCGGCCCGCGCGGCCTGCAACGTGAGCAGGCCGATCATGCCCGCGCCGATTACGAGCGCCGTTTCTCCGCCCAAAACCGGTGACACCTTCACCGCATGGATCGCCACCGACACTGCCTCAAGCATTGCCGCCTCGTTGAACGAGAAGTTGGAGGGCAGAGCATACATGATTCGTTCCGGCACCACGACGTACTCGGCGAACGCCCCGTGCCTGCGATATTCGCCGCACGAAACGCCAATCACCTCGCGATTGTCGCAAAGGTTGATTTGTCCACGCTTGCAGTACTCGCACTCGCCGCAGTAGACCGTGGAATCAAATGTGACCCGATCGCCCTTGCTGAACTTCGTCACTCCCTGGCCGGCGGCCTCGACTGTTCCTGCGGCTTCATGGCCCATCACGATCGGCGGAATGCGCCGCCCTGTCGATCCATCGAAGCCGTGCACATCGCTTCCGCAGATGCCGCACGCTTCCACGCGCACCAGCAGTTCGCCGCGCCCGACGGCCGGCAAGGGAAGGTCTGCAATTTCCAGGTGGTTGTATTCAGAAAGGAGCAGTGACTTCATCGATTTTCAGATCCTCTGCATCTTTGAGTTTTGATCCGGATTGAGCACTTGACTTACACGTCGGACAGGTCAACCGCGGCGCGAAGACTTGTGATTGGATCGTGCAGCGGCAGAAACTCGTGCGCCACATATCCCTTAAAGTCTGTCCCCGCAATAGCCCGCATTACGCCGTCCCATTGTACCTCTTGTGTCGAGTCCAACTCGTGCCGTCCGGGAACGCCGCCGGTATGGAAGTGCCCGATCAACGAAATGTTCTTGCGAATGGTGGCAATCAAGTCACCCTCCATGATCTGCATATGGTAGATGTCGTAGAGCAGCTTTACGTTTGGAGAGTTCACCTCTTCCATGACGCGCACGCCCCATGCAGTATGGTCCGCCATGTAGTCCGGGTGATTCACCTTACTGTTGAGCAGTTCCAGGCAGATTGTGACACCGCTGTCCTCGGCGATCTTCTTTACGCGGTTCAGCCCGACGATCGTGTTGCGCGCGCCTTCTTCGTCGGCCATGCCCTTTCTGTTTCCGGAGAAGGTAATCACGTTGGGAACGCCCGCCTTGGCAGCCAGAGGAATATTCTTGCGCAGACCTGCTTCAATGGCGGCATGATTCTCCGTGCGGTTCATGGCCTCGGAGATCGTTCCAGCGTCCGCATACCCCATGGTGCAGACAAGTCCGTGGCGCTTCGGAATCTCGAATTCTTCCGGCTGGAGCAGATCGACGCCAACCAGCCCCATTTGAGACGCCGCAGCGCATAACTCATCCAGCGGTATCTTTTGATAACACCACCGGCAAACCGACTGCCTGATGTTCTTTTTCCTCGAGATCACTTGTTCTCCCTTCATGATTCCTGCCAACGAGGCGAGCGCTGTTGCAGCGAGGCCGGACTTGAGTGCGGTGCGACGGCTGATATCGATCAATTTCATCATCTTTCTCCCAACGTTTTAAAAGCAGCGACGGAAATCATTCCCACTTTACTCTCTCGCGTGGACGATGGGCACCGCGAAGTGGGAATGCAGGTGAGCAAGCGCAGCTTCCTTGGCGCTCGAATCGGGAAGGGCAGAATCATGTTGGCAGGAGACGGGACGACAGGTTCTATCTGTTAGAAGGTAAATGCCAGGCCGCCGCCGATGCTGCGCTGGTCCTGGGCAAAAACCAGCAGCGAGCCATCGCTGAGCAGGACGGGGCGATATCCCTGGGCCAGCATGTTCCGGACATCGAGCAAAGCCTCGAAGCCGCTCGAACCATCGCGGCTCAGGCGGATAGGCTGGCGCAACCGAAGATTCAGATATGGCGCGGCGGCATCCTGCGCAAACGGAGCAACCTGATTTACCGTATCCTCGGGCTGCCAACGGTAGGTCGCCCGCCATCGAGTTCCGGTGCCGTCGAGCGTGCCTGCGAGCGAGATGGAGTAGGTCTGTACCCGCCGAGTATGCACCGCGGCCAGGACCTGGGCAATCTCTGCCGGCCTTGGCAGTGCCGGCATGACCAATGCTTTGCCGTTGGCATAGCTGACGCGGACGTTGTTTCCGCCGGGCAGGCGATGCTCGACGCTGGCCACAATTCCCTGGCTGGAGTAGGCGGGCCCGGCAGTGCGCATCATGCAGCTTGTCCTGTCAAGAAGTGCGGAAACCTTGAGCGCACCCGAGTTTGCACCCGCGAAGCGGTTCATTGCTTCAAGAACAGGATTGTGGATGCTGTCAGCAAAGACTTGAACGGACATGCCGGAGGCATCGGTGTTGCGTTCCCAGCCAATCTCCTGGTGCAGTCCGCGTTCGAGAACCAGTTGGCCATTGCGAACGGAGACTTGCGGCAACCAAGCCCCAGCCCGCGTCTCATCGCTTTGTGCGCGGCCAGGAACAAGTGTCGCAACCCGATATCCGACTGACGAATTTCCTCCACGCCAGTCCACCGCAGCATTGGGCAGTGCCGCGGCCACGGGAGCGGAGGATTGCCCCGCGAATCGCCCCACGACCTCGGTGGAGCCCACCTCGACATCGAACTCATCGCCAAGGTGAATTGTTTCCCAGGTGCGGATGGCGGCCTCGTCGAGTCCCTGCTGTTTTCCTGGACCATCGATCTCCGGGTGAATGGAAACTGCAGCGACCGACTGGACCGATCCCGCGACCCCGAGGTCCTGGCGGAAACCCAGCATTGATTCCATTCCAGCGTCGGAGTCTGGCGCAAAGTCCACGCGAGCCAGCAATTCGCGGCTGTCAGAGGGCGTATCTTCCACGGTGGCGGAGAAGCGCTCGCCGCTCTCGCCGAAAGTTCCCTCCTGCCCGGTAGCCATCAGGCGAGCTTTCAGCCTGGGCGCTGCCCCCGAACCGTCGGAGACAACCACCAACGGTCCGTCTTCCAGCCAGCGCAACAGCGGCCGGTTCGCGGCTGAACGCAGAGTCCAAGCCCAATCGTCCTTTTGGGGGTTTTGACCGCGCGGCTCTGCTGGAAGCCACTGCATGACTTCGTAGAGGGTGTTAAGAGTCAGGTTGACAACTGTGCCGGTGTGAACGCGAACATTCTCTCGAAGCGACGGCAGGTAGGACATGCTCATCGCCTTGAGCGCATAACGGCCTGGGAAGACCGACGGAATTCTGAAGCGACCCTGACTGTCGGTGTAGACGCTGGCCACCAGGCTCAGGTCGGGGCGGAGCAACTGCACTTCGGCGCCGATTTGGGGGACGCCAGCCGAATCCCGCACCAGTCCTGAAACCGATGCCGTGGCGGCTCCGCACAGGGGAGCAGCACCAAATGCAATCAGCATCGCAAATCCGGCGAGATGGGCGTTGCGCTTCATCACTCGTTTTTGTGACCCCGCAGCGTCCCTGGCAATCTCAGGTCAAATCGAGCCCGCGCAGGTCGCCAAATCTCAAGTCCGGCTCAAGCCTGCGCAGGGGTTATTACTATTCCACGACAAAAGGTGCCGATTGCGCAATCTCTTGTTTCGATATTGCGTCATTTATTTTCACGGTGACTTTGTATTTGCCTGGCTGAAGGCCGGCGATTGGCAAAGTTTTCTCCACCGTCAACTGATCGCTGTGTGCCCCCAGATCCTTGGATTCCAACTGCTTTTGGAGAATCACGACGCCGGATGCAGAATCGGTAATCTCATAGGTAACCGTTGCTGAGTTACTTTTGGTAGCCTCGTCGATGCCCAAGTTGTAAAACTGCATCCAGAAATTCAGTTCCTGATTGCGCTTGAACTTAACCGGACTTGCAGGAACGGTGGTCGCCGCTACGCGCGGGCGAACGAAGTCGCCGCCGATGATAAAGTTTCCGCTGCCGATTTGGCGGGAGGAGACCGGGTGCATCTCATCTGCCAGGATCAGCGACGAAGCGCCCAGCTTTTCGTCGTGGTAGACCGGCACGTCGATCCCGCGGCCGTAGATTCCAATGTGGTCGGAGTTGTTCACGTCTTTGATGGCAATGTCGAGCCGGTAGAGGCCGGGCATCAGTGGCAAAGCCTTCCAGTAAACCGATTGCCGGTCCATCGATTTTTCGAGCAACTCTTCCGGCTGATCGACTTCGACCGTATCTTCGAACGTCTGCACCGTTTTGCCGGTAATGGTTGTCACCTTGCCCAGGATGTTCACGATGCCCTTCGATACCCCTTCCTTGGTGACAAAGGTGATGTCGCGGTTTCTAATCTGCAAGGTAATCGGAACCAAGTCCATTCCTTCGGTCACCTTGACAAAGTCAGTGCGCACATCGAAGGGGAACACCGGTCCGGTCAGCAGTTTGTGCTCGGAGACAAATGCATCAAGATCCCTGAACTTGATAGGCGGTGGAGCGAAGAGCTTGGCGGCCAGCTCGATGCGGTCGAACTCCTTGCTATCGTTCCCCTGTGACCCTGGGCCGGACCCAAGGTTCTCAATTCCGCCCTTGAACCGGTCGGCCTTGTCTTTGTGGTTCATCTCCTCATACTGGGTAAGGCCGGCGCCTGGGACATGGAGGAGGGCGTCCTTCTCGCTTCGGTCGATGGTGAAGTGGTAGTCGCCGCACTGGCAGGTATCCACAAACTCGATGTCGATGTTTTCGCCGATGCCCTCAAGATACCGGTAGTGCCAAATCTCGAACGGGAAGGTAGATGTGCTGCCGCCGCCCTCATCCTGGGGGCGGTCGTATTGGCCTCCAGAGGGGTGGGAGTCAATGTCGTCGGGCTTTCCAAAGGCTATATAGATGTGGCCGCGGTCGGTTTTCCATCCCGGTTTGCCTGCGGGAAAGTGCTCATTGGCATAGGCAATGCGCCGGTAATGCTCTTCCCGGTACTCGTTTTCAGGTGAATCCGGATTGGGGTTGCGACGAAGCCAGAAGTTCTCAATGAAGGCGTCGCGCTCTTCATCGTTGCTCAAACTCATGAAGGCTCTACGCTCTTCGTCGGTGATGATATAGGGGACTTCCTGGTTCAGCCAGGTCTTGTAGGTCCCTTTCAACTCCTGACGGAGGGCCTTCTGGGAGTTATAGCGTTCCTTATCAGACCGTTGGCGCTTGAGGGGATCGATCTCCTGGTCCTGTCCGAGCGCCGCCCCACTCTGCTGTTGGCCTTGCGGCTGTGCCGGGGGCGTTGCCGCCTTCAGGGACTTGATGCCGGAAGCGGGCACTAGAACCAGGCCGCAACCAACCAGGAAAAGAAATAAAACACGACCGTTGAGCGTCATTACTTTAAGAACTCCTGCGATCCCCTATTTTACGGTTCCAGAAGAGGCTGGGCAACCCTTGTTACGCAGTAAGCTGGAGTTTGGACGTGTGATTGCACGAATTGTAACCAGAAAGCACCCCCAAAGGCGTTAAAATCATCAGGAAAGCGGGCGGCCCGAAACCTTGCGGCCCGCCTTACCGTCCAACCGAAAGCGGTAATCCGAATCGTTCGTTGCCTGGGGCTGATTCCGGTTGAGGCATGCCGGATCGCGAACCTCCCGGAAATGGCCATTCAGCCCGCTGGAACCGCACGCAACTCGATTGCGTACACTGGATGGAGAGACTCGGAGCACGCAACCTTCATGAAGAAAATTCTTTTGATCATTCTTGCCGTACTGGTCGCCGGTGGGCTCGTTGCTTTCATGGTCATCAAGCAGCAGTCCGGCTACACCAAGGTTCTAACGGCTAAAGTCGCGCGCCAGGACCTGGTCACGGTGGTTAGCGGAACCGGGCAGATCAAACCGAAGACGTATGTGAACCTGGGTGCGACCGCGATGGGCCGCGTGACCAGCCTTGCTGTGAAGGAAGGCGACAAGGTTCATAAGGGCCAGATGGTGGCGACAATTGAGAACGTGCAACAGGAGGCATCGGTCGCCGGCCAGCAGGCCGCGATCGCGGCCGCCCAAACCGACATTGCATCCAGCGTTGCCGCGGAAAAGACCGCGGAGGCCAACCTGGAGCACGCCAAGGCCGATTTGGAGCAGAAGAAGCTGGACTGGGACCGCGCCCAGGCGTTGTTCAAAGACGGCATCCTGGCCAAGCAGGACTACGACGCCAAGAAGGCAGCGTACGACCTGGACGTGGCTTCGCTGGACCAGGCCGCGGCGGGCCTGAACCAGGCCAAGGCCCAAACCGACTCGGCCCGGGGACACATGCATACGCAGGAAGCAAACCTGCGCATCAACCAGGACAATCTGAACCGCACCACCGCCATCGCGCCGTTTGACGGAGTGGTGACGAACGAGCCGATGCGCGAGGGCGAGACCGTGGTGGTGGGCATTCAGAACACCGAAGGCTCGACCCTGATGACCCTGGCCGACATGAGCATCGTGACCGCCGAGGTCAAGGTGGATGAGACGGACATCGTGAACATCCAACTCGGACAGCCGGCGGACATCACGATCGACGCCCTGCCTGGAAAGGTCTACAAGGGCCACGTGACGCTGGTGGGCGACCAAGCCCTGCTGCGGTCAACGGGTATCGCCACCTCGCAGTCCACAACGGGTACGGAAGAGGCCAAGGACTTCAAAGTCGTGGTCACGCTCGACAATCCCAGCGACGAGCTGCGACCGGGACTTTCCTGCACCGCCAAGATCACAACGGCGCACAAGCCGAGTGTGCTTTCCTTGCCGATTCAGGCGCTCACCATGCACGATCCGGCCAGTGACAACGTCAAGAGCAAGGGCAGTGTTGAAGCGGCGTCCGAGCCGGCCGCCAAGCCGAACCCGGTGCAGGGCGTGTTTGTTGTTGACAAGGATCCGAAAGGCAGACTGAGAGCCAAGTTCGTTCCTGTAACCACCGGCATCACCGGCGCCACCGACATCGAGGTGGTCTCCGGGCTCAGCCAGGGACAGGAAGTGGTGACCGGCCCATACAAGACGCTGCGCGACCTGAAAAGCGGCTCGCTGTTGAAGCGCGACACCGTCAAAGTGGTACTCACGTCCGGAAGCAGCAGCTAGCCGGCGCAGGTTCAACGCGAGAGCAAGGCCTCGGCAAGCGGCAGTGACTGAGCCCTGGCGGCACACGAATCGAGCAAGGTATACCGGGACAAAGGATGAGATTCGGATGGCAATGAACAGCTTAATCACCGAAGAACTGGCGCAAACCGTGGCTCCGCCCTCGAGCGACATCATTGTCGTCGAAGATCTTTGGCGCACCTACGATATGGGCTCCGAGCAGCAGGTGCAGGCGCTGCGCGGCGTCTCGCTGCGCATCAAGCGCAACGAGTATGTCGCTATCATGGGCCCTTCCGGCTCCGGCAAGTCGACGCTGATGAACCTGATCGGCTGCCTCGATACGCCATCCAAGGGCAACTACTGGCTGAACGGCCAGTTGGTGAGCGAGTTGGACGACGACCAGTTGGCGCGCATCCGCAACAAGGAGATCGGATTCGTCTTCCAGACCTTCAACCTGCTGGCCAGAGCCACGTCGCTGCACAACGTGGAGCTGCCGCTGATCTACAACGGCACGCCAGCCGCCGCACGGATTGCGCGGGCCAAGGAAGCGCTGACCGACGTGGGCCTGGAATCGCGCATGAATCACAAGCCGAACGAGCTCTCTGGTGGACAGCGGCAGCGCGTGGCGGTTGCCCGCGCGCTGGTGAACCGGCCTTCGATCATTCTGGCCGATGAGCCTACCGGGAACCTGGACTCGAAGACAGGCCTGGAAATCATGGCTCTCTTCGACACCTTGCACGCAAACGGCAATACCATTGTTCTGGTAACGCACGAGCCGGATATCGCGGAGTTTGCGCATCGCGTGGTTCACATTCGCGACGGTCAGATCTTCTCCGACGAGCCATCGAAGCGGTTCAAGTAACGCGATCAAAAAGATAGATTTGGAATGGGCAAGGAGTCGTCGGCCGGCCGGGCCTTTGGGCTCGTTTTACAGCGGAACAGCGGCTGTACGGCGAAACGGGCATCTTCTCGAAACCATTGATTTAAATTTAGTTACGCTGGTGCGTACTGGGGTACAGCGCCTGTACCGCGACCTGATTGGTCAGTGTAAACGGTTGACTCTAATCCGGTTGAATTGGCCTTCACAGTTTCACAGTGGAATTTCTTCGATTTCCGGGGGGAGGGGGGGTACCCGGCCGTTGATCACTTGCCCCGGGATATCAACAAGCAGGTCTCCGGTTGTGGCGCACCAAGAGGGACGGCAAGAATCGGGATTTCGACTCGATAGCAGCCTCTTCTTCATGGACTCTCTTCTCCTCCATTTCCATTGTGCGCCGGAAGGGGAAAACTTTCTGCAAAGCACGATGGGGCACCCATTCTTCTGGGATGGCTGGACCGGGGGCACCCTTATTTTAGGGATGCAAAGGGTCATTGGGACCGGGGCCACCCGCCACTGGCGGGGGAATAGGTATCATGTCCCCCTATTTCTCCCTATTTCTCTGATTTCTCTGGGTTGTTTCTAACATATGAGTACAGATTCCAGCTCTGTGGATTGACAGCATACTGATCGGCAAAAGCCTTGTCCGGCGACATGAAGCGGCCCATTGAACTTGCGTAGTACCTAGCCCCGAAGTAGTCGTTGCCCGATTCGGTATCTCGTTCTTTGCCGGTGAAAAGGGATGGCGGAATACGTGTTGTGGTTGCACAAATGGGGGAGAGCCTCATAGATGTAGATTTCTATCGCCGTCCTTCCACCGCAAATATGCCGACCTGGCCAGCCACCGAGCGGCAAGGTATACCGCAGTGTTTACTACGGTCGCAATTGTGTCGAATACCAGCACAGTAGAATTTCTGTCATAGTCTGGCCTTGCGATCAGCCATGCCAATCCGCATCCTGGCGACGTCAACCACCACACAAATGGACGAAGGGGACTCTCCCAAGCGGCTTGCGCCAAAAACATGGCGAACAACACGCACACTGTAACGATGATGTTTCGTCTCACTGACTCACACACCTATGGTTTCCTCTGAAGTTGATTGTCCCTATCCTTCACAAACTGTTGCTCAGCCTTATCAGAATTATTCTTGAGATCAGGAAGAGGCGTCACAAGGAACGGATCTCCAGAATTGACATCGTTTAACATGTTGTTTGGAAATGCAGAAGTCGAAGAAGGAAGGTCGTCAGCCCTTAAATCGTCCTCTACAAATTCGGCACAATTTGAATTTGTGCCAGCATACTTCTCAGAAGGCGTAGCGGCTGCGCGGCGGTCTCCCTCGAAGTTCATGTCGCTAACCTGCTTGTCCGACGACATCACATATGTCGACCTTATTGCGCCGCCCTCGCCGTGTTCGCTCGACAAATGCTGGAGAATCTTTCCGATGTCAGAGTTGCTGAGTTTCCCGGTCTTTGCATCCATGGAAAAGGTTCCGAGGTTCTCCTTGTGGACGCCCGTTCCGTTCTTGTCGTAGTACGTGGCAACCCCTTTTGAGCTAATATTCACTATTCCGGCGTGCCCCAGAGACCAGGCTTTATTGCCCAAAATGGCTCCGAATCCGGCATAGTGAGAGTCCTGGTATGCGATTGCAATTGAGTCCCTTCCATCTGGGTCAACATTCGTCAAGGGATTGTCAACAGCGTAGTTGTAAAGATTCAGGCGCTGTGGATTGGTGAGCCGGTTCGCTTTCAGTTGAACGGGATCGGGGCTCATCCACCGGCCCATCGTAGATGCGTAGTACCTAGCCCCGAAGTAGTCGTTGCC
>Ga0209698_10001371_pt1 | contig 28060 bp, 25 predicted proteins | sample LitLauG_LLR_2012_FD_187203 | JGI IMG/M metagenome (GOLD analysis project Ga0209698, IMG submission 187203) | Freshwater sediment microbial communities from Pennsylvania, USA - Little Laurel Run_MetaG_LLR_2012 (SPAdes) (version 2) | ecosystem: Environmental > Aquatic > Freshwater > Creek >... | reverse complement strand
ATCGTAGCAAGACTATTGCAGCAGCACCGCGCCCATCGCCGGCGGGCACGTGCCCGCCGGCGATGGGCGCGGTGCTGCTGCAATAGTCTTGCTACGATTGTGGCTAAAGGCCAATCGCAGGAGAGAATTGATGCCCAGCAGCGCAACCCAGTACCTGCTTGACCCGGCGCGCATGCCCACGCACTGGTACAACATTGCGGCGGACCTGCCGGTGCCGACGCCGCCGGTATTGCATCCGGGCACGCTCCAGCCGATCGGTCCGGATGATCTGGCGCCACTGTTCCCGATGGCCTTGATCGCGCAGGAGGTTTCGACCGAGCGCGAAATTCCGATTCCCGAGCCGGTGCGCGAGGTGTTTCGCCTGTGGCGTCCGGCGCCGCTGTTTCGCGCCCACCGCCTGGAAAAGGCGTTGGGCACCCCGGCGCGCATCTACTACAAATATGAGGGCGTATCGCCGGCGGGCAGTCACAAGCCCAATACGGCCGTGCCGCAAGCCTGGTACAACGCCCAGGCCGGCATTCGCAAGCTGACCACCGAGACCGGCGCGGGGCAATGGGGTTCATCGCTCGCCTTTGCCGGCGCCCTGTACGGCATCGATGTCACGGTTTTTCAGGTGCGCGTCTCCTACGACCAAAAGCCCTATCGCCGGGCCTTGATGGAAACCTACGGGGCGCGCTGCGTGGCCAGCCCCTCGGCGCATACCCAGGCCGGGCGCGCCGCGCTCGCGCAGCGTCCCGATCATCCCGGATCGCTGGGCCTGGCCATCAGCGAGGCCGTGGAGATCGCCGCAACGCACGAGGACACCAAGTACGCCCTGGGCTCGGTGCTCAATCACGTACTGCTGCATCAGACCATCATCGGCCAAGAGGCGATGCTGCAAATGGAGATGGCCGGCGATGATCCGGATGTGATCGTCGGTTGCACCGGGGGTGGCAGCAATTTTGCCGGTATCGCGTTTCCGTTCCTGGGCCAACAGCTGCGCGGCGGCCGGAAACGTCGCATCGTCGCGGTGGAGCCGGCCGCCTGCCCATCGCTAACCCGCGGCAAATATGCCTACGATTTTGGGGACACGGCGCACCTCACGCCGCTGGTGAAAATGCACACCCTGGGCAGCACATTCACGCCGCCGGGCTTTCACGCGGGCGGCCTGCGCTATCACGGCATGGCGCCGCTGGTAAGCCATCTGCGGCAACTCGACTTGCTCGAGGCGGTTGCCTACGATCAGCTGTCCTGTTTCGAGGCCGGCGTGCAATTTGCACGCACCGAAGGCATCGTGCCGGCGCCCGAGGCCAATCATGCCGTCCGCGGCGCCATTGTGGAGGCCCTGCGGTGCAAGGAACAAGGCCGCACCGAGGTGATCCTGTTCAATCTTTGCGGGCACGGTCATTTCGATATGAGTGCCTACAGCAGCTACTTTGCCGGCAAACTCACCGATCAGTCATACGATCAGTCGGAACTGGCGCTGGCGCTGGCCGGATTGCCATCGGTGCCGGCGTAGTTGCGCGCACGTTCGGGATGGTGGGACATCACTGATGAATTTGACACTGCCGGCTTGGTTGCGTCGCATGCTAGGTGTTCGCAAGGAGCGTTCGCTTGCGCGACCCGGGGCGAAGCCGCCCATCGGCGCCGGGATCGCCTGCGCCGATGTGCGCATGACGATACAGGCCGGAATGAGCGAAGAGCTCTGGCGCTGGCTCGCCGGCCAAGGCTGGCGGGAATTGACCTACCGCGGGGACCGGCGTCGGTACCGGGATGTGCCCAAGAGCTGCGTTACCGAGCTGATCGATGCCCATCCCGAAGACCGTGCGCAAGCGCTTGCCGCAGCGGTGGAGCAGGCGAGCTTTCGACCGGTCCGCACCTGAGCTAGCTAGCTCGTTCGCCCTCGGGGGTCGCGCTGATCTTGTGTATTGAAAGATCCGCGCCCTCGAACTCCTGTTCGCGGCCCAGCCGCAGGCCAATGGTCGCCTTGAGCACGCCATAGACTATGAATCCGCCGCCCAGCGCGATGGCGATGCCAAGCGCCGTTCCGGCCAGCTGTGCCAGAGGGCTTACGCCGCCCAGGCCGCCCAGGGCCGGCAAGCCGAAGACGCCGGCGGCAATCCCGCCCCACGCGCCGCATAGGCCGTGCAGCGGCCAAACGCCTAGTACGTCGTCGATCTTCCAGCGGTTTTGCGTCAGCGTGAACATGCCGACAAACATTGCTCCGGCGATCGCGCCAACGGCCAAGGAACCGATCGGGTGCATCACATCGCTGCCGGCGCATACGGCCACCAGTCCGGCCAAGGGGCCGTTGTGCACGAACCCTGGATCATTGCGCCCGGTCGCCAGTGCCGCCAGCGTTCCGCCGACCATGGCCATGAGCGAATTGACGGCCACCAGCCCGGAGATCTTGTCCAGCGTCTGCGCGCTCATCACGTTAAAGCCGAACCAGCCGACGATCAGGATCCAGGATCCGAGCGCAAGAAAGGGAATGTTTGACGGCGGATGGGCCGACATCGCGCCGTCGCGCTGGTAGCGCCCGGTGCGCGGACCCAGCAGCAGCACGGCCGCCAGGGCGATCCATCCGCCAAGCGCGTGCACCACGACCGAGCCGGCAAAGTCGTGGAACTCGGCGCCGAAATTTGCGCCCAGCCAGCGTTGCACGCCAAAGGCACCGTTCCATGCGATGGATTCAAAGAAGGGGTAGACCAGAGCTACCAGCAAAAATGTGGCGATCAGTTGCGGCCCAAAGCGCGCCCGCTCCGCAATGCCCCCAGAGACGATCGCCGGAACCGCCGCGGCAAAGGTCAGCAGGAAGAAAAACCGGGTCAGCGCATAGCCGCTTTTATCGGAAAGGACACTTGCGCCGGAAAGGAAATCCACCCCGTACGCAAGCCAGAAGCCGATGAAGAAATAGGCCAGCGTCGAGACGCAAAAATCGCTGAGAATCTTGACGAGGGCATTGACCTGGTTTTTGCGCCGCACGGTGCCCAGTTCCAGGAAGGCGAATCCGGCATGCATTGCCAGTACCAGGATGGCTCCCAGGAGGATGAATAGGGTATCTGCGGAGTACTTCGCTGGTTCCATGAATCGCCCCGGAAGAAAAAAAGCACCGAATGTACGCAAAATCCGTACATTCTTGGTGCATTCCTAAACAACTATTCACCAAATTGGGGAATTTATGGGGAATGCACAACAGACGTGCGATGCGCGCAAGTCCGCTGTGAGATTCAATGGACACGGCTTATCAGCTGTTGCGCGGACGATACCTCCCGGGTACCAGACGCTTGGTATGCCATTGCCCAGGCGGCATGCCTCTAAGTAATATTCATTCGCAAAAATTTTCTAGCCCGTAACCTCTTTTCTACCTAACTTTGGGGAATTGCTTTGAAAATCCGCACATTCGTTCTGCCGATTTGTCTAGTGGGAATGACACAGCTTGCCGTCGCCGCTGAATTTACAGTCAAGATGCTCACCAATGGTCCGGACAAGACGACCCTGGTTTTTGATCCCATGTATCTCAAGGCGGCCGTGGGGGACACGGTCACGTTCCAACCCGTGGACAAGCTCGGACATACCAGCATGTCCATCCTGACGCCGGGCGGCGCGAATTCCTGGAAGGCCACGCCCAACAACGCGGTAAAGGTCACCCTGGATAAAGAAGGCGTCTACCTTGTTGCCTGCGAAGTGCACAAGATGATGGGCATGGTTGCCGTGCTGCAGGCGGGCAAGCCGGTGAATCTTGCCGATGCCAAGAAAAAAGCCGCCGAGGAGTCGGCAAAGATGGCGACCAACAAAGATCGCTTCAACAAGTTGCTGGCGATGGTGAAATAAAGTTCCAGCGGCCGAGCTTGCGATGTAACCGGGGGCGCAGGAAACTGCGCCCCGGTCGTTTAGCGCTCCTTGCGGATGTGGATGCGCCGGTTTGCTTCGGAGATGAAATCTTCGAGTTCCGGATCCATCGCGCTGCGCGAGGAGACGATACCCACCGGTTTGCCGTCGACCACCACCGGTGCGTGGCGAAAACCACCCTCCTGCATCAGCACCAGCGCGTAGCCGTAGGAATCTTCCGGGCAAACCGTGCGCGGTTCGGGCGTCATGACCTTGGACACCTCGGTGGACGACGGATCCAGGCCGCAGGCGATCACCCGGAACAGCGCGTCGCGCTCGGTAAAAATTCCCGCCAGGCGGTCGTGTGCGACCACCATTACCGCGCCCGTCTTGTTCTTGGCCATGATCTCGGCGGCAGCGCGCACCGTCGCTTGTGGGCTCAGCGTCAGCGCGACCTGGCCGTGCATCACCTCTTTAACGGTTCTATCAAACATGCCCTTGTCCTCCCTGCGGCCATGCCGGGACCGCGCATGGACCGTTTCTCCCAGGCCGGTTGCGCACGATGGTACGGTGTGCGCCCTGGCAGGGGCTTGATGACGGTCAAGGTCCGGACCCGCGGTGCTCGCGTTGTGGTGCAAAGTTCAAGGGCGCGCGCCCGCAGCGCAGCGCAAGGCGCGCCGGGATCAGGGCTTGGCGGGTGCCTGCACGGGGATGTTGAACAGCATTCCACCACCGCCAGCGCTGCCCATCACGTTGGGCGCAACGCCGTTCCACTTCTGAATCGCCTCGTGTTGCAGCTTGAGTCGTTCCCATTCGAACAATTTTGGATCCAGGGACGAGACCAGCGCGCGATTGGCCGCGGCTTCGCCCTCGGCGATGGCCACGCGCTTCTTGGCCTCGGCCTGCGCCGAGCGCACCTCGTTTTCCGTGCGAATCGCATCCTGGATGGCACGCGTCTTCGCGCTGACCGCCTCCAGCAAGGACTGCGGCGGGCGCAACGCGCCGATAAGGCCAAATTGCTGGATGCCCACGCCAAAGCTGGCGACGCGCGCGTTCAATTCCTTGGCGATGCGATCGAGAAATTCCTCCTTCTTGGACCCGTTGATGTCGTCGAAGTTGTATTCCGAGCCCACGGATACGACTACGTTGCGCGCCGTGTCGCGCAGGTACCCGTGCGTGAACGACTCAATGTGGTCGGCCCGGAACTTGGTGTAGAACGCCGGGACTTGGCTGGCATCGAGCCCGTAGCTCACGGCGACGTCGAGCGTTACCGGAACGGAATCCTTGGTGTTGAACGTGAGTTCCTCGTTGATCGGATTGCCTTCGTGCAGGTCGTGTGTCCAGACCACGCGCTGGATGAACGTCGGATAGATGATCAATTGGGTCTGGATCGGGTTGTAAAAGACAAATCCAGTCACGGTGTCCTCGCGACCGATGCCTTTGTCCACCAGCCGATTGACCTTAATCCCGGTATATCCGGGCGGAATGATCTTCCAGTTCAGTAGTGTCGTAGCCGCAAAGAACACCAGCAGCGCGGCCACGCCCAAGACAAGAAGCAGCTTTTTCGGCAGACGGAACATGGAAATCCTGACGTGGGCATCGTTCAACGGGCGCACATTATCGTCCGGATTTTGATGGCTCCGCAGTGCGCTCGTGCGCGTCCGAGGCAGCGCAGGTTCCGGTTAAAATGTCCGGTTCGCGCAGCGCAGGGCTCATTGCATTTGCGATAGCCGTTGCACCGTCCACGTTTTGGGGAATTACGGAATGCCTTTGACGCCAGTACCGCCACCGAGCACCGTGCCGCTGGAGAGCATCCTTCCAGAAGAGCCTCTGTTGATGATGGGCGCCGGGCCGGTGCCGATTCCGCATCGGGTGGCCTACGCAAATTCCATCGTGATCAATCACCTGGGTGAAACCATGGGCAAGGTGATCACCCAGGTCAAGGACATGGGGCGTTACGTCTTTCAGACTCGATCGTCCCATGTGTTGGGCGTTGCCGGACCCGGGTCCGCGGCCATGGAGATGGCGATCACCAACCTGGTGTGTCCCGGGACCCGTGTTCTTTGCATCGCCAACGGATTTTTCAGCGAGCGCATGGGCGAGATGGCGCGGCGGGTCGGTGGCGCGGTCGACGTGCTCGAGATTGCCAACAACGAAAGCGCGGATCCCGCGCTCATCGAGCGGCGTCTGCGCAGCGGGCGGTACGAGGTACTCACCATCGTCCAGGGGGAAACGTCCAATACGGTTTTCAACAGTCATCTGCAGGAGATCGCCCGGATGGCAAAGGCCCAGGGTTGCCTGGTGATCGTCGATGCGGTCTGCACGCTGAGCACCATGCCTCTGCTCATGGACCAATGGCAAATCGACGCGATCATCACGGGGGGCCAAAAGGGACTGTCGTCGATCCCGGGTGTCTCCCTGCTCGCCTTTTCCAACGACGCCTGGGCGGTGATCGAGCGGCGCGCGGGATTGATGCCTCATTGGTGCCTGGACGCGCGCCTGGCGGATCGATTCTGGAACCAGAACTCCTACCATTACACGGCGCCGGTATCGGGGATACTTGCACTGCATGAGGCGCTGCGGCTGGTATGTGATGAATCCCTGGAACGCCGGTTTGCGCGCCATCGGCGTTGCTCCGAGGCATTGCAGGCGGGCATCGAGGGCCTGGGATTGAAGCTGCTGGTGCCCAAGCGCGCACGGCTCAATTCCGTGGTCGGCATCTGCATTCCCGAGAGCGTCGTGCCCGACCGCGTGCGCGCGCACATGTCCAAGGTGCACAAAGTGGAGATTTCCGGATCCTTCGGCCTGAACATCCTGCGCATCGGCCAGATGGGCGAACAGTGCCGGGAGCACCATTTGTTTCGCACCTTGCACGCCTTTGGCCAAAGCCTGCATGCCAACGGGCTGCACCTGGACCTGCCGGCGGGCATGGCGGCGCTCGAGCGCAAGCTCGCCGAGGCGGCCGCGCTGTAGGGCTTGCGAGTCGCCCGATGAACCCGGAATTTATCGAACACATCGAGGCGCAACTGAGCGGGTTGCGAACGTCGGGGTTCTTCAAGAACGAGCGCGTGATCGCCGGGCCGCAGCGCCCCGAGATCTGCCTGCAGGACGGGCGCACAGCGCTCAATTTTTGCGCCAACAACTATCTTGGGCTGGCCGATGACCCGCGCGTGCTGGCCGCGGCGCGCGAGGGTCTGGCGCAGTTCGGCTATGGCGTGGCCTCGGTCCGCTTTATCTGCGGAACGCAGGCGGTACACAAGGAACTGGAAACGGCCATTGCCCGGTTCCTGGGCGCCGAGGACGCGATCCTGTACGGCAGCTGCTTTGACGCCAACGGCGGCGTGTTTGAGACATTGCTGGGCGAAGACGACGCGGTTATTTCCGATGCGCTCAACCACGCATCCATCATCGATGGCATTCGCCTGTGCAAGGCACAGCGTTTTCGCTACCGCAACGGGGACCTGGCCGATCTGCGCGCCCAGCTGGAGGCGGCCGATGCCGCGGGAGCGCGCTTCAAGCTGATCGTCACCGACGGCGTGTTCTCGATGGACGGCCATGTTGCCGATCTTGCTGGCGTGTGCGACCTCGCCGATCGGCATGCGGCGCTGGTGATGGTCGATGACTCGCACGGCATTGGCGTGTTGGGCGCGCAGGGCCGGGGTAGCGCGGAGCACTGCGGCGTGAGCGCGCGGATCGACATCACCAGCGGTACCCTGGGCAAGGCGTTGGGCGGGGCGAGCGGGGGCTTCGTTTGCGGGCGCGCGCCGATCATCGAGTTGCTGCGCCAGCGCTCGCGACCGTATCTTTTTTCCAATTCTCTTGCGCCGGCGATCGCCGCCGCAAGCCTGGCGGTGCTGCGCCTGCTGCCCGGCGAGGGTGCGGCCCTGCGCGAGCGGCTGCACGCCAACGCGCGGCGCTTTCGCAGCGGAATGCGCGCGGCCGGTTTTACGCTGCCAGCCGGCGAGCATCCGATCGTGCCGGTCATGCTCGGGGACGCAACCGTGGCGGTGAGCATGGCGCAACAACTGCTCGAGGCGCAAATTTATGTGATCGCCTTTTCCTTTCCGGTGGTCCCGCAGGGAACGGCGCGCATCCGCGTTCAGATGAGCGCTGCGCACACCGCGGCGCACATCGACCGCGCGGTGGCCGCGTTTGCCGAAATCGGGCGTGCGCTGGGCGTGGCGCATGGCCACTAGGACGAACGCATGACGCGCCCACGACTGCGTTTGCGCCCCGGGCTGGAGCCGCTGCGGTGAGGGCGCTCGTCAAGGCCGAGGATGGGCCCGGCCTCGTGCTGCAACGGGTGAAAAAGCCCGAACTTGGGCATAACGACCTGCTGATCCGCATCCGCAAGACGGCAATTTGCGGCACGGACATGCATATCTGGAAATGGGACGACTGGGCGCGCAAGACCGTTCCCATCGGCATGCATGTCGGCCATGAATACGTGGGGGAGGTCGTCGCCATGGGCTCGGAGGTGCGCGGGTTTCATGTTGGCGATCGGGTGTCGGGAGAGGGGCACATCACCTGCGGGCATTGCCGCAACTGCCGGGCGGGGCGAATACACTTGTGCCGCAACACGATCGGCGTTGGCGTCAACCGCGAGGGGGCGTTCGCCGAATACCTGGCCATTCCCGCGTTCAACGCCTTTCGTATTCCCGATGACATTGCCGACGAGGTCGCGGCGATCCTCGATCCGCTGGGCAATGCAACGCACACGGCGTTGAGCTTTGATCTGGTTGGCGAGGACGTGCTGATCACCGGGGCCGGACCGATCGGCATCATGGCGGCGGCCATTGCCCGACATGTTGGGGCGCGCCACGTGGTTGTCACCGACGTCAACGATTATCGCCTGGCATTGGCCTTGCGCATGGGCGCCAGCCGCGTCGTCAACATCGGCGCGCAAAGCCTCGCCGATGTTATGAGCGAACTGGGCATGAGCGAGGGATTCGATGTTGCCATGGAGATGTCGGGCAATGCGCAGGCCCTGCGGGATTTGCTCGCCGTGATGAATCACGGGGGCAAGGTTGCCCTGCTGGGCATTCCCCCGGCGGACGTGGCAATTGACTGGAACCAGGTGATCTTCAAGGGTCTGGTCATCAAGGGCATTTACGGCCGGGAAATGTTTGAGACCTGGTACAAGATGGCGGCGATGTTGCAGTCCGGGCTGGATGTCACGCCGCTGATTACCCATCGCTACGCGGTCGAGGATTTCGCGGCCGGATTCGATGCGATGCTCTCGGGCCGTGCCGGCAAGGTAATACTGGACTGGGGTGCCGGATAAAAGGGGCGCGGCGCACGCATCGGCACGGGACCCGAAAACCACTGCCCGCGGAGACCTTCCCGCGCGCAGTCGTTCGCGCGCAGTCAATTCGGCGAATTGATAGGCATTTCCCGCGCGCGGTAGATCATCGGGGTGATTGATGTTGCATCGCGACGCGGCGCACAATCGCTCATGGTCACCAAGCCCCTCGAAGATACGATGGCCGCGCTGCGGCGCGTGGCTGCGCGCGTGCGCGATGCGCGCATCGTGTGGCGCAAGCGCCAGCGGCGTGCCGATGCCGATGGCAGCGGCGGTCGGGTCTTCGGCCTGCTGGTATCGACCGACAGAAACGGGCGCTAGTTGCCTGCCCGCAGTGCGGGGATCACCCGCACCCGATGGCGCCGTCCCTTGCGTTCCATCCCGGCGTTCCAAATAACGCCCGGACGCGCCAGGCGTCCGGGGTGGCTTGCCGTTGTGCCAGCAGGATTTGCTAGGCGGCCTTGCGCTGTTGCACTTGCGCGACCAATGGCTGCTGCTCTGCCGGCTGCGTAACCTTGGACTGGCGCCGTTCGACGCCCACATACGGCAGGTTTTGCGTGCGCCGTTCGACAAAGGCAACCGGAATGGCGTTTTGCTCCCAAATCGGCTTGCTTCGTACCGCGCGAATGGCTTCGGCCAGGGTTCCGAGAATCGAAAGAGTTACACCGAACATCAGCACTACGTAGAGCGTTTCCATAAATTTTCCCATACCGGTTCTGCTAGGTTATTGATAACGCGCCACAATTTATTGCTTCTTGGATCGGGCGCGCTCCGGTTGCTCGATGGCTAATACCGCTTTAAGGCTAATTATTACTAAAATACGATAGCGGTTTTACGGTATTAATCCACACAAGATTCTTAATCGGTCTTAACCATAATTAATTTAGGTCTTTCTTGAAATGGGGTCTGAAACCCCTGCAATTTCAGCCTTACGGCACTTTAGAAATCGAAATCTCTGTCAACGGCGGACGGAGGCGCAGACGCATCGCCAGACCAACCGGCGACATTGTCAGGCTCAGACGCTCGCGTGGCTCACCGCCTCCCGCAGCCGTAATTTGCGCAATCTCGAAATTGCGCAGCAGCATTGCCAGAACCATTTTCATTTCGGCCAGCGCGAGATAGCGCCCCGGGCACAGGCGCGGTCCCGCGCCAAAGGGCATCGCAATCCGGCGCGCGGCGCTGGCCGCGCGGCCGGGTCCCGCTCCGCTGAGCCAGCGCTCGGGCAAAAAGGCTTGGGGGTCGACAAAATTTCGCGAATCCACCCCGGCGGGCCGCATGAGGCACATCACCAGCGTTCCTGCGGGGACCGCAACGTCGCTGATGCGGGCCGGGCGCGCGGCCTGCACCATGATGATCGGCGCCACGGGCTTGAGGCGCATCGTCTCGTGGGCGCACGCTTCGATATATTCCAGCCGACCCAGCTGCTCCGAATCGCCAGGCACCGAGGCGGTGCCCAGGATCGCATCGGCCTCTTCTGACGCCTGCCGCGCGGCGTTTGGGTGCCGGTGCAACAGCCACAGGGCCCAGGCGAGGGTATTGGCAGTCGTATCCTCCCCGGCGAGCAGCAAGGTCAGAACATTGCCGGCGACGTCTTCATCGGTGACGCCGCTGCCCGCGCGATCGCGCGCGGCGACCATGGCTTCTATCAGGTTATCCGGTCGCTCGCGCAGGATGGGACGCTCGCGCAGGCGCAAGCGTGCCAGATCGATAAAGTGCGCGACGACCTGCGACAAGGCGGCCAGATGCTGGTCGAGCTTGCGATCGGCAGGCAATTTCACGAATTTCCAGTACGGAACCGTTGCGAAAAGGCGTTGGAACAGCGCCGGAAAGACCGTATCCAGGTGGGTCTGGATGACATCGCCGCCGGACTCGAGGGTGTTGATGTCGGTACCAAAGGCCAGCCCCGCTGTGACATCGACCGTGTAGCGCATCAAGTCGGCTTGCACATCGATTGCGACGCCACTTGCCGCGGCCTGCTGCCAGCGCCGCAAAAAGCGTTGCGTCACCTTGATCAGGGTCGGGAAGAATTCGCGAATATGGGTCGGATCCAATCCGCCCAGAACCATCGGGCGCTGCCGGCGCCATGCTTCGCCGTTGGAGGTGAACAGCCCGGAAAAGCCCAGGTCACGCGCGGTTTGCACAAGCCGCGCGGTACGCGCGAACCCCTCCGGCCGGTCACGCAAGATCGAGGCGATGATTTCTGGATCGGCAACGGCCAGAATGCGCCGCGCGCCCAGGCGAAAGCGAAAAATTGCGCCGTATTCGCGCGCCCATTGTTCGGCGGCAAGGTGCACCCGTTCGCGCCGCACCTGCAGCGCGTTGCCAAAAAAAGGAACACCGGGCGGCCCGGGCAGATCGCCCAAGTGGCGCAGCCCAGCGCTACTTGCCGCTGGCGCCGGATTCATCCGAGCTAGCGGTCGGGGCCGCTGGCTGCGCACCCGCCGGCGGGCGGCGCATGCTGCCCGCCACCATGTCAAAACGAAAGAGGCGACATTCAAGCGCGCCGTTAAAGAGCACCGTCTTGCCCGATTCCTTCAGCCGCATCTGCTGGGGCAGTTTGCGATCGGAACTTAGCAGCCACGCCTGCCAGCCGGGAAACTGACGCTTGAGTTGCGTCGCAACCTCGCCCATCATCGCGGCCACGCTGGCCGAGCGCGGATTGCTTTGCTCGCCGTAGGGCGGATTGCTCACGATCAAGCCGCTGGGCGCGGTTGGTTCGACGGTGCGCGCATCGCCGGCCTCCAGGCGCAAGGCGCGCCGCTGCAAAACCGTGCCCAGCCCGGCGCGCAGGGCATTGGCATGGGCGATGGCGATGACCTGCGTCGAAATATCGCGGCCCAGCAGTTCCATCGGCGCATCGTCGCGCACGGCGCCTCGCGCCGAGTCGAGCAGCGCGGTCCACGCGGCGCGATCGAAGCCGCGCAGCTTCTCGAAGCCAAAGTGGCGCTGCAGCCCCGGCGCACGGCGGGCCGCGATGCAGGCGGCTTCGATGACGATCGTGCCGCTGCCGCAAAACGGGTCGAGCAGGGCCTGTTCCGGACCCCATCCGGAAAGCTGCAGCAAGGCCGCGGCGAGGTTTTCCTTGATCGGGGCCTCGCCTTTGTCGGCGCGCCAGCCACGCTTGAACAAGGATTCGCCCGACAGGTCGATGTACAGCTGCGCCGTTTGCTCCGTCAGGTGGGCCAGCACGCGCACATCGGCGCGCGCGCGGTCGACCGACTGGCGATTGGCACCGCGCTCGCGCGCCCGATCGACGATCGCGTCCTTGACCCGGAGCGTTGCAAATTGCAGGCTACGCAACGGCGAGCGGTGCGCGCTGACGTCGACGCGCAGTGTCTGCTCCGGCCGGAACTCACGTTCCCAGGGAACGGCGCGCGCCAGATCGTACAGATCGGACTCATTGCGGTAGCTGCCCGATCCCACGCGCCAGAGAATGCGGCTGGCAAGGCGCGAGTGCAGATTCGCCGCGTAGGCCTGCGCCAGCCCGCCATCGAACTGCACGCCGCCGGAGAGCGGGCGCACGGATCCGGCGCCCAGCACGGATAGCTCCGCGGACAGAACGGCCTCCACGCCGCGTGGACAAACGGCAAAAAAGACCTCGGCCACGCCCGCCCCTTCTCAAAACGGCTTGACGACGACCAGAATTACGATGGCCAGCAGCAGGACCGTGGGTACTTCGTTGAACCAACGGAACCAGATATGGGAGCGCCGGCTCGTTCCGGCGCGCAAGCGGACAAGTTCACGCCCACACAGGTGCTGGTATACGACCAGAGCGATCACCAGAACAAGCTTGGCGTGCATCCAGGCCTGTCCCTGGCCAAAGCCATAGCCAACGAGCAGCCAGATGCCAAAGAGCAATGCGCCGACCGACAACAGACGGGTGAAGCGGTACAGCTTGCCCGCCATCAGCACGAGGCGGTCGCGCTCGGCACCGGGCGCCGGGACCAGGGCCAGGTTGACGAATATGCGCGGCAGGTAAAACAGCCCCGCGAACCAGCTCACCACGAAAAAGACGTGCAGCGCCTTGATCCAGTACATGGCCATCAGCCGCGCACCTGTCCACTGCCAAACACGACGTACTTCTGGGATGTCAGTCCCTCCAGGCCCACGGGTCCGCGCGCATGGAGTTTGTCGTTGCTAATGCCGATCTCCGCCCCCAAGCCGTACTCAAAACCGTCGGCAAACCGCGTGGAGGCATTGACCATTACCGAGGCCGAATCAACCTCGCGCAAAAAGCGCATGGCACGTGCATGGTCGGTTGTTACGATCGCGTCCGTGTGCCGGCTGCCGTAGCGATTGATGTGCTCGATGGCGGCGTCCAGGTCCTCGACCACGCGAATGGAAAGAATCGGCGCCAGGTACTCGGTGCGCCAGTCCTGTTCGCTGGCCTCCTGCAGCGGGCCCAAGCCCGCCGCGCGCAGCAGCTGCAGGCTCTGCGGACAACAGCGCAGCTCGACCCCCTTGCCCGTATACAGTGCGCCCAAGGGTGGCAGGATCGCCGGGGCGACGGCGCGTGCCACCAGCAGCGTTTCCATGGTGTTGCAGGTGCCATAGCGCTGCGTCTTGGCGTTGTCGGCGATGCGCAGCGCCTGGTCCAGGTCGGCGCTCTCGTCGATATAGACGTGGCAGATTCCATCCAGGTGCTTGATCATGGGCACGCGGCTCTCGCGCATCAGGCGTTCGATCAGGCTGCGCCCACCCCGCGGCACAATCACATCGATGAATTCGGGCAGGCGCACCAGGTGTCCGACCGCCGCGCGGTCCACGGTATCGATCAATTGCACCGCCGTGCGCGGCAGGCCCGCCGCCTCGAGCGCGCTACCGATGAGCCCTGCCAGCGCGCGATTGGATTCGATGGCCTCCGAGCCGCCGCGCAGTACCGTGGCATTGCCGCTCTTGATGCACAAGGCGGCGGCGTCGACGGTCACGTTCGGGCGGCTCTCATAAATGATGCCGATTACCCCGAGTGGCACGCGCATGCGCCCGACGGAAATTCCCGAGGGCCGCGGACGCACGTCCTCGATGCTGCCAATGGGATCGGCGAGCTGGACGATTTGATCCACGCCCGTCGCCATCGTTTCAATGGCCGACTCGCTCAGGGCCAGGCGGTCCAGCGCGGCGCTGTCCAAGCCCCCGGCGCGCGCGCGCGCCAGATCCTGGGCGTTGGCCTGAGCGATGGCACCGCGCTGTTCACGAATCGCCTGCGCCAGCCCTTGCAGACAGCGGTTCTTGGCCGCCGTCGAGGCGCGCCCCATGGCCGCCGAAGCGCGCCGCGCCTCTTCGCCCACCCCACGTACATATGCGCCCAGATCGGCAGGCGCCTGGGAAAGCGCAGCCGCGCCGAGCCCGGCAACCGGTGTGCTCATCAATTCCACCTTCCGCCTATCCCGCCAGGCGCCGCCGGCAGGTGCTCATGCAAACCCAAGGCCAAGTCGGTCAATTCTAACCAGGGATCGTCGTCGCGGTCGGCAACGGGAAGCCCCTTGAAGATTCGGTCCAGTTGCGCGCAGCGCGCCAGCAGCCGGGCCAGGTGCGCTTCGCTCAGGGGCGCCAGCGCCCGCTCCACCAGCGCGGGGGCAAGTCCCTGGCGCATGCTTGCGCCGCCCCAGCTTCGGCCGGGTGCGCCGTGCTTGCGGCGAATCCAGCCGCGCAGCTCCTCCGAAACGATCCACAGCAGCAAGGGCAGCGGCTGCCCCTCCGCTTGCAGTCCGGCCACGGTGCGCACGATGCGCGCCCGATCGCCGGTCAGCATCGCCTCGAGCAGGGCGCTGGCATCAAAGCGCGCCACATCAAAAACGGCGGCGCGAACCTGCTCCAGGCTCAACTGCCCCGGGCCGTGCAGCAGCAGCAATTTACCCAGTTCCTGGTGCGCCGCCAGTGGGTTTCCCTGTACCTGGTCCGCGAGAAACGCGAGCGCATCGGCGGTGGCACTTTGCCCTTGACGCGCCAGGCGCTCGCCAATCCATTGGGGGAGGCGATCGCGTGCGATGCCGCCGACGTCGATCCACGTGGCCGACCCGAGGAGGGCCTGGGCCCAATCTGCGCTGCGCGTCTTGGCATCGAGGCGGGGCAGGCTCACGATGGTCAACGTGTCCGGGTCATCGCGCCGGGCGTGGGCCTGCAGGGCGGCGGATCCGGCCTTGCCGGGCTTGCCCGTGGGCAGACGGATCTCGAGCAGGCGCCGACGGGAAAATAGCGATAGCCCCGATGCCGCTTCCTGCAGCGCCGACCAGTCCATGCGCGCGTCCGCTTGCAATACATGGCGCTCGTCGTAGCCCTGGGTGCGCGCCGCCGCGCGAATGGCATCCTGGGCCTCACCGGTGAGCAGCGCATCGTCGCCGGCAACGACGTAGCAGCGCGCCAGCGTGCCCCGTTGCAAATGTGCGGGGAGTTGTTCAATCCGCAGTTGCATAGGGCTTGGCGGCGGCGATGCGGCGCAATAACTGCTGCACAAGGTCGCTTTGCATATCGCGAAAGAGCAGCGCCTCCTCGGATTCCTTGGACAGGCGCTGGGAATCATTGAAGGAAATATCGCGCTGGGCGAGCAACTCCGTGGGCTCGATCACCTCGCGTCCCTGGGCGTCGCGCAGCCGAAAGCGCAGCCGGTCGCGCAGCGAATATTCGATGGCGCGGCCCTGCGCATTGAGCGTGAGGACCTGACGGTCGCGCACCTCGCCCAGCAGGTCGAAGGTCGCCGCCGCCCCGGAGGCATCCGCGACGATGGTTGTCCTGGTGCCGGTGCGGATGTTGCGCGCCAGCTCCGTGCCCAACGGCGAGTTGGGAGGAATATTGAGCGCGATGGTCGGAAAGGGCAGCTGCTGCGTTCCGCGCAAGGAAAAGCCGCAGGCGCACAACAGCGCACAGGCCAGGGCAGCCAGTACGGCTGGCGGTGCTGCCATTGGCGGCACCGGGCGCGCGCGTTTCCTAGACCACGACATTGACGAGCTTTCCCGGCACCACGATCACCTTCTTGGGCGCCCCAGGGATGTGGCGCGCAAGCGCGGCATCGGCCAGAACGGCCTGCTCGATCTGCTCGCGCGTGGCCTCCACCGCCACCCGAACGGCGCCCCGCAGCTTGCCGTTGATCTGTACGACGAGTTCCATAAGATCGCGCTGCAAGGCCGCCGGGTCCGGCTCGGGCCACGCCGCGTAGACGAGCTCGCCGTGCTGCGCCTGGCGACCGAGCGCGCTCCACAAGGCTTGCGCAATGTGCGGCGTCACCGGGTAGAGCACCCGCAACAAGATGTCCAGACCCTCGTCGATCAGGGCGCCCGCCGCCGGTGCGCGTGCGGCCTCTTCGAGCAAATTGAGCAACTTCATCGCCCCCGACACGACCGTGTTGTATTGCAGGCGCTCGTAGTCGTAGTTGATCTGTCCCAGCAAGCGGTGCATGGCAAAGCGCAGCTCGCCGGTTTGCGAAGTCGCGCCCGCCGCAGCGCGCACGGCCCGGCTGTGGTGGCTGTAGGCAAAGGCCCACAGACGGCGCAAAAACCGATGGCTGCCCTCCGCGCCGGCGTCGGACCAGGCCGCGCTTTGCTCGGGCGGGCCGGCGAACATCACGAATGCACGCGCCGTATCGGCGCCGTAACGGGCGATGAAATCGCGCGGCTCCACGACATTGTTCTTGCTCTTGGACATCTTCTCGATGCCGCCCAGTTGCACGGGCTCGCCGTCGGTCCGAGCGACGGCGCCCACAAGGCGGCCGCGCTCGTCGGTGCGCAGTTCCACCTCGGCCGGGTAGAACCAGCGGCGCCGGCCCGTCTCGTCCTCGCGGTAAAAGCAATCGTTGAGCAGCATGCCCTGCGTGAACAGGCGACGGAACGGCTCGTCGAACTGCACCAGTCCCAGATCGCGAAGGACCCGCGTCCAAAAGCGTGCATACAGGAGGTGCAGGACCGCGTGTTCGATGCCGCCGATGTACTGGTCCATCGGCATCCAGTACCCGCAACGTTCGTCGACCATGGCTTGCATGCTGCCGGGCGAGCAATAGCGCAGGAAATACCAGGAGGAGTCGACGAACGTGTCCATCGTGTCGGTTTCGCGGCGCGCCGCGCGGCCGCAGCGCGGGCAGTTGCAGCGCAGGAAGGCCTCGCAACGGTTGAGCGGATTGCCGCTGCCGTCGGGCACCAGGTCCTCGGGCAGTACGACCGGAAGGTCGGCCTCGGGGACGGGCACAGGTCCGCAGTGCTCGCAATGAATGATGGGGATTGGCGTGCCCCAATAGCGCTGGCGCGAGATGCCCCAGTCGCGCAGGCGGTACTGGGTCTGCACGGTGCCCAGGCCCTTTGCCTGCAGATCGCGGGCAATGGCCGCCACCGCGGCCGCGTGGTCCAGACCGTCATAGGCCCCGGAATGCACGCACACGCCGCCGTGCTTGTCCGCATACCACTCCTGCCAGGCATCGCTGGAAAACGTGCGCTGCGCCATCGCGATCACCGGCTTGATGGGCAGGCCGTACTTGTGCGCGAAGGCAAAATCGCGCTCGTCATGCGCCGGCACGCCCATGACCGCGCCCTCGCCGTACCCGAGCAGAACGTAGTTGGCCACCCAGACCGGGATCGGATCGCCGGTGAGCGGGTGGCGCACGAAAAACCCGGTCGCCATGCCGCGCTTTTCCAGCAGCGCAAGTTCCGCCTCGGCCATTGCGCCGTGGCGGCACTGGCCGATGAACTCGCTCAGGGCCGGCTGTTCCCGGGCCAGGCGCGTGGCCAGGGGATGCTCGGCCGCGAGCGCAACGAAGGTGACGCCCATCAGGGTGTCGGCGCGCGTGGTGTACACGCGCAGCAGCTCCTCGCGCCCGTCAAGCGTGTAGGGAAATCCGAAATTTACCCCGGTGCTGCGCCCGATCCAGTTTTCCTGCATTGCGCGCACCTGCGCCGGCCAGCCCTCCAGCGTTGCCAGGCCCTCGAGCAGCTCGTCGGCGTAGCGGGTGATGGCAAAGTAGTACCCCGGGATCTCGCGCCGCTCCACCGGCGCGCCGGAGCGCCAGCCGCGACCCTCGATCACCTGCTCGTTGGCGAGCACCGTCTGGTCGACCGGATCCCAGTTGACCAGCTGCGTGCGCCGGTAGGCGATGCCTTTTTCGAGCATGCGCAGGAACAGCCACTGGTTCCATCGGTAATAGTCCGGCTTGCAGGTGGCCAGCTCGCGCGTCCAGTCGAAGGTGAAGCCCAGGGGCTCCATCTGCGCCTTCATCTCGGCGATGTTGTCGTAGGTCCAGCGCGCCGGCGCCACGTCCTTTTCGATGGCTGCATTTTCGGCGGGCAGGCCAAAGGCGTCCCAGCCCATGGGCATGAGCACGTTGAAGCCGCGCATGCGCAGGTGGCGCGCCATGACGTCGTTGATCGTGTAATTGCGCACGTGCCCCATGTGCAGCTTGCCACTGGGGTAGGGCAGCATCGAGCACGCGTAAAACTTTCCCCGGGGAAAGCGCGGGTCATTCTCGATTACCGTGTGGGCGTCGATCGCGCGCCAGTGCGCCTGCGCCTGGGCCTCGACCTCCGTGGGCAGGTATTTTTCTTGCATGACTGGATTTGGAACGCGCTTCTTCCGTGGGCGGGCGAGCGCGCATTATATGCGCCGGTATAGTGAGGTCCCAGATGAATCTCCTCGACGATCTCAACGCGCAACAGCTGCGGGCGGTGACGCTGCCCGACGAATCCGCCCTCATATTGGCCGGCGCCGGCAGCGGCAAGACGCGCGTGCTGACCACGCGTATCGCCTGGCTGCTGCAGTCGGGTCGGGTGCAACCCGCCGGTGTGCTGGCGGTGACCTTCACCAACAAGGCCGCCCGTGAAATGCTGGCCCGCATCGAGGCGATGTTGCCCATCAATCCGCGCGGAATGTGGATCGGCACCTTCCACGGCCTGTGCAACCGGCTGCTGCGCGCCCATCATCGGGACGCGCAGCTGCCCCAGACATTCCAGATCCTGGACATCCAGGACCAGCTCTCCTCGATCAAGCGCCTGATCAAGGCGGCCAAGGTCGACGAGGAGCGCTGCCCGCCGCGCGACCTGCAGTACTTCATCAACAGCGCGAAGGATTCGGGGCGGCGGGCCGCTGACCTGGGTGCCAGCGGGCACGACCGGCGTTGGATCGAGCTATTCGCGGCCTACGACGCGCAATGCCAGCGCGAGGGCAGCGTCGATTTTGCCGAGTTGCTGCTGCGCAGCGTCGAGCTGCTGACCCGCAACGAGGCGCTGCGCGAGCACTACCAGCAGCGCTTTGGCCACATTCTGGTGGACGAATTCCAGGACACCAATACCCTGCAGTACCGCTGGCTCAAGCTGCTCGCCGGGAAGGCCGGGAGAATCTTCGCTGTCGGCGATGATGACCAGTCGATCTATCGATTTCGCGGCGCCAATGTCGGCAACATGGCGGATTTTCAGCGCGAGTACCAGGTTGCGCACGTCATCAAGCTCGAACAGAACTACCGTTCGCATGGCCACATCCTGGATGCGGCCAACCATATCATCGCCAACAATGCCCAGCGCCTGGGCAAGCAGCTGTGGACCGATGCCGGACCTGGCGAGAAGCTGCGTGTGTTTGAGGCCGGCTCGGACGGGCTCGAAGCGGCCTGGATCGTCGAGCAGGTCCGTGAACAGCTGCGCCAGGGAACGTCGCTTGGGCAGTGCGCGATCCTGTACCGCTCCAATGCGCAGTCGCGCATCATCGAACATGCGCTGTTCACCGCCGGTTTGTCCTACCGGGTCTACGGCGGCTTGCGGTTTTTTGAGCGCGCCGAGGTCAAGCACGCCCTGGCCTACCTGCGTCTGGTGGCCAACAGTGACGACGACGTTTCCTTTGCGCGCGTCGTGAATTTCCCGCCGCGGGGCATCGGCGCGCGCAGCGTCGAATCCTTGCAGTTGGCGGCGCGCGCGGCGGGCACCAGCCTGTTTGCGGCCATCGCTTCGGTCGATGGTCGGGCCGCAGCGCACTTTGGCGCCTTTGCCCAGCTCATCGCGGCGCTGCGGGTCAAGGCGCAGGATCTGAGCCTGTCCGAACTGGTGCAGGAGGTGCTCGCCCGCAGCGGGTTGGAGGCGCACTATCGCAAGGAACGCGACGGCGCCGATCGCGTGGAGAACCTGGCCGAACTCGTCAACGCCGCGGCCGGTTTCATTGCCGAGCAGGAGGACGCCGATCCGGCCGCCGACGCGCCGGCGCAGGCGCCGGGCGCCTTGCACCACCCGGCGTTGCACTCCTTTTTGGCGCACGCTGCGCTCGAGGCGGGCGACCACCAGGCCGGCGCGGGCCAGGACGCATTACAGCTCATGACCGTGCATGCGGCCAAGGGCCTGGAATTTGATACGGTGTTTCTTACCGGCCTGGAGGAGGGCCTCTTCCCGCACGAAAACAGCCTGAGCGAAGCCGATGGCCTGGAGGAGGAACGCCGCCTGATGTACGTTGCCATCACCCGAGCCCGCCGGCACCTGTACCTGAGCTATGCGCAGAGCCGGATGCTGCATGGCCAGACCCGGTATGGCCTGCGTTCGCGCTTTCTCGACGAGCTGCCGCCCGAAGCTCTTACCGTGCTCGCGCCGCGTCTGCGCTCGGGCGCGGGCCTGGCCGGATACGAACGATGGCATGGCGATAACGGCGTTGCCGCGCCCGGCGATGCGCCCATGAGCGCGCACCCTTCGTATGCGGCGGCCGGAGCCGGATCGGGCCTGCGCATCGGCCAGGGAGTCCGGCACGCCAAATTTGGTGATGGCGTGATTGTGCGCCTGCAAGGTTCGGGCAGCGACGCGCGGGCGCAGATCAATTTTGGCGCTTTCGGCGTCAAGGAGCTGCTCTTGGCGGTGGCCAAGTTGCAGGCGGTCTAGGGCGAAACAACGGACCCGGTGTCCGTTTCGCTGACGAGATCACGGTACATGGCCAGCGCACAGGTTTTGCTGATTGCCAGCAGGGTCAGGGGCAAGGGCGCCAGAACATAGATGGCCACGCCCTCGTTGATGTTGAGCAGCGCGATCAGCGAGGCAAACGCCATCGCCCCGAGAAACACGATGCCCGAGAGCGCCAGCACGTACACCAGCAGGGCGGCTCGGTTGCGCCAACAGGCAAAGAAACTAAAGAAGAGTGCCTTGCCGGCCCTCATCGCGTGCCAGGCGCCCAGCGCCGGGGCAAACCAGAGACTCATCTCCAGGGGAATGATCACCAGCAGGGCTCCCAGCGCCAGCAACGCCCGTGCCGGCGTGATGTTCACCGGCGGTGTCGCGGCCGCTCCGGGCGCGCCGGCGGCGCCGCCAAGCGCCTGCGCCGGATCGGGTACGCCTTCGGGAACGAGGGACCAGGCTGTGCCCACCAGGCCGATCACAATCGCGTAGACAACGCCCATCTTGAGCAGTTGCAGGCGGGCAAAAGGATCGCGCAGCGCCTCGGCGTAATTGGCCAGGCTCGGCGCGGCGTCTTGCTCCACGGCACGGCACACCGCAAGCATCCCCAGGGATGTTGCGGGCACCAGCACCAGCGCCAGTCCGGTCCCGGCAAGGGGCAGCATGGACACCGTCCAGGTGACCAGGAAGCCGAATGCGACCATTACCACCAGCACAACGGGGCGCCGCGCGAACAGGCGCAGGCCGGCGCGCACCCACGCCAGCCCGGCACCGGCCTTGCGTGTTCGGATCGTCAATTCCCCCATCACCGGCTCTTTTTGGAATTCACACCCAGGGAAGTTCATCTTCACGAATGCGAAGTCGCAGCATCCGTTCGAACCGCCCGGGGTCGTGGGGTTGCAAAACCGCGGCCGGCCGCGGCCGGTGCAGGTCATACAGGCGCGATAACCAAAAGCGCAGCGCGGCCGCGCGCAACATTGCCCGCCAGTAAAAGCGCTCTTCCTCCAGCAAAGGGCGCAGCGCATGGTAGGCGCACAGCAGGGAGGTCGTGCGCTGCCGATCAAAGGCACCGCTTTCCAGGTCCACGCACCAATCGTTCACGGTAACGGCAAGATCAAAGAGCCAGGCGCCGCAGCCGGCAAAATAAAAGTCGATCACACCGCCGATGCGCTCGCCGTCGAACAGTACGTTATCCCGGAACAAGTCGGCGTGAATCGGCCCGGACGGCAGTTGCTCGAAGCCGCTGCTGCGCGCCACGCCGTCTTGATAGATGACTTCCTCGGCCAGCCGGTGGAAAACCTCCTGCGCAAGATGGGCCTCCAGCGCTGCGGCCGCCTCCTTCCACCACCCCACGCCGCGCAGATTGGGCTGAAATATGGGGTAGTCGCGCGCCTCCAGGTGCATGCGTGCCAGGAAGGACCCCACCAGGGCGCAGTGCGCCGGCGCCGGCAGCTCCACGGCGCGACCCGGCAGGCGCGAAACGATTGCTGCGGGCTTGCCGCGGACCTGGGTGAACAAGGCGTTTGCCTTGGTCGATAGGGGGTCCGGCACGGGCAGGCCGCGCTGGGCCAGATGACCCATCAGTCCCAGGTAAAAGGGCAGTTGCCCGGCATCCAGACGTTCGAAGATCGTCAGGACGAAGCGTCCGTCCTCTGTGGTAAGGAAGAAATTGGAGTTTTCTATGCCGGTGGCAATGCCCTGCAGGTCGCGCAATGCTCCCAGGCGGTACTGCGCAAGCAGCGCGGGGATCTCCTCGCGCGTTAGGGCGGTGAAAACGGCCATGGACAGGAGCAGGCAGGAGTAGCGATTTTACAGGTAGAGGGACTGTTCCCGTTCGTCGCTGCCCTGGGCGAAGCCGCGCTTCTCATAAAAATCGAATATCAGGTCGACCACGCGCTCGGGTTCGTCGACCACTTGCATCAGATCCATGTCGGTCGCGGAAATCATGCCCTCGCCGACCAGGCGCTCGCGCATCCATTGCAGCAGCCCGTCCCAGAACCGGCTGCCCACCAGGATGATCGGGATCTGTCGCCCCATGCCGGTCTGGATCAGGGTCAGCGCCTCGGTCAATTCATCCAGCGTGCCAAAGCCGCCGGGCATGACCACATACGCGCTGGCGTATTTTGCAAACGCCACCTTGCGCGCGAAGAAGTGCCGAAAGCGCAGGGATATGTCCTGAAACGCGTTGCCGTGTGTCTCGAAGGGCAATTCGATGTTCAAACCCACGCTGGGCGAGCGTCCGGCGTGGGCGCCTCGGTTGGCCGCTTCCATGAGGCCGGGCCCGCCGCCGCTGATGACGGCAAATCCGGCGTCCGATAGCGCGCGCGCGATCGCCTCGGTCTGCTGGTAGCGCGGTGTTCCGGCGCCCAGGCGCGCACTGCCGAATATCGAGACGGCGGGGCGTATCTCCGCCAGGCGCTCCGCAGCCTCGACAAACTCCGAGATAATGCCCCAAAGGTGCCAGGACTCGCGCGCCTTGACGCGCGTCGACTGCTCCTGTGCAGTGATGGCCCGCAGGCTGGGGATATTCTTCTGGTGGTCGTGCATCGAAAGCTCCTATGAAGACCCTTTTGCTCGTGGACGGCACCGGATATTTGTACCGAGCCTTCCACGCCATGCCCGATCTTCGCACTTCCGCTGGGCAACCGACGGGTGCGGTCCGTGGATTTATCAGCATGCTACGCACCTTGCGCGCGGCCGTGCCCTGCGAGTATGGCGCGTGCATCTTCGACGCCAAGGGCAAGACCTTTCGTGACGAGATCTTCCCGCAATACAAGGCCCACCGGCCGTCGATGCCCGAGGAGCTGGCCACGCAGATTCCCTGGGTACTGGAGGCGGCCGCCGCCTTGGGCTGGCCCGTGCTGCAGGTGGGCGGGGTGGAGGCCGATGATGTGATCGGCACGCTCGCCTGGCGGGCGCGCGCACAGGGCCTGCGCACGGTGATCGCTACGGGGGACAAGGACCTGACGCAACTTGTGGACGACACCGTGCAGCTCATCGATACGATGAGCCGCGACGGGGGTCCGCCGCGGCGCATCGAGCGCGCGCAGGTGATTGAAAAATTCGGCGTTCCGCCCGAACGTATCGTCGACTACCTTGCGCTGGTGGGGGATGCGTCGGACGGCGTACCCGGCGTGGAAAGCGTCGGGCCCAAGACCGCGGTCCGGTGGCTGCAGCAGTATGGCTCGCTCGACGGGGTGATTGCCAACGCCACGGCAATCGGCGGCGCGGTCGGCCAGAAGCTGCGCGCGGCGCTGGCCTGGCTGCCGACGGCGCGCACCCTGGTCACCGTGCGCACGGACGTTGACCTGGGCGAGCCGGCGCGGGAGCTGGCACAACTGGCGGTGCGCGCCCCGGATCGCGAGGCGCTGCGAGAAATCTATGCGCGCTGCGAGTTTCGCGGCTGGCAGCGCGAGGCCGAGGAGGTCGACCGGGCGCAGGCGGGCCCGTCCACAGAGCCAGCCCCCGTCATGGACCCACCCGCGGCGCCATCGGTGATCGGTGCTGCGCCGGCGCCCGTGTACGAATGCGTGTGCACACCGGAGCAGCTGGCCGCATGGCGCGAGCGCTTGGCCAGCGCCACCCTGACGAGCATCGATACCGAGACGACTTCGCTCGATCCGCTGCGCGCGCAGCTGGTGGGAATCTCGCTGGCGGTTCGACTGGGCGAGGCCTGCTACATCCCATTGGGCCATCGCTACCCCGGGGTGCCGGCGCAGCTCGACCGCGCCCAGGTGCTCGAGGCGCTGCGTCCCTGGCTCGAGTCCGCGCAGGCGCCCAAGCTGGGGCAGCACAGCAAATATGACGCGCACGTTTTTGCCAATGCCGGAATCCGCCTGGCCGGCATCGTCCACGACACCCTGCTCGAGTCCTACGTGCTGGAGGCGCATCGCGCGCACGATCTGGGCTCCCTGGCCAGCCGGCACCTGGGGCGCGCGACGATTTCCTTCGAGGAGGTCTGCGGCAAAGGCGCCAAGCAGATCGGCTTTGACGAGGTGGAACTGGAGCGGGCGACACAATACGCGGCCGAAGACGCCGAGGTGACGCTGGCCGTGCACGGCGCGCTCTGGCCCCGGCTCGAGGAGGATGGGGGGAGCCGGTTCATCTACGAGAAGATCGAAATACCCGTGGCACGGGTGCTCTTTGCGATGGAACGCACGGGTGTGTTGGTGGACCCTGAACGCCTGCGAGGGCAAAGCGCGGAACTGGCGCTGCGCATCGCCCAGCTCGAACAGGGCGCCTACGCCCTTGCCGGCCAGCCCTTCAATCTTGCCTCCCCCAAGCAGGTCGGGGACATCCTTTTCGGGCACCTGGGCCTGCCGGTGCGCAAGAAGACGGCGAGCGGCACGCCCAGCACCGATGAGGAAGTGCTGGAAAAACTGGCCGCCGACTATCCGCTGCCCAAGATGCTGCTCGAGCACCGGGCCCTTTCCAAATTGCGCTCGACCTATTGCGAAAAGCTGCCGGGGATGATCAATCCGGCCACCGGGAGGGTGCATACCACGTACGGGCAGGCGATCGCGATCACGGGCCGCCTGGCCTCCTCCGATCCGAATCTGCAGAACATTCCCGTGCGCACCGCCGAGGGCCGGCGCATCCGCGAGGCGTTTGTCGCGCCGCCCGGTTCGCACATCCTATCCGCGGACTATTCGCAGATCGAATTGCGCATCATGGCTCATATCTGCGGCGATGCGGGCTTGATTGCTGCCTTTGAACGCGGTGAGGACGTGCATCGGGCCACCGCGGCCGAAGTGTTCGGCGTTGATCGGGACACGGTGAACGATGAGCAGCGACGCACCGCGAAGGTGATCAACTTCGGACTCATCTACGGCATGAGTTCCTTTGGTCTTGCGTCCAACCTGGGCATCAGCAAGGAAGCGGCCAAGCTCTATATCGATCGCTATTTCGCGCGCTACCCCGGGGTCGCGCAGTACATGGAGTCCACGCGCGTGAGCGCACGCGCGCTCGGATATGTGCAGACGGTATTTGGCCGCAGGCTATGGCTGCCGGAAATCAATGGCGCCAACGGGCCGCGGCGGCAGGCGGCCGAGCGCGCGGCCATCAACGCGCCCATGCAGGGCACGGCGGCCGACCTGATCAAGCTGGCCATGATTGCCACCGACCGCTGGCTGGCGCAGGAGGGCCTGCAAACCCGCCTCATCATGCAGGTGCATGACGAGCTGGTTCTGGAGGTTCCCGACCAGGAACTCGACACGTTGCGCGCCACGGTGCCGCGCCTCATGACCGGGGTGGTGCAGTGGGCCGTTCCGCTGGTGGTGGATGTTGGCGTGGGCAGGAACTGGGACGAGGCCCACTGATGGGGATCCTGGCCGCGGTCATCGCGGCAAATATTGCCTCCACGGCCGTGTCCCTGACGCTTGCCGCCGTGCTCAGTTTTCGCTGGCTCTCGGGCCTGGTCGACCGCCTGGTGCACGTTTCCATCGGCTTGCTGCTGACCACCGCCCTGGTGCATATCGTGCCCGAGGCGCTGGCCAGCGGCCTGCCACCGGCAGCCCTGGGGTGGACGGTCCTGGCAGGGATTCTGGGTCTTTTCATCCTGGAGAAGCTCACGCTCGTTCACCACACGCATCACCATGAGGGCGATGGACATGACCATGAACATGGACACGATGCGCGGCAGATCGGCCGCGGTGCGATTCCCATCCTCATTGCCGATGCCCTGCACAATTTCACCGATGGCGTGGTGATTGCGGCAGCGTTTCTGGTGGACGTGCGTGCCGGACTGGTAACGGCCCTGGCCGTGCTCGCGCATGAAATCCCGCACGAGATCGGCGACTTCATGATCCTGCTCAACGCGGGGGTGAGCCGGCGCCGTTCTTTCCTGTTCCTGGTGCTCTCCGGCAGTGCGGCCGTGCTGGGCGGGGTGGTGGGGTACTTTCTCCTTGCCCGGGCACAGACCTTGCTCCCCTACGCGCTGGCGATCGCGGCGGCCAGCTTTCTGTACATAGCGCTTTCGGACCTGCTTCCCGAACTCATGCGCCGCTCCTCCTTGCGCGAGTCCCTGCCCGAAGTCGGATTTGTGCTGATCGGCGTTGTCATCGCCTTGCTGGCGATGCTGCCCACCGCATAGCGCTGCCCGCCAACGGCCCTATGGATTGGGGCCGGTCGCGATGGGCCGCGAAGGGTCCGCAATCCACTGGCTCCACGAACCGGGAAAAAGGGCCGCGCCTGGCAGGCCGGCCACTTGCATCGCCAGAAGATTGTGGCAGGCCGTCACGCCCGAGCCGCACTGCACGACAACTTGCGTGGGGGCGCGGCCCGCCAGCAGCGCCTCATATTCCGTGCGCAAGGTGGTGGCGTCCTTGAAGTGCCCGTCGGCGCGCAGATTGTTCTTCCAGAAGCGATTTACCGCACCGGGGATATGCCCGGCGACCGGATCCACGGTCTCGTTGCGCCCTTCGTAGCGATCGGGCGCGCGCGCGTCGAGCAGCAGGTGGGGACCGCCCGCCCCGGCAGCGCGCGAGGCGGCCACCACCTCCAGGTTGGCAACCCCTTGCAGGCTCAGGCCGGCGCAAATGTTGCCGGGCAGCGGTTCCGGTATTTCATCGGTGGTCTCGTAGCCCGCCGCCAGCCAGGCCTGCCAGCCCCCGTCCAGTATTGCAACTTGCACATGCCCCAACCAGCGCAATAACCACCAGGCCCGTGCCGCGAAGGACCCTTCACTGGCATCGTAGGCGACCACCTGGGTATTTGACCCTATGCCCCATTGGCGCAGGCGGCGCACCAGTGCGGCCGGCTCGGGCAGTGGATGGCGGCCATTGCTGCCGGTGCGGGACCCGGCAAGATCCCGATCCAAATGCGCATACTGGGCCCCGCAAATATGGGCCTCCCGGTACTGTTCAGCGCCCAGGGCAGGATGGGCAAGGTCAAAGCGGCAATCCAGGATGCACAAGGCGGGCGCACCCAGCGCCGCTTGCAGCTGCGCTGGTGTCACAAGGGCTTCCCAGGCGCCGGCAGTTTGATCCGATTGAGCGGCCATTTTGAAAACAGGCTTCCCACCGCAATTGAGGCGAGGGGCAAGTTTACGCGTCGCGCCGTGCGGACTCTTTGCGGCGCATCGCGGTGGGGGCGGGGGCCAGCGCGCTGTCTTCTTTAT
>Ga0209698_10001370_pt1 | contig 28075 bp, 28 predicted proteins | sample LitLauG_LLR_2012_FD_187203 | JGI IMG/M metagenome (GOLD analysis project Ga0209698, IMG submission 187203) | Freshwater sediment microbial communities from Pennsylvania, USA - Little Laurel Run_MetaG_LLR_2012 (SPAdes) (version 2) | ecosystem: Environmental > Aquatic > Freshwater > Creek >... | reverse complement strand
GGGCGGGCGTGCCGCGGGGCTAGGGATGTCGTACGAGATTACAGACGCGCTGGTGGAAGACATCACGGCGAGCGTGTGGGTCCTGAACCGGGTGACTTTTACGGGAGCGGCGGTGCTGCGGCGGGACAAGGCAGCGTATGGCTCGACGTGGATCGAGTTGGGATAGAGCAGCGCCTAAAGGCGATTCAGTTTGAGGTTTTACGGTATCGCTAAAGCGATACCCCGATACGAAACTAACCCGGGAGGGGAGACGAATGATCGAAGAAATGGTGCAGCAGATGATGGCGGCGGCGGAGCGACTGGCGGCCGCCTCGGAGACACTCGATCGCGTGCTGGGAAAACTGGATGCGCAGCAGGAAATGCTGAATGCGAAAGTGGACCGGATCGTGGCGGCGGTCGAGGAGAGCGTTGTCCAAACGAACGAGCGGCACAAGGTGGAAGGGACTGGGGCCGAATTGCAAGAGCGCGTGGTGCAGTTGGAGAAGTCGAATGCCGATCTAAAGGCGCAGGCGTCGCGGATGGCGAGGAAGACGCTGTCACCGGTGGTGTCGGCGCTGATTGGCAAGAACGAAATTGACGGCGAACGGCTGGATCCGGCGATGCTTAATAAGACACTGGCGGCGCTGAGCGTGGAGCAGCGGATTGCGGTGAAGGCGGAGTTGGCTCGGGCGGGGATGATCGAGTAGGCGGCGGTCGTCGCTGGTCATTTGGGATTTGGTTATGGGGCGCGAGTCAAATCGCGTCCTTTTTTCTTGGGTGAGGAACCCACCCTTTCGCAAAGAACGCGAAAGGATGGGGCACCCGCGCGATGAGTGGGGCACCCGGTTATCGGAGAGCAATAACAACTTAATTGAGGAGAAGACATGAAGGCGAATTTTCTGGATTTGCATGCAGCAGCGGATTTTCTGGGGCCGGGCGCGATCGAGATTGACCGGTATCAAACCGAGATCACAGACATCGTGCGGCGGCGCGGCGTGTTCGGACAACGGATGAAGCAGGTGCCAGCCACGGGACATCCGTCGCGATTTTTTGAGGAAACGGCGATTGCTTCGCCGACGGCGGCGCAGGCGTTTGTCGATCCGCGGAACATTGTGCCGACTCTGCAAGCACCGACGCGGGTGGAGCGGAGCGTTCCGTTGAAGGCGCTGGTTTCGCAGATCAACTACAACCTTTTTGACATGGAAGTGGGGACACAGCAGAGCCAGTTCGCTTATCTGCAAGCCAAGGACCTGGCCGACGCGGTGGATGGTGTTTTGCGAACGCACGACGTCGCACTGTGGAACGGGAACGACACCTCGCTGAGCAGTCCAACGACGCCGCAGTATTTCGGCGCGATCGGACAGATCGAGGCGGGAGGCAACAGCACCACGATCGGTACCACGGCCAGCATTGTGGACGGGCTGAAGAGCACCATCGCGCAGATGGTCTCAAGCTCGTCGTTCGAAGTGCGGCCTACGGCGATCTATGCGAATCCGGTGTTGCTCGACCTGATCGACCGCGAGATGAAGGCGGAGTTCAACGTTGTGCTGGCGACTTCGCAGATCACGGGCGGGCTGACGGTGAAGACCTTGAGCACGCAGGCGGGCGACTTGCCGCTGATTCCGGAATGGGCCCTTCCTTACACGGGCACACCGGGCAGTGGCACTGCGGTGCTGCCTGCCTACATCGTGACCGAGGACATGATCGAGTACCACTGGCTGACGGACCCCAACCCTCGGGTGTTCAAGCTGGGACTGCCGAGTTCACTGATGACGGAAAGCGTGGTGGTGAAGTTTGGCGGCGTGGTGGTGAAGGGCGCGGGCTATGCGCACTACGAAGTGAAAGTGAACCGGTAAGACCAGTAGCCAGTGGCCAGTAGCCAGTTGCCAGTCAGAGCGGCAGCGGCGCTGGCACCTGGCAACTGAGAACTGGGAACCGATCATGAATTACTTGCAACCATCGGAATATGAGTTGTATGGGCTGGAGGCCACGACTGCTCTGTCGTGGGTGACGGCGTCGTCGGCGATTATCGATGCGCATTGCCGGAGGGTCACGCTGGCGATCAACCAGTACACGGAGCGGTTGCGAACGGAGAACGGGGTCAGGCCGGTACGGCTTACATATTTGCCGTTGAATCCGGTGGCTCCAGCAACCTCGCCGATTGTGTCGGCGCGGGCGCGGTACGCTACGCCGCGCCGGGGCGAGTTGGAGTACGAAGCGATGGGGTGGGACGCGGCTATTGCGTTCGGAATTCCGGGAACCTGGGTAGAGCTGAATGCGGCAGACCTGGATGTGCTTCTGGAGACAGGGGAAGTCACATTTCCGTTGAATGCGTTGGGGTGGACGTTTACCGAGGTAGAGATTGTTTACACGGCGGGGCTCGATCCGTTTCCCGACGGGGTGAAAGTGGCGTGCGCGCAGCTGGTAAAGAATGCGCAGGCAACCCCGGCGCTGAACGTAAAGAAAAATGTATTTCCCGACAGAATGCAATTGATGTACTTCTCCGATTCGCTGCTCGATGAAACCGTGCAAGCACTGCTGGCGCCCTATGTGGCGCAGAGAGTGGGATGACGATGACTGGGATTTCTGGCGCGGCGGCAGCAAGGGCAGCGGACGCGATGTTACGAACTCTCGGAGGGACGGAAGTGGTCCTATTGTTTCCCGCGGCGGGCCTACCGGCCGATGCCGTGGCGGGGCTGGGACTGGTGGATCCGGGAGTTGAGCAGGCGTCGATCTCACCCGTGATCGTTCGGGAGGTTACCACGGAAAACAATGGTCCACGGCGGCGAATCGAGTTGCTGGTGGGGCAGGCGGCGATGGCGGAGCAGGTGAGTCAGCGGAACGCGGCTTCGGCGGACGTGTTGTTGGAGACGGCGCTGGGATTGGTGTACTGCGGCGAAGTGTTCCACATTGAAGGGTTCGTTGTCGAGCGGCTGGCGGGTGTGGCGTACCTGTACCGGGTGGCGGCGGTGGCGTAGGCGGCTGTCAGCCATCAGCCATCAGGTCGAGACCTACCGAGTTACATCTTTCACAGACTGTTATCTCGAGCGAGGGAGGGACCCCTACTCCCGGTACACATCTTCGGTTGAGTAGGGATCCCTCGCCGCGCTCGGGATGACAAACCAATGGGGAGAAATGATGCAGGCGGCGAAAGACAGTTTTTACGTGGCGCTGCGGGACCGGTTGGCGGCTTTGAATCCGGCGCGGACGATGGTGATTGACGGAGTTACGGTGCCGGCGATCGTGGTCCGCGAAAACATGGAACCGCGATTTGTGGAAGCGCAGCCGGGCGCGTTTTACGTGGATTTTGGCGACATTCTGATTGCGGAGAGCACGCGTCCGATGCTCGGGCTCGATTGCCACGTCTGGTATGCCAGTGAAGGCAGCGGCGGAACGGGCGTGGATCGCGGGCGAGTGCTGGCGGAAATGGACCGAGAGTTACTTGGAATCTGCGATCCTCCGCACACCGAAATGCGCGATTACAGCCAGACTCCGAGCACAGGCCTGGGATCGGGAATTTTCTGGACGGCACCAGTGATGGGGAGCGCGCCGGGAGACATCTCGATCCAAAGGCAGCAGTGGAGTGCAGGAGTGGCGCGAGTGGACAGGTATGCGCAGCTGAGGGTCTATTTCTTTCTGCCCGAGGTAGGAGCATGACGCGGGCGGGATTGCGGCCAGTGGCAAGGCAGACGCGCGCTTACTTCGCGCCGGTGGACAGAGTAGACGGGCCGACAGCGATCTTCGATCCATCGAAAGATGACGGCTTTCAGTTGGATGCTCCGCCGGCACCGTGGATCGATCTGGGATGGATTGAGAATTTTCAGCGCACGAGCACGTCGCAGATCGAGCCTTTGACGGGTGGAGCCGCAGGTGCGGTGTCGGCACAAGCCCGGCACGCCTTGGGAGCGCGAGTTGATTTCGAATTTCGCGACTGGGGAAAGTTGCAGATGGCGCTGGCGGGGGGTGCCGAGCACATGAATGTGCTGGCCACCGATCCGAGCGCATCACGGGCGGGTTCGGGTGGAATTCCGCTGACGGCCGTGCCTTTGCTGACGGGATCGACGGCCCTTGAATTGGTGCTGGGAGCGGGCGCCGTTGCGGGATTCCAGGCGGGAGATCTGGTGGCATGCGATGTGGATTACGCGCAGCAAGTTGGCTATGTGGGGACCGGTGTCGCGGCCGCGTATGTAAAGAATCCGGCGGAGGTGCGGCAGGATGCGAACTATGTGCGGCGAGTTACGTTCAACGTGGGTCGCGTCGCGCAGGTAACGACGACGAAGTTGTTACTTACGCAAGCGCTGCCGGGAGGAACGCCGGCGGCCGGGGCGTCGGTGCAGAAGGTGATGGCTTTTGTGGACCGCGAAGGCGGAGCATTTCTGCAACAGTGGTCGGGCTTATTTGTGGCGGAAGAAGAATCCGGCGGACGTGTTTGTTTCTTCTATCCGATATTGAGTCCATGCACAGCGAAGGCGGAGTGGGGGCGGGAGAGTCTGATCGAGATTCAAAAGCCGATTGGAGAGTTGGCGTTGGTGGCGTCTTTTACGGCTCTGCCTACTTTGGACGGCAACGATGGAGCTTCCGTGCTTTGTTATCGGAGTTATTTTCCGGCTAATGGAGCAGCGGTTTATTAGAGGCCCGTGGCGAGAGTCGGGCCCGAGCGACACCCTCATCAATTGGTGAATTGAGAGTTGACGCGGGCTTTAACTTTTGGGCACAGGGGACGGCGGAGTTTCTCCATAACCATGAAATTACTGATTGATAACCTGGACGGTTTGGGGCCGCGGGATTACACGGCGTTTGTGGATTCGAACAAGAGTCCGGCTCTGGCGCGTAAGCTGAACAGCCCGTCCGCGTTGAACTTTGGGCTGGTCGGCGGAACGGGAAGCCTGGTGACGCCGGGGATCGGCGGCCGTGTCACGTTGAGTGGCAGCAACGGCCATGACCTGTTCACGGGATACATTGTCCAAACGCCGACGCTGCAATATCTAGGATGGGCAGATCGCGGGTCAGTGTACCGGTACGAGATAGGCGCTCTGAGCGATGTGATGTTGATGGACCAGAAGGCGCCTCCTCCGCATCCTCCGTTTGTGGACCGGAATGGCGGGGATGCGTTCCGGCAACTGACCGCGGAGGCACTGCCGGGATGGTTTGATGTCAGCGGCGTTGAGGCGGGCGATCCGATTCCGTATTACAGCGTGAATCCGGCGAAGAAGTGGACGGCATCGGCGGCGGAGATTACGCTTGCGGCGCGGTGTTCTTATCGGGATGACAATGGCAAGCTTTTCTTCACGCCGCTGGCGGTCAACACCTACGCGCTCGCGGAGGATGCGACTACATTTTCTCCGGGCGACCTCCAACTGCAGAGCGTAAACCGATTGGTCAATGACTTAACGATTCTGGGGCCACTGGAGCCGAGCGCGCATGTTAAGGACTACTTCGTCGGCGACGGATCCACGACCAAGTTTTACATGTCGCAGAAGTTGTTCTCGCGCGGCAGTCAGGTTCCGCTGTATGGGCGCACGATTCTTGACGAGGTTTATGCCGAGTTGGATCCGACGCATTGGACTGTAACCGATCCGCTGGGCGCGATCACGGTCAGCAACGGCCAGTTGCATGTGGCGGGAGGAACAGGGGTCGATGGCCAAACGCTGCTGAACTTCATCGAAAAGATCGAGTTGGGCGGCGCGACGATGCTGGAGCACGGAGACTTCGTGTTCAATGCTGCGTCAGAAGGAGTGATCGGTGGACTGTATGCGGGAGCGGTTTCGATCGCAGCCTGCCTGGCGGGCTTTCGAGTAACGCCGGCGGGCGCAAACTGCAGCATCCAGGCGCTGGTCGGAGGCTCGGTCACGGGCACTGCGCTCAGCACACAGGCCGGGCACCATTACGTGTTCACCACGCAGTTGTATCCGACGGAGGTCTACCGGCTGCAGCAGGTGTTTCACTCTTCGCTGCATCCGAGCGGGGCGGCACGAGGTGGAGGGGCAGTCGCCTGCGATGTACGTGTAGTGCTGGAAGTACACGATATCGATCCGTTGAATCCGGCGACGCGGATCGCACCGGCCGCGGTTCTGTACGACGATGTCATTACGAACGCGCCCGGGTTTTGCACGTATGCGCTCATCAACGCCGGCAGCCTGCAGTGTTCGGTGGCGTTCACTTATTTGTGGCTGGCAGCCGGAGCGCTGGTACGCAGCACATTGCCTGGAGAAGGCACGGTGACGGTATTGACGGGATCGCTGCTGGAGGGCGCTGAGTGCCATGTTTCGGCCGAGCCGGCGCTGCAATTCTACCCAGAGTACATTCCGGCGGCGAATGAGCTAATTGAAGTTACTTATCGAGGCCAAGGCCATGCTATGGCTCGAGTTACTAACTCAGTGAGCATCGGGGCCCATCAGCGGGGCGGCGACGACGGAGTGCGCGGGAGCGTGCGTGAGATTGGAACGCCCGTTCCGCGCACTTCGGCGGACTGTGAAACGGCGGCGCTGGCCTTGCTGGATGACGCGGGGCAAGGATGGGCTGGCGAATATCAAGCATGGAGCCAGTTCCTGCCGGGCGGAGCGGCGGATATTTTCCCAGGAGACGGGCTGGCGGTCAATGTTCCGTCGCGAATGGCGTCGTTCGCTGCGATCGTGCACGAGGTGGACTTGACGATCGCGGATATGGCTGATGGGAACATCCGCTACACGTTGCGTTTCGTGGATGCTGGGGACCCTTCTCTGGACTTTGCTTTTGTGACGGCCCTGGTAAAGCAGACCCAAGTGTTGACGCCAATCGACGTGAGCGAAGTGGGAAATGTTTGTCTTGCCGACCTTACCGGTGCGGAAGTCACCAACGTGACTTCGACCACGGTGACGGTGGACGCAGGCTTAACTCCCGTGGCTGGCGGCGGGGTCGAAGTCCGTTACACAGACGCGGGGTGGGGAGTAGATAACAGCCGCAACCTTGCGGGCCGTTTCACGAGCAGCAGCTTCACTCTCACGCGGTATGCGCGGGCCCAAGACTATTTTCTAAGGAGCTATGACAGCAGTTCGCCGCCGAAGTATTCGCGGTATTCGACGGCTTTGCATGTCGACTATCCGTTATGAAACAGCCCAATGATGATATCGAAGAGATGAGTAGATGAGCGATAACGATTCACGCACAAACACGCATGCACCTTTGACGTGGGTCCAATTCATAGATCGCGCCCTCGAGGCCGAGCGAAGGGCGACGGAGGCGGAGTTTCGACGCTGCCATGCCGTACTAGAAGAGCATGTCCGAGCGGAAGACCTGCGGCACGAGGCTGGAGACGCAAAGATTCAAAAAGCCAATGAGGTCCTCGATTACCGACTGGAAGAGATGAACAATTTTCGCGCGCAAATCAACCAGGAGCGGACGGAATACCTTCGGCGTGAAATGTATGACCGCGAACACGCCGCCTTTGAGGAGCGGCTGAAGATTCTGGAAATTGTGCGCGGGGAACAAACGGGAAGAACCGCGGCCTATGCTTCGGTGGTCGCGTTTGTGGTGATTGTGGCGCAGGTAGTGCTGCACTTCTGGAGATAAGGAATTTGCTGAGATCGGGTCATCTGGTGATCCGGTCATCGAAGACCAGAAATTCTCTGGCGAAATGGCTGGTGGCACGAGATCGAGAGGAAACGCTGTGACCTTCAAGCACCCCAATGTCCATCGCGAGTTCGTGGAGTACTCCGAGACTCAAACGCTGCACATTGTTTCGGTGTATTCGAACCCGTACCGCTGGCAGCGCAGGCGAGAAGCCTTCCATGATTTCCGATTTCATATGGAGGCGAGTCCGAACGTCGCGCTGCATGTCGTCGAGGTTGCCTTCGGCGACCGGCCGCACGAGGTCACGAGCCCCGACAATCCGCTGGATCTGCAACTACGGACGGACTCGAGCCTTTGGATCAAGGAGTGCGCGATCAACGAGGGCGTGCGGCGGTTTCCGGCAGACTGGCAATACGGGGGCTATGTGGATGGCGACTTCCACTTTACGCGACATGACTGGGCGCTGGAAGCAATCCACATGCTGCAGCACCATAGCTTTGTCCAGTTGTTCAGCACTTATGCCGACCTTACTGGTGAAACAGCGACGAGCCATCTCGGTCACCGTCCTTACCGGATGAGCACGAGCTTTGCGTGGAACTATATGCATCCGGCCGAATTCATCGCCTCGCGACGAGCGCGGCGCGGGGGAGTTGATACTTACTACGCCGCGCTTCAACCGTCGGAAGTGTTTCCTTTTGGCCATGCTCCGGGAGCAACAGGAGGCGCGTGGTCGTGGCGGCGGGACGCTTTTGAGATGGTGGGTGGAATGTTAGACACGTGCATTCTGGGAAGCGCGGACTGGCATCAGGCGTTTGGGCTGGTGCAAGCGACCAACGTGGCCGCCGAAATGAAGCGGTGTACGGGGCCCTATGTAGAGGCTGTGCTTAATTGGCAGGCGCGGGCCGCGAAACTGGACCGTATTGAAGGACGATCTCCGATGGGGTGCATCGACAACTTCGCGACGCATGCATTTCACGGCAGCAAAGCGCTGCGCGCTTATGGAGAGCGGTGGGCGCTGCTGCAGAAATGGGATTTTAATCCTGCGACAGACATTGCGCGAGATTACCAGGGCTTGTGGAGGTGGACGGGAGACAAGCCTGGGCTCCGCGACGACGTGGCGCGATATTTCATCGAACGGTCGGAAGACGGGCCGCTGCTGCTGGGGGAAACGCCGTTGGTTTGAGGGCGCCCCCAAACGGGGGTGTCGAATCTCGATGTTTGCAGTATCGCTAAAGCGAGACCGTAATACGAATCGCGCGGTGCGAAACCGGACGGTCGCAACGCTAGCCGACTTCTTCACTCCAGTTCTCGAGAGTCTTCTTTACGACGACCATGAACTGATCGGCGAGAGCGCCGTCGATGATGCGATGGTCGTAGCCCAGGGTCAAGTGAACGACGGAACGGATGGCGATGGAATCCGCACCGTCTTTATCGGTGATCACCATGGGCTGCTTGGTGATTCCGCCCACGCCCATGATGGCCACGTTCGGCTGGTTGATGATGGGCAAGCCGAAGACGGCGCCAAACTGTCCAGGGTTGGTGATGGTGAAGGTTGCACCTTCGACGTCAGCCGGCAGTAGCTTCTTGGTGCGGGCGCGCTCTCCGAGGTCGGTGATACCGCGCTGCAGTCCGAGGAAGTTGAGTTCGTCGGCGTTCTTGAGAACGGGGACGATGAGTCCCCAGTCGAGAGCGACGGCGATGCCGGCATTGACGTGCTTGTGGTAGCGGATGCTGTCGCCTTCGAGCGAGCTGTTGACGACGGGATATTGTTGCAGGGCAATGATGGCGGCGCGCACGAAGAACGGCATGAAGGTGAGACGTGCGCCGTGGCGCTGCTCGAAGCCACTCTTGAGCTTGTTGCGTAAATTAACGAGGCGAGTCATATCCACTTCGAACATGCAGTGGACATGAGCGCTGGTGCGGCGGGATTCGATCATCCGTTGCGCGATGATCTTGCGCATTTGCGACATGGGTACAAGGTCGCCTGGAACGATCGACGGCGCAGGAGTTGAGGGTTGGCGGGGCGCGGGCACCGCTACCGGAGCAGCCGCGCTCCGCTCGACGAAATCGAGAACATCCTGTTTGGTGACACGGCCGCCGGTACCGGTTCCGCCAACTTTTGCGAGATCCACGTTGTGCTCGCGGGCGAGCTTGCGGACGAGCGGCGAAGAACGGACGTCGGAATCTTCTTCGTCCTCGGAGGCACTGGAGGCGGCGGCCGGCGGCGGAGCGGGAGCTTCTTTCCTTGGGGATGCCGGAGCCGCGGGAGCGGAAGTGGCGGCCTTGGCGGGGGCGGAAGTGCCGCTGCCGTCGCCGATCACGCCGACGACGGTGTTGACCTGGACGGTGTTGCCTTCGGAGACCTTGATCTCCTGAAGGACGCCGCTGGCGGGGGCGGGGATTTCGGCGTCGACTTTATCGGTGGAAATCTCGAACAGAGGTTCATCGCGCTGGACTTTGTCACCCGGCTTCTTCAGCCACTTGGTGATGGTCCCTTCGAAAATCGATTCGCCCATCTGGGGCATGACCACTTCAGTCGCCATAGTTCCCTTTCCATGAAGCCCGACCGCAAAGGGCGGGGGAGCAAACAAACATTATAGCGAAGCCCGAAGCGGTTACGAGCACACGGGACTGGGTGAGGCGTTGGCATAGCAGGGATGCAATTTCATCTGTGGAGCGAAGAGCGATGAAGAGGTTCTTGGCGGTTGTGTTTTCTTGCCTTCCGGCTTTCGGGCAAGCGACGTACTCGGGACGCGGCGCGCATTCGGGATCTGCCATTTATGCCGCATCGAGCAGCGTCAGTTGCCCAGCGCCCAATTTTTGCGCCTACACGGGAGCTGACATTATCCCGTGGGGGACGGTGCCGAACTTTGGGGGAAGCACAAATAACAACACCACGGCCTACGACATGTCGTACCTGGGGCATACGAATTTCGACGGATCGCCATTCAACAATTCGGCACGCCTGAGCCCGATCACCCGTATTACGGATTCGGTTAGCGCGTTCGGAAGAACCAACGCAAATTTCACCGCCGGAATGGGCGGTTCGGGCGTGTTTACGCTAACGAACACCAACGCGACCCTGATACGTGTCGACCAAAACTCGGCTGGCTTAATTTGCTTGTTTAACACCAGCGGCCCGAACCAGGGGCATTGTGGCACTCCATCGGGCGGTTGGAGCGGAACCCCGCCGTCATCGGGAATCTTCATTACGACGGGTCAACTATCAGGCGGGTCCTGTACCAGTAACTGCCCGGTGAACGACTTCGGCTCGCTCAGCTTTTCTTTGACTGACCCAACAGTGCTCTACACATTTGGCAACGACACGTACGACATTTCGACCCCGACCACGGTGACTCCGTACGCGATCAATCCGGCGACTGGTGCCTACAGCGTCGGTTCTACGCTAGTTGATTTTCAGTATGGACTGCCGCTCGGTTCCAACGCACCGAACTGGACCACGAACACTTCCTATGCACGGGGCGCATATGTCACACATGTGCTGAACGTGCCCGGATCGAGTAATGCCGAGTACCTGGCGTACACCGCGTCCACGAGCTATAACGCAGGAGACATCATTGTTCCGGGGGGCGCCGGAACGTGCATGTATCGCGCAATTGCTGGAGGCACCACGAACGGGACGCTCGCCACTTCTTTCTTTAGTGGATCGCCCTGCAAGAACGACATCGTTAACGAGGCGGCTCCATCGACGCTGCAGTGGCGGGGCACGAACAGTGCGGCTCAATTCGTTTACCAGAACACAGGCACCGCCGGAACCTCCGCCGGTTCCGCTTTCCAGTGGATTGCCACATCGTCAACCCTGGCAACGGACGGGTCGATTACTTCGGGAGCGGCGGTACTTACCTCCGCGAGCAATCGCTTCCTCGCTTCGCTAGTCGGGCAGGCGATCTCGGTTTCGGGCGCCGGCAACAGCGCTGGGACGACACCTCTCTATACCACGATTCTCAGTTACCAGAATGCGGGGCAAGTGACTCTTGCGACCACTGCGCTCTCCACGGTAACGGCGTCGGCTACCATTGCGCTCACGGGGCACCCGGACATCATGTCGTCGGTGATAGGCGACGGCAATGGTATTGTGTGGACGAACGTGGGACCGAGTTACCCGATTGCCAACGGGAGCCAGCTATGGCGTGCGATTGGTGGAATCAGTAGGGATACTTCCTATGGTGGTTATGCATCGAAGTACGGGATCGCCATCTCAACTAACTCTTATGGACTGGCGCCTGCCTATGGAAAGTACACGGCGGACCAGGGCACCGGAGCGTGGGGAGTGGAGTATGACGCAGTTAGCAACGTCTATCACCTGCTAAACACCCTGACCGGGATATGGACGGACTGGTCGTGCAGTTCCGGTTCAGGATACGCCTGCCCGAGGACGGCGACTGCCGTGGGGACGCTGACTGCGTTTGCTAATCCTCTCGGCACCGGGCAAGGGTGCCCGTTCTACGTCCACAACCTCAAACTGAGCAACAACGGTCTCTACGCGGTTTTCACCAATCAGGCCGATGTTTACCCCTCTTGCGCCTCGATATCGCACTTTGGACTATGGCAAACAACGACCGCAAACTTCGACCCGGTTAAGTCTTTTCAGTTTACGTTTGCGGGCATGAATCACTGGGCCATCGGAACGAACAAGATGGTGGCATTCAACAGTTCCGGATGGGAATATACGTCTGGTGTATTCCTGGGCGTGTACAACGCTAGCAATGCGCAAGGCAACTATGGAGTGGGCGGGTTTGCGCCTGGCGTAGGCTACTCGCCTGCTTTCAGCGTTTATCTCAATCCTCTCGCCAGTCAATCAAGCCAGCAGACAATTCCACCGGGGTGTTATGTTACTTCAGGAACTGTGATACAGAACCCAGACTGTAACTTGTCGGAAACACTCGACTCACATCTTAGCTGGGTAGGCGATCCGGGTACAGATACTTATCCAGCGTGTGGCACGTCTTACAATTATGCTACGCTGGGTCCGGCGTTTAATGCATGGCAGAACATGGAGACATGTTACCAAACGTCTCCCACTTACCCAACAGGATACGCGCCTCCAGCGTCTTATACGCTGCCATCGACGAGCGTGGGTAACGTGTGGCAGTTCACCCATACCTTTGCGACCGGCACGAGCACGAGTTTCTCCACTCAATTCCAGATCAGCGAATATTCGCAGGACGCCAACTGGTTGTTCTGGTCCAGTGACTGGGATTGCCAGAATGGATCTACGGACGGTTCGATCCCCATTGTCAACTCGAATGGGTTTCTCGGTGAACTGCCGGTTCCACCCGTGCCAGGTTCGCCGACAAGTGTTTGCGGGTTGCCGTGGCAGCCGCAAACGCCATATGTCACGGGAAATCTCACGAATCCGATCGAGGGCACGAGCGGAAGCGCCCTGATCGACGACGTATTTCAGGCGATCGCTGTCAATGGCACGGGCACATCCGGACCAGGTTCGGCACTTGCTGGAGGGCAGCCGGAATGCGGAGCCGTTTCGTGTTTTGCAAACACGAATCCGCCGGGAATTACAAACCTCGCAACCAACGGTTCGATGAGCGCAGGGTCGGCTGTTCTTACCTCTACGAGTAACCCCTTTACGTCGACTCAGGTCGGCCAAGCAATTTCGGTCTCTCATGCCGGGAATGCAGCCGGGACGATTCCACTCTACACCACGATTGTGAGTTTCCAGAACAGTGGTCAGGTAACTCTATCGGCCCCAACGCTTGAACTAGGCGGGACTACGGGAGGGACGATCAATCTCACTATCTCGGCCGGGGACACTGTCTGCGACAATTCTAATCCCAGCGTGAATCCGGATGTTATTAACCCACCGCTGCCGTATTCGACGAGTTGCCCGAACGGCATTGTGTGGCAGGACGTGGGCCCGCAAAATCAGCGTGGCGATGTATTTGCAGTCAACCTCGGGAACCAGCACTGAACCAACTTCCATGAAGATCTCAGAGCATTTTACGTTGGAGGAACTCTGTTTCTCCGAGGCAGCGGCGCGTCTTGGACTGGAAAACGCCCCGGGCCCGATTGTAGTCAGGAATCTTGGCCTGGTGGCGGCAACCATGGAAAAAATCCGAGTGTTACTCGGGGGCAGGCCGATTACAGTTCACAGTGGCTATCGGTCGCCGCAAGTCAACCAAGCGGTGGGGGGCGTGGCGGCCAGTGCCCACTGCCTGGGTCTGGCTTGCGATTTCGTTTGCACCGAGTTCGGAACTCCATACGAAGTAGCACTAGCCGTCCTGAATTCTGATATCGAATACGACCAGCTGATCTTGGAGTACGGGTGGGTCCACGTGGGACTCGCGCAAGAGGGAGCGGTCTCCCGCCGGGAATCCCTGACAAAGTATTCGCCACGGGCAGCTTACCAACCCGGCATCAGGGCTTGACTAGCTCATACCGCCATCCAAGTGTGCGTTCAGAGTATGAGCTATTACAAGGAGATGTTCTCGTGAAAAAATACTCTATCTATCTTCCCACCGTCGTCTTACTGCTCACCACATTGGCGAACGCCGCTACACCGGCGATTGCCGCATTTTGGATGAACCATGCCACGGCGGCGGCGGTCCTTTCGCCGCTGGCCGTCATTGTCGCACACTGGCTGCCTTCGCCATATGCCGGTGCTACCTCGAAGTAATAACTCTATTCCCAAGAACCGAATGAAGGAGAAACATTCTATGAAGAAAGTTCTTGTAGTTACGCTGTCACTTGCCATGGCCTGCACCGCATGTTCCACCGCTTGGGTGTCGACTCTCGATTCCATTCTGGCGGCGGCGGCGCCGGCATTGATCAATATTCTGCAAATCGTTGCTGTGGCCAACGGCCAACCGGTAAACGGCAACCTGGCGGCCAAGATCAATGCCGACGCTACGGTCATCAAGACGCTGGCGGGCGACTTTGCCGCGGCTTCTTCGGTGGCCGCTCCGGGCGTGTGCTCGCAGTTGCAGGCTGCGGTCAGCGCCTATCAGGCCGATCAGACGCTGGTACTGCAGGTTGCCCAGGTGGGCGATCTCAACACGCAGACGAAAATTACTTTGCTCGCGGACCTAGTGGGCGGGACCATAGTGGCGATTGAGGCGGTCATTCCCTCCTGCCAGACTGCCGCGCCAGCCAAGGCGTTTCGCAGCGCACCACCTTACAGCGTCAGCACGTTCGTCAGTCGCTATAACGGGGTGCTGGTGGCGCCGACCGGCAACCCAGCCGTGGATGCGGTCACGCAGAAACTAAGACTTCACCGGCATTCAGTGTTAGCGCGCATCACTACGTTCGCCAAACTTTAGGAGGATACGACATGTGTAACAGTAAGTTCTTCATTCTCATGGTTGCTCTCTTTCTGTGGCTCGGCGTGGCGGCGGGGCAGTCGCTGAGCGAAGGCAGCGTGGTCGGGCTGCAAGTCGAACCGAACCCGCTGAATTCAACCCTGGTGTACGATTTCGAACTGTGCTGTGGCTATCCGTCCGGTCCTGGCGGATTTCTGGGCAACGGTTTCGCGTATGTCGATGGCGAGTGGACGCTTTTCTACAAGCACCCACCGCAGGTAAACGGCTATGCGTTTTCTGGCGTGATCGATACCTGGTACACCCCGCAGGCGATCAGCCACTACTGCACTCTGCAAAGCGGCACCTTGAAGGACGGAGAGATGTTGCTCGGCGATAAGTTGATCGCTGCCGGACTGGTGGCGGAATACTCACAGCTATTCTGCCAGCGGGACGGGGTTTACTGGCTGGGGCCGGGCGGCCTTACTGTTCACGCTCAGTGAAAAGAACGGAATGCTATGAGATTTCCAGGTGGACACTCCAACGACCACCGATCGGAAGTTTAGCGCGCGCTGCGCCCTCTTACTCTCGTTCTCATCGGCCTGAATCTCCTGGCGATCTCTAGCATCTATGTAACTTGCAAAAAACCACCTGAGGCGGGACCCATGACCCAAACAAAAGATGCCGCTGTGCGCTCAAGCAGAATCTCCAGTGATGCCCTCGACCAGATGTTCCGCGAGGCGCGTACACATTCAGCATGGCTTCCTACACGGGTGTCTACTGAGACGCTACGCGAGGTTTACGAACTGGCACGCATGGGTCCGACCAGCGCGAATTCCTCTCCGGCCCGGTTCGTATTTCTCGAGAGCGAAGCTGCGAAGGCGCGGCTTCTCCCCGCTCTCTCTCCCGGGAATGTAGACAAGACAAAAGCTGCGCCAGTGACTGTGATAGTCGCGTGGGACACGGAGTTTTACGAGAAGCTGCCGAAGTTGTTCCCCCATGCCGATATGCGTTCCCTTTTCGCGGGCAATCCGACATTGGCCGAGGAGACGGCTTTCCGCAACAGTTCGCTGCAAGGGGCCTACTTCGTAGTCGCGGCTCGCGCCGTGGGACTCGATTGCGGACCGATGTCCGGCTTTGACAGGGCGAAGGTGAATGCTGAATTCTTTCCCGATGGCAAATGGAAAGCTAACTTCCTGTGCAATCTCGGCTACGGCGACCCGGGCAAGCTGTATCCTCGCAATCCGCGTCTGGAATTTAAGGAGGCTTGCCGGGTATTGTGACGAAACAAGAGGCAAGGAGCGTTTCTACGCTCCTGATTTTCTCTCGATCTTTTTTTCGACCTTGGCCCAGGTATCTTTCAACGCCACGGTGCGGTTGAACACCAGACGCCCAGGCCTCGAATCCGGGTCCGCGCAAAAATATCCCAGACGTTCGAACTGATAGCGGCTCTCGATGGGCGCATTCGCCAACGATGGCTCCAGCTTCGCCTGCGCAATTACCTCCAGCGAATTCGGATTCAAGTTCGCGGTGAATTCCTGGCCTTCTGCCACCTGATTGGGGTCTTCGTTGATGAAAAGCTTGTCGTAGATGTGCACTTCGGCGTCGATGGCATGCGCAGCCGAGACCCAGTGGATGGTCGACTTCACCTTGCGCCCGTCTGGCGCGTTTCCACCGCGCGTAGCCGGGTCGTAGGTGCAGCGCACCTCAATTACTTCTCCCTTGTCGTTCTTCACCGCGGTTTTCGCGGTAATGAAATAGCCGTAGCGCAGCCGCACCTCGTGTCCGGGCGAGAGGCGGTAGTACTGCTTGGGGGGGGCTTCGCGGAAATCGTCCTGTTCGATGTAGAGCACCTTCGAGAATGGCACCTTGCGCTTTCCGGCGCTTTCGTCTTCGGGATTATTGACGGCATCGACCTCTTCAACACGACCTTCCGGATAGTTATCGATCACGACCTTCAAGGGGCGCAGCACAGCCATAACTCGCGGCGCACGTTTATTCAGGTCTTCGCGGACGAAGTGCTCGAGCATGGCGAGTTCCAGCGTGCCGTTGGTCTTCGAAACCCCGATCGCCGCACAGAAATTGCGGATCGCCTCCGGCGTGTAGCCTCGACGCCGGATGCCAGAGAGCGTTGGCATGCGCGGATCGTCCCAACCCTTAACGCGTTTTTCCTGCACCAGGGTGAGCAACTTGCGTTTACTGAGCAGCGTGTAGGTCAAGCTGAGACGATCGAACTCCATCTGCTGCGACGGGAAAATGCCCAGCTGCTGGATGAACCAGTTGTAAAGCGGGCGATGGTCTTCAAACTCGAGCGTGCAAATGGAATGGGTCACGCGTTCGATGGAATCGGATTGCCCATGGGCGTAGTCGTACATGGGATAGATGCACCACTTGTTGCCGGTACGGTGATGCTCGGCGCGCAGAATGCGATACATAATCGGATCGCGCAGATTCAGGTTCGGAGATGCCATGTCGATCTTGGCGCGCAGCACGCGGGAGCCGTCCGGGAACTCGCCTTTGCGCATGCGTTCAAACAGGTCGAGGTTCTCTTTCACCTCGCGGCTGCGATGCGGGCTCTCTTTGCCGGGCTCGGTGAGAGTGCCACGATGCTGGCGAATTTCTTCCGCGCTTAGATCGTCAACATACGCTTTGGCTTCGTTGATCAGCTTGATTGCCCACTCGTAAAGCTGATCGAAGTAGTCGGAAGCATAGTAGAGACCATCCCAATCGAAACCCAGCCAGCGCACGTCCTTCATGATGGAGTCGACGTACTCCTGCTCTTCCTTCTCGGGATTAGTGTCGTCGAAGCGCAGGTTGGTCTTGCCGCCGAACTCGTCGGCCAATCCAAAGTTGAGGCAGATGGACTTGGCGTGGCCGATGTGCAGGTAGCCGTTGGGCTCGGGAGGAAAGCGGGTCTGGATTACGGCATCGCCGAACTTCTTCGTTTTCAGATCTTCGATGATGGCATCGCGGATGAAGTTCGAGGGGCGAGGCTCGGAAGGCGAGTTCCCGCCGGGTTGGTTGGAAGATGAATTCGCAGGGCTCATGCTGTTTGTATTTTATATGGGAAGACAGCGATGATGCCGTCGTCCAATAAGGCCCTCCTCCAAGCGCGCAAAGAATCCGCATGATAATCTGCGTCGAGAGGCATCGCACCTTCCGGTAGTTTCGTTGGGAAGGACCCGGTTTCAACATTCATGGCAAACTGCGCGCAATGCGGCCGTCAGCTTCCGGCTTTCAGCTTCGGCAAGAAGTTATGCCAGTGGTGCGTGCAGCACGAAGCTGCGCAGCGCGGCGAGGACTCTCCGATCCAGCGAGTCGAACCCGCGCCCTGGATGCGCCAGCAGTCCAGTTCAATGGCGGTCACCCAGGCCATTTTCGGGATCAACGTTGCGGTGTTTGTCGCCATGGCATTAGCCGGCGTTTCGATGCTAGACAATCCTTCTGGCCAGGATCTGGTGCGCTGGGGAGCCAATTTTGGGCCGCTTACGGTCAGTGGCCAGTGGTGGCGGCTTCTGACTTGCGTGTTTATTCACGGTGGCTTGCTGCATATCGCGTTCAATATGTGGTGCCTGTGGGACCTTGGCAGGTTGGCGGAATCGCTCTACGGCCACGGGACATTTGCCGCGGTATACCTGACCACGGGGTTGGCGGCGAGTCTCGCAAGCCTGATCTGGAATCCCTCTGTGTTGAGCGTTGGCGCGTCTGGCGCGATTTTCGGGATCGCAGGTGCTCTGATCGCATCGTTTTATTTGGGAGAGTTTTCGCTGCCACGGGCCGCGATGACCGGGACGCTACGCAGCGTCGTGGTGTTTGTCGGATACAACCTCTTCTTTGGGGCGGTGATCGCTCGTACCGACAATGCCGCGCACATCGGCGGCCTGCTCATGGGCCTGCTTCTCGGCGCGCTTATCGCCAAGGTTGCTCCGGGTCATGACGACTCTTTGCGGCGGATCGCAGTGTTGATGGCCGGGGTTCTTGTAGTGGTGGGCGGCGTGTTCTGGCTGCAACGGTCCCATGCTTACCTGAGGCACGGACGAAGCGGAGTCGAACTTCTTAACCAGGGAAAGACAGACGACGCTATTGCCGAGCTGCAGAGGTCGGTGCGCCTGCGCCCCGACTTCGCGGCCACCCACGGAGCTTTGGCAAGTGCTTACATCAACAGGCATGACCTCGCGAATGCGGCGGCAGAACTGAAACGGGTGATTGCCCTGAATCCCGGGAGCGAAGACGCGTATTACCGGCTGGGGCTGATTTACCTCGAACAGAAGCTTCCATCCCAAGCAGAGGACACGTTTGCTCAGTTACTCAAGATTGACCCCGACAGCGCCGACGGACATGCCGGGCTGGCATCTGCTTTGGCAGACCAGCATCGCAATCTCGAAGCTCTCGAAGAATACAAGAAGGCCGCGGCGGTCGACGCCAGCTATCAGGGCGTGTACTACAACATGGGCGTCACTGAGGCCCGGCTCCTGCGCTACGACGATGCCATCTCCTCGTTGGTGAAGCAGCGGCAAACGACGGACGATGCCGACAACGAAAATCTGCTGGCGCAAGTGTACGAAGCCAAGGGAATGAAGAAGGAAGCCGAAGACGCCCGGAGCAGGGCGGCGCATTTGCAGGCTTCTCACTCCCAAGCTCCTCACTAGCGTCGTGTCCCGGGAATACGCGAAATAAGTGTGCAGGCATATTTAATGCAGTGTAAGCGTTGGACGCTGCAAACAAAATGCATATATCCCCCTGGAGAAGGGGGTGGGAGGGGACCATCCGCTGCGCAAGATTCGGGCGCTGGCGGACCGGGCGCTGGGCGAGTTGGGGGCATGGTTCGATCGGCTCTACAGCCAAACGGGGCGGCCCTCGATTCCGCCGGAGCAGCTTTTGCGGGCGCTGATTCTGCAGGCGCTGTACACCATCCGGAGCGAACGGCAACGGATGGATCAGATCGACGGGAACTGGCGTTACCGCTGGTTTGTGGGGTTGAAGTTGGACGAGGCGGTGTGGGACGTGACCGGGTTCACGAAGAATCGAGAGCGGCTGCTGGCGGGAGAAGTGTCGCGGCTATTTTTCGAGCGGGTGGTGGAGCAGGCGCGGACGGGCGGGCTGCTGGAGGACGAACACTTCACGGTGGACGGAAGTCTGATTGAGGCGTGGGCCAGCCGGTCGAGTTTCGAGAAGAAGAAAGATCCACCAGAACGTGGGACGGGAGCGCGCGGGCGAAAGATGTTCCGGGACAGGCATGAATCGAAGAGTGATCCGGAGGCGCGCATTTATCACAAGAGCCGCTGGACGCCGGGGCGTCCGAGTTATCTGGGGCACGTGATCACGGAAGACAGGAATGGACTGATCGTGGGAGCGTGCGTAACGGAAGCGATCAAACGGGCGGAGCGCGAAGCGGGACTGGCGATGATGAGCGAGATCGCGCGGTGCGACGGGCCCGTGACCTTGGCGGCGGATCGGAATTATCAACAGCGGACCTTCCTCGAGGGGCTACGCGCGCTGGGTGTGATTCCGCTGGTGGCCGAATATTAAGGAGTCGAAAAACTGGCCCAACTGGCTGCAGCCGAGCGAACGGGAGCATCCGCGCTATGCCACCTCGCAAAAAAGACGACGCCGGATCGAGAGAGTGTTTAGCTGGATCAAAGGAGTGGCGGGGCTGCATCGGCCGCGGTTTCGTGGGCGGCGGCGAGTGGACTGGATTTTTCGTCTGGCTGCGGCCGCGCATAACCGGGTGCGCATGGTGAAACTGCTGCCCGCGGTGTAAGGCCAAGGGCGGGAGTGTGTTCGGGAACTGGCGAACCGCAAAAAAGGAAACGAATCGAGCGGTATCGAGCACGAAAAAAATGCTCTCGGAAAGTTGCGGAACGAAAACATCGGCGTTTTTCCGCAACCTCTGGAACTCGTGCCCTTCCCGTCCGTGCAGGAATCGGGAGTTTTCCGCAGCCTCTGAAGCCGTGCGCTACCCTACCCTTAAACCTATGTATGAGACCGGGTCTAGTTCTTGGATTTCCGAAAATATACTCTCCGGCAATTTCCCTTCAGCCTTGTGCATCAGGAGTTTTCTTCTGGGATCGTGGTCTTTGCGGTGGCGCACGGGCGAAGGCAGCCTGGATATTGGCGGGATCGTATCTGAGGGGAACGTCCCGTCTGGCCCCCGAATTTCTCCCAAGATCCAGCCCGCCGAACTTCAGTAATGGCCTCACTTCTTTCCAGCGAAAGCGTCATGTCGTATCTTTACTACTAGCTTGCATGAGCCGAGGAACGTAAACGAGGAGGCATCCTGATCGAGCAAAAGATCAATGAATTCTTTAGCGATGCCGAGTCTACTGGCTTTGGAACGGGTTGGTGGAGTGGGATATTGTCGGCCTTTTTTGGATTTCTTTCATTCGGCGGAGTCTTGTGCCTGCATTTTCCTCAGCTACTAAGTTCCCCTGAACTGCGCCAGCATTATCCAATGCACGCGCTGCGCGTTTTAATCCAATGCCTCATCGTGGGGGCAATTTCATTCGGAGTCATTGCTTCGATCAGGCGCAAGAAAAAGACTTTGGCATTGACTGGGACGTTGCTTGCCATCGCGGCGACGGCTTTGGGTGGATCAAGCGTGCAGATTAACGGTAGTTTGCACAATGGGCTCTCAATCGGCCTCGACTGGTTCTTGCTTGATATGCTTTTGATGGGACTCATCTACGTGCCACTCGAAAGACTCTGGCCGCAGTATCCAAAGCAAGGAACATTTCGGAACGAGTGGACTTTGGATGTGGTTTATTTCATGTCCACTCATCTTCCGATCCAGGTTCTATCTTTTCTGGTTTTATTGCCCGCTACCCAGGCCGTTAAATATTTGGGCGTTCCGGCTCTTCAAGGACTTATCGCTCGAATGCCTTGGCTGTTGCAATTTTTCCTGGCGGTTGTGGTGGCGGACGTCGCTGAATATTTCATTCATCTGGCTTTGCATAAAGTGCCTTTCCTGTGGCGTTTCCACGCCGTTCACCATTCTTCGAAGGCGCTGGACTGGATCGCGGGCTCACGCTCCCACTTTGTGGACGACACACTGGTGCGCGGGTTCATCCTGGCTCCTCTCATGCTGGGATTTTCGCAATCGATCATCCTGGCGTATTTGATTTTTGTCACCCTTCACGCTACCTGGACTCATTGCAATTTCGGTCCCAATGCTAAATGGCTCGAAAAGTATTTGGTCATGCCCAGATATCATCATTGGCACCATACTTCTCAAAAGGAGGGCATCGACAAGAACTTTGCGATTCATTTTCCATGGATCGATAAGCTTTTTGGAACTTACTACTATCCGGATGAGTGGCCGGAACGTTACGGTCTGGACGGCGAGGAAATTGCTCGTGGCTTTTTGGGGCAAACGATAGAACCATTTACAAAAAGAAAAAGAACGCCTTAGAAATCGAGTGTACCTAGTGGAACGTCCTTGGGTAACTCCGTACCCGTTCTCGACGCCCTCACCAAGTCAAGATATTTCATAACTTTGACAGTTATGAATCCAAAGTCGTATTCAGATTCGTCGTGGCTCAGCCGCAAGAGACCGGGATAGTGGTGGTGATTATTTTGCAAACAAGCGCTAAAGGTTGCCGTTACCGGCAACCACTCGCCAATGTTCATGGCGTTGTCGTCGTCATCGTGATAGCGCCGGTACCCAAATAGTCGAGTGTGGGTCCAATAGTTTTGAATCATATTTACCCACCAGGCAAAAACTCGCATTCCAACCCACATCACGAGCACGAACTTCAGATCTCCAACTAACTTCCATAAGAGACAAAAACTGAAGGCCTGTGCCAATATCGCAAAAACCGGATTCGCTACGACCCGGAAAGTCCGAGACCTTAAAATCTCGTCGGTAGCCAAATTGTCATTGCATTGATACGGCATGGCGCAGAGATATAGGGTTCGCCAAAAACCATCGCCTGCAAGTTTATTGGGGTCGCCGGGATGGTCAGCATGTTTATGATGCAATCGATGACGATTCACCCAAGTGATGGGATTTACGTACAGCCCGAAGACATTATTCACGACAGCGACGGCTTTCATGAACCACTCTTTATAGTCGAGTGAACGATGAGCGATTCCCAAGTGAAGAATATCGGCCAAATACAGGCCGCCAAAAAACCAACAAAAGATAAAATAAACTCCGCCTATCAATATTCCGGCCCAAGGCCCCATATGAGGTGGGGCGAAATAGATACAACCCAGCAGGTAGAAAAAAATAATCGAATAGCCTATGAGATTGTATGTTTTCACGATCGCTTCCCCGTCGGGTTATTCAAACAGAAATCGGAGCTCCCTTCAAATAGCAAGTTAAGTACATAAAGTCTTTAGCCCGTTCTTCAATTGCCAGAGCATTTTGCGGCGGCATAGGGCGGCCCGATCGAGCCCGGTTTTGGCTTGAGTGCTGCTACCGCCCCATTCGACTCCTTAGCTCCGTCCAGCCGCTCAGGGCAGGGCAACTCGGAAATCTGTACACCTCCGTAATCTTGCCCCTCATCCTGACCCCGTCCCGCTCATGGGATAATGCAGTAGCGCTGCGAGTCGTTTACAAAGCCAAGGGCATCCAAATATGGTGATTGCCAACCAGGAACATTTTTTCTTCGAGCACTATGGACTCACCAACCACGACCTCGAGATTTATCTCGCGGCGGCGCTTTCGGCCGGCGGCGATTATGCCGATCTCTATTTCGAATACCTGACCTCGACCTCGCTGATGGTGGATGAGTCGCTGGTGAAGTCGGCTTCGCAGGGGATTTCGGCTGGGTGCGGCGTGCGGGTTGTCTCCGGCGAGCGTACCGGATATGCCTACACCGACGACCTTTCTCCGCAACGGATTCTTCATGCCGCGCGCACCGCGGCACTGATTGCCAGCGCGCCGGCGAAGTCAACTGTTGCCGGATTCCAGCAAAAACCGGCCCGCAGCTTGTATCCGGTGGCGCTGCCTTCGGTGGACGCGGACATTACCGCCAAGGTTGAGCTGCTGATGCGCGCCGATGGGACCGCTCGCGGATACGATCCGCGGATCAGGGAAGTTCGCGCCAGCTATGCCGACGAATTGAGGACAATACTGGTGGTCGGCTCGGACGGCACGTTTGCGGAAGACTCGCAGCCGCTGGCCCGCATGAATGTCTCGTGCATCGCGAAGACCGAAGCCAGTTCCGGACGAGGCACTTCCGGCGGCGGCGGCCGGGTTGCGCTCGACTTCTTTTTTGGAGACAAGACTCCCGAGTTTTTTGCCAAGGAAGCCGCGCGACAGGCGATTCTGCAACTCGACGCGCGTGAAGCTCCGGCCGGAGACATGGAAGTCGTGCTCGGCCCGGGATGGCCCGGCGTTCTGCTGCACGAAGCCGTGGGGCACGGGTTGGAAGCGGATTTCAATCGCAAGAAGACGTCGGCATTTGCCGGGCTGATTGGCAAACGAGTGGCCAGCGAAAAATGCACTGTGGTCGATAATGGCACCATGCCGTGGCGCCGCGGGTCTTTGAATGTCGACGACGAAGGCCAACCGACGCAGGAAACTGTGCTGATCGAGAACGGAATTCTGAAGGGATATCTGAGCGACAAACTCTCGTCGAAGCTCATGGGTCTGGCCGATACGGGCAACGGACGGCGCGAGAGCTACGAGCATATTCCGATGCCGCGCATGACGAACACTTACATGCTTGCGGGGCAGGACGATCCCGGCGACATCATTCGTTCGGTGAAGAATGGCGTTTACGCGGTGAACTTTGGGGGCGGGCAGGTCGATATCACGAACGGCAAATTTGTTTTCTCGGCGTCGGAAGCCTATCTCATCGAAGATGGACAGATCACCGCTCCCATCAAGGGCGCGACATTGATCGGCAACGGCCCCGATGTGCTGACCCGGGTTTCGATGGTGGGCAACGATTTGAAACTCGATGAAGGCGTCGGCACCTGCGGCAAAGATGGGCAGGCGGTGCCGGTCGGCGTCGGCATCCCGACTATTAAGATTGATCGCATGACCGTCGGCGGGACTGCTAAGCGTGAGACCGGCGGATTCATGCAGTAGCGAGTTTTTCACCACGGAGACACGGAGACACGGAGAAAATATTTGGTTGCTTTTCTCCGAGTGTCCGTGCCTCCGTGGTAGATTCTGACTTTGATAATGACGACAACCCTGGAAACCAGCGAAACGAAGCTCGCGACCGATCTCAGAGAACTTGCCACCGACGTCGTCAGCCGCGCCATGAAGGGCGGCGCGACCGCTGCGGAATGCGTGGTCCGTGAAGGTGACGAATTCTCAACCGTGGTGCGACTTGGCCAGGTCGAAACGCTGAAGGAATCCGGCTCGCGCGCTATCGGGGTGCGTGTCTTTTTCGGACATCGGGCGGCCAGCACCCATTCCAGCGATTTCTCCGCTGAAGGCATCGAGCGCATGCTGAAGTCGGCGCTTGAACTGGCGAAGATCTGTTCTGAGGACCCGTACGCGGGAATTCCCGAGGCTGACAGACTGGGATCGCTGGCGGGCGACCTCCATCTGTATCACGAGGACGTCTATTCTCTGCCCGGCCCGGAGCGCATCGACTACGCGCGGCGGGCCGAAAAGGCCGCGCTCGACGCCGATCCGCGCATCAAGAACTCCGAGGGCGGATCCTTTGACGCCGCTACTGGCAGAAAAGTGCTGGCCAATTCTCATGGTTTTGTCGGCGAATATCGGCGGTCGTATTGTTCGGTCGCGGCGGTGCCCATTGCGCAGGACGAAAAAGGCCTGATGCAGCGCGATTACTGGTATTCGGTGGCGCGCAGCCTGGCCAAGCTCGACCCCGCGGAGCAGGTCGGAAAAGAAGCGGCGCGCCGCACCCTGCGGCGCCTGGGCGCGCGCAAGGTGAAGACCGCGCATGTTCCGGTGGTGCTCGATCCCATGGTCGCTAGCTCCATGCTCGAACACATTTTCGAAGGCGTGAACGGCGACTCTATCTATCGCGGGGCGTCGTTTCTGGCAGGCAAGCTCGGCGAGAAAATTGCCGGAGCGAATGTGACCGTGGTTGACGACGGCACCATGCCCGGCGGCTTCGGCACCACGCCCTTCGACGGCGAAGGCATTCCCACACGGCGCACGGTGGTGATTGAGAACGGGATTCTGAAGTCGTATCTGCTGAATACCTACACGGCCAAGAAGCTGGGGCTGGAAACCACGGCTAATGCATCTCGCGGCCTCGCCGGGACGCCTGGGATCGGGCCGGGAAATTACTTTCTCGAACCGGGGCCAAAAACCCCAAAGCAGATTATCGGGGACATCAAAGACGGGCTCTATGTCACCGAGTTTCTGGGCCACGGCGCCAACTTAGTCACGGGCGATTACTCGCGCGGAGCCTCGGGAATGTGGATCGTCAATGGCGAACTGGCCTATCCCGTCGAAGAGATTACGGTGGCCGGCAATCTCAAAGAGATGTTCTGCAATATTTCAGAAATTGCCAGCGACCTGGAATTTCGCGGCAGCGTCGCGTCGCCGACGATTCGGATCGACGGGCTGACGGTCGGCGGAGAATAACGCAGAAGGCTTCCCATGAAATTCGCCAAGGTTGTCTTCTGGATTGCCGGCATCTGGGGCGTGCTGGTCCTCACTCCCCTGTATTTCATGTTCGATCTGATCGGCCATAAAGACCCACCGCCGATTACTCATCCCGCTTTCTATTACGGCTTTGTCGGAGTAGGCCTGGCCTGGCAGGTCGCGTTTTTCATCATTGCCACGAACCCGGTGCGCTTCCGTCCGCTTATGATCGCCTGCATGGTCGAGAAGTTCGGCGGCGCCGCGGCGCTCGGCGTTCTCTATTTGCAGCAGCGATTGCACCCGTCCGATCTCACCTTTGGGGCTGTTGACTTGCTGTTCGGGGTTTTGTTTGTGATCGCGTTCTTTAGGGTTGGCGGCGCAGAATCCCACTCATCGCAAAAGACGCGATGATTGAGGCACCCGCGGGTTCAAGTTGCCGCGCGGATTCTGGTTCCCGCTAGTTCAGGATAGTCCACGCAATGTCTTTAGCAGTTCCTCAATGTTAGGCAACTGGTCAAGTGGATAGACCTTCGCGAATGCGATCTTCCCTGTTTTATCCACAATGAACGCAGCCCGTTCGCTGATGCCGGCAACCGGGGGGCCTTCGCGCAGCACACCGAACGCGCGCGTCACCTCCGCGTGGGGATAAAAGTCGGAGCACAGAGGGACCTCGACGGGGCCAACTTCGCGCTCCCGCCAGGCGATGTGGCTGGGAATCGAATCTACGCTGATGTCCAGGACCTGGGCATTGAGGGCCGCGAATTCTTTTCTTCTGGCGTCGAATTCGGGCACCTGCGCCGCTCAAGTCGGCGTCCAGTCCAGGGGATGAAACGCCACGACCAGGTTCTGGCGGCCGAGATAGTCGCGCGAGCGCATGGTGATACGGTCCCCGCCCGCAACTGCGGGCAGCTCAAACTCCGGCGCCGGGTCGCCAATCTTTAGTGCAAGGGCCACATCGTTCTCCAATCCAAACAGAAATTGTACTTGAGGCTCGCGCCGCGCGGCCCGCGCCCCGGGAATTAACCTGTTTTTAACATTGGCGGCGTCATTCGCCGTTAACATTTCTCGCATGCCTGAGCAGCCGTTGCAAATCGAAGATCTTCCCGGTTCGCGGGACGGAATCCGCATCTGGCGCCTTTCGGGGCCGCTATCGCTGGTCAATGTATTTGCCTTTCAGGCCAAGCTGCGCGCCGACAACTCGCGCGCTCTGATCCTGGACTTCACCAACGTCCCGCTGGCGGATTCGGCAGGAATCGGGGCGCTGGTTGGGGCCCATGTCAACCGGCAAAAGGATGGACGCAGCCTGGGGTTGGTGGGCGTGAATCAGCGCATCCACAACGCCCTGGAAGTGACCCGGGTGCAGAATCTCTTCCTTTTCTACGGAACGGTTGCCGAGGCGGAGCAGGCGGCGTGACGTGGAGAGCCGGGCGTCCCGAGTCTGTGTCGCAGGCGTGGTGTCGTCCCTAAAGGGACTCGGTTTGTTCCACTCTGCCTACCCGGCCTGACGTGCCGGGCTTTCTTGTTTCGCCTCTTCGCGGCTAGTACAGTCTTGGAAAAAGGAAAAGCGGCCTTGCCGGCCGCCCTTCTTTGCCGAATTTTAGTTGTGGCTTAGACGCCTTTGACGTTCTCCGCCTGCCAGCCCTTGGGGCCTTTCACTACGTCGAACTGAACTTGTTGACCTTCCTGCAGGCTGCGAAACCCGTTTGCCTGGATGGCGGAGAAGTGCACGAATACGTCCTCGCCATTCTGGCGGCTG
>Ga0209698_10001368_pt1 | contig 28087 bp, 23 predicted proteins | sample LitLauG_LLR_2012_FD_187203 | JGI IMG/M metagenome (GOLD analysis project Ga0209698, IMG submission 187203) | Freshwater sediment microbial communities from Pennsylvania, USA - Little Laurel Run_MetaG_LLR_2012 (SPAdes) (version 2) | ecosystem: Environmental > Aquatic > Freshwater > Creek >... | reverse complement strand
GAGTTCAACGGACGAACCAACTGTCCCAACGTTATCCCACGCAACGTGCGCTTCCACTCCCGCGGTCGCTGCCATTCGCAGAAGCGGCGAATGTTCGCTGCTGCATCCCGCAGTGACGCACGTAGTCTCACCGGCGCCGTAGCCCAGGCTGCTTCCAACTCCCCCGCGGGAACTCGGAGGCTGCGATTCCGAGCGAGGCCGTCCCATTTCTCGGCGTACTGCCGCACCACCCTGTCGCCTTCGCGACGCACGTCTTCCACAATCCTGCGCACTTTCGGCTCCAGAGTGGCGAACTCGGAGCCGCGCGCTTCAAGTTGGTCGACCCGCCGGGAGGCTGCGGCCCCTTTCAGAATCCGCATTACATCACCACCTTGTTCAGGGGGTATTCAACTATGCCTTGTGCGTGGGCTGCTTTCAGGCGAGGAATCACTTGCCACGCCTCCGATTCCTCGATCACCGTGTTCACGGCCACCCATGCCCCGTCGCTTAGAGTTGAGATTGTTGGATTCTTAAGCGCAGGCAGCACCGCCAGAACGCCTTCCAGATGTTCTTTCCGTACGTTGAGCATCAGGCCCACCCGGTCCTGAGCTTCCATGGCCCCGCGCAGCATGAGGGCCAGATTTTCGATCTTGCGCCGCTTCTCGGGAGTTGCCCATGCGACTTTGTTTGCGATCACCTGGGTGTTGGATTCGAGGACGGTATCGAGGATGCGCAGGCGATTTGCCTTCAAGGAGCTGCCCGTCTCCGTGACCTCTACAATCGCATCGGCCAGCATAGGCGGCTTCACTTCTGTGGCGCCCCAGGAGAATTCGACCTGTACCTCGAGCCCTTTGTTGCGAAAATAATTGCGCGTGACGTTCACGAGTTCGGTGGCGATGATCCGTCCGGAAAGATCTTCAGCACGCTGAAAAGGCGAATCTTCCGGCGCGGCCAGGACCCACCTGACCTTCCCGCGGCTTCGCTTCGCGTAGATCAGATCCGCAACCGGGACGACTTCCAGTCCGCTCTCCACTACCCAGTCAAGTCCGGTCAGGCCAGCGTCGAGCGCCCCATGATCGACGTAGCGCGCCATTTCTTGCGCGCGGATCAGCATGCAGTCAATCTCGGCGTCCGCCGTGGATGCGAAATAAGACCTCGCACTCGTGTACACCTCAAGACCGGCGCGGGAAAAAAGTTGGAGCGTCGCCTCTTGCAGGCTTCCTTTCGGGATACCCAGTCGCAGTTTCATTGTCCGACCCCTTCTGACGCCTGCATCGGGGAGAGAGGAATCTCCTGCGTGAAGCAAGAGCGTGTCCCCAGGTGGCAAACCACGCCGGGTCCTTCCACCTGCACTCGCACCAGAAACGTGTCGCGATCACAGTCGGTGCTGACGGAAATCACCTTCAGGCGATTGCCGGAGCTCTCTCCCTTCGTCCAAAGCTCATTGCGCGTCCGGCTGAAGAAGGTGACATACCCGCAGCTCAGAGTGCGCTCGAAAGCTTCCTGATTCATGAACCCGAGCATCAGAATTTCTTCCGATTCCGCGTCCTGCACGATCGCGGGTACCAGTCCCTGCATCTTGTTGAAGTCAATTTCCGGGTTCATCGGCGGCATCCTCTTTACATACGGAAACAAAAAGCCCGCTGAGCTTTGCGCTTCAGCGGGCCGGACTTCCATGAGTGCTGGCTTACCTTAGAACCGCACCCCCGCCGACGCGCCGTGCGCGTGATGGTGATGGTGATGGTGATGGTGATGGTGATGGCGGTGGTGTTCGTGAGCCAACATAAGACAGTGCCAGCCTAGTAGAGAAAAACCATCGAGTCAAACGCTGAACCGCGCCCTGGCTCCCCAATTTTCCGATTGAAACTATCCAAAATTTGAATGGTGGAGCCTCATATCCGCATTGACAGAATCCAAGGGCGCCCCTATTATCGTGGAGTCATGTTGTCTTCCTGCCAGACGAGCACCGTGTGTTGTTGTTGTACTTGTTGTCGCATGCGTGTGTCTTCTGGCTCGGGGAGGCTGCTGACCTAGTAAGTCATTAAATAATCAGCACTTATAAACCCACCGCCAGGAGCGTACCTGGCGGTGGGTTTTTGCTTTTTATGACAAATCCCATCAAAGAGACGAAAGCCCAGCGGGTTGAGCGCCTCAAGCGCGAGAAGAACCCTTGGGAAGGGCTAGACGAAATCCGCCGTTTTGCCAGGGAAGGGTTTGCGTCCATTCCCCCCGAATGGATTGGCACTTACTTCCGCTGGTGGGGCGTCTACACCCAGGGCGACGGCGCCGGTGTCGTGGGCGGAAAGGGTGGGGAAGGCAACGCGCTTCCTTACTTCATGGTGCGCATTCGCATTCCTAACGGCCTTCTCAAGGCGCACCAACTCCGGGCCATCGCCGAAGTGACCCAGCGCTATGCCCGCGGCAGCGCCGATCTGACGGTTCGACAGAATGTCCAGCTTCACTGGGTGACCATTGAAGCCCTCCCCGAAGTCCTCGATGTTCTCTGGCGGGCTGGACTCACAACCAAGGGCTCCTGCGGCGATGACACCCGCAACATCACAGGCTGCCCGCTGGCGGGGGTTGACGCGGACGAAATCTTTGACGCGTCAGCCCTCGCTATACAAGCCAACCAGTTCTTCGTCGGCAATGCCGATTTCTACAACCTTCCCCGCAAATTCAAAGTCTGCATCACGGGTTGCCGTTCCTGGTGCGCCTATCCGGAAATCAACGACGTTGCTCTCACGGCGGTCAACCGGCGAGTCGGGGGCACGGACAAGGTCGGCTTCTCGCTGCGAGTGGGCGGCGGCCTTTCTACAGATCCGTTTCTCGCCGCGCGACTCAATGCCTTCGTGCGCCCCAATCAGGTCGTTCCGGTACTTAAGGGAATTGCCGAGATCTTTCGCGACAGCGATGTTCTCCGAGAGAATCGCGAGCGGGCCCGCCTGAAATTCCTCTTCCTTCGCCATGGCTGGACCGTCGAGACTTTCCAGAAGGAACTCGAAACCCGACTTGGATTTGAGCTGGACCCCGCCGTTGACGAACAGCCCCCCAACGACCTTTATCGGGATCACGTTGGCATTCACGCCCAGAAACAACCGGGCTACTTCTATGTTGGCGCGGCGGTGCTGCGCGGGCGCATCACGGCCGAGCAAATGCGAGTGGCCGCTGAACTCGCCGAACGCTTCGCCGGCGGTGAACTGCGCGCCACCAATATGCAGAACCTCCTCATCGTGAATGTGCCGAGAGAGAACGTTGATTCCTTGGTGAAAGAGTTGGATGCGGCGGAACTGCGAGTCGGCGGATCGGCCTTCTGGCGAGGGACGGTTGCTTGCAGCGGATCCGAGTTCTGCAAGCTGGCGATCACCGAAACCAAAACTTTCTCCCGGTGGCTAGTGGAAGAACTCGAAGAACGTTTGCCTGGGTTCGAGCAGCACTTGAAGCTTCACGTGACCGGGTGTCCGAATAGCTGCGGCCAGCATTGGATCGCCGACATCGGGATCGAAGGCAAGAAAATCAAGGTCGGGAACCGCATGGAGGACGCCTATTACTTTTGCGTAGGTGGCGCGGTTGGTCTTCATCAATCAATTGCGCGTCCGGTCGGCTATCGCTCCTTAGCGACGGAAGTACCCGATGCTATCGAGCGCTTGCTGCTGCGGTATCGCGACGTTCGTGTTCCGGGTGAGAACCTGCGCCAGTTCTTCGCGCGGCACAGTAATGAGGAGTTGCGCGAATTCCTGGCGGGCGATGTGATACCCGCCGTCATACGCGATGCCTCGCCGGGAAGGGTGCCCCATGGCTTGGAAGGGTAGCGCGATGGCCGCCAGACGGGTTCAGGAGATGGACTCATGAGCCTCTTTCCGATTTTTCTGAAGCTCGAACGCCGGTCTTGCCTCGTCGTAGGAGCCGGGACGATCGCTGCATCGAAAATCCGCAGCCTGCTCATTTCACGAGCCAACGTCCTCGTGGTGGCGCCCTGGGCCACTCCGGCGGTGTCGGCCTGGGCGCGAGCCGGGGCGCTGCAATGGTGTGCACGTCCTTTTCAACCGGCAGATCTAGACTCGATCTTCCTCGTGGTGGCTGCAACGTCCATCCCTGGTGTGAACGATCTGGTTTATCGCGAAGCTCAGCTTCGAGGGATTCTGTGCAACGTCGTCGACGATCCGGGGCGTTGCGATTTTTATTATCCCGCTGTTGTTCGGCGCGGGGACCTGCAGATCGCCATTTCGACCGGAGGAAACAGCCCAGCCCTCGCGCAGAGACTGCGCCGCGAATTCGAGGAGCAGATTGCGCCCATCTACGCGGGCTGGCTCGAGGAGTTGGGGCAAGCCAGGAAGATGCTCTTCGCCACTTCGGTGGACCCTGGGCATCGGCGCGCCCTGCTGCACGCTGCGGCAAGCCGCGAGTCGTTCGAAGCGCGCCAGGCCGAGTCGGCTCTGCCCGGAGGGCGCTCATGAAAGGCAAGGTGTTTCTGGTTGGCGCCGGGCCCGGTGATCCTGAATTGCTCACCCTCAAAGCGCTGCGGGTGTTGCAGGCGGCCGACGTTGTGCTGCACGACGACTTGATCAGTAACCGCATTCTGGAACTGATACCGGCAACTGTTCAGGTTCGAAATGTTGGCAAGCGCTGCGGTCGGAAGAGCGTTCAACAGGAAGAAATCAACGCTCAGATGATCGCCTTCGCCACGTTCGGACTCAATGTCGTCCGGCTTAAGGGCGGAGATCCACTGATCTTTGGTCGTGCCGGCGAGGAGATGGCGGCGCTGCACAACGCAAACGTGCCGTTCGAAGTAGTCCCCGGAGTGACATCCGCTTTGGCCTCTGCGGCAGTCGCGAGCGTCTCTCTGACCCAACGGGAGACCTCCTCCGCCGTGGTCCTACTGACCAGCCACCACGCGAGCGCGAAAGAGCCTACTTCCTGGGAGGGGTATATCTCCTCGGGCGCCACCCTTGCTATCTACATGCCCGGGTTCAATTTTGCGCAGACTGCGTCGCAACTCCGGTCGGCCGGCTTGCAGGCCGACACAGCCTGCGTCCTCGTTTCACGCGCCGGCTACGAGGATCAAGAAATTCTTCGCACCACCGTTCGGAACTTACCTTCGGCACCACGACTTCAGTCGCCGACACTTTTGCTGGTTGGCGACGCGGTCGGCTTAAGGGACACCGTGGCCCAACCCTCAGAGGGAGATTGGTCGGGCCTGCCGGGCCAAGCGCTGCTTCCACCGCCAGCTGCGCTCGACCTTTTTGTAGATAGCCAGATCTTTTGGGGTGACTAGGAGCAGACCGTGATCGAGAACTTGGAAAGAACTCAAACGTTAGCCGAGACGTGGACCTCCCAGGAGGTCCTGCAATGGGCGTTCAAAACCTTCGGCAACGCGGTGGAAGTGGCCTCGGGTTTTGGGGTGGAAGGCATGGCCCTGATCGATATCGCGTCCCGCGTTAACTCCAATCTGCGAGTCTTCACGATCGACACCGGTTTTCTTTTTCCGGAGACGTACCAGTTGATCGAGAGGGTTGAAAAACGCTACGGAATCAGCGTTGAGAGGGTGCGGTCGACTCTGACTCCGAAAGATCAGGCGGAAATCTACGGCCCCGCGCTGTGGTCCGCGAATCCAGATCAGTGCTGCGGCCTGCGCAAAGTGGAACCTTTGAAGGAGAAACTCGCAGGCGTGCGCGCCTGGGTTACCGCCATCCGCCGCGACCAGACCTCCCATCGGGCCAAAGCACGCAAGGTCGAATGGGACCAGAAATTTCAGGTCGTGAAGATCAACCCGATGGTTGATTGGAGTAGCGAGAACGTGTGGGAGTATGTCCGAGCGCACGACGTCCCCTACAACCCTCTCCATGATTTCAACTACCCCAGTATCGGCTGCACGCATTGCACCCGCGCCGTTCGTCCTGGTGACGACCCGCGCTCGGGACGTTGGGCCGGATCACAGAAGACCGAGTGTGGCTTGCACCTGGCTGAGCCGGTGGTGGTCTCCTCCCCGCTTGTTCAATTGAACGTCGATCGTGAGTCCTAAATCACGTTTGTCTGCCAGGGAGTCAACGAGTCGAGTCTCTGCCCACGCCAGACGAACTGGTCTCAGACTGATTACTAGAACACCGCGGTTTAGCCCGCCTCTGCGACCAACATCCCGCCGCCTTGTGGCACACTTGTTCCGGAGGCGGAATGAACACTCTGGAGTTCACCATCCTGGTTGGACTGGGATCGTTCATGGCTGGGTTTCTCGGGGCACTCACCGGGCTTGGCGGCGGCGTGGTGCTCGTTCCCATGCTCACTCTGCTGTTCAAGGTCGACATTCGATACGCCGTGGGTGCGTCGCTTGTTTCCGTGATTGCCACTTCGTCAGGAGCCGCGGCTGCGTACCTGAAAGACGGGTTCTCCAACATCCGCATCGGGATGTTTCTTGAAATCGCCACTACACTGGGAGCGCTTCTCGGCGCGTACCTCGCGGCCAGCGTCTCCACCACCGCTATTGGAATCGTTTTTGGCCTCGTTCTCCTTTACTCCGCCTATTCTTCAATTCGACCGCCCGCTGAGACAGCCGGTGACGACCAACCCGATGCGCTTGCAACTCGGCTGAAGATGAACGGAACCTACCCCTCTTTGAGTGGTCCCAAGCACTACTATGTGCGGCGTGTTCCCGCCGGGTTCAGCCTGATGTTTGGCGCTGGAGCCTTGTCAGGACTGCTGGGGATTGGGTCTGGGGCCGTGAAAGTCCTCGCGATGGATCAGGCCATGGGAGTCCCCTTCAAAGTCTCAACCACGACCAGCAATTTCATGATCGGTGTCACTGCCGCAGCAAGTGCCGGAGTGTATTTGAGCCGAGGGTATATCGATCCTGGGCTTTCGATGCCGGTCATGTTGGGAGTACTTGCCGGTGCGATGACCGGAGCGCGCGTCCTGGCGCGGACGAAAACTCAGCAGCTGCGCTGGGTCTTTGGTGCAGTCATCCTCGTCCTTGGCGGCGAGATGATCTATGGCGCGCTTACAGGAAAAATCTGATGCTCAGCAAGGCTGATTGGACGGATCAAAAGCTCGAGGTCACCATCGCCAACTTGTTGCGCGCAGGTGTGACCCTGGCCGCGGCCCTGGTACTTACTGGAGGGCTGGTGTTCGTGATTCGACATGGGCTTGCCCCGGCGAACTACAGCGTCTTCGCTGGACGGCCGGCGGATCTGCGGCACTGGGCCGACATCTTGCGGGCCGCCGTTTATCTCCGAGGCCGCGGCATCATCCAACTTGGATTGTTGTTCTTGATTGCAACGCCGGTGGCCCGGGTGGCGTTCGCCGCATTTGCGTTTGCCATGGAGCGGGATTGGCTCTACGTGGGAGTCTCGACCATCGTGCTCGTCGTGTTGCTGTACAGTCTGCTTGCTCGGCACGGCGGGGTCTAAGCCAAGGGCAGCATAAAGTAGAACACGGATCCATGCCCAAGCTGGCTGGTGACCCCAATCGTTCCGCCGTGCGCCTCCACGATCGCCTTGGCGATCGCCAGTCCCATGCCCGTGCCTTGTACCGCCAGCCTCTGATTGCGACCCCGATAGAACTTGTCGAAAATCAGCGACTGCTCGAAGTCGTCAATCCCAGACCCTCGATCCGACACGCTCGTCATGAGAGTTCGATTCCGAACTTCTCCTCTGATGTGAATCGGCGACTCCGGAGGCGAGTACTTGGCCGCATTTTCGAGCAAATGCATAAACACTTCCTTGATGCGGGTCGCGTCCATCCGCACCGCGGGTAGAGTGTCAGGTAGTCGAATCTCCAGCGGGTGCTTGCCCAGGACCTGCTTGCAGTCCTCGATGCTGGCGTCGAGAGCTTCACCGATCGGATGAGGGGCAAGGTGCAACTCCACCTGGTTCGCATCGAGCTGAGCCATCTCGGCAGCTTCTCCAACCAGTCGATTGAGGCGGTCGCTTTCTTCGTTGATGACTGTCAGCAGTTCTTCTTTCTGCGATCCGTTCATTGCAGGATTCGACAGAAGGGATGTCACCGATACCTTGATCGCCGTCAATGGAGTGCGGAACTCATGGGTGACGGAATCCAGGAGCACGGACCGCAATTGCTCGCTCTCGCGAGCAGCCTCGGTGCGGCTCAGGTTTTCCATCGCGCGCGCTCGTTCGATTGCAATCGCGATCAGGCTGCTGACCGCGTCCAGCGTCTCCCGCGACAATCGGCTGCCCGACACCCCAAGCGCCCCGACCGTGCGCACTCCCATGCGCAGAGGCATGATCGCCAATTGCCTGTCAGGGTCAATCCGAGGTTCGCCCCGGCTACACACGAACTGCAGAGCATGAGCTTCTAATTCACCGATATTCGGGGTGGAGCGATACACATCGGGCCGCTCGGGCAAGGAGATGGCAGCCGCCTTTACGTCAAACGCTTCCACGATGTATCGAGGAAGCACGTTCAGCAATTCGACCACATTGTCGGCGGAGAGCAGTTGCTGGCTGAAGCCGTACAGTCGTTCGACCTCTCTCCGTCGTTCGTTGGCATTCAGCGCCTCCCTGCGCGCTCGGGCCGAGAGTTGGCTGGCGATCACAGCGGTGACCAGAAACGCAAACAACGCGACCCAGTTCTGGTGATCCGCGATCGTGAAAGTCCCAACTGGAGGCAGAAAAAAATAGTTGAAGGCGAGGGTCGCAACGACTGCGGTGTACACCGAGGCCCGCAGGCCCCAAACGGTCGAGACGATCAGAACGGTCAGCAGGAATGTGAGTGCTACTGTGGTTGGATTGCTGACGTGGATCCCGCGGTAGGCAAAAACGATGGCGAACACCGCGCCTGTGGCCGCCCCGTAACGCGCCGTGTGCCTGACCCATCTCTCTTTCACGTGGCGATTGTAGCTGACGTTCGACATTTTCATCCCGCTAAAGCACAATACTCGCGATGACCAAGACTCCGGACCAATGGCTCGAGGAGGCCGCGCCTGTAAAAAAGGGCGGCGTCTTCAAGCTGTTTCTAGGCTACGCGCCGGGCGTAGGAAAGACTTATAGCATGCTGAGTGAGGCCATCCGGCGCCACAGTCGCGGCGAAGACGTAGTGATTGGCGTGGTCGAGACTCATGGCCGAAAGGCCACCGCAGAACTCGCAGCTCAATTGGAGCAGGTTCCGCGCCGGAAGGTGGACTACAAGGGCGCTCTCTTCGAAGAGATGGACGTTGACGCGATTCTGGCTCGCAAGCCTGCTGTCGCGATTGTTGACGAACTCGCTCACACCAATATCGAAGGCAGCAAACACCGGAAGCGCTACGAAGACGTCTACGAACTTTTGGATGCCGGTGTCGATGTTCTCTCCACGATGAACATCCAGCACTTGGAGAGCGTCACCCCGACCGTGCAGGGCATCACCGGAATACAGGTTCGAGAGACTGTGCCAGACTGGGTCTTGAAGCGCGTAGACGAAGTGGTGATGTCCGACCTCACTCCCGAAGCGCTGCAGAACCGCATGCGGCGCGGGGATGTCTATCCCCTGGAGAGAGTGGAACGCGCACTTGGCAACTTCTTCCGTCCCGGAAACCTGATTGCGCTGCGCGAATTGGCGTTGCGCCAGGTTGCGCACGCAGTTGACCGCAGTCTCGAAACTTACCTCGACAAGCAGCAGACGCGCAGGAATCTTGGCGTGCGGGAGCGCATCGCCGTCTGCATCAGTTCCAATCCCGCGGCCCAGCATCTGGTCGCGCGCGGCGCCCGGATGGCGCAAGCGCTGGATGGGGAGCTGTACGTGATCTATGTCGACCGGGGCCAGGACGATAACGAACGCAATCAGAAGACGTTGCAGGCCAATGTGCAGTTTGCCGAGAATGTAGGCGCAACCGTGATTCGTGTGAAGGGAAAAACTGTCGCTGAGGCGGTCGCCGAAGTGGTCCACGAGATGCACCTTACCCACGTCGTGTTCGGCCGCTCCGCGACCACGGGGTGGAAGCGGTACCTGTACATCTCCGCGATCCACCGTTTCCTGCGGGACGCTCCAGCAGTCGACGTTCACATCGTTACCCAGGAGCCAACACATTGACCGGCACTGAACACCGCAAGATTCTGGTCGTGGACGATGAGACCCAGATCACGCGGGTCCTGCGTACGAGCCTCTCCAGTCATGCCTACGACGTCCGGGTCGCCAACGACGGCGAGACTGCATTGGAAATCATGAAGGACTGGACTCCCGATCTTGTGATTACAGATCTTTCCATGCCGAACATGGACGGCCTGGAACTTACTCGACGGCTCAGGGCCACCAGCAAAGTCCCCATCCTGGTGCTGTCGGTCCGTGGCGAGGAACGAACCAAGGTGCAGGCTCTCGACGCTGGCGCCGACGACTATGTTACGAAACCCTTCAGCATGGTGGAGTTGTTGGCGCGCGTTCGCGCCTCGCTGCGACGAATCCCCCTTCCGGACGAAGCCGAGCCCGACAAGATCGAAATAGGCGATTTCTGCATTGACCTGGCGGCGCACAAAGTCCTCGTCCGCGAAAAAGAAGTTCACCTGACCCCCAAGGAATTTGATCTCCTGGTCTACCTTGCCCGCCACGCCGGCAAAGTCGTACCGCACCGCTCGCTCCTAGCCTCAATCTGGGGCGGGCAGAGCACCGAGCAGGTCGAGTATCTTCGCGTCTTTGTCGGCCAACTTCGCAAGAAACTCGAACCAGAGGCATCTTCCCCGCGCTACATTGTGACCGAGCCTTGGGTGGGCTATCGCTTCGACCCCGGTAACGACTAAGTTCTGCCAGCACAAACATCTGCAGTCTTTACGAAATCTTTATAAAAACCTTACCCCCGTCTTACGGCCTGCGCGTTCTACTAGGGCCGTTCCAGCACTCGCCAATCCCCGAGAAGCTCGAAGGAGAGAGCGTCTATGCAAGACTTCGTCTTTGCTGCAATCACGATTGCGTTCTTCGCGGTGTCGGTCGGGTACGTGCGATTTTGCGATCGAATTCGCTGAGGTGAAACCGAGATGAGCTCCGAATCTATCGTCATGCTCCTGGTGAGCGTCGGGTTGATGGTGTATTTGCTCTTCGCTTTGCTGCGGCCGGAGAAATTCTGAACATGACTGCGAATGGCTGGCTCCAGATCATCGTGTACCTGGCGATCATCTTTGCGATTACCAAACCCCTCGGCGTATTCATGGCCCGAGTCTTCAGCCGCGAGCGCACGTTTCTCGATCCCATAGCTCGCCCCGTCGAACGGCTGCTTTACCGCCTGACGGGAGTGGATGAAGACCATGAGATGCGCTGGACTGAATACGCGCTGACTATGCTCTTGTTCAGCGGCGTGACCATGCTGCTGCTATACCTGATTCAGCGCGTCCAGCAGTTCCTGCCTTTGAACCCCCAGAAATTCGGCGCCGTGCCCCAGGCCCTGTCGTTCAATACTGCCGCATCGTTCACCACGAACACCAACTGGCAGAACTATGCCGGCGAGACCACGATGAGCTATCTGACCCAGATGGCTGGTCTGGCGTACCACAACTTTGCCTCGGCTGCCATCGGGATCGCGCTGGCGATCGCGTTTATCCGAGGCATCGCACGGCGCGAAAAAGAAACGATCGGAAATTTCTGGGTCGACATGACGCGCTCGACCTTATGGCTGTTGCTGCCGATGTGCGTCGTATATGCCTTGGTTCTGGTTTCCCAGGGCGTCGTGCAGAACTTCAAGCCATATGACACGGTGAAGCTGGTCGAGCCGCAAAAGGTGCAGCGAACCGGAGCGGACGGCAACCCTGTAATCGGGCAGGACGGCAAGCCGGTCATGGACACGGTGACGGATCAGATCATTGCCCAAGGCCCGGTGGCCTCGCAGGAAGCGATCAAGATGCTGGGGACGAACGGGGGAGGCTTCTTCAACGCCAACAGTTCTCATCCCTTTGAGAACCCCACGCCGTTCAGCAACTACCTGCAGATGCTTTCCATCTTCGCCATTCCAGCAGGTCTGACGTATACGCTCGGCCGCATGACCGGGTCGCAACGCCATGGTTGGGCGGTGTGGGCAGCGATGGCAATCTTGTTCCTCTGCGGCGTTTCGGTCGCCTACTGGGCCGAATCAAAAGGCAACCCTTTGCTCAAAGGAGTGGATCAGCATGCGAGCGCCTACCAGTCGGGCGGCAACATGGAGGGCAAGGAAGTCCGCTATGGCATCGCGGATTCGACTTTGTTCGCCACTGTTACCACTGACGCGAGCTGCGGTGCGATCAATGGTTGGCACGATTCGTTCACCCCGCTGGGCGGAATGGTGCCGCTAGTCAACATCATGCTCAGCGAAACTGTATTCGGTGGAGTGGGAGCAGGACTGTACGGCATCCTGATCTATGTGGTTCTGGCGGTGTTCATTGCAGGCCTTATGGTCGGCCGGACGCCCGAATACCTCGGGAAAAAGATCGAGGCTTACGACGTGAAGATGGCGATGCTGGTCACGCTCGTTTTTCCTCTGATCATCCTGGTCCTTACGGGTATTTCTGCAGTCGAAGGATTTGGCACGTCAAGCATCAGCAACTCTGGTCCCCACGGTCTCACCCAGATCCTCTATGCATTCACGTCCATGGCGGGCAATAACGGTTCGGCATTCGCTGGTCTCAACGGTAACACCGCCTGGTACAACACCGCGGGTGCTTTCACCATGCTGGTGGGGCGATTCTTCATGATCATCCCCATGCTCGCGATCGCGGGGAATCTGGCGAAGAAAAAGACCGTGCCGACCTCCTCGGGCACGTTCCCGGTGACCACTCCCTTATTCGCGGTCCTGCTGGTTTCCGTCATCGTGATCGTGGGCGCACTCACATTTTTCCCAGCCTTGAGCCTGGGACCAGTGCTTGAACACTTGCTGATGATGGCGGGCAAAACCTTCTGAGGGTGTCAATGGCAAAGAAAGACAGATCGAAGAGTAAGAGTCTGTGGGACGCGAAAATCATTAGGCGGGCCCTGATCGATTGTGTGCTGAAACTCGATCCACGCACCATGATGAAGAACCCCGTCATGTTCGTGGTCGAAGTTGGCAGTGTGGTGACCACCCTGCTCTTGTTCCGGGGCAAGGAGAGTTTCGCGTTCAATCTCCAGATCACCCTGTGGCTGTGGTTCACTGTGCTATTCGCGAACTTCGCCGAGGCCATGGCCGAGGGCCGTGGAAAGGCGCAGGCGGAAACGCTCCGCAAGGCCAAGTCAGAGACTATCGCGAAGCGCCTCTTGCCCGACGGCAAGACTGAAAGCATTCCCAGTGCGAAGTTGCGGGCAGGTGACGTCGTACTCGTAGCAGCGGGTGAACTTATCCCAGGTGACGGAGAAGTGATCGAGGGCGTTGCCTCGGTCGATGAATCGGCCATTACTGGAGAGTCTGCACCTGTGATCCGCGAAGCCGGGGGAGATCGCTCTGCGGTCACCGGAGGCACCAGAGTTCTCTCGGACGTGATAAAGGTCCGCATCACTTCCAACCCCGGCGAGACGTTCCTTGACCGCATGATCGCCCTGGTCGAAGGGGCCGAGCGCCAGAAGACACCCAATGAAATTGCCCTCAACATTTTGCTGGCTGGCTTGACCATCATCTTTCTGCTGGCGGTCGTTACCCTGCAGCCGTTTGCGATCTACTCGGGGACGCCGCAGACGGTTTTCGTCCTGGTGTCATTACTCGTTTGCCTGATTCCGACTACCATCGGGGGGCTGCTCTCCGCCATCGGGATCGCCGGGATGGACCGCTTGGTGCAGCACAATGTGCTGGCAATGTCGGGACGAGCGGTGGAAGCGGCAGGGGATGTCAATACTCTGCTGCTCGACAAGACCGGGACCATCACCCTGGGGAACCGCCAGGCTGCCGAGTTCCTTCCGTCGCCCGGTATCGTGGAGGCCGACCTTGCCGATGCAGCTCAGCTTTCGTCGCTTGCCGATGAGACCCCGGAAGGCCGGTCGATCGTCGTTCTTGCTAAAGAGCGCTATAACCTCCGCGGTCGCGAACTGGCCGCGCACGAAGCCGTTTTCGTCCCCTTCACCGCGCAAACCCGCATGTCGGGCGTGAACCTCGACGGCCGCGAGATCCGCAAGGGGGCGGTGGATGCCATCACCAAGTACTTGAATCAAAACGGCACGGTTCTTCCCAAGGAAGTCCAGGCCTCGGTTGAGCAGATCGCTCGATCAGGTGGTACGCCCTTGGTGGTCGCGGAAAACTTCCGCGCCATGGGAGTGATCTACCTCAAAGACATCGTGAAAGGCGGCATGCGCGAGCGCTTCGATCAGCTGCGCGCCATGGGCATCAAGACCGTCATGATTACAGGTGACAACCCGCTCACTGCAGCCGCGATTGCGCGTGAGGCGGGGGTCGATGACTTCCTCGCGGAAGCTACCCCCAAAGACAAAATGGACTTGATCCGCCGCGAGCAGGGCGACGGCAAACTGGTTGCGATGACGGGCGACGGCACCAATGACGCGCCGGCCCTTGCCCAGGCCGACGTGGGCGTCGCCATGAACACCGGAACTCAGGCAGCCAAAGAGGCCGGAAACATGGTCGACCTCGATTCCAATCCGACGAAGCTGATTGAGATCGTCGAAATCGGCAAACAGCTCTTGATGACGCGTGGCGCGCTGACGACGTTCTCGATCGCGAACGACGTGGCCAAGTACTTCGCAATTATTCCCGCGATGTTTGCCGGAACCTTCCCCGTGCTCAACGCCCTGAACATCATGCGCCTGCAGACTCCGCAATCAGCGGTGCTGTCTGCGGTGATCTTCAATGCGTTGATCATTGTCGCGCTGATCCCGCTGGCGCTGCGCGGGGTGAAGTATACGCCGATGAGTGCAGAGGCTTTGCTCCGCCGGAACCTGTTGGTCTATGGCGTGGGCGGACTCATCGTACCTTTTATCGGGATCAAACTGATTGACATGTTCATCACCCGCATCGGTCTGGCCTAGGGGAGGGAATCATGAAGAAACATTTGATCACGGCTGTGTTGATGACTATCGTGACCACCGTCTTGCTCGGGCTCATTTACCCCTTGCTGGTTACCGCCTTCGCCCATGTCCTGTTTAAAGAGAAGGCCGACGGACAGCTGATCAAACGCAACGGAGTTGCTATCGGCTCGCGGATCATCGGACAGCCCTTCACCGGTCCAGGCTACTTCCATTCGCGGCCCTCGGCGGCGGGAAATGCGGGCTACGACGCTGCCAATTCCCAAGGCTCAAACTACGGACCGACGAATCAGAAGCTCATCGATCGCGTGAAGGGCGACGTTGCACGAGTCCAGGCGGAAAACCCCGGCGTGCCCGTACCCGCGGATCTTGTTACGACATCGGCTTCCGGTCTCGATCCCGACATCTCGCCGGCCGCCGCCGAGTTCCAGGTTCCACGGGTGGCCAAGGAACGCGGGCTCTCTCCCGACCAGATTCGCCGCTTTGTGGCAGCGCACACCAAGTCGCGTGATCTCGGCTTTCTGGGCGAGCCTCGCGTTAATGCGCTCGAATTGAATTTGGCCTTGGACGCCAAGTAGTACCGGACGGGAGTTGCCTTGGAGTTCGAGTGGGTTCGCAAATATATCGTGTAAAGTGTTACAACTAAAGAGTCCGCCGGCCCATTCGAACTTTTTCCGGCGGGTCGCATCGCTTCTCCTTCCGGCATCATCCAACCCTGTGACCGGTTACTTCCGCAAGGCCTACGGCCTCGACCAGTTGTTTTGCATCCCCATCTCTTACCCGGAAGGAGAGTTCCCATGGCAAAGAAGGACACAGTATCGACAAACTCCAGCAAAGTAAGTGCGCAACCCCGCCTTCATCAGAAGGCTCGCGAGATTCAAGCGTACGGCACGGTCTCGTTTCTGCTGCCTCTCGAACTGGAAGAACCGGTTCGCCTTGAAATGACCGAGCAGCTGAACCAGTTGTTGGCCGACACCATTACCCTGCGCGATCTGTACAAGAAATCGCATTGGCAGGTCGCCGGTCCGACCTTCTATCAGCTTCACCTCTTGTTCGATAAACACTACGGGGAACAGAACGAACTAGTCGACACGATTGCCGAGCGAATTCAGCTCCTCGGCGGTGTTAGCTTGGCCATGGCGGCGGATGTGGCTGAGACGACTCAGATCGAACGTCCGCCACGGGGCAGGGAAGAGGTGCCTGTGCAGCTTTCCCGCCTGTTGGATGCGCACCAGGTGATCATTCGCCACTGCCGTACGCTAGCGCGTCGCGCCTCCGCCTTGGGCGATGATGGAACCAACGATGTCGTAGTGAGTGATGTTCTGCGCACCAACGAACTCCAGGTATGGTTCATCAGCGAGCATCTGGTAAACGTCCCTCTCGTGATGGCGGCAGCGCCGGGCGTCGCAGCCTAGCGAGCCCAAGTTGTAGGGGAGTCCCGCATAGCAAGGCCCATTCACCGGCTGGATATTTGAAAAACGAAAGGCCCGTTCTCTTGGAACGGGCCTGTGTATTGCGCGTCAAACCACGGATAAATGACTCTTACTTCGGTACTTCTTGCTTGTCGTGGTCGTAGTATTCAAACGCGGACATCGGTTTGGCGCCACCTTTCTTCCAGATGCGGTTGTCAGGCGGCAGTTTTCCCAAGGCCTTCGCCATCTCGCGAACGTGCGATGAAACCGACCCACAGCAGGAGCCGATGTAGTTGATTCCGATCTCCCGTGCCCGGACTGCGTATTCGCCCATCTCTTTGCGCGTAAGCTGCAGGGGATCTAGCGCGTAGGGAAACTCCGGCAAACTGGTGAAGTCCGGTTTCTCTTTTGGCGTCCGATATCCGACGGGCTGGCAGGCCAGGTAGCCCGAAACAGCCTTCCGCATCTCCTCCATCGGCCCGAGCATGTGCTCTGGAGGGCGCAGGCAATTCATCCCGACAATGTCCGCCCCCGCGTCCAGCAAGGCCTTGGCTGTGTCTGCGGCTCCCGTTCCCTCCATCGTCGCATCTTTATTCTCGAAGCAGATCGTGACCATCACTGGCAGACCTGTCGTGCGGGCACGTTCGACCGCAAGCAGAGCTTCTCCCAGCCACGAAAACGTTTCTCCCACGATGAAGTCCACGCCTTCCTCGACCTGAACCCGAAGCTGCTCATCGAATGTCCTTCGCACCCGGTCAGCAGCCGATGGACTGTTCGGTTCGTACATCCAGGTAAGGCTCAAATTGCCTGCGACCAGGCAGTCATCGCCCGCGACTTCCCTGGCAATGCGGACTGCAGAACGGTTGATATCCTCGACACGATCTTCCAGGCCAACCGTGGCCAGTTTGTCACGGCTGGCGTAGAACGTCAGCGCCTGCAGCACCTCGGCACCCGCTTCGCGAAACTCGATGTGCAATTCACGGAGCGCCTCCGGATAAACGATTGCCACTTCCGGTGTGAACGGCCCCGGCCGCACCCATCCCCGCTTCTCCAATTCCAGTAGGTAGCCCCCATCACCCAGAACTGGCCCTTCCTTCAAACGCTCGAGAATCCCTTTCTTCTTCTTCATCTCTTGCTCCTTCTCTTGCTAATCGTCTGCGTATTCGAACTCGGCCCTGATCGCCTTGCCTTCCGCGAACCGGCTTGGACGAAACGCGCTGATATCCACTGTCTTGCCGGCGCCATCTAGCAGCAGTTCCGACATCACGAGCCCGACCGCTGGAGAAATCTTGAATCCCATCCCAGAGAAACCGGCGCAAACATGAAGGCCGGCGACTCCTGGAATTTCTCCCAGCAGGGGGCGGCTGTCGGGCGTCATATCGTAGACGCCCGTGACCCCGCGCAGCACTTCCGCCCTTTCCAGCTTGGGTACCCGTCGGCACGCGCGCTCAAGGACTTCCTCCAGAGATTCGTCCGAGGCCCGTTGCGGAAAGCTGTCCGGATCGACGGGACGCTGTCCGTAAAAATCCCCCACTAGAAATTTGTCCGCACCATCGGGGCGGAAGTAGGTTTGAGTGCCAGAGTCAATACACGCGCAGCCCCCGCTCTTCATGTCAGGTGCATTGATCAGAATCGCAACCTGGTGATACTCGGTTTCAATGGGAAGGTCGAAGCCGATGTCCTGAATCAAGGGGCGGGTCCAGGGGCCGGTGGCCGCGACCACGACTGCGGAGTCGATGACGCCCTGTTCCGTGGTTACACCCTGAATGTGGCCATCCCCCACTCGCAACGCGGTTGCCCGGGTCCGAGGCAGGTAAGCCACGCCAAGGTCACGGGCTCGAGCCAAGAAATCGTTCGCCACTGCGGCGCCGTCCCCATAACCGGAATCCGGTTCATATGCCGCGAGCTCCACGTCATCCACCACCCAATCTGGTTCAAGTTCTCGAAGTTCTTTCTGCGAGATCAGGCTCACATTTACTCCCAGCTTGCCCTGTATCTCCACGTTCCGCTTAAGCCGTTCTACTTCGTTGGGGTGAACAATACGGACGAATCCAGTTTTCTGGAATAGCGGGAGCTCTCCCACCAGTTCTTCCCAGCGCTCAAACATCCGCAGACTCAGAAGCGCCAACCGCACCTCGGCCGGAAAACTGTAGTGCATGCGAATCAAGGAAGAGGATCGGCCGCTGCCTCCGCGCCCGACGTGATCCTTGTCAATGACGACCACCCGTCCCGCTTTACGCTGGGCCAGGTGAAATGCAATCGAGGCACCCATCACCCCGGCACCCAGAATCACAAAGTCCGCCGTTCTTGTGCCGTTGTTACTCATGCAACTGCCTTCCGGAAGCGACCCTTCTTCCAGTCGCGTAGAGCCTGTTGCGCCGCATTGTGACCCGGAGCACCGGTCACTCCACCCCCGGGATGCGCGCCCGCTCCGCAAAGGTAGAGACCATCGATCGGCGTGCGGTACTGTGACCACCCCGGCACCGGCCGCATGAAAAATAACTGCTCCAGCGACAGGTCACCGTGGAAGATGTTGCCTTCCGTAAGGCCGTACGTCCGCTCCAGGTCGAGTGGAGTCAATACCTGCCGAGCAAGAATGGAGCGCGAGACGTTGGGAGCGTGCTCCGAAATCTTTCGCACGACTCGGTCTCCCAGAGTCTCCCGGTTCTCGTCCCACGTCCCCTCGCGCAAGTGGTAAGGCACGTATTGCACAAAGCAGGTCATGATGTGCGTGCCCGCGGGCGCCAGGGAGTCGTCGGCGTTTGATGCGATCACGCAATCCACCCAGAGCTCCTCAGGAATCTCGCCAAATTTCGAAATGTCATAACACCGCTCTGCAAATTCAAGAGAAGGGACGAGGGTGTAGAACGTGCGCTCCAGAGGTGTATGGCTCGCCGGAGTGCCCGTGAAACGTGGTTCCTCCGAGAGTGCCAGGTTCACCTTCGCACAAGGACCCGCCATCTTGATTCCACGCACCGCATGCACAAACTCCGGAGGGAGTTCGCTTCCCAGAAGCATCTTCAAGAACGTGCGCTTCGGATCCGCATTCGAAAGAATCATCCGCGATCGAATCTCGGTGCCATCCTCCAGCACCACACCGTGAGCTCGTCCGTTGCGGGTTGTGATCTGCGCGACCGCAGCTGATGTTCGAATCTCGACCCCGAGTTTCCTTCCGGCAGCGGCCAGAGCCTGCGTGATCGCCCCCATCCCGCCCATGACGTGTCCGTAGAACCCCTGCAGTTCGTGTTCGCCCCCGCTCAGCAAGTGGAACAACAGCCCGATCGCGCTGCCCGGCTGGTAAGGCCCTCCGTGCTTGCCATACACATTGTTGGCAAGAAACATGGTCTTGATCGTTGCCGATTCGTAGGTGCGGTCCAGGAACTCGCCCAGGCTCCCCGTCAGAAACGACACCAGATGAGAGATCTCGCTGCTCGAAATCCCCCGGAAGCGCTTGCCTACGAGAAACAAGTCACGCCATCCGGCAACACTCGCTGTGTCGATCTCGGGAGGCGGCTCCAGAAAAAATGGCTGCAAGTACCGGGCAAGCTTCTTGAGACGATCGTCGACTCGCACGAAAGTTACCGCATCTTTCGGCGAATGCTTGCGAAACTCGGCTACGGCGCGATCGCGTTCCACCCACCATGGCACCACCCGTCCGTCGGGGAACGCCACTTGGATCGCCGGATCACACGGCACCATGCGCAACCCATGTTCGGCCAGCTTCAGGTCGCTGATCACTTCGGGTCGCAGCATGCTCGCGATGTAGGAAGTGGTCGACGCTTTGCAACCGGGGGCAATCTCCTCAGTCACGCAACAGCCCCCAAGGATCTCCCGGCGCTCGAGCACGAGCGTGGTCAGTCCGGCAAGTGTCAGGTAAGCCGCGGCGGTGAGCCCGTTGTGGCCTCCACCGACGACAATTGCGTCGTAGACTTTGTTGGTAAGAGTGGGCACAAAATCAATGACTCGTGGTCAATAGCTCTCCCCCCAGGTGGGCCAATACATTAGCGCAGAACCCTAAGAAAATGAAATTGAAATGACATAGATTTTTCTGTATCGTTTCCTGACTTGAGGTCAATGTTATGAGCGGAATTTCCAGCAGCCTGGTGAGCCCACCCCGATATCGCAGCCATGTTCCACCGCGCCCGCGTTCCGAGGCCAAACGCGCCCGCATTATCGAGGTGGCCATGCGACACTTCGCTGAACAGGGTTATCACGCCGCTCGCGTTGGGGATATCGCGGCCCAACTCGGCATCGCCAAGGGTTCGGTCTTTCAGCACTTCGGCAGCAAGGATGGACTGTTTTTTGAGGTCTACAAGAAGGCAGTTCGTGCCTTCCCGGCCTACCTCGACGCTCCCGTAGAAGTGCAGGCAAAGGGGTTCTTCGAGGTGCTGCGCTATTGGCTGGCTTGCACAGAGCACCTGTTGCATGAGGACTGGATCCCCTACCGGATCTCGTTGCTCGGGAACTATGGGACCGATCTCACCCTCAAGCGCGAGATCAACCGCTTTCTCATGACCGAAGATCCCTACGGCACCGTCGCCTTCGTGCGTTTCGGCCTGGACAGAGGTGAGCTTCGCAAGGACGTTGATCTGGAAATGATCGTCTCCATCCTCGATTGGACGATGGAACGCTTTCAAGACGCGCTGCTCACCGAAGAACTCGATCCCGGGCTCTTTCGACGCCAAGGCGAAGTGGATGAGAGGAAAGAAGCGCGCATTAACCAGTTTCTGGATATCCTGCGTCGAGCCATTGGAGCGTAAAGACCCGGGGGCGATGTAAATGATCAAACATCAATCCATCGAGACGATTCTGGCGAGCTACAACGACAAGGCGCCATTGTCGGAGGCCTCGACGATCCCGGCGCCCTGGTATGTCGACCCGCGCATTGCAGATCTCGAGAACCTCACCGTCTTCAGCAACAACTGGCAGGTTCTGGGTCGAGCCGATCAGGCGCAGAAGCCGGGCCAGTTCGTGACCGCCACTGTCGCTGACGAGCCTATAGTTGCCGTACGCGGCGCCGACGGCCAGTTACGTGCCTTCTTCAATGTCTGCCGTCACCACGCTGCCAAAGTGGTAACCGAGCCGTGCGGCAGCGCTTCGATCCTGCACTGTCCCTATCACGGATGGAACTATGGCCTCGACGGGTCGCTAAAAGGGATGCCGGAATTCGATGGTGTGAAGAACTTTGACCGCCGGGAAAATGGGTTGGTCCCGGTCAAAGTTGAAACCTGGGAGTCGTTCGTATTCGTCAACCTCGATCCCAACGCGGACCCGCTTACCTCCTTCCTGGGCGGGTTGGTAAAGCGCTGCCGGCCTCTTGAACTCCACAAACTGCAATTCTTTGATCGCAAGGCCTACGACATCGCCTGTAACTGGAAGGTCTTTGTCGACAACTATCTCGACGGCGGCTACCACGTGCCCCATCTTCACAAGGGCCTCAGCAGTGTTCTCGATTACAAGCAATACACCATCGAAAACGAAGACCGGTATTGCCTGCAGTCGAGTCCCATGGTGGCCTCCGATGAAGACGCAGCCACGGGCGCCACCCGCAAAGGCGATCGTGCCTGGTACTTCTGGCAATATCCCAACTTCATGATCAACTGCTATGAAGGCTACATGGACACGAATCTCGTGATTCCTGTGGACGTCGATCACTGTCGGGTCATCTTCGACTTCTACTTCAGCGACGTCAGCGAGTCTCGCAGCGAATACAACGCGCAGAGCATTGCAGTCGGAGATCGAGTGCAGGACGAAGACCTGGGTATTTGTGAGGACGTGCAGCGCGGCCTCAAGTCGCGAGCCTACGGCGCGGGACGTTTGTCGGTTCGCCGCGAGGGTGGCGAACAATTGTTCCACCGCTTGCTGGCTGCCGATTTGAAAGGTGGACTCGGTCGCGCGGCCGCTGCCGCGGATTGAGCGCGGAGGTGACGGGGAACGGCTTCTGCGGAGCCTTTGCCCCTCCTCTTCAATTGCAAAGGGAACAAGTGAACCGGATTACCCTATTCGCGACGATTCTCTGGCTGTTTTGCGCAAAGGCAGCTTTCTCTCAGGTTACGGCGATCAAGGCCGGACGCCTCATTGATCCGGATACCACCGCCGTCCTCACCGATCAGGTCGTTCTGGTCCGTCAAAACAGAATTGAGGCCGTAGGCAAAGGACTGGCGATTCCAGCGGGCGCCCGCGTCATCGATCTGTCGAACATGACGGTTCTCCCTGGCCTCATCGATTGCCATACCCACCTTGCCGACGGTCACAGCGACGGCGAACCGTTCAACGTTCTCAGGAAGACCGCGTCGCAGATCGCGCTCGAGTCGGTGCCCAACGCCCGGCAGATGCTTGAGTCCGGATTTACCACGGTGCGCGACGTGGGGACCTACAGGGCTTTGAACGACGTTGCCTTGCGCGATGCAATCGCTCGTGGCGACGTCCCCGGCCCGCGCATGTATGTTGCGGGCGCCTACATCACAATCACCGGCGGCGCGGGTGCGATGACCGGGCAGGCTCCCGACATTCAATTGCCCTGGGACCTTCACTACGGCGAGGCGAACAGCCCGTGGGAAGTGCGCCAACGAATCCGTCAACTCGCCCACGACGGGGTCGACCTTATCAAGGTTCTTGATACCGGAGCCGTCCTGACTCACGGCAGCAATCCGATGTCGCTGGAGTTCACGCTGGAAGAACTGCAAGCCGCGGTGGACGAAGCCAGCCACTTCGGATTGCGTGTGGCTGTTCATGCCCACGCAACCCAGGGAATCAAAAACGCAATCCTGGCGGGGGCCGCTTCCGTGGAACACGCTGAAATGATCGACGATGAAGCCATCGCCATGGCTCTGAAACACGGAACCTATTTCGACATGGATATCTATGACGAGGAGTGCATTCAGGAGGGCGGAAGAAATGGCACCGTTCCCAAGGATTTTCTCGAGCATGACGCCGAACTCGGGCAACTGCAGCGGGACAATTTTCGGAAGTCGCTGAAGGCCGGAGTCAAGATGGCGTTCGGCACCGACGCCGGAGTTTGCCCCTATGGCACCAGCGCAAAGCAATTCGCGTTCATGGTGAAGTATGGGATGACACCCATGCAGGCCATCCAGGCCGCGACCACGAACGCCGCCGACCTGCTCGGGCACTCGAAAGAAGTCGGATCCATCAAGCCAGGCAAGTACGCCGACATGATCGCAGTTTCCGGCGATCCGCTCCGCGACATTTCCGTCCTGGAGCACGTTGACTTTGTCATGAAAGATGGCGGCGTCTATAAGGAAACGAAACCGGCCGCGGGCGCCTCGAATTAGCTGCACCCGTCTCTACTGCAGATCCCTCGGAATCGTCTCTTCCCACGTCTTCGTCTTGACGACATCCCCATCTTTGCGCAGCTCCCGCGTGTACTTGTAGAAGAAGTTGTTCGTGTCGCTCGTAACGGAGAGATGCCCACTCCACACCAACACTCGGGTTTTCAAGTCCAACGTCGTTTCTGCTTCTCCGCGAATCACGTTGATCTCCGGGTGGGCGTCATCGATTTCATACGTGAGCTGTTCAAGATCGGTTTCCTTTCCCCACGGATACTCTCCCCCCATCTTGCCCTTCCACAAAACGGTCGTCTTCTGACGGCCTTCATCGCGGGTCACCACCCATTCGCCGGGCCACGGGAAGCCGAAGGACTTCAAATCTGAGCGTTCCTCCGAAGGCTGGGGCGGCGAAACGTGGGGTTGCACTCCATGGAGCGGAACCACCGGCAGCGTCAGTCGCGAACCGCTGACGCCGCCGAGCTGCAGGCTGGTAGTCATCTTGTACGGCGTCGAAAGGACCATGGGCCATAGCGCGTTGGAGATCGACAATCGGATCCGGTGTCCCTTTGGAAAGACCCAAGTCGTCAAGTGCATCTCGATATCCAGCGGATAAACCTTCCCCGGTTGCATTGGCTGCGGTGCGCTCATGGATTCGCGCTGCGCCCCGCTAAGACCCGCACCGGTAATTTGGGTGACGCTGCCATCGGGTGCGACGTCCGACAGTCGCGCGAACCAGTTGGCCAGCGGTGCATCTGCGGACGCCTGCAGCAGCGCATGGGGCCGCCCCATGATCGCTAGCTCGTCGGTCAGGGGAGCCGTGTCGTACACCAGGCTGAAAGCGTCTGCCGGGCGCTGGTCGGACAGCAATTCACCCCACCAGAATCCGGCCTCCACCCCAACGGAGGGAACGTATTTCAAACGATGCACATCCGCGTCGGATGTTGTGCCAGCGAGCGCGTGGTTGGGTTGTAGATAAAGGACCGAGCTGGTCGCGCCTTGCGGTGGCCAGCCGCTCTCTGCACGCCACTCTCCAGGAACAGACTCTAGATTGGGGTCGGGCGGGAACCAGTGACGCATATAGATCACGACTTTCGGGTCGTGCAGCACGCCGGTGTCCTTGCCCTTCAGCCAGTAGTCCCACCAGCGCACGGCGTCCTCGCGCCACTCGATGCGCGGCCCGAAATCGGCGTCATTCGGATACGAATGGTTCCAGGGTCCCAGCAGTGCGCGAACGGGTGCCTTGACCCGGTCGAGCATGCGCGGAATGCTGTCGCGGTAACCATCCACCAATCCCCCGATCAAAAAACAGGGAACCTTGATCTCGGTGAGCGGGCGTACCGGGCTTCTCCAAAACGCTCCGTCCCGCTGGTGCTTGAGATACACCAGCGACCAGGGCGCGGCGTCGAAGCGGGGCCCGAGGACCTTCTCGTCCAGCGTGTAGTCAGGCGCTCCCGTCATGCCCGGCGCCATATCCATGTTCAGCTCGAACTCATCGACGTGCATCATCCCGTCGATGTAGTGGATATCGTCGTGGAAGAGTTCCTCCGTGGCGTCGACCGCGATGATCGCCTTCAAGTCGGAAGGATTGCGCATCGCCATCTGGAGCGCGTTGAATCCACCCCAGGAGATTCCATACATACCCACTTTGCCGTTCGACCAAGGTTGCGTAGCCAGCCAATGGATGACTTGCTCGCCATCGAGTTGTTCTTGCTCGGAGTACTCGCGGTTGGTGGGACGACCTTCGCTGGCGCCGAAACCGCGGATATCGACGCGCGCGCCCACATATCCCCGGCGGGCAAAATACGCATTTTTCGGATAGTCGCCCGCCGCCGTCCCGTCGTCCTTTCGATACGGTAGGTAATCCAACAGGGCAGGAAATCTTTCACCCGGCTTGGCTCCTTCCGGCATGTAGAGCGTGGCCGCGAGCCGTACACCATCCTTCATGGGAATCCAAACCGAATCCATGCGGACTCCGTAAATGGGCGGAGACGGTGGTTCGATCGCGAAAAGATTAGTGACGAAGAACGTCAGGACAAAAAACGACGCTGTCCGAAGCAACCTTCCTCCTGTGATTCCCGCCGGGTTGGAACAACGATCTCAATCCTGAGAAGGATCCTGTTCCCTTCGCACGGCGCGCAAATCGACCCCCAACTGTTCCGCCTTCTTATAAAAGTGGCTGCGCTCCAGGTGCAAGGCCTTCGCTGCGCTGGTCACGTTGTAGTGATTCCGCTTCAATTCCGCCAGGAGGATCTCGCGTTCGAAATCCTGCACCCGCTCGGCGAGCGATCCCGACTCCGGAATTGCGGAACCAGTGCTGCTCGACCCTTGGGGCAAGGCCAGTCGGACGGTGCCCAGATCCACCTTGCCGTCTGACGCCAGCAACATCAGACGCTCTACCATGTTTCGCAATTCGCGAACATTCCCCGGCCACGAGTGCGCCTGCAGCACGGCAAGAGCCTCAGCGGTGAAGGGAACCGGTTTCCATCCATTCTGCGCGCTCACCTGGGCGGCGAAATGCTCCACCAGCGATGGAATGTCCTCCCGGCGGTCGCGCAGGGGCGGGAGGGAAACAGGAAAGACGTAAATCCGATGAAACAGATCTTGCCGAAACTTGTTTTCCTTGACCAGTTGTTCCAGATCCCGGTGGGTCGCAACCAGCACTCGAACGTCGATCCGAACCGGCTTCTCTCCCCCAATGCGCTCCACCTCACTCTCCTCTAGAACGCGTAGCAACTTCGCCTGCATGTGTAGAGGCATGTCGCCGATCTCGTCGAGGAAGATGGTTCCGCGCTCTGCTTGTTCAAACTTGCCCACGTGGCGGCCGGCCGCGCCCGTGAACGAGCCTTTCTCGTGCCCGAACAATTCGGACTCGATCAGTTCCGCGGGAACCGCCGCGCAATTCAGTGTTATAAACGGCCCGGAGGCCCGCGAACTGCGCTCGTGCAGTGTTCGGGCAACCAGTTCCTTGCCGGTCCCGGTTTCACCCAGAATACAGACGCGCGTTTCGCTCGCGGCGACCCGCTCCACCTGCGCCATGATTCGGCGCATGGCCTCACCGTTCCAAACAATCTCGTGCTTTCCCAACCGCTCGCGTAGTTGGCGGTTCTCGCTCTCCAGTCGCTGCAGGCGCAACGCGTTGTCTACGGTGAGCAGCAGTTTTTCTGTGGCGATCGGCTTCTCCAGGAAGTCGAGCGCTCCTAATCGCGTAGCCCGCACTGCCATCTCGATGTGCGCCTGGCCTGACATCATTACGACTGGTGTCATTACGCCTTGCGACTTGAGATCTTCCAGCAGCGTGAGCCCATCTTTCCCCGGCATGACCACGTCGGACAGGATCAAATCGAACGCACGGGCCTTCGCCAGTTCGAGCGCCTTGGCAGCGCTGTCGCAGACCACTGCCTCGTGTCCTGCAAGACGAAACGCTCTCGACAGCGAGGCCAGAGTATTAGCCTCGTCGTCCACGATCAGCAGCTGCGCTTTCTGCGGCAATCCATTCTCCTTTACTGGCGCGGCGTCACCACCGGGGAATCATCCTGAATCGGGGCGCAGAGTTTGTCCAGATTCCGTGGCAACTCAATCAGGAATTTCGTGCCCTGACCGGGTTGACTCCGTACGCTGATGGTTCCACCGTGATCGCTGATCACCGACTGCACAATCGCCAGACCCAGTCCTGTCCCGTGCTGCTTGCTGGTGTAGTACGGCGTGAACAAGCGCTCGCATTCTTCGGGCGTGAGGCCGGCACCGGTATCTCCAACCTCGATTCGGATGAGGTCCAAGTCTCCCTTGGTGCGAAGCATCAACGTTCCGCCCTGCGGCATCGCGTCCATAGCATTCAGCACCAGGTTGGAAAGGGCTCGGTGCAACAGGTCCGGGTCGGCGGCGATCGGTGCGAGGCCTTCTTCCAGTTCCAGCCGATAGATGATCGCGCTCCCGTTCTTCGACTCAGGTTGTGCTTGAAACAATCGCGCCACGCCCCGGACAACATCGTTCACCTGCACACGCTGAAGCTGCGGCTGCGGCATTTTCGAAAATTCACTGAAGCGGGAAATGATCTGCTTCAGGTTGCTGATTTCCGCCAGCAGGGTTACGGAGCTCTCGCGAAAGATTTCTTCAAACATCTCCGGACTGTGCTCGCGGGCCCGAACCAGGTTCTCAACGGTCAGTTGCAGAGGGAAAAGGGGATTCTTCAGTTCATGCGCCAACCGGCGAGCCAACTCGCGCCAGGCGGCCACCCGCTCCGTCTGGATGAGGCGATCTTTCTGCTCCAGGAGTTCCCGCGTCATTCGGTTGAAGGCTTGCGCCAGGTCCCCAACCTCATCCTTCGACGTGACCTCAACTTCCGTATGCAGGTTGCCAGCCGCAACGGACCGGGCGGCCTCCGCCAACTGTTCAATCGGCCGGGTCACGCGGGCGGCCGCCCAACTGCTGAGCAGGATAGCCAACAAGATCCCCGCACCGCCCACCAACAACGCTGCCGATTGGATGCGGCGCTTTACCTCCACGTAGGGCCGGCGAGAGCTGCCGACTAGC
>Ga0209698_10001367_pt1 | contig 28089 bp, 26 predicted proteins | sample LitLauG_LLR_2012_FD_187203 | JGI IMG/M metagenome (GOLD analysis project Ga0209698, IMG submission 187203) | Freshwater sediment microbial communities from Pennsylvania, USA - Little Laurel Run_MetaG_LLR_2012 (SPAdes) (version 2) | ecosystem: Environmental > Aquatic > Freshwater > Creek >... | reverse complement strand
AGTGATCGCAGCGAAGGATCGGGATTAACGAAGGATTCACCGATCGAAAAACGGGCAAAATAATAACGCCTTCAATCCTTTGCTATTTGAGAGTCAATATAGTGAGTCAGCCGGGCATTTCTATGGATGCTGAAGATTGCCCCCTCTGCGGTGAGTCAATTGAGGATGAGATCCTCACTCATGAACAGTTTTCAATTCGACAATGCAAACGGTGTCGCTTGGCCGCGACGCATCCAATTTCTTTTGTGTCTGAACCGTCTTACGAAGAAGCCCCACAATATGCCGCTGCTTACGGGCAGGATGAAAAGTTTCGAATCTACGCGAAACGGCTTCTTTCGCATATTGGCCGTTATACGCCCGGCGGACGATTGCTTGATGTCGGTTGTAGTGTTGGTTTGCTTGTTGATGAGGCGCAACGGGCAGGATATTTGGCGGAGGGTATCGACCTTGACACAAATGCCGTTGAATTTGCGAAGAAGAGCGGTCGGGCGGTATCCAGAGCCGCGTTGGAGAGCTGGGGTGGGAGCTACGATGTAATCTGCCTTGCACATACCTTGGAGCATGTATCCCAGCCAACGAAGTTCATTTCTGATTGTGTGGTCCGGTTGAAACCTGGAGGGAGTCTTGTGGTACAGGTTCCATGCTTTTCGGGGCTTCACCCACGTTTGTTTCGGCTCCGTTGGTATGGCTGGGTGCCAAGGCAGCACTACTTCCACTATTCCCCGCGTGCCATGCGACGCCTGTTTGAAAACGCCGGTCTCGAGATACTGGACATTTGGCAGGAGTCGATGGATCACCGCCCTCCAATTGGAATGCGGCGCCGAGAGAAGCCGCTGGCACTGGTATCGCATTGGGTGGCGATGATAGGTGCCGCGTTAGGATTGGGTGATCAGCTTGTTGGAGTGGCTCGAACTCACTTAACTATTTGAAGGCTTCGATGCATTTGACTGCCTACGTACTCGCTGCGGATCCTGCATGGATCCGAGAAAGCGTGAAGTCCTATTACCACTTGGTGGACGAAATTGTCGTATCGTATGACGGGAGGGGTATTGGTTGGACAGGAGTTCCTATTCCAGTCGAAGAATGCCTCACACGGTTGAGAGCGGTGGATAACGACAAAAAGATGCGTTTCGTGGCTGGTGACTACGCCAGGCCAAATCTCCATCCTATGGAAAACGACACGTATCAGCGCCAATGCGCATTTGATGACGCGAGTAGTGGTGCAGATTGGGTGTTGGAAATTGACACAGATGAGGTGCTGCCCAATCCGGCCGCCCTTATTGCGATGCTTCAGCATGCCGCAGATCGTGAGATTCCTTTGGTGGAATGGCCGATGCGAGTATTCTTCCAAAGGCTGCGCGATGGTCGCTTTCTCGAGGTGTGCGCGCCGATGGGCCGGGATCGGTTTGAGTATCCGGGACCGATTGCGGCCCGGCCCGGTGCGAAATGTACTGACGCGCGTCACGCTCGTGGCAGATATCTTCGTCCAGTCGTAGTTGGCGACCGGCAAAGCCCGCAAGTGTGTGCTCCTCCGGGGCCGGACGAGGCTCGATTGGAGAATCTCTCCGCCGAGGATGCGATTCATCATTTTTCTTGGGCGCGCAGTGCCGAAGACGTCCGCTCAAAAGTGGCTTCATGGAGTCACAGCGAGGGCCTGCAATCGTGGATATTCTACCATTTGTGGTGGAAGGCTGCTCCCTACATATGGCCATGGATGCGGAATTTCCATCCGTTCGTCAGAGGGCTTTGGCCGAGATTGAAGCCGACGAGCATCGATCTGAACCGGTTTGCGATAACGTGAAGGATCTTCAAGCGAAGTCCGTCCTCGCCAGGATTGCAAAAAGGATTACACCGCTTCGCAAAGTGAGGCGATGGTGGCTGAATGGCATTTGGAGCGACTTGCGGTTATGGGTTCTGACGATGATCGGCTATGTGCCCTCACACGCGGTTCGAAACTGGGTGTATCGCCGAATGGGTGTCACACTTCCAAAAAGCAGTTCAATTCATTGGCGTGCCCGATTTTTCGATCCGCAAGGGTTATCGATTGGTGAGAATTCAACCATCGGCAACGATGCATTTTTCGATGCCCGGGAACGGATATTTATTGGATCGTCTGTAAACATCGCAGCCGAAGTTCGTATCTATACTCGCGAGCATGACATCGACGATCCGTTTTTCGCCGAGAAGGGCGGCTCCGTGGTGCTCGAGGATTTTGTTTACATCGGCACTCGTGTTACAATCCTTCCTGGAATTACGATCGGACGGGGGGCAGTCGTAGCTTCGGGTGCTGTAGTGTCCAAAAGCGTGGCTCCGTACATGTTGGTCGGTGGCGTACCTGCCAAACCGATCCGCGAACGCTCTCGGGACCTTCGGTATAAGCTTGGTTATGCCAAACGATTCCAATAGGCAGTTTCAGGATTTTGGAATGAATCGGCAAAGCGTGAGTCGATCGCTTCCGATCGACGTGCTGCGGGGTTGTGCTATCCTTTTGGTGCTCTTCCGGCATCCGATCGTTCACGCGCCTTCTGCTGGGATACTTTCGCCACTGGCGGGCGCGCTGGAGACCTTCGGCTGGTCCGGCGTGGATTTGTTCTTCGTCCTCAGCGGATTTCTCATCGGAAGCCTTCTCTTTGTTGAAATCAAAACGCAATCCCGAATCGACATTCGACGGTTTCTGATTCGGCGGGCGTTCAAGATCTGGCCTGGTTACGTTGCGCTCTTAGCGGTCGCATTTGTTCAAGAAATCCGCCACCTTAAACGCAGCCCGTTAGCCGCGTTGCACGATTTGCTCCCGAGCTTGGCACATTTGCAGAATTACTTCTGGAGCGTGCGTGGGCAAACGTGGTCGCTTGCCATTGAAGAGCATTTCTATCTTCTCCTCCCGCTGCTGCTGTTACTCTTGATAAAACGCAAGGGAGGTGCTATACGCGACGTGTCGCATATACCTCTTATGGCGCTATTCTTTGGCATTCTTTGCCTCGGACTTCGCTGTTGGGCCGTTTGTGCGATCAAGCCTTGGGACGCATACAAGCACGTCACTCCGACACACCTACGCGTGGACAGTCTATTTTTCGGGGTCTTACTCGGCTATCTTCATGTATACCAACCGCAGCGACTGGCAGTCATGTTTCGCAGGAGGAGATTGGCACTGACGATCGGAATCTCCCTTCTCGCTCCGCTGTTCTTCTTTCAAATTGGCAGTGCCCTTGTGACAACACTTGGGTTTACCGCGGCCTATCTCGGTTACGGCTGTATCCTCATGGTGTTCGTTCATTCGCCTCCAAACTCGGGTATGCTTGCCAATATCATCTACGGACCGATAGGGCGCTGTTTGGCCTTCATCGGATTGTTTAGCTACTCGATTTATCTTTGGCATTTGGATCTCGCGGAGCCGATATTGGTTGAGCGCTTAAAGTATCTAATCGCTGATACTGCCAGGGGAGGTTTCCGGTGGACGCTTTCCACCCTTCTTTACATTCCTTTGGCTGTCGCGACGGGCATCATTATGGCAAAGCTGATTGAGCAGCCGATGCTCGCGCTTAGAAATCGCCTGTTTCCTGCACGGTCCAAGGTATTTGGAGGCGAACCGTCGATGCCAAGCGTTACACCAACCTCGGTGGCCCTGTGACGCTACGGGCTGTAGCATTGCGCAATCAGCCCCTTTCGTAGGTCTTCCAATGTTTTGGTAATAGACGACTGACCAACTTCGTGAATTGAAAATATCACATTGAAAATACGTGAATAATATTCTCCTTCACCTTATAGGATGGAAAGCGATGGTTCTGCATGGTGATACATTTGTCATCGATCGTTGGCATTGGCTGCGCCGCCATTTGAAGGCGGGTCCCCTGAGAACTTTCGATGCTGGGTGCGGAAATGGCTGCTTTTCAATCTATGCTGCAAAACAAGGAAACGATGTCCTTGGGTGGAACTTCGATGAGGCACCTAATCATGGTGCGCGGTGCCGCGCAATGATTCTGGGCACGAATGGCGTTCGATTTGAAGCGGGCGATTTACGTGAATTGGATAGACGAAGTCCGAGTATGGGAACTTTTGATCAAATTCTTTGTATGGAATGCATTGAGCATATTCTGAATGACCAAAAGCTCGTCGATGATCTTGCCGCAATGCTGAAACCTGGTGGCAGGCTTTTTCTTACTGCGCCCTATAAACTGCATCATCCGTTGGTAGATGAGACAATGTCGGGCAGGGAGGACGGGGGGCATGTCCGATGGGGTTATACGCACGAGGAGTTGCGGCGGATGTTTGCTTCCGCGGGACTGGAAGTGACAATTGAGGATTACATCAGTGGGTTTATAGCGCAGAAACTTACAAACTTAGCGCGAAGATTTGGGCGGAACCGTGAAAGACTGGGTTGGTCATTTGTTTTCCCGTTCCGTTTTCTAAAGTTCTTCGATGCTCCTGTCACCAGGATCCTCCGCTACCCGCATCTGAGCGTAGGCGTAGTGGGTGTGAAGAAGGGATAATCAAATGGAAGGAAAGACGCCAGAAGTCGCAATCGTCCTTGTTATGTGGAATGGCTGTCAAGATACCGTAGAATGTCTTGAGTCACTCCGGGAGGATACTTATCCGTCCAAGCGATTAATTGTAGTGGACAATGGATCGACAGACGATTCGGTTATGCAAGTCCGTAAGCACTATCCCGAAGTTGAGATCATTGAAAATCATGCCAATTTAGGTTTCACGGGAGGCAATAATGTCGGTATTCGGGAGGCGATTACTAAAGGAGTGGATTATGTCTATCTTTTAAATAATGACACCACGGTGGAACCGGACGCATTGGGCGAATTGATTGCTGCTGCGGAGGCTAATCCTAATTTCGGGTTGGTCTCGCCAGTCATGCATTACTTCGATTCCCCGCGCGACATTTGGTTTGCTGGTTCGCAGATTATGCTCGCGCGGGGACTTGCGGTTCATGACAATTCTCGCGCGCCCAACCGGACAGAGAGTCCCTATGAAGTACCGTGGCTCAGCGGGTGCGCAATCCTCATGCGCGCGAGTCTTGCGCAGCAATTGAATGGGTTCGACGAACGATATTATCTAACATTCGAGGATGTCGATATCAGTCTTCGGGTGCGGAAGGCGGGCTTTGCATTGGCGATCGTGCCGTCCGCCCGCATCTACCATAAGGGGGGGATGTCAGGAAAAAGAATATCCGGCATTGGATACTACTATGTCGTGCGCAACAAGTTGTTGTTGGTCCGAAAGCATTGCGGTATGGGTTATGTGCCGGCCGCCCTCCGAATCGTTGTGGCCCATCTCTGGGATTTGGTGCGGCGTCGGCGCGGAATGAAGGAAAGGTTGCGATACCTCCGTTCTACCTTCGATGCGGTCTATGATCATGTTTTTTGCCGTTATGGCGCGTATCGATCAACCGCTGTCAGAACAACATTATGAATTGCAGTTCCGCTATCCGCTTTCTGTACAGGGCTTATCCATTCCGAAAGGGACGGAACCGCCTTCGAGCGTTCGCAATGCGTCACTTGGGCGGAACGATGATTGGCGGGGACCAGTTTGGAAATCGGATGCTTCTTAATCTGGATAGCCTAATGGACTGCATGGTCTATCTTGACGGAGCGAATGAGTTGCCGGCAATGACGGAACTCGAACGTTGGGTGAACGCGAATCCATGTGACACGTTTATCGACATCGGCGCGAATATCGGGGCCTTTACCCTGTATTTCTCGCGGAATCCGAAGCTCCAGCGACTGGTCGCGTTTGAACCGGATCCTGGGAACTATGCGCAGTTGGTGGCGAATGTTTGGCTCAATCAGCAGCAATCACGGGTTCGGACTTGTGAAATGGCGTTGTCCGACGAGAGCGGAGTGGCAGTTCTCTATCGTCCCAAGGCACGGCAAAGCGATGAGTTTCTAAAGTATAATATGGGCACCTCCGGACTCGACCGGTATCCCAGACGTCATGACGACAGCGAGAAAGTCGATGTTGCGAAACGGCGTTTGGATGATGTTGTTAACCTTTCAGGCGCGACGATTGCAATTAAGATTGATGTTGAGGGGCATGAGTATTCGGTGTTGAAGGGGATGCAAGAGCTGTTACGCAATAACAATTGTGCTTTATTGATGGAGGTCTGGAGCCAGAACAAGGAGAATTGTCGAGATGTGACTGCCTTCCTGTCGGAAGTGGGTTACAAGCGGGAGGAAACCGAAATTGAGCCGGATACCCACCTTTATGTTAGGTGGAAGCCGTCGTCCTCTTCGGCATCGTCGTTGCGAGCTTGTGTCGAGGGCGCCTGATGAGTGTCACGTTTATCAATAACACGGCAGAAACCTTTACTCCAACGAAAAGCGGGGCGATTGCAACCCACATATGGGAATGTTGTCGGGAGGCTATTCGCGAAGGTGCGGACCCTTTAGTCGTTGGCATGTCCGGGGGCGGGGAGCCGTACGATGGAGTAAGGAGTGTTTTGATCAATTTCCCGTGGATGCCCAAGGATATTCTTTTAACGAAGATGTTGCGTGCCCAGAGGAAATTGACCGGATGGAGGCAGTTAAGGCAGGGGAATTTTGCGAGGCGAATTGCGAATGTTGTGCATAAGACTGGAGCGGCGGCTGGGACGTTGATTTTGCACAATGATCCGGAGCTCGCTGTATATCTTCGGGAGCGTTTTCGGAATGCGTATATTGTGCATCACTTTCACAATCATCTCGAATGCAGGCCGCGGTTTCGCAAAAGATTCCGAGCTGCCGTCAATGCGACTACCGCGGTGAGTCGATTTACTAGTTCATGGGTAGGGGCGTATTACGATTGTGGCCCTGTGACCACAATCTACAATGGCGTGGATTCCGAGCGGTTCAGGCCCGCAAGGCACCGTCATACGGGAAGGGTGGTGATAAATTTCACCGGGCGCACGGGAATCGAAAAGGCACCGGATGTTCTCCTGCGCGCCGCTTGCTTGCTCGCAAAGAGGACGACGAATTTCGGATTGCAGGTTCTCGGGTCGAATCACTGGCAAAAGTTTGAGTGGGATGACTACCAGCGGGAGCTCAAAAGGCTTTCCGACGAGCTTGAACACAAGGGCATTTCGGTGGATCGTGCCGGCCATGTCGACCGAGCAAGTTTGCCTGGGAGACTTCAGAATGCTGATATCCACGTAGTTCCTTCACGGTGGGAGGAGCCATTTGGTCTCACGACCGCTGAGGGTATGGCGACTGCTCTCGCCACGGTGGCGTCGAGGACCGGTGGTACGCCGGAATTGGTGGGCGATGCCGGGATTCTTTTTGAGAAGGACTCGGTCGAGGAATTGGCATCCTTCCTATTTGAATTGGTGACAGATAGTGATAAGCGGAGCGAATATGGTCGGAAGGCGAGGGAACGGGCGGTGCAATTCACATGGCGGCGAACCTGGCACGGATTCAAGGGGGTCGTGCGATGAGTTGCGTTCTAATCAATAGTACTGGGGAGACATTTACGCCAACGAGGAGTGGTGCAATCTGCACTTGGACATGGGAAATGTGCCGAGCAGCGGAAAGCGAAGGAGTGCAGCCGCTGGTGATAACGCGAGACTCGGAGGCAAAAGCTTATCCGTGGTTGAGGACCGTCTTTCTCTCGTATCCCTGGATCCCGAGTTTTAGGGGGACTGGAATCGGGAGACTTATAAAAATGCAACAGCGGTTGACCGGGTGGGGACACTCGAGGCAGGGTGCCTATGCAAGGAAGATCGTTCGGGCAATTCGCCGAAACTGTGCGGAGAAAATGCCGTTTGTCTTGCAGAACGACCCGGAGCTCGCGGTATTTTTACGCAGGCATTTTCCGGACGCATTCATCTTGCATCACTTTCACAACTCTAACGTGTGCTCGAAACGATTTCGCGAGAAATTCGCACAATCCGTGAACGAAGTAACGGCAGTGAGTCGGCACTGTGCAGACTGGAACGGTGAGTATTTCGCGAGGGCTGTGAAGGTGCTCTACAACGGTGTCGATACCGAACGGTTCTCGCCGACGAATAGACGGATGGACGAGTTGCCAGTTGTCGGATTTGTCGGTCGAACGGACCGGCAAAAGGCGCCGGATTTGTTATTGCGTGCGGCGCTGCTGGTTTCCGAGAAAACACGGGGGTTTGGAATCCAGATACTTGGTTCCCGATATTACGGTTACTCCGAAAGGGATGCGTATCAAGACGAAATCGAGGCCCTTTCTACGCAACTTGAGGAACGCGGAATCAGTGTACGAAGGCCAGGATTTATTGATCGCGCTAACTTGCCGGATGAATTGCGTAAAGCGCAGATTCACGTTGTTCCATCCCGGTGGGATGAACCTTTTGGCTTGGTAACGCTTGAGGGTATGGCGTGTGGTTTGGCAACAATTGCTTCACGAACGGGCGGCACACCGGAGGTAGTCGGTGATGCGGGTCTTGCTTTTGAGAGAGACGCGACTGAGGAACTCGCAAGCCATCTGATGCAACTAATTGCGAACGATGCGATGCGTTTGGAGTTTGGTAGAAAAGCGCGGCTGCGTGCGCTCGAGTTTAGATGGAAGGATTCATGGGCGCACCTGTGTGAGTATCTGCATCTGTCGAGTTCAGTAGCAGGTGAGCGAAAGGCTCTGGCATTGAATGATTAGACGGATTCTAAGAGTCCTGCATTGAGCATCGAAAATGGACGTCGTCTTCATCAATACCACCTTGGAGAGTTTTACTCCGACGAAGAGCGGAGCGATAGGAACGTGGATTTGGGAAGTATGCCAGGCAGCCCTTAAGGATGGCGTGGAACCGCTTGTGATCAGCTTGCGTGACAATGCGGATCCATATCCATGGAAGAATGTTGTGTTTCTTTCCTATCCGCGTCATGACTTCAACACGGGATTGAAACGAGTTCTTCGGAAGGTATTTGTTCTCCAGGCGCGTCTTGGGGGCTGGTATCACATGCGGCATCCGGCATGGGTGAGGCGCGTTGGTGACGCGATTGAGCATGCGGGTGCACAGGAATCTGCATTAATTCTCCAAAACGAGCCTCAAATGGCGGTCGTGCTGCGCAGGCGCTTTCCGAATGCGTTTATCCTGCACTTGGCGCAGAATCAGAATCCATGCGGCCGACGATTCCGTAGGCGGTTTTCACGAGCGGTAAGTGTTGCGGCGGCTGTGAGCACCTTTACGGCGCGTTGGAACGAAGAGTACTTTGGGCTTCCCGTGCAAACAATCCATAGTGGCGTCAACACCGAACGCTTCCATCCCTTGGGGGCACCGCACTCTGGAACGCCCATTGTCAACTTTACAGGGAGAACTGTTTACGAGAAGGGCCCGGACGTCCTGTTGAGTGCCCTCAAAAAGGTAGCAATGAAGGTTTCTCGGTTTGGTGTTCAAATTCTTGGCAATACACATTTCAGCCACAATGAATGGGATGGCTATCAAGAAAGGCTTCAAACATTAATCGGCGAACTCGAGGGCATGGGGATCTCGGTTCGCAAGCCGGGATTCATCGATCGCAACTCGCTGCCTGCGGAACTTCAAAAAGCGGAGATTCATGTGCATCCAGCCCGTTGGGATGAGGCGTTTGGACTTGCGACGCTCGAGGGGATGGCTTCGGGTCTTGCCACAATTGCATCTCGGACCGGAGGCACTCCTGAAGTCGTCAGTACCTCCGGTCGACTGGTGGAGCGCGAATCTGTTGATGAACTGGCTAGTTGCCTCCAAGAGTTCATAACAAATGAAGCGCTGCGACGGGATTATGGGAGGAGGGCCCGTTGGCGGGCGGAGCAATTGACATGGGGACACACTTGGATGCGCTTGAAACAAGTGATTTCGCTGTAGCAGATGCACGTTTGTTTTGTCAATATGCCGATAGAGTTTTTCTCGCCGATTTCTGGCGGGGCAATCGCGACAGTAATCAGGCATACGGCAGCTGAATTCGTCAAAAGGGGTCATCGCGTGTCAGTTCTCACTACGGTTGACAAAAATCCGACATACGCCGTCGGAACAGTCATTGAGATAGAGTATAAGGAGTCGGCGAAACTCCCGCCGTTGTTACGTCTGTTATCCAGGATTCGAGGTAAACTCAATAGTTGGGACTGGCCGTGTTTTGACTATTTTCTCAGTTCGGTGATGCGTGGGATCTGCAGTCTCGAAACAATGCCGGATGTTGTCATCGTCTTTAATGACTTGGCATCTCCGGAATATCTCAAACGCATTCTTCCTGACGCTAAGGTCGTTGTTTGGCTGCACAATGAATGTCGCACGCGGCATGATATTTACCGGACAATTGATTCTACGGATTTGTTTGTTGCAAACAGTGGATACATTCGTGAATGGAGCATAGCGACTCATCGGATTCCAAAAGACCGATTCGTTGTTGCCCTCAATGGAGTGGATTTGAAGGCTTTCTTTCCGCGCGACGCATATCTTTCCGAAAATCTGCCAGTGAAGGTGCTCTTTATCGGGCGAATTGATCCGAATAAAGGCCCGGATATTGTGGCGGATGCTGTTGCGACGTTGCGAGGCGAAGGGCTTCAGGTATCTTTGACAATTGCAGGGGGGCTTTGGTTTTATGGGAGTAGTGACCCAATGAGCAATCCCTACTTCAGGACATTGAAGGCTAAGATGCATGCGGCCGGTGCGGACTATCTGGGTCATGTGGACCGTCACAATGTTCCACAAGTCGTTCGCGCGCATGACGTGGTCTGTGTTTTGTCGCGGACGCAGGAGCCTTTCGGGCTTGTAGTGCTCGAAGCAATGGCCTCAGGCTGCGTGGTGATCGCGTCGAGGCGTGGCGGGCTTCCTGAAGCTTGCGGGGAGGCAGGAATTTTGGTCAACGAGTGTGACTTCCAGACCGTCTGTGATGAATTGCGCAGATTGGTCCGAGAGCAAACTAAACTGAACGAAAGCAAGGAAGAGTCATTGGCTCGCGCAAGGAGGCAGTCTTGGTCAGAGTGCGCAAGCGTTCTTGAAACGGCCATCCGCAATCTGTGACTGGAAGCTACCTCATAAATGCCGCAGGAGGACAATCGCGCAGCTGAGATGGACGAACCCGAGGAAGTCTCCTGCATGATCTTTCCAAGCTGCTACGAGTTGTCGAAATTGATGCACCCGGTGGACCAGGCACTCGAGTCTCAAATGTTTACGAAAGTGCCGCAGTGTGCGACCATCGTGGAAACCCGGACAGGTGTGTCCGCGGCTTTTAGGTCATTGAGGGAATTCCAGTGAAAATCGCAATTACGTCTTTGTATCTCCCGAGAGGAAGCAAGATCGGCGTTGGTTATCAAGTTCACTTTCTCGCGAATCAACTGGTCGCGCGAGGTCATTCGGTTACGGTGTTTAGCCAGTTTGAGGCGTCAAACGACGCGCTATACGATGTCAAGCGGGTGGTCCCGAGACAGCAGCTTAGCACTTTTGGCTTTGCTTGGGATTTGAGGAGTGTCGATTTCGGCGGGTTTGACGTACTCAATGCCCACGGCGATGATTGGTTTCTTTGGGGGCGAGAGCGGCCCAGGCATATCCACACTTTTCACGGTTCTTGCTTTGCAGAGATGCTTCATGCGACGAGCGCCATCGGCAGGATGCGGATGGGTTTGTTGGCGGCATGCGAATACAGTGTGTGCTTTTTGCCAGACGAGTTGGTTGCGGTTTCAGAGAATACACGCCGTTTCATTCCTTCTGTGAGACATGTAATCCCGTGCGGAGTGAATCTCGATGAGTTCTTCCCCGGCGAGAAATCCGAGAGGCCATCTCTCCTGTTCGTTGGCACGATGGGGGGGCGCAAACGCGGTCGAATGCTTTTGGAACTGTTTAAGAACGCGATCCAACCCAATGTCAAGGATTGCGAATTCTGGGCGGTCTGTGAGGAAAAAGTGGAAGGAAAGGGAGTTCGGTGGTTTGGGCGTCTGCCTGGAAGGCAACTTGCCGAACTTTATCGACGTGCCTGGGTATTTTGCCTGCCAAGCACTTATGAGGGATTTGGTGTGCCATATATCGAAGCAATGGCATCTGGAACAGCGGTGGTAGCGAGTCCGAACTTTGGAGCGCGGGAGGTCACGCAGGAAGGGCGTCATGGCCTTCTAGCATTGGACTCTGAAATGGCTGCGTTGCTAATCAGCGTACTAACCGATGTCCGTTTGCGGGAACGTTTGGAGAAAGCCGGCATTGATCGGGCTCAAAGCTTCCGATGGGACTCCGTCTGCACGCAATATGAGGTGTTGTATGAAAATCAGTGTGAAGGCGTTCTCATTTGAATTGGAAAGCGCGCGGTTAATGGTACATTAAAGTAAATATGATCGACCGATTGGTAAAAAGGTTTAGAGAGGAGGGGATCAGAGGTCTGGAGACTGCCCTCCGCAGTCGAATAGCGCGAAAGCGGAACGTTCACCCGATTCAGGATGCCTTGAAGGTGCTCAGCAAGGGTAATCGCGTCTGTTTGATTCAGATCGGAGCCTTCATAGGCGACACAGAAAATGATCCGCTCCACCGTTTCCTGACTGATTGCGCCGACACTGGGATTGCGCTAAAGGCTGTGCTTGTGGAACCGGTGAGGGAGTTTTATGAGAAGTTGAAGTGGAACTATCGGGGCGTTCCGGGGATTCATTTTGAAAATGTTGCCATTGCCGAGACGAGTGGTCCGCAGAAGTTTTACCGATTGGGTGTTGACCCGGTTGCACATGGATTTCCAGCATGGTTGTCGCAATTGGGTTCCCTAAAGGACGAACGGATGACAACGATGTGGGACAATTGTGAACGCAGCGAGGATTGCAAAGCTTTCTATCTCCAACACAGAGTCGTGGACACAATTGACTGCATAACAAGCCGAGAGTTATTCGAACGCAACGGTATTTCGGAGATTGATCTGCTCCAAATTGATGCGGAAGGGTACGATTTCGAGATTCTCCGGACAATAGACTTTCAAACCATTCGCCCACGTTTCATTAATTACGAGAGGATGCTTCTTCAGGAAGCAGAGCCTGAATGCCGTGGGCTGATGAGGAGGGCTGGGTACCGGCTTATCGATTTTCAGCAGGACACGTTTTGCATCAAGCAGCGGAAGATTGGCTGACGGTTTAGTCTTATGCAACGGCAGGTGATCGCGATCTTCGCAAGTGCTTTCTATCCACATATTGGAGGAGTGGAAGAAGTTGTCCGGCAAGTCGGAAAGGAGTACCTGAGGCGGGGAATGGGAGTAGTTGTAATAACGAACCGCTGGCCTAGGGCCCTCCCTGTGCATGGCGAATTGGATGGCATTCCAGTTTACAGAATTGCACTTCGCACGCCAGAGCGGTCAGTCAAGGCTAGGGTTAGCTACGCCCTCACGCATCTCCTAATCCAGCGCCAAGTATTAGGGGTCCTGCGAAAGCATCGCTGCAACTTGTTGCATGTCCACTGTGTGAGTTCGAATGGATACTACGCTCTACTTGCAAAGAATGCGCTTGGTCTTCCCCTCGTCGTGACCACCCATGGAGAGCGCACGATGGATGCTACTCAGATTTACCAGCATTCTCCATTCCTGAACAAAGTGCTTCGTGAATTGATAACAGTGGCGGATCACATCACGGCTTGCTCTAGGCAAACGCTAGATGATTTGCAGCAATACTGGGGGCGACCTTTTGGAACTCGGGGAAGTGTTGTTTATAGCGGCGTTGCACCGGGTGACTTTTCAGATGCGAGCCCCTACAAATGCGAGCGACCATACATATTGGCTATGGGACGTCTGGTCCGACAGAAGGGATTTGACCTGTTGATTGAGGCCTTTGCAAAGGCAGGGTTGGATGTGGATCTGTTGATCGGAGGTGAAGGTCCCGAACGGAACTCATTGGAGAATATGATTCGGGAATTGGAGCTCACAAATCGCGTGAGGCTGATTGGCAGGGCGGATCGGTCACACGCCGTCGCGCTCTTCGCTGGATGTCGCTTTTTTGTGATGGCTTCCAGGCAGGAGCCGATGGGAATCGTGAATTTGGAGGCAATGGCGGTTGGAAAGGCGGTAGTTGCACCTCGGGTGGATGGGGTGCCGGAAATCGTGCTTCACGAAGAGACTGGCCTGCTAGTTCCGTGTGGGAACGTTGACGCGTTCACGAGCGCTTTGGTGCGTTTGAATTCTGACAGTGAATTGCGAGAGAGACTTGGCGCGGCAGGCAAACTCCGTGTTAAGAATTTTGATTGGTCCGAGATTGCCGAGCAATACTTGGACATCTATGAGAGAGTTTTTGAGAAGAATGGGAGGTATGGGGAGAACGAGTGTGCTGGCAACTCGAGAGGGACGGTTCTCCTTTGAGAGGAGCTTTTGCAACAATGTTGACTTGATAACAATGAATTCCGAGGGTTCCGCAATAACGCCGAGGCGAATCGGAATGGCACTGGTGCGCCGGATCCGGTTGTTGCTACTTCGCATTCGCTATCCGAAAGCGGCATTTGGTGCCCGCTGTGATATCCGACGAAGATTTTCCCTCGAATTGGGTTGCTCCGCTGTCGTCCAGTTTGGCGAGCGATGTGTGATTGATCGCGATATGACTATCGAATGCATGGGGACGCTGGTGGTAGGAGATCGTACGATTTTCGGGCATCACTGCACAATAGCAGCAAGGCATTCTATAACTATCGGGAGCGATTGCTTGATTGCTGAAATGGTGTCCGTGCGGGATCATGATCATGCCTTCAGTCGGATTGATGTGGCCACACGTGAGCAAGGGTTTTCCGTTAGCTCAATTCAGATCGGAAGAAATGTTTGGATTGGTGGGAAAGTTTCTGTCCTAAAAGGCGTAACGATCGGAGATGGTGCGATTGTTGGGGCGAATGCGGTCGTTACTCGAAATATCCCTGCAAATGCCGTTGCCGTAGGAGTCCCCGCCAAGGTCGTTCGGATGCGCACCTAGGTCGAACAAGTTGGGAATGAGAGAAACCTTTGAGCAAATTGGAGTGGCGAGCGATAGTCAGGCTGCTTCTTGTAGAGGGGTAGCACGAATGTCTGATATGATTTTCGTGTCTTTGGAGAACTGGGATGACGTTTGGCGCCGCAATCAATTCCTTTGCGCCAACATTTCCAGGCGTTTTCCCACGATGAAACTACTGTTTGTGGGGCTTCCACTTGATGTATCTAACGAAGTGCGTCGCGGGAGAGTTGGGAGTCTGAGCCTGCCGATGAAACAGACCGTGCCGGGGTTTCCCAATATAACGGTCATTCACGCCCTGAAGCTATTGCCAAATTCTCTGACGATATGTCGAAAGCTAAACGAATGGATTGCCCGGATTCAAATTAAGTCAGCCGCGCGAAAAATTGGATTGAAAGATGCAATTTTATGGTTGAATCCCCATAACGCCGTACACATGGCGGGCCGGATGTCGGAAAAAGCCGTTATCTACGACATAACTGACGATTGGACTCTTCAGGAGAATCTGCCGTCTAAGGAAAGAATGCTCACAGAGAAGCAAGATGAAGCACTCTGCAGACGCGCGGACGTTGTCGTGGTGTGCTCGGAAGCGTTGTGGAAAAGTCGGAGGTCATTGTGCAAGCGGCTCGCTCTCATCAAAAATGGAGTGGATGTCACACATTATCAACGAGTGCAGACGCTTCCGCCATCCGGGAGGTGGGCCGCTCCGGTCTTTGGTTACACTGGTACGCTTCACTCCGAGCGAACGGATGCTCGGTTGTTGATAGCATTAGCCAGGGCATATCCGGATGGCAGCATTGTTTTGGTAGGCCCAGACCACTGGGCGAAGGATGACAGGGAACTCGTTGCCAGAGAACGCAACATTCATTCAATCGGAGCCGTTCCATACTCGAAGATTCCTGAAATCATGGCGGAGTTTGATGTGTGCATTGTGCCTCATCTTGAAACTGCGTTTATTGAAAGCTTGAACCCCATAAAATTATGGGAATACCTTGCAGCAGGTAAGCCAATTGTTGCGACGAACATCGCTGGATTTCGGGACTTCGGGAATTTGTGCAGGATCGCATCCGGCCCTGATGCGTTTGTGAATGCGTGCGGGCAGGCATTGATGGAAGGAAAGTTGTTGATGGACGCCCGAGTTGCTATGGCTTCGCAGCATACTTGGGATAGGAGGGTGGAAGACTTGCTCGCGATATTGGAAGAAACAAACCTACTTGCAAGTAGGCTTGATCGGGAGATAGCGAGTTCCGTGAGTGGTGGTGAAAACAGAACTGGGAAATATTGAAAAATCACAAATGCCCTGCGCCGAACCAATATCAAACAATTCTCAACCGCAATTGGATGAGCCCGCAAGATTTGCACACCTTGATGGAATCCGTGGTGTCGCTGCATTATATGTTGCAGCTTTCCATTGTTATCAAATGCAACTTTTCGTTTCTCCAAACATGGATCCGTCAAGGGCGCTGTTATTCAAGGTCTTTAAGCCGCTGTGCATGGGGCATTATGCCGTTACGGTGTTTATAGTTCTATCAGGCTTTTGCTTGATGTTACCGGTAGCACGTGCTGGTGGAAGTTATGTTTTGAAAGACGGCTGGTACGGATACATGCGCCGTCGCGCCCGCAGGATATTACCTCCATTCTATGTCGCAGTGGTGTTGACGCTAGCTTTGTTCCCAATTTCAAAATACCTGTGGGAACGGCTTGCCGTAGAACGAGGGGCGGAGGTCCAGTCAGCACTTGGTGGTGCAGAAAGCGCCGTTTTGTGGCCTAAGGCATTGTTTCACTTGCTTCTTTGCAATAACGGGGTGCCAATTAGTAATGAAACCCTGGTCAAATTTTCAAACAACACTCCTCTTTGGAGTGTTGCGACGGAGTGGCAGATCTATTTTTTGTTTCCCGCGATTTTGCTTCCGATTTTGGCACGTTTCGGTGCCTGGGCTTCGGTTTCCGCGTGTGTAGGAATCGGCATGCTTTTCTCTGTCGCCTTCGACGGACGCTATCGGATCGCTTGTCCCTGGATGTTCGGTGTGTTTGCGATAGGCGCGCTAGGTGCCTTGATCTCGTGTGGTGCGGACCCCATATTCCGGAGCTTGAGAGCGAGAGTGTCATGGGGCCTTGTGGGCTCCATTTCTTGCCTAACCTTTGTTGCAATTGGCGTGGCAAAACTCGGGATGTACAGGGAAAATCCGGTGATTACAGATACGTTGCTCGGGCTTGCAATTATGTCGTGTCTGATCGGGATGTCTTGTGTAAGTGCCGACGAAGGCTCGCGGGTTGGGAAATGGTGTGTAAATGTGCTTTCATCGAGAAGTTTGGCCATTTTCGGAGGATTGTCTTATAGCCTTTATCTGATTCATTATCCACTCATCGTCTTGTTTCAAGCGTGGTTTCTAAGGATATGTTCTTCGTTGATCGCGGTGGATATTCTTATGTTGTTTCCTGCCATGGTTGTGATTGTCGGCATTGCGTATGTATTTTCAATTGCTTTTGAGCGACCGCTGCTAAGGAAGACTGCGGAGAAGACATAGGCGTGTACCTGTGAGAAGTCTGGAAGAATGGTTTCGTTGTGATGTTTAACCTTGAGGACCTGACGCGAAATTGGAGAACAGGAGATGAGCAATCTGATGAGAACGCCAAATAGCGTGTATAATTCGGCCGATACAGAGGCAACGGCTTTTTCAAAGGACAAGCTGATCGAAATTTCTGTTGTCATAGTTACCTACAATACGCGGGATATGACTCTGAAGTGTTTACATGCTATTTGCTGTGCACTTAGGGGCTTGAAAGGGGAGATTTTCGTCGTGGACAATGCATCGAGTGACGGAACGTCTGATGCGATTCGCGAGAGGTATCCGAACGTTCTAATTGTCGAAAATGAACGAAATGTCGGATTTGGTGCTGCGAACAACCAAGCCATGAAACTCGCGGCAGGGAATTTCCTCTTACTTTTGAACAGCGACGCGTTTCCGGTCGGGAACGCGGTGGTGGAATTGATGAAGTTCCTAGGAGGAAACCCAGACGTAGGCGTAGTCGGTCCCCGGTTGACAAATGCTGACGGGACGCTTCAGATTTCATGTTATCCATTCCCTTCTCCCGGTTTTGCATGGTTGGAAAACCTTTGGCTTTCTCGCGGATACAACGGATGGAGACACGATTCGGTGCGGGAGGTTGACTTTTTGGTCGGAGCCTGTTTGCTCCTCCGGCGTAAGGTATTTGAAGAAGTAGGTGGTTTTGACGAATCGTTTTTCATGTACTCCGAGGAAGCGGACTGGCAACGGAGAATGCGTGATCGGGGGTGGAAAGCGGTATTCGTTCCGTTTGCGTCTGTGACTCATCTAGGAGGTGCGAGCGGGTCGCATGTGAAGAAGGAAATCAACGAGCACTTTTTCGAGAGTCTGGACCGCTATCAAAGAAAGCATCATGGAATTATCGGATTAGTTTCGTTGCGATGCGCTATGATCGTGGGATGCTTTTTGCGGGCGATGCTCTGGGCCGTTGCGAGCGTACGGCCGTCTCTTCGGGTGCGCGGGCTATCGAAGTTTCGGTTTCATTCATGGTTGCTATTTCGGCAGGCAAGTCACTGGACATTGGTTCGATGGTAAAGTGCGCGGAGGCGAGTATTTGATGCGAATTCATGATTGCAATCATTTGAGTAAATGGGATTGGGACATGCTAACGATGGAAATGTGAGTCCCGAGTCGAATTTATCGTGATTTATCTCGCTGGAGGGCTTTACGTGATGTTGTTCTTGGTAGTCTGTTACCAGGTTCCTAAGATTGCACCTTTGCTCATTCTGGCACTTGCGCCATTTAATTACGATATTTCGACTGGTGGCCCTCTCCGATTTTCCGTTGGGGAGATTAACCTCCTGCTGGCCGCGATCGTATTCGTCTTGCGAGTCCGGCGAGTCCGATGGGGGCCACTGACATTGCCGGCGGTCGCATATCTTTTTTGTGGCATCATCTCAAGTGTGATGAGTTGGCGTGACACATCGCTAGCTTCTCTTATTCAGATGGCGATATATTTGGTTTTAGCCGTTGTTGTGTTTACCTCCTTCCTCAATGACGCTCGCGATTTCCGATGGGCCTTTTACGGTTTAGTCATCTCAGGATTGATCATTGCGTGTGCGGTTATCAAAGCAAGATCCGGTTACGTGTTGGAATTGCATAAGAACAATGTGGGTGCATCGTTGGCGTGCTGCGTCGTCGTGACGGCCGAGCTCTGGTTTTCTTCGACAAAAGCTGTGAGTCGAAATGTATTTGCTTTTGCTCTGCTTGTGCTTGTGGCGGGCCTCTTTTTTTCGCTTTCTCGCGGTGCCTGGCTGTGCGCCACATGCGGGCTATTTGTACTTCTTATGATTCGTCGGGAATTCGGACTTTTGGTTCGAGTATGCTTGGTGATGGTTCCTGTGTTGGTTCTGTGTTGGAGCTATCTTCCGGACAAAGGGAAAGACTACGCCACGGACTTGAGTGAGGGAAATTGGAACATAAAAATGCGGCTCGAATCTATTGATTTTGCACGGTCGGAATTCCGTAAAGACCCACTTTTTGGGGTAGGAGTGGGATTGCGAAAGGAATTCGACGCGACTAATGTTTTTTGGCTGACACTTGCGGAGACTGGTGTGGTAGGTCTCGGAATGCTCGTATGGCTTCACGTCTCGCTGATTCGAATGGGTTGGGGTCTTCGGTTTCAGTTGCATCCGAAGGATCCGTGTCTCTCATCAGCGGCGTTGGGGGTGGCTCTCGTTTCAGGGAAATTTGTCCACGGCTTGGTCGATCATTACTGGAGTCGTGGTCCGTTGTTGATCACTTGGGCTGCTGCAGGGATGGCGACTCACGCTTATTTTGTTGTGCGCAAAAGAAGCAAATTCGGAACTTCCTGCACACAACAGGCCAAATTGTCTGAAGCGGTGAGTTGAGATAAAGTGTATGAAGGTCGGATTATCGTATCCTGGATTTCACCGTCGTGGAGGCGTGGAGCGCGTTTTCTACGAATGCGCAAAGTTTCTCGCAAATCATGGTCACGATGTTACGGTTTTCGCGAGCGAATGGGAGTCCGAATGCTTGCCCGTGACCTATGAACGCGTACAACGGCGAGCCGGCCCATCGTTTTCCCGACCCTTGTCGTTCTTCAGGGAATGTACAAGAAGGATGAACGCGAAGTCGTTTGACGTGCGGAGTGCCTTTGGATCTGAATGCCCAATTGGGGGTGTATTTTGGGCGCAAAGTGTACATAAGGCATGGCTTGATCGCGTGAAAAAATTTCGGGCGCCGATGTCGTACGGTCGATGGAAGCAACGACTGAATCCGCTGCATCCTGTATTATTGCATTTGGAAAAGCGGCACTTTTCGGAGAGAAGGCATGGAAAAGTCATTGCCTTGACTCCGGAGGTGAAAAGCGATCTGCAGCACTTTTACGAAGTTCCGGATGAAAAAATCGTGGTAATCCCAAACGGAGTATCATTGGAGGAGTTCAATGTTGCACGTTGTGCCAACATGCGTTCCCAAGTGCGCGAGGAACTCGGATATGGAGACAGAGACAGGGTTGTAATTTTTGTTGCAAATGAGACTGAACGAAAGGGCCTTTTGCCACTTGTACGTGCGGTATCATCTCTTCAGGATGGAACAATTAAAGTATTAGCCGTAGGTAGGCTGAATCCCAATTCTATTGGTCAAATGGGCAATGTGAAATTTGTTGGTCCTGCATCAGACGTGGCACGCTATTTCGCCGCAGCCGACATGTTTGCACTTCCGACACAATACGAGGCATGGGGCCTGGTAATTATCGAGGCACTTGCGTGCGGGTTGCCGGTCGTCGTTAGCCGACTCGCAGGCGCTTCGGTTGCTGTCGAAGAAGGGGTTACTGGAGAACTCTTGGATGAGCCACGCGATGAAAGTGAAATTGCCACGAAACTTCTGAGAATTTTAGATCGTTCCAATGCAGGAAGGGACAGAATCGCCAGTACCATTGAGCATTATTCTTGGAATAGTGTTTTGAGCCGCTATGAGCAAACTTTAGCCGAGTGTATTTGACTCGGAGCGAGTGACCTTTGCTCGATCGTGGCCGGATGCAACAGACGATAGAAAACTTTTAGGGGAAATGGGGATTGCAGCGGAACGCGACAAGAAATTTAATTTGTGGAGGTAACTGCAATAGAAAAGGGAATGGAGAAATGAAAACGTGGTTTGTTGACCGATTTAAGAAATGGTTACTTCGACAGGGGTATGTTTTCAGCAAGCCGCTGTTCCATCAGGAAAATGAAATCGATTTACGGCTTTTGCTCGCTGAGCGTTTGGAAACGGTTCGTAAACCTTTGTCTGTTGTTCAAATTGGTGCGAACGACGGTGTTGCCAATGATCCTCTCCGGCACGTCGTTGTTTCGCGCGGTTGGCACCTGCTCGCGGTCGAGCCACTTGCCCCTGCATTTGCCCGACTCGTTGAGAATTATCGAAGCTTTCCGAGCGTCAATTGCGTGCGATGCGCTGTTTCCAACGAAGATGGGGAGGCTACTCTCTATTCTTTAGCGGCATCTAACGAGGGTGATGGGGAAGGGCAACTGGCGTCATTCTCGTTGAAGACATTGAAGCGGCATAGGTGTCATATCGCTGATTTTGACAATCGCTTGCAAACTACTAAAGTGCGTGCATTAACGTTGAGGACGTTGCTTCTTGAGAACCAAGTGGATTGTGTTGACATGCTTCAAGTGGATACTGAAGGATTTGACTACGAGGTCATTAAGATGGCGTTCGACATGGGCTTGAAGCCTCCAATTTTAGCGTTTGAATGGGAGCACCTTGATTTGATAACGATGTGGGAATGCCGGCAATTACTTATCAAAAATGGATATCGATGGCTTGTAGTTAAAGGAGATGTTATTGCCGCGCAAGAATCTCTACTTGTGGATTGGAATAATAGGGCGGATTGAGGAGCGCTGAGATTGGTTGTTATGAAAAATGGAAAATTCAAGCATCCGTTTGGTGACATGAAGGTTGCAATGTACACGGATTCGGATGTGTTTGCGGGGACTGAGCGACACATTCTCGAGCTTTCGGAAGGATTGCGCGAACTTGGTGTTTCGGTGGGGATCGCATGTCCGGCAAAGTCGCCGTTGGCCGAGATGAGCGGTGAGCGAGAGCTAACGGTGTTCCCAATTGAAAAGAGTAGGGTAATGGGCTTTGGTGCGGTTCCGAGAATCTGCGGGCTTTTGAGAAGCGGGGAAATCAACGTGATTCATTCGCACAATGGAAAGACTGCACTCGCCGCGACAGTAGCAGTATCGTGGGCTGGAAAAGGATGCTCTGTATTTACACAACACTTTGTCCAACCCGGCCATCTAAAGTCTGGATGTGTTCAGAGGCATGCAAAAGCAATTGTTCACCGGTTTGTGAACCGTCGGATTAGGCGATTTATCGCCGTTTCAAACGCGGTGCGTGAGGCGATGTTGTTGCGAAATGACGCGCCTCCTGATCTGATAGCCGTAATTCCAAACGGAATAAGAGAATGCGGAACTCCCGCGGTTTTAAGCTCTGGAGCGGTGCGGCAGTCATTGGGGATTCCAGAAGGAAGCCCGTTAGCGGTCTGCGTAGCCCGCCTTGAAACGGAAAAGGATATACCTTCCCTTGTTGATGCGATGAGGCACTGGGTCTCCATGAACGGAAATGTTCGGTGTGTGATTGTTGGCGAGGGTTCGCAAAGGAGTGACGTCGAGTCGCGGATAAGGTCCTTCGATTTGGAGAAGAATGTGAAGCTCGTCGGTTTCAGACGTGACGCAATGTCGATTGTCAATGCATGTGATGTCTTTGTATTGCCGAGTCCTGCGGAACCATTCGGTCTGGTCGTGATAGAAGCGATGGCGCTTAGCAAGCCGGTGGTTGCGATCTGTAACGGTGGTCCTGCAGAGATTGTGGTTCCGGATAAGACGGGGATCCTGGTTCCCGCCGGTGATCCCATTGCGTTGGCAAATGCCATGCGACGAATCTGCGAATCACCGGATGAAGGAAAGAGAATGGGAAACGAGGGACGGCGGCGTATGGAAACATGCTTTTCACAATCGCGAATGGCCAATGAAACGCGCGCGGTTTACCGCGCGGCGTTCGGGGCGCGGGATGACCGGATGGAATCGCGCGATAGAAATTATGTGTGTTGAGATGAAGGCTAAGAAGATATTGCTGATTTCGCATTCTTGTCAGACCGCAAACGAAGGGCAGCAGAGAGCGCAGGCCTTGGGCAGCATTCCCGACATTGATCTAACGGTGCTTACTCCCGACCGGTGGAATGAATACGGTCAATGGCGGACTCCGGAGGTGCCGCTTGGACAATCGTATAGCTTTGAAGTAGGGCGCGTCCGATTGCCTTGGACCGGCCCCGCGCAATGGTATTTGCATCACTATCCGAAACTTGCGAGCACGTTGCGGCGGCTTAAGCCGGACATTATTGATTTGTGGGAGGAACCATGGGGATTGGTTAGTGCGCATACATGCTGGCTAAGAGGCCGTTTGCTGCCCGCTACGAAGGTGCTCGTGGAAACTGAGGCTAATATCAACCGCACGCACCCATTTCCCTTTAGCAACTTTCGGGAATATTCGATGAACAGTGCCCACTACGCGGTGTGCCGGCAGACGGAAGGGGTCAAAGTTTTGCGAGAGAGGGGTTATCATGGACCGGTGGAGGTGATCGGAAACGCGGTGGACGATGAAATATTTCGGCGGATGGATGGCGATGCATGTAAACGTAAACTCGGGCTTTCTGGATTTGTCGCCGGATATGTGGGAAGGATGGTTGAAGAGAAGGGGTTGATTGACATATTGAATGCTGCGAAGTACTGCCCCGAGGATATCAGTTTTCTGTTTGTAGGTTCGGGTCCGTTGCAGCCCGTGCTGGAAAAGCGGTTTGCCGAGTGCGGACTTGCCGAGCGCGTTCGGTTCATGCCTGCACGAGCGATGAGAGACCTTCCTGAAGTGATTAATGCGATGGACGTTTTGCTCCTGGTTTCGAGAACCACTGTAACGTGGAAGGAGCAATTTGGACGGGTTATTATCGAGGCCCACGCGTGCGGCAGGCCGGTGCTTGGGTCAAGCTCAGGTGCGATTCCAGAAGTGATCGATCAAGGCGGCATCGTTGTTCCCGAGAGGGATGCGGCAGGAATTGCAAATGCACTGCGACGACTAAAGGACGCCCCGCGACTCTGCATGGAGTTGGGCAATATAGGATTGCTACAGGTAAAAAGGAAATATACTTGGAAACGAGTGGCGGAACAATTTGCGGACGTGTACAGAAAAATGCATTGCGAGTATGCTTGTTGCTGATTGGTAAGCGCATGCTGCGGGAACCCTTACGAGTGCTCTATTTAAATCACACTGGGTTGCCGGGTGGCGCAGAAATCGCCTTGTCTCGGCTGCTTGGTGCGATAGACCGGGAGAGAATAACGCCTCTCGTAGTATTCGGTGACGATGGGCCCGCTGTTGAAATGGTGAAACAAAACGGGGTTGAGGCGATAGTTGCACCGCTGAGAAAAGTTATTCGGGATATGCGGAAGGATACGCTTCGCTTCAATGCCTTCTTGAATCTGAAGCTTGCCGCACTGATGGTGGCCTATTCAATGAAGATTGCAAGGATTGCCCGGAGAAGAGGGATTCATCTGATCCACACCAATACCGTAAAAGCGCATGTCTATGGTGCCTTGGCCGGGCAATTTGCTGGCTTACCTGTAGTGTGGCACGTGCGGGACTGTGTGAACAGGTCCTATTTTCCGCGGGCGGCTGTGAATTCCGTCAGATTTCTTGCAAGAATGGGACCGAAGCATGTAATTGGAGTTTCGCGATGGGTCATGGAGCAGCTTAACTTAAACAAATATGTTTCAAGCTCCACCGTGATTCCTGATGGGTTGCCAGAAGCGCAACTGTGTTGCGGCGTTGGCGGGACTCTTGACCCAACTCCGAGGAAAGGCGCTTGGATCGGGATGATTGGGAGGATTGCTCGATGGAAAGGGCAGCATGTCTTTCTGGTTGCGGCAGCGAGGATTGTGAAGGCAGGGCACGACGTAAATTTTGTGATCGCTGGTGCGCCGCTCTTTGGGGAAGAGGAGTATGAGGCGGAATTGCGCCGGCAAGTAGTGAATTTAGGCTTGGCGTCGCGTGTTGAGTTTCTAGGCTTCACCCGCGACATTCCGGGGGTGTTGCGGAGGCTAAATATTTTGGTTCACGCTTCGATCACTGGCGAACCATTTGGGCAGGTTATAGTGGAAGGGATGGCCGCGGGAAGGCCTGTGATTGCAACTAGAGGAGGAGGCGTGCCGGAAATTATTACTCACGGTGAAACGGGGTTGCTTACGGAAATGGGTGACGTTCAAGGACTCGCGAGAGGGGTCATCTTCCTCCTGGAGAATCCGCAGTTTGCCACTTGTTTGGGTCAAGCAGGCCTTGAGCATGTGAGGCAGAAATTCAAGGCATCCGTCAGCGCAAGGAAGGTGGAAAGTGTATACGAATCTCTCTTTAGGGACCAGCGCATTGACTTGTTGGGGCGTGATAGTCGGCTTGTGCGAGTGCGGTGAATATATTGCATTGATGCGATCGCGGAATCGGCTGGCTAAGCTGTCCTATACCCGAAAAAGGGGTTGAACGGAGAAGGCCTACAATTCTGGCCCCCGAACCTACGAGATGGCGACAATTCTACATTGCGGGCATTGGCCATAAAAGGGCAGTTCTTCACGTGGAAAAGAAGCAACATTTTATTCAGATTCCGACGCCAGGGGACCACTACTCGTTTTCAACCGGTAGTGCGGTAATGACCCTAGTATACGAGTTCAGCCGGAAACATGCCCGCCATGGAGGGGAAACGACAGTTATTGTCGGCTCCGGGACGAGGCACGATTATACCGCGGGTCGCTGCTCAGAGATCAATTTTGGCGAGTATCCGACGAAAAGGCAAAAGGCTCTGGATATTGCTTTTGGAGCTTTGGGGCAGCCCCGTAAGTACATCAATCGCTTTTATTCTCCGGCGAAGGCAGAAATATCCCCTGGAAGCCAAAGTTGCATCTTTTTGCAAAATGCGCCAGCGCCGGGAAAAATGTTCAAAGTCCACGCTCCGAAGGCAAAGGTTGTTCTGCACGCCCACAATTCGCTGTTCGGAACCTATACCGCAAGGGAGCTCCGGACTGTTGTGGATGCTTTTGATGTCGTCATTTTCAATTGTGAGTTTCTTGCGAACGAGATTAAAGGCCGTCTAAGCAGCGGCCAACTTTGCAAAGTGAAGGTAGTGTACAATGGGGTAGATACAGAGCGATTTGTTCCTAATGCAAACTTGGTAGACCCGGAGCTGGTGACGATTCTATTTGTCGCCAGGATGGTTCCTGAAAAAGGTGCCGATATCCTCCTGAAGGCTGCATTGAAAATCTATGGCAAAAACAGGAAGTTCAAAGTGCGGATTGTTGGAAATCAGGGATTCTCGGCGGGTGGTCCGTTATCGAAATATGAAGTGGAACTCCGAAAGATTGCCGCTCCTATGGGCGACGCGGTGGAATTTATTCCGTTTTTAGACAGGAATAGGATCCTGCCGATATATCAGGCTGCGGGAATCTTTTGTGCGCCTTCAAATTGGAATGAGCCGTGTACGCTGACGATCCCAGAAGCAATGGCGTGTGGCGCTCCGACAATTGCGTCTCGTCGCGGAGGGATTCCGGAAATGGCTGGTGACGCAGCCTTGTATTTCGATCCCAGCAATATTGATGAACTGGCGGATCAGTTAGCTTATTTGATTGATGATGGGGCGGCTCGCTTGAAATGGAGCGGAAATGCACGAAAAAGAGCGCTACAATGTGACTGGGCGAATCGGTATGCAGACTTGCTTAAGGCGATTGGAGAATAGGGAAACGCCTGATAGGGAGGGTAAGGGTATGCCTCAAAATCTGTTATCCCATAAGGACCGAAACCGTTGCTTCTGCGCAAATGGAAGAAGATCTACACTTGAAGAATGCAATGAAGTGGAATAAACAAATAAAAATGAAATTGAAACGATGGATTATCTTTTGTGGGATGTGCGGGTGTGAGGCTTTAAGTAATTGCATTGTACGGACGATAGGGGCATAGAGCTATGGTGCGACTCGGTGGAGCGTATTTAATGAATGGATAAAGTGCGATGAAAACGACGGTATTGTATCTCGATCATACCTGCAAATTGGGAGGGGCGGAATTCGCCCTCGCACGATTAATGAAGGCGATTGATCGTACGGCGGTTGAGCCTGTTGTCTTGTTTGCTGAGGAGGGGGCCGCCGTGCAGTTGCTGCGAGAGACAGGCGTTGAGTGTCACGTCCTTTTGATGGGGGACCGGGTGCTCAAGGCACGGAAGGATACATTAAAGGCGTTTGCGATTGTTCATCCCGGGCGATTGTTAGGGCTTCTGACCTATTCGTTTAAGGTGGCCCGATTTGCAAAGGAAAGGGGCGTGGAGATCATACACACCAATTCGCTAAAGGCCCACATTTACGGAGGGATTGCCGGATGGATAGCAAGGTTGCCGGTCATCTGGCACATCCGGGACTTTATAGACAAGAGCTATCTCCCGCATGCTGCGGTGACATGCATCCGTACTTTGGCGCGATTTGTTCCGTCCTATGTCATCGCTGTTTCGCGCAGTGTCATGCAGAAGCTGCATCTTAGCACTGGGGCGGCTGTGACTTTGGGCGAGTCTGGGGCTGCGGGAATGGAAGGTGGGGGGAGGGTTGTGCGTTCGCTGGTTATCCATGACGGATTGAGCGATGACGAATTGTCCGAATCTGACACGGGTGACACAGTGAAAGTATGGCCCGAAACGGTGAGAATATGTATCGTCGGGCGGCTGGCGTCATGGAAGGGACAGCATGTTTTTCTTGAAGCTGCCGCGAAGCTTCTCAGGGCGGGTCATTTGGTCAAATTTCAGATCGTTGGTGCACCACTATTTGGGGAAGATGCTTATGAGCAGGAGCTTCGGGAGTCGGTAAATGTTCTCGGCATAGCCCGAAGCGTTGAATTTTTGGGCTTTCAGAAGGATATTCCGAAGGTGCTTCGGAACGTGGATATCCTTGTTCATGCAAGCACATCTGCGGATCCTTGTCCGAACACAATCCTTGAGGGAATGGCGGCGGGTCTTCCGGTTGTTGGGAGCAACGGCGGGGGGGTGCCTGAACTTATTGCAGATCATGAGACGGGTCTGCTTTTTCCAATGGGCGATTCGTCGGGTCTTGCTTCCGCTTTGGAATGCATGCTGAAAGAT
>Ga0209698_10001366_pt1 | contig 28092 bp, 27 predicted proteins | sample LitLauG_LLR_2012_FD_187203 | JGI IMG/M metagenome (GOLD analysis project Ga0209698, IMG submission 187203) | Freshwater sediment microbial communities from Pennsylvania, USA - Little Laurel Run_MetaG_LLR_2012 (SPAdes) (version 2) | ecosystem: Environmental > Aquatic > Freshwater > Creek >... | reverse complement strand
CTGTTCATTGAGCACGTCCACCCGCCTTTCGGCATTGGCCCGGCCTTTGACTGTTTCTACAGGCCTGCCAAGTTTCGTGGGATTTTGAAAGTTGTGCTGGTAAATCTTGAACAGGGTATTTTTGCCGAATGGATTCTTCCTCATAAGTGTGCAATTTTTCCCCTAAGCCGGGTTCGAATTTGTTGCTCTGATCCGCTCATTTCAATTTCTCTTCGACATGCAAAAAGCGGACGAAACGGTCGCGGACTCGATTGAGACTCGTGGTTTCGTTGTTTGGTGTCACTGGGCCTCAAATCCCCACCTTCTCGACTTCACTGATACTGATGTCATCATTGCGCCGGTCATAGAGGCCGGTGGTTTTGGAGTTGGAGTGCTCGGCCATGCGCTGGGCTATTTCCAATTTGCCGCCGTTGGTCAGATAATCCGTGATCCCGGTGGCGCGAAAGGTGTGGCAGCCGATTGACGTTTCAATGTCGGCATCGACGGCGCGGCGACGCACCATGTACCAAACATCGGTGCGCGACATCGCATGATCCACGAGTTTTTTGGTTCTGCCGATCGCGGCGCGGAACAGCGGCCCCTTGCGATCATCCGCAATGTCCGCCGCACTGATGTACGCATCGAGATAGGCTTCGAGCTTGTGATGGCAGGGCATTTCATTGACCTTGCCGTTTTTCTCGCGCAGTCGAAGCCACCAGCGTTTTTTTTGTGGGTAATAATCTTCAACGTTGAGTGCGACCACAGCGCTGACGCGCGCGAAGGTGTAGGTCATGACGGCAATAAGCGCACGATCCCGCAGGCCGACCACGGTTGACACATCCATGTCTTTGAGCAGCGCAGTTGCTTCCTCGGAGGACAGCACCGGCGTTGACCCTTTGCTGACGGAATGACGCGGCCCCCGGACGGAGTGCGCCGGGTTGGACGGCATCACTTGGCCCGTCACCAGCCAGTCGAACAGCATGCGGATACAGGCGAGATGCTGCTTGACGGAGGGCGGCGACATTTCTTGAGCGAGTTGTTCGATGTAGGCGGCGACATGCACAGGCTGCACGTTCTGTAGTCGGTCGATCCCCTGCCCTTCGCACCAATGCAGGAACGCAGCGGAGGCGCGGCCATAAGCCTTGCGCGTGTTTTTGTTGCGGATGTTGACGGTGAAGAATTCGAGGAAGCGCCAGGTCGCTTTTTCGCCGGCGCCCGCGATTAGCGCTGGCACAATAGCGCCGGCATTTTCTTTCGGAACTAACCGGAGGCTTTGGCTCATTTGATTACCCGGCATCGCTGTCAAACCCATATCGATTGCCGTCGGGGTCAAGCGAAATAACGTGGGGAATACGCAAACCAGTGTTTTTCCGAACTTCGTTAAGTGTGTGGTCTTTGAGTCGTTCCCCCAAGAAGCTGCTTAGCATGGCTTTTGTAGCGTGCAATTGACCGCGCCGAAATTCAAGCTGGGGGCTATTTGGATATTTCGCTTCGAGCTCCTCCATTGTCTTCACCAGCCACTCAAGGTAGCGGGTTGTGGTCGTAACAATCTTGTCGGTGCGTTCCATCATTGCCCGTATCATGCTCGCTCTAGAACGGCGTTCAATTTCGGCAATCCGGTCGAACTGTTCCAGTACATCTTTGGGGACGCGGACCGAAACCACATCGACGTCTTCAGTCTTTGGAGCCATATTTAAATGGTAGTTAATTAAACTACAAAAAGCAAGCAAAACAACTACAAATCAAATACTACAACATAACGTCCTTTATGTTGTAGTAGCCGCGGTCTCAACCCCAGCACCTACTGGATGGTTTCCACCGTCCAGGTTTGGAAATCGTTATTGATGTGAACGCGCCGAACCGATTTTGCCACCAGCGTTCTCAGCGAAAGAGCCTGAATGAGTCGAGCGAAAGACCGGCCTCTTCCATCAGGTTGCGTGCAGCAGCTATATCGGCGGATGTGGCGCCGAATTTTTCGGTGACATCATGAGCCTTAACGTTGTCGGTGACGGCCCATATGGCCAACTGAGTGGCCGTGACGTTGTTGGAATGCAAAGCGATCAACTTGGCGATGTCGGAGTTTGCCGGACCTTGCACGCGGAGTGTATCCGAATTGCCTGGGTTGTCCTTGCTGAAATTAACGCAATAGGCTTCGAAGATGTAGTCGGCCTCAATGCCGGGTTCAAAGTGGAGTTCGACTTCGGGGCGAATGTACATACCGGAGGGCTTGCCCATAAGCCTACTCAGAACCATGTTTTGGGCGGCGGCGTTGCCGTTTTCGAGAATGGTGCCGGGCTCGAACTTGGGGCAGATCTCAGCGGTTAGTTCATTCTTCGCTTTAAGAAGGATGCTGTCTCCCGAAGATGCGCCAGTGCCGCGAAATTCGCCGTTCAAGGCGCCGAGTTCGAAAGCCTTTTCAAGAGACACTTCGACGCAGACTTTGCCGTGATGATCGACTTTGAGGCCGACTTCGGCTTCGGGCAGCCAGCCTTCCGTTTCGCTTTCGCCTTCGCGCTTGGTTTTGAGCGCAACTTTGACCCACCCTTCGGTGGAACCGGTGACTGAGAATTCGGCGCCTCGAGTAGCTGCATAGGTGACTTCGGCTTCTGCGGAGGGCTTGGCTTTGACGGACGCGTTGGCCTTCAAGACGACAGCGATTGATTTCTCGCTTTTCTCATCTTGGGGTGACAAAGCGCGGGCGGCGATTAGGGGTTGCGCTGTTGCTGCAATGATGGCAGCGAGCAAGACGATGGGCGTCGAGTTGATGCGCCGATTGATTGAAAGCATGAACTTACCTCCAGGATTTTGCAAACAAGCGTCTATGTCGCCTGAGCGACAAATGTGGTAACAGGCACAGTGTTAAATAGTAAAGAATCGTTTCACGGGAAGCGGAAAAAAGTGAGTGGCTATGTTTCCGGCGCTGGCGGTGCTTCCGCTGCCGCTAATATTTTGCGCTCGCCGGGTATGGGCACAAAGGACGGGTACGATTCGGTGTCGCGCCCACCACCTCCAAAGCAATGGTTCGTCCAAGGAACCATAGACAGTCGAACGGACGTCTCGGTTTTCTTCGGGCGGCCGACGCTGTTGACGACGTTATTAGAGCCCCGTTTAAAAGCTCCGGGCTAGCAACAGACCGACTCCGTTGGTACAAGTATGGGTCGGCGGAGCCACCCTGACCGTCGCGGTTCGGAACGGAGGTCACAGACCAGCGGCGATGTTCTTAGCAAAAAGGCGCAGCAGAGGGCACAATTCAGGCTTGCCATGCCAGGCGTAAGGCGGCACTATAGGCAATGACCGTATAAGTCCAAAACAGGGTAAACGCGACGTGCATGACGGCGTAGAATCGGCGTCCACGCCAAATGGACGGATCATAGACGAAGAGTTGAACAGCCCAACGGCAGAGCCAAGTCAAAACGAAACCGCTGAGTACGACGCAGCTCAGGGTACCGGATGCGACCAGCGCTTTGGTGAAGAACAAAGAACAGATGCCCATCATGGCCACCAGAAGCCCGATGAAAAAGTTGTGCACGGCGAACACTTGGCGGGTGAGCATGGTCAGTTTGCCAAGTTCGCTTTGCCAGTTGAAATAGCGGTCGAAGCAGGCATGCGCCAGACCGAGGGCGAGCAGGATGGCTCCGACGATCTTCACGTGCAGATAGACGTTCATTGAGGTTTTTCCAAGACAAAGACATGGACAAACGGTGTTACGGTGCGTTGCAGGCGCACGCATAGGCCGGCGGCGTTGGCAGCCTTGAGCCAGGTTTTTTTTGAAAAGAAGTGGAGGAAGCCGGGACCGAAGGCCAGAAAGTTAGGGAAGTCGCATAGGTGTTCCACTAGCACCAGTTCGCCGCCGGCACGGAGGACGCGTTTGATCTCGCCAAACAACTGAGCGCGCGCTTGGTGGCGGCGGAGTTCGTGCGCGGTGAAGAGGATAAAGGCAGCGTCGAACGTGCCATCGGGCAGAGGGAGGGCGCGCCAATCGACGGGGTCGGCCGTGATTTGGGTGAGTTGCCGGGCGCGATTGATGGAGGGCTCACTCATTTCGGAGGGGTCGAAAATGTCGAGCAGTTGCCCTTGCGCGTTTGGGAAAAGGGATGGCAGTGTGCTGTTGATTTCATCGAGCCCGTTATGAAGATTGAGCCAGCGCGCGGGCGGCTGTGACAGGCAGGCGGGTAGCCAGGACAAACTATAGAGCGGAGATTTGTCGTAGACATAGTGTGAGACGGCGAGCGATGAGCACATCCAGAACGCACCGGCGCCCGCAGCGGCCAGTAGGGGAACGCGGAACAGCGGCGGCAAGTAAAGCGCTGTGACGAGGGCTGCCGTTGCGCCGATGCAGGCACGAATATAGAAAGGCCGATTGTAGGTTAGGATCTGCAGAAGGCCTTTATAGGCGCTCAGCATGTTGCCTCCTCCAGTTGCGTGCGAATGCCGCGCTCCCATCGATAAGGGATGTCGTGCACGTAAAAGGCGTTGGCTAAGACGGGCGTCACGCGGTTGAACGGTTGCTGTTGTAAGAAGGTATTTTTCAGAACCTCGACGCGCACGGGTCTCGGCTGCCATTGCCGGCGAACGCCCTGAATCTTGATGATGGAATGCGTTTCGGCTTCGTAGTCGAACGTGTATGGCAAGGGACCGGCGAATTTGCGCGCATCTTTGATCGTGACAAATGGCGAGCCTTCCGGTAGGGCGGCGGGGGTGTCGTCGTCGCCGATGTTTGCGATGACTTGTAAATCGGCGTCGTGCGCCGGAGAGTGAATGCGCCACTCTAACTGCTCTGCCCGCTCGGTGAAATCGGCTTGGCACAAGCGGTAGTTATAGTGCGTCAACAAGTTTCCGGCTTTGACCATCCAGCGATGGTTGGTATCGCTGCGCAAGATGCGGAGACCGCGCAAGGAACTGGACTGGCTTGCGAGGCGGGTAAAGATTCGATAGCCGCTTAAGAAGAAATCGCGGCCGAGCGCTGGCGGCAGGAAACAGGGCCGCAGACCTTCGGTGTGTACCATGGCGATCGCTAAGAAGCCGAAGTCTTGGTAGGTGTCTAAGACGAGGCCCGGCGGAAGTAGTTGCTGCAAGATTTCTTTCGGGAAGGCGTATGTCAGCACTAGTGAATGGCGGAAGAACGCTTTCACCGGAAACGGATGACGCTTCAGACGGGTTAAGAGATTCAGCATACAGCGCCCCCTTCGCACGACCAATGAATTATTGAACGTGTTCAAAATTAGTATACGGGCGGATGAGGGTAGGCGTCAAGGATTATTTTGAACGCGTTCAGTTTTCCGGGTGCTGGCCCGGGGGATGGATCAATTCTGCTTGGTTTTTGCGAGGCGGGAGGGATCGAAGCCCTGTTCCCGGATACGGGCGAGTAGGTTCTGGTAGAGTTCGTCGGAGACGTGGGGCTGGCGGCTGAGGATCCAAAGGTAGTCGCGCTTCGGGGTGCCGACGATGGCCCATTGATAATCAGCATCAAGACCGATGATCCAGTAATCGCCGCTGAATGGCCAGAAGAACGTCACCTTCAGGCGGCTGTTTGGACCCTTCTGGCTGGCTAAACGGGCGGTGCCTTTGATGGATTTGCGGCGACCGTTTGCGTCGTCGCATTCGTTCAAGACGGTAATTTTGTTATCGGGGCGGAGAGAGTAGGTAGCTGTGGTGTTGGCGGTGCAACTGCGTTGAAATCGGTTGGGGTAGCGGGCAATTTCGAACCACTTGCCGGCGTAGCGTTTGAGGTCTATGGAAGGGACGGATTCGACGGGCCTTTGCGTTTCAGCGGCGGGTGTGACGGCGGCGAGAATCAGCGTGGAAAGCAAAAGCGTGACGGATTTCATTCTTATTTCAGGGTAACCGTCGCGAATCGGGAGATTGTACGAGGCTCTCCTCGAAGAAAGAGCCTCTACCTAAAATATCGAGCCGAACAAAGCCTAGCCGTAGCGTAGGAGTTTACATACGCAGGTCGGCCAAATCGCGCCGAATGGCGAATTTGACCAAGCCGGCAACATCGTGAATATCGAGCTTGCGCATCAAACTGGAGCGATAGGTATCGACGGTTTTCGGACTCAGCGAAAGGCGCGCTGCGATTTCTTTGGCGCGAATCCCTTCCACTAACAGCGAGAACACTTGAAACTCGCGGCTGCTGAGAGATTCGAGCGGGTCTTCGTTGGTCAGGCGTCCGGCGTTATCGCCAAAGAGGGACATGACCTCAATCTGGGGGGAAACGTAAATGCCGCCCTGGCTGAACTGGGTGAGAGCGTCGGCCATTTGATCGGCACTCGATGTTTTTAGCAAGAAGCCACAGGCGCCTGTTCTGAGAACTTCCAAAACTGTTTTGCGGTCCTTTCGCACGGAAAAGACGGCGCAGCGGGTGCGCAGATTCAGTTCGCGAACGCGCCGAATGACTTCGGTGGCTGCCAAGTCGGACAGCCCCAAATCCAGGAGCGCGAGAGCCGGCTGCAAACGCTGAATCTCGGCTAGCGCAGCCCCAGCGGTTCCCACTTGCGAAACCACCCGGAAGCCGGGAATGGAATTGCAGAGAGAGGCTAACCCTTCGCGGACTAGAGTTAACTCGTCGGCAAGCAGGATATCTATGGGCCGCTGTTCAGGGACCGGGAAAGCGACGCTTTGTTGTTGTGTTGCTGAAACTGGCATAGGTTTTTTCGAAGAGGGACAACCCTATTAACTGCTAAGAATGTGCCGAAGGGCGGCGAGTTGTCTCACTTAGATTAAAAACGGACGCAAGCGGGCAAAGGTTGGACGAAAACGCCAGCCCGCTTGCGAAATGCCAGTTTTGGCTACTTGAAGCTGCGGACTGCCTCAGCTTCGTCGTCAAACGCCTCAAATACGGTGTAAAGCTTGGTAATTTGCAGCAAATCTTTGACGCGTTTGGACAAGCCGACGAGCTTGAGCTGGCCCCCACCGTTGGTCACGGTGGTGAAGCCGGAAACCATTTCACCAATGCCGGAACTGTCGATATATGATACTTCCGACAGGTTGATCAGCAGTTTTTTGTTGCCTTTGGCAACCAGGTCACGAATTGTATCGCGAAACACGCTGGCACCCTCGCCGAGGGTAATCCGGCCGGCTGCATCGACCACAGTGACATCGCCCACTTGGCGTGTCGTTAACTTAACACTCACTTTGCCTCCTGTTCATATGGCTCAAAATTCTTCACTAGTCGAACCTCGGTACCGCCGCCGGGCCTGGGGTGCATGTCAAACTCATCCATAAACGCGCGAATGAGCAAAATGCCCCGCCCCGATTGCTTCAGCAGGTTTTCGGGCGCCAGCGGGTCGGCGATGGAATTGACGTCGAAACCTTCTCCTTCATCGCCAATCACCACGGCGAGTCCCGTTGGGGTGCGTTCCACATCGAGGTGAACTTTCTTGTTCTTGTTGTAGCGGTTGCCGTGAACCACCGCATTGACGGCGCATTCACGGACGGCCATACCGATTTGGTGTTGGCCATCTTCGTCAAAGCCGGCTTTGGCGGCTTCGGCCATGACCAATTCCTCGGCCTGATCGACGCTTTGCAACGTTGATTCGAGAGTAGTCTGAAGCTTCTCCATCCGGTTGTTTGTGTCCGCTGCCAAGCCCTTCAGAGACGTTCTTATTGACTATAGCCTACTGCGGCGATATTGAAAGTCGAATCGCCAAAATACTACTGCAGACGGGGGGAAGTCAACATAAGAGATTACGTTTGGTTCGACAGTACGATCAGTACTCCCAGGCCGACAAGTAGTCCGGAAAACTGAAGGAAGCCGGTGTTATCTGGTTCTGGGCTGGCGTCGCGTTTGAACAGGCGATAGGCGCCACCAAGGATGATTAGGAAATACATCGATTGCTTGGTTACGGCCCAGAGTGCAGCGGCCAAGGCGATCAGGCCAATCCTCTGGATCAGTGGTTGGGAATGAAAACCGCGCGCGCCGTCTAATTGCCAGATGGGAATGAGATTGAAGAGATTGATGACGGCGCCTAAGTTTGCGATGGCTGCCCAAATCTTTACGCCAGTCAGGGTGAATGCGGCATAAGCGGCAAGCGCGGCGCCAAAACCGTAGATGGGGCCCGCGAGCCCGATGCGAGCATCCTGCACCGGCGGCAAGTTGACGCCACGGAGCTGAATGATAGCGCCCAGGCCAGGAATGAACATGGGCGCGCCGGCGGGAATGCCGTATTTACGTAGCTCGATGACGTGGCCCATCTCATGGATGTAGATGGAGATGATGAGACCCGCGCCCAGGGCCCAACCATACAAATGCCAATAGAAGCTGAATGAGACGAACATGGAGAGCAAGGTGCTCATTTTGGTCAAGCCCAAGAGAAGCGCCTTGAATTTCCAGGCGAGCAAGGCGAGGGGGCCAATGCCCGCAGTGGCCCCCTTGCGCCAAGTTCCGTGGCCAGCGGGTCCGCCCGCAGCGTCGATTTTTTGCGTTAGGTCGTCAATGCGCGCTTGAATGCTGCGATACTGGACCGTCTCGGGCGGCAGATAACGGAGCGATGCTGTCCAAAAGTCGCGGGCTTGGGGAAGGTTGCCGCCATTGGCGGCAATTTGCGCTTTGCGTGATAGATCTTCAAGCTCGGCCGCATAGATCAGCGTGTGGCAAGCGGGGCAACTGAGCTCGGAGCCAGTGAGGGTCTGACGGCAGTCGGGACAGATGGTGGGAGGAATGGTGGACACAGCGTTAGGAGCCTTGCTGATAAGGGCCCATTACGATTATGTTCGAGCGGCCTGTGAGGCGCCAAGCGCGTTGCAGACCGAAAAAGATAATGACCAGAGTGAGCAACCCGCCGGCGCCTTGGCTTAATGACATAAAGGGCGACGCCATGGCGATGCCGATGAGAAAGACCATAGCAGTGACCACGCCCCCGGTAGATGGCGGCTGGCCGCTCTTTGGAGTTTCGACCGGTGCACTTGCTTGACCAGGCTGGGCGGTTGCGGCTTGGGCCGTTTTCGGTTTTTGCGCTTGGTGGTAGAGGACCACTGGGAGGATGGAAGCTGTGATTGAGAAGTACGTCAGAAGCACGGCGAGAATCTGTTGAGGACGCCCACCCAAGCCTTTGGATGCATAGCGCACAGACTTTCCGACCATGTAACCGATGAGGATGGAAATCAGCGACAGTTGGTAGTCGGTTACGATCCAGACGATAGCGAATAGCGCGGTCCCAGCGAGCGCCGCCCCTAGGCCGTAGAAGAACGATTTGAGCAAAGTGTGGTGGGGCGGAGCGTTTTGGCCGGCCTGGACAGCTTGCGCACAGGTAGGGCAGACAACCTGGCCGTTGGCATGAAAATAGGTGTCGCCAATTGGCTTTGCGCAAATAACGCAAGGCGGCCCAGTGGGTGCCTCGCTCGCTTGCTCCGCTTTACGGAACTGCAAGGCTTCTGGCGAAGGAAGGTATTCGGCTTGCGGTATAGGGGCATTGGCTTCCGAGGTTAAGCCAAGCTGGATGGGCTTCTCTGATTCCGACATTCTGATGAGTATAGTTGCGACGGCGCGCGGGTGTCAAATGACATGATTAACGCCGAATTAAACCCGCATTAAATACTATTCGTAATTATCCGAGGGCTTCTAAAAACAGCTATCCTGAGGCTACAAACTCGATAGAAAAACTTAGGTTTCATTAAGAGACCTCAATCTTACTCATGGCTACCACTAATCCCTTTTTAGAGACACTTTCGTTCGTCGTGATCGAGGTAGAAGATCCTCGCTTTGAAATTCGCGAGCTTCAGCCCGACGGGCACCGTGCGCTCTTTGCCAAGACTAGTTTTCAGCCAGGCGAGGCGATTCGTTCCTTTGGGTCGTCGCAGACGTTAACGCAGCCAGACCGCTACACGGTGCAAACCGCAGCAGCGGACAGGCACATTATTCTGGACCCCGAGTTTTTGTTGTACATCAACCACAACTGCCGGCCTAACGTGTTTTTCGATCTGCGGAGCATGCAGTTGCGCGCGGTTGCGCCGATTCGCAAAGGCGATGAGCTGACGTTTTTCTATCCTTCGACGGAGTGGTCTATGTCGGAAGCCTTCAATTGCCACTGCGGTTCGGCTCACTGTTTGGGACGCATTCAGGGCGCGGCGCATTTGGATGACGAAACGTTGAAGAGCTACGATTTGGCGGAGCACATCAAAGATTTGCTGTGGCTGCGCAAGCTTGACGCTCGCAAGAACAGCCGTTAGGCGCCAAGCCGAGCGGCTTGTCCGCTGATTACACTGGTTTCAGATGGCTGAACCGTTTCGCTATGAGACCCGCATTCGCTTTGTAGACACAGACGCCAGCGGGCGCATTCACTACACTTCCCTTTTCAAATTCTTCGAGGCTGCGGAGACGGAGCTATTCCGCGAGTTCGATATCAGCTATACGCGCGGAACGTTTAACTTTCCGCGCGTGCATGCCGAATGCGATATTCAACTACCGTTACTGCATGACGATCTGATTGAGATTGAAGTATGCTTGACAAAGCTCGGCAGGTCTTCGATGCGCTTCGAATTCAAGGCAATTAAAGGCGGTTTAGTGGCAGCTACGGGAGCGGTGATCATGGTTTGCATGGACCGCAAATCGCAACGCGCTATTCCGATCCCCGATGAGTTGCGCGCGCGGTTTGCCGAAATCCTGATAGAAGCTTAGAGGAGGCCATCCCAATGGCGACAGCAGAAGCAGTTCTCCCAAAAACGAGCGGCGGGGCGTTCCTGATCGAGGAAACGGCGCCGGGTCACATCTTTACGCTCGAGGATTTGAGCGAGGAGCACTTAGCCATTGGTAAGACGGCTGAAGAATTTTTCAACAAGGAAGTGCAGCCGAACCTGGAAGCCATTGTGCACATGGAACCGGGGCTGGCGCTGAAGCTGTTGCGGAAGTCGGCGGAACTGGGACTGACGGCGATTGCGATTCCTGAAAAGTTTGGCGGGATGGAATTGGATTTGGCGTCGGCACTGGTAGCGGCGGAGCATTTGGGTAAAGATGCGTCGTATGGCGGCTGGCATGGCGCGCATACGGGGATTGGCACACTGCCGATTTTGTATTTCGGTACGGAAGCGCAGAAGCAAAAGTATTTGCCGAAGCTGGCGAAGGTTGAGCTGTTAGCGGCTTATGCGCTGACGGAGCCGCAAGCGGGTTCGGATGCGATGGGCGCGAAAACGCGCGCGGATTTGAGCGCGGACGGCACGCACTACCTGCTCAATGGCCAGAAGATGTGGATTACGAACGGCGGGGCGGCGGATGTGTTTGTGGTGTTCGCTAAAGTGGCCGGCGAGAAATTCACAGCCTTCATTGTGGAACGCGCGTTTGGCGGCGTGACGAACGGCAAAGAAGAAGCCAAGATGGGCATCAAAGGCAGTTCTACGACTGCCGTCTATTTTGAAAACGTCAAGGTGCCGGTAGAGAATGTGCTCGGAGAAATCGGGCGCGGGCATATCATTGCGTTCAACATTTTGAACGTGGGGCGTTTGAAACTGGGCGCGCTGACGGCTGCGGGGGCGAAACGCATTCTGGCGATTTGCCTGAAGTATGCGAAAGACCGCAAGGCCTTTGGTTCCACGATTGCCGATTTCGGAGCGATCCAACACAAACTGGCAGAGATGGCGATCCGGATTTTCGCGGCGGATTCGATGGCCTGGCGGGTGGTGGGGCAGATCCAGAGCAGGCTTGGCGATTTTTCGTGGGCGCACGGGGATGCTTCACAAACCATGTTGAAGGCTGTGGAAGAGTTTGCGGTTGAATGCTCGATGGTAAAGGTGTATGGGTCTGAGGTGCTGGATTATGCGGCAGATGAGGGCGTGCAGATCCACGGCGGTTATGGCTTCCATCAGGACTACGCGGTAGAACGGGCTTATCGCGATGCGCGCATCAACCGGTTGTTTGAAGGGACGAACGAGATTAACCGGTTGCTCATCACTGGGATGCTGGTGAAGCGGGCAAGCAAGGGACAGTTAGGGCTGGTGCCGGCGGCGTTGGCGCTGATGGGAGAAATCCAGGGCGGGCAGATAGGGTCGAGCGAGACCGATGAGGAGTTACGCTTGGTGCAAAATGCCAAGAAGATTACACTTCTCACGCTGGGGCTGGCGTTCCAGAAGTACCAAGCGGAGCTGGAAAAACAGCAAGAAATCATGATGAACATTGCCGACATTGTGATGGAAACGTTTGCGATGGAGTCGACGCTGCTGCGGTCGCGGAAAGCCACTGCTGCCGGCAAAGCGAGCATTGCGGCAGAGATGTGTGCGGTGTTTCTGCGCGACGCGATGGGACGGATTGAGCAGGCGGCGCGGAACGTTCTGGGCGGGTGTTCAGAGGGCGAGAAACTGCATCAGAACATGTCCGTACTAAGACGTTTGGCGGTATACGACCCAGTAGATGCGGTTAGTTTGCGGCGGAAAATCGCCAGCCGCCTATTGACCCGCGAGCGGTATGTCATCTAGTTTTAATTAAGCAGCTTATTCTTTTACTCGGAGTTTGCCAAGAATGCATCTTCCTCTTACGCCCATTCGATGTTTGTACCGCGGAGTCGATCTTTACGGTAAGAAGGAAGGCATTGTCTCGGGTACGCGGCGTTTCACCTACGCGCAATTTGGCGAACGATGTGAGAGGTTGGCGGCCGGGCTGCTTGGGCTGGGCGTGAAACCGGGAGATCGGGTGGCCTACCTGAGCTTCAATACAAACCAATTGCTGGAAGGTTATTATGGACCGCCGCTGATTCGCGCGATGGTGATGCCGCTGAACGTGCGGCTGACGCCGGCGGAGTTGACGCAAATCTTGAATCACTCCGGGGCGAAAGTGCTTATTTTCGAAAATGAGTTTGCGCCGCTGGTAGAGGCTTTCCAAAAAGACTGCCCTGAAATCAAATCGTACGTGGCGACCGATGGGGCGATTCCGCAAGCGCAGATTACTTATGAAGAACTGCTGGCGCAAGGGCGGATTGAACGGCCGGATTGGACGAAGTTCGACGAGATCGAGATTGCGGAACTGTTTTATACGAGCGGAAGCACGGGAACGCCGAAAGGCGTGACCTTATCGCACAGAACGCTTTACCTGCATGCCTTGAATTGCTTATCGACGCGGACTTATGACGATGTCGATGTCGATCTGCATACGATTCCTTTGTTTCATGCCAACGGCTGGGGCGCGGCACAGACGGCGCCCATGGTGGGCCGGAAGCAGGTGATGGTTCGGCGCTTTGAGCCAACGTTTGTGTTACGCACGATTCAAGAGGAATGCGCTACGCACATGGCGCTTGTGCCCGTGATGGGCAATGCGCTTTTGAACTCACCGGATTTGGGCAAATTCGATACGTCGACGCTCAAAGACATCATTATGGGTGGGGCGGCATCCTCTCCCGAATTGATCGAACGACTGGAAAAAGCATTCCATTGCAGAGTGGTGGTCGGTTATGGCCTCACCGAGACCAGCCCCATGGTTTCGCAATCGCGGGTCAAGGGCACGGTCCACTTTGAGGATGAGAGTGACAGGCTTTTGCGGATGTCGATGGCGGGTTGGCCAGCGGTGGGGGTGGAAGCGCGCGTGGTGGATAGCCAGATGAGAGACGTGCCGCGCGACGGCTCGATCATGGGCGAGATCATTGTTCGCTCAGACAATGTGATGGACGGCTATTTTAGAGAGGAGAAAGCCACTGAAGCAGTGATGACAGACGGCTGGTTCCACACGGGCGATATGGCTGTGTGGGACGACGAAACGTTTCTGCACATTGTAGACCGCAAGAAGGACATCATCATCAGCGGCGGCGAAAATATTTCGTCGATCGAAGTGGAAAAAGCGATTTTTGCTCATCCGGCAGTGTTTGAGTGCGCGGTGGTGGGTGCACCCGATACCAAGTGGGGAGAGATACCGGTGGCCACGGTCGTGCTGAAGCCCGGCGAACATCTGACCACGGAAGAATTGAGTAGTTTCCTGGAACAACGGATCGCGAAATTCAAAATGCCGCGGAAGATTCATTTCTCGGAGCAGCCTTTGCCGAAGACTGGGACTGGGAAGATCTTGAAGCGCGAAATTCGCGATACTCTGTGGGCAGGAAAATCGCGCAAGGTACAGGGCGCGTAGAGGCGCAAAGGGCAACATTCGCGCCGCAAAACAAAGTCAGGAATTCGCGCGGGCTTCGATGTCCCGTCTTGCACGTGTTCCTTAGAGGCGCGGTAAGCTGGTTTACCCAGTTGAAGCGAGCGAACTTCTATCTAGTCCTGCTGTGCCTGCTGGCGATCATCATGTACCTTGATCGCGTTTGCATGTCTGTGGCTGGCCCGCGCATGCAGGACGCGCTGCATATTGCACCAGAACAATGGGGCTGGGTTGGGACAGTTTTCAGCTTTGGCTACGGTATTTTCGAAGTCCCTAGCGGCCACCTTGGCGACAAATTTGGAGCGCGGCGGATCTTAACGCGCATCGTGCTGTGGTGGTCGGCATTCACGATGCTGACCGGGGCGGTCTCGACTTATCCAGTTTTGTTGGGCGTGCGTTTTCTGTTTGGCGCAGGAGAGGCGGGTGCGTTCCCCGTTGTGGCGGTGGCGATCTCGCAATGGTTTCCACCGGCTACGCGCGGCAGGGCTTTCGGCCTATTCATTATGTGCAGCCAACTCGGTGGGGCGCTTTCGCCGCTACTCGTGGTGCCAATTCAGAGGCGCTTTGGATGGCCGATGTCTTTCTATGCGTTCGGCAGTGTTGGCTTGGTTTGGGCGGTTGTTTGGTTTTGGCAGTTCCGGGATCGGGTGAAGGTTGATTACTCGGAGCACGCTGCCACTGTAAGCTGGCGATCGCTGATTCGGAATCGAAGTCTCTGGGCGATTATGGCGCTGACGGCTTGCTACGTATATGCGATGGGCTTTTACCAAACCTGGTTACATACCTATCTTGAGAAGGGCCGTGGTTTCAGCGAACGGGATTTGTCGTGGTCGGCGCTGCCTTATGTGTTTGGGGCGGCGGCAAACCTGTTCGGTGGTATTACTCTTGATTGGCTGACCAAGCGCGCGGGAGTGAAGTGGTCTCAGCGCGGTGTTGGAATGGCTGGATTGCTGTTCGCGGCCTCGGGCATGGCATTGGCACTTTTGACGACAAGTCATTTCGCTCTCATCGCCTGTCTCAGTTTGGCTTATGCCGGCATCACTTTTCAGCAGCCAGCCGTGTTTGCAGCCTGCGCTGACATTGGCGGGCTACGGAGCGGCGCAGTAGCGGGCATGATGAATACCGCCGGCCAAGTTGGTTACTTCATCTCTTCGCTTGTATTTGGTTACTTAGTGAAGATATTTGGCAACTACGATACGCCGCTCTTTCCCATGGCAGGGTTACTCGCGTTAGGGACGCTTTTGTGGTGGCGGGTCGATGTAACCTCAGCGCAAGCCAGTGGCTAGCGCAGTTTGCACATCGGCGTGGGTGGCGCGCACCTCTATTTGTTCCGCGTTGGCAAAATCTCCGAGGCTGCGGAGTAGAGTCGCATATTGATGCAGGCACGTGGCGTACTGAGGCAAGTGAGAAGCCTGCTGAGATTCGTACATGCGGACAGCTTGTTCGTAGTAATCTTTCGATTCCTTAAACTTGCCGGATTTCAGATAGGCGATGGCCAAGTCATTCAAGACTCGGCCGACCGCGAGCGGGTTTGAGCCGGGAAACTTCTCGTACATCGCTTTGGCCCTGAGCAGAAGGTCTATTGACTCATCCATTTTCTTCCGGTGGAAGGTCTCGCCGGCAAGAAGCGCGAGGTCGGCTGCAACCCTTGGGTGATTGGGGCCGTAATGCGCGAGATCAATTTCCAGCGCGGCGCTTGCGCACTGCTCCGCTTGTTTATGGCGACCGCGCTGGCTTTCGAGCCCAGACATGTTCGAGAGCGTAACGGCATAGAGAGGACTTTCCGGCCCTACCGTATTGAGCCATTGAGCCGCAGCCTTATTAAATTGACGCAGGGCTTCGCGGTAGTTTCGCTGCATCATTGCGATTATGCCCAGGTTGTTCCAAATCGTGGCCCAAGTAGGTTCCGTATCCCTAAAAGCGGTTCGGGCCGCATTCTCAGCCTCCGTCTCGTGCTGGTGAGCCTGCTCGTAGCGACCCGATTTTTCTTCTAGTGCAGCAAGGTTGCTTAGGGTCTCAATCAGGTGACGACCGGACGCGGGAGCACTGTTCCTTTCGAGTTCGACGGCACGGAGGAACAAGGCATTGGCTTCGGTAACTTCTCCGACTTCCGCCAAACCGAGGCCGAGGTTGTTGAGCAAGTAAGCCTTTTGGGAGTTCGTAACATTGTCGAGCTTCGCCTGAATTTCAAGTGCGCGACGCTCGCGGCTAATACCTTCTTTGTAGTGTCCGATTTCGAAATTCAAGAGTCCGAAATTGGAAAGGAAAAGGACGAAATCCGCAGTCACGGTGTTAAGAGTATGTTGGAAAACAGACTCGGCTTCGCGGTAAGCGCGCTCGGCGTCGATAAGTTTTCCACGCTGCTGAAAATTTAATGCGAGATTCGCCAACAAAGGGCCCGCTGCCTTCGTCTCAAGCGAATTGGTCTCTTTCAGTATTTCGGAGCCGAGCTTGAGCAGCGAGTCCGCGGTGGCGAAGTCGCGTTGCGCTTGTTTGACGGTGGCTAAATTATTGAGGAGGGAGGCTTCGATTGTTTTGCTCGGAGAGAGTGCCAGCGCGCGGCGGTAATCGGTTTCCGCTTCGGAAAGCTTGCCTTGCGATTGATGAATTGTGCCAAGAGAGTTCCAGAGGCTCAAGGCTTGTTTATCATTAGGGTCCGGGAAGGCGGCTAACGCAGCTCTTATCTTTTGTTCACCTGTGAGATCGTCCGAATAGAGAGGGGTTATCGCGAAGATGGCAAGCGCCAAAACGCAATTGAAACGAAGCGGCATAGTTACTGCATCCTTTCGAAACCGTCTATCCCAATAACGTTGTTAGTAAGGAACGGATAGGAAACTTTTTACTAACTAGTTCTAGAATTTGCGGTCGGCGGATTGTATGCACGCCTCGTTCCCAATCAAAGAGATTGCAGACGAGGAATATTGCGAGTCAGCGAAGCGTTCGAGAATGACAAAAGTGTCCGTGCGCGGACAGTTAGGCGTCTTTTTGTTTATCGAAGTCTTTGAACTTCTTGCCGGAGGCGGCGAGTTGTCTGAGCAGCGGCGCGGGCGCCCAGAGATCGGAGCCGTGTTTCTTTTCAAACTCCTCTATGCGCGCGAGAACTTTCGCGAGGCCAACGGTGTCGGCGTAGAACATCGGTCCGCCGCGCCAAGCAGGGAATCCATAGCCATAGATGTAGGTAATATCGATGTCCACGGCACGCAAAGCAATACCGTCTTCTAAGACACGCGCACCCTCATTGACTAGAGCGTAAACGCAGCGGTCGACAATCTCTTGGTTCGAAATCTCCCGGCGCTCAATGCCTGCTGCTTTGGCGGTGCTTTCGATAAGGGCCGCAGTATCGGGATCGGGCGACTGCTTGCGATTCTCGTCGTATTTAGACCAGCCTCGGCCAGCTTTCTGTCCGAAACGGCCTTGTTCGCAGAGCTTGTCGGCCACAAGCGGAACGCGAATGCCGGGCTTGAGGTGTGGCGCGCGCTCTTTACGAATGAGCCACCCGATGTCCAGCCCTGCCAGATCATCCACCGCAAGCGGACCCATGGCCATGCCGAAATCGTACATCGCCTGATTCACCTGCTCAACAGATGCGCCCTCTTCCACCAGGAACTGGGCCTCGCGGAAATACGGCGCGACCATGCGGTTGCCAATGAAGCCGTGGCAATTCCCGGCGAGGACGGCCACCTTACCGAACTTCTTGCCCAAACCCATGGCAGTTGTAATCACTTCCGGACTGCTGGCCTTGCCACGCACAACTTCCAGAAGGCGCATCACGTTAGCGGGACTAAAGTAGTGAGTGCCGAGAACCATTGTCGGCCGGCTGGTCACGGACGCGATCTCGTCGATGTCGAGTGTTGAAGTATTGGTGGCTAGAATCGCACCGGGTTTGGCGATCTTGTCGAGTTCGGCGAAGATCTGCTTCTTGAGCGCCATGTTTTCGAAGGCGGCTTCCGTGATGATGTCGGCTTGGTCGAAGCCATCGTAGGTCAATTGACCGGTGATGAGCGACATGCGCTGATCCATGGCTTCCTGGGACAATTTCCCTTTGGCAACGGTCTTGGCATAGTTATTGCGAATGATGCCTAGACCACGATCGAGCGCCGCTTGCGACGTTTCTTTAACGATGACAGGGATGCCTGCATTGGCGTAGTTCATGGCGATGCCTCCGCCCATGGTGCCCGCACCTATAATGGCCGCGCGACGGATTTCGATGGGCTTCACATCTTTAGGAAGGCCGGGTATTTTGGCAACGGCTCGTTCGCCGAAGAACGAGTGGATCAAAGCTTGCGCTTCGGTCGAGAAAAGGCATTCATTGAATAAGCGAGCCTCTTCTTCGCAACCGGCAGTGAAATCGAGCTTGGTTGCCGCTTCAATGGCGTCAATTGCTGCGAGTGGCGCACGCAAACCGCGCGATTTTTGGCGAGCTTGATCGCGCGCGGTCTGGAAAAGAGAGGGTGAAATGTTTTTGAGCTTATCGTTCCGCTCACGGGTTTTGGGAGCCGGTTTACTGGCGACTTCGCGAGCAAAGGCAACGGCGCCTTCGAGAAACTCACCGTCGACGATTTTATCGGCGATACCGAGGCTGACTGCTTCTTGCGCCTTAATTGGATTGCCATCCGCACACATCTCCAAGGCTTTGGCAACACCAGCAAGACGAGGCAGACGTTGCGTACCGGCTGCGCCTGGGATGATACCGAGCTTTACTTCAGGCTGCCCAACTTGCGCCTTAGGAGCGAGTACGCGATAGTGGCCGGCCATAGCAACTTCGAGGCCGCCACCCAAGGCTTGTCCGTGAATGGCCATCACCACGGGCTTAGGCGAATTTTCGATATCCAGTAGGAAAGGGAGCAGAGTGAGCTTGGGGCGTTCGCCTGCTACGATCTTGCCGAACTCGCGGATGTCGGCGCCGGCGATGAAAGTCGAGCCGGCTCCGATGACGACAATTGCGCCCGTTTTGGGATCGGCGATCGCCTGTTTCAAGGCTGAAGCGATGCCTTCGGGCACGCCGGGGCTCAAGGCGTTCACGGGCGGATTGTCAATCGTAATTACCGCTACATCGTCGTGCTGCGAAAGGCGCACTAGGTCTGCCATCTACATTCTCCAATCAAAAAATCGAACAACGTTACACTTATGAAAAAGTTCAATTGACCATGCGTGAAGCTGTTGTTGTCTCAAGTTCGCGAACGGGCCTTGCCAAATCATACCGTGGGTCGTTCAATATGACCCGGCCGGAGGACTTAGCGGCGCATTGCCTGACTCATGTATTGCGCAGAACGCCGCTGCTGGATATTAACGAAGTGGAAGACGTGATCTTGGGGTGCGCACAGCCTTGGGGAGCGCAGGGGGCGAATATCGCTCGAAGGGCGGTGCTTTTGGCGGGTTTGCCGGTCACGGTGCCGGGTGTGACGGTCAATCGGTTCTGCTCCTCGGGCCTGGAGGCCATAGCGATGGCGGCACATGCGATCGTCAACGAAGGCGCGGATGCGGCGATTGGCGGGGGCGTGGAGAGTTTCAGTCTTACGAAACCCATTAGCGATCCGCACCCGGAACTGGCGCGTGATGTACCAGGCCTGAATTTGGAACTGGGGACCACTGCGGAGATGATGGCACGCCAGTTCCGCATCAGCCGGGGCGCACAGGACGAGTACGCGTTGATCAGCCAGCAGCGAACGGCGCGTGCGCAAGACGAGGGTTTCTTCGACGAAGAGATTGCACCTATGTACGTGACTATGGCGCTGGTGGACCGGCACACAGGCGAAACAATAGGCACAGCAGAGACATGTTGCGACCGGGACGAGTGCAACAGGCCGGAGACCAACTTAGAAGCGCTACTTGGGCTGAAGCCGGTTTTCGACCCGGACAGCGGAATGGGCAGTGTCACTGCCGGGAACTCGTCGCAATTGGCGGATGGGGCGTCGGCCACGCTGCTGATGTCGCGTGAACGTGCCGACCGGTTGGGTATTCCGTACAAACTGATTTTTCGCGCGTGTCTGGCAGCCGGTTGTGAACCGGAAGCGATGGGGCTGGGGCCGGTGGTTGCGGTGCCGAAGTTATTGAAGCGATATGGTCTTTCGATTGACGATATCGATTTGTGGGAGCTGAACGAAGGATTCGCCGTGCAGGTGATTTACTGTCGCGATCAGCTTGCGATACCCATGGACAAGTTGAACGTTAATGGCGGAGCTATTTCGATTGGCCACCCCTTTGGCATGACGGGGTCGCGACTGACCGGCACGCTGGCGAACGAGATGGCGCGACGGCCACGTTCGCGCTACGGGGTGGTTACGATGAGTGTGGGCGGGGGACAAGGCGTGGCCGGTCTGTTTGAAGCTGTTCACTGAAAAACTAATGCAATACAAAGCGAAGACAGACTGGACGACGAGAGTTTCGATGCTAGTGGGCATCGTGGCGCCGGCGTTGATTGGGATTATGCAAAATTGGCCCTGGATGAGCCTTGGATCCTTGATCGCGGCTGCCCTGGTGTTTGGCATTTCCTATCCGCAGAAGTATGAGACAACGGCGGACGCGCTGGTGATCAAGTCTGGGCTTACTACGCGCGTGATCGCTTATGAGCGGATCAAAGGAGTGAAGCTTTCAAACGATGGGCGACTCGAAATCAACTACGGCATCGGCAGCGTGCTGATTGCGCCGCAGACTGTTGAGGCGTTGACAGACGATATCGCCAGGCACTCGCCGCATTTGACAAAGAGCGGCAGCGAACTGACTGCAAATTAGGATATGGAACGAACGCAACCATGGACGCGATCGGGCTTTCCGCACTTTCTGGAAATTCAAACTCGCTGGATGGATAACGACATCTACGGGCATGTGAACAATGCGGTCCACTATAGCTATTTCGACACGACAGTGAACCGCTATTTGATTGACACGGGCGTGCTCGATTTGTGGAACAGTGCAGTGGTCGGTTTAGTGGTGGAAACGGCGTGCACATACTTCAAAGAGATCGCATTTCCCGAGCGAATTTTTGCGGGGTTGCGTGTGACCCGCATTGGCAGATCGAGCGTCACATTCGAAGTGGCACTGTTTCGCGACGACGAAGATGCGGCTGCGGCGCAAGGGCATTTCGTGCATGTCTATGTGGACCGAGCCACGCGGCGTCCCGTGGAGTTGGGACTGGCGATGAAAAAAAGTTTAGCGGCTTTGGTAAACCCTTGACGATTAAAATACGTTGATTCGCGCACAGTTGGTAAACCGCCCTTCCTGCATTTCGTTTTGTGATGTGAAAGGGCAATACCAAATGTTGACTGCCAAAAATAAGCTGTTCTCTTTTGTTTTTCTAGCCGCGATGACTGCAGCGCCTGCGCTGCTCCATGCGGATACACCGGGAAGGCATCCTGCCTATTTACACGCGAGGAGCGATTTGCGCCGGGCGCAGATGTTGATGCGGGTGCATGACGATCCGGATGTGATGCGCCGCATTCATCAAGCCGACGTGGAAATCGATCGTGCGATTCACGAGATGGATGTCGCAGCTCGATTCGACCATAAAGACATGGACGATCATCCGCCCATTGATATTAGGCTCGACAGACGCGGCCGCTTCCAAAAGGTGATGGAGCTGTTGCAGAAATCGCGCTCGGACATTGCTCGGGAAGAGGATGATCCGAGCGCTGTTGGCTGGCGGAATCTGGCTTTCCGTCATATTGATGCGGCGATGGAGTTTGTGAGACATGCCGCGCGCGATTTGCGGATGGAACGGGATTTGGGCTGGTAGGGAAATCGGGCGGCGGACCGATTAGCGCGCTAAGATTAGGTCGCTAACCCAGCAGGCGAGCCGCCCGAGTGTGAAAACTGCGAATCGGCAAGCCCTAGGCCGTTAGGGCAGACCACCGGTACCGGTTGCGCCGCCTGCTTATCTGACGGCGCCATGCTTCCGCAGGATTGCAGCGATCTCTGCGTGTCCCCGCCGTTCGGCCCACGCCAGTGGTGTGGCCCATGAGAGGTCGTCAGGGAGATTAGTAGGTGCGCCGCGAGCGAGGAGAAACTCCACCATCTCCGGCATGTTCGTCCGGGCGGCCCATGCGAGCGGTGTCGAACGGTACTCCTCGTCTCTGGCTGAAATTGACGCGCCTGCAGCCAGCAGAATCTGCGCGCGCTCCATTGCGTCCGCCGGTTGGTACCCCTGGCCTCCCGCGCACAGGTCGTGCATAAAAGTCCGACGCTCCCAGTTTGGCGTGTCAGGATTCATGCCGCTCGCGAGAAGAATGCGAAGCATCTCGACATTTTCGAGGAGATAGCTGTGACAGCCGTTCACAACCGGTGGCACGCGAATGCCCGCGTCCAGCAGGCGCAACAGCAGATCACGCTTCCCTCGCGTACATACGGCTGTGAACACGCCGCCACAGCCGAGTTCCGCTGAACTTGGGTCTTCCGTCACGCGCCGCATGACTTCGTCGTCCTCATCCAGCCAGACCAGGTCGTACGGATCGAGCGTGCCCCCTCGCGCCATGAGGAGCGCCCGCAGTTCGGGAGTTCTTGCGGCGTAGACCGCATTGCCTGCCGAATCCACATGGCCTTTGGGATCCGCTCCGTGCGCCAGCAGCAACTCCACCATTTCGCGATCACCGATGCGCGCGGCGGCATGTAAGGATGCGCCTCGCTGCGAGTCGGCTTCCGGCCAATTAGGATCAGCCCCGCGATTCAGCAGTAGACGGACCATCTCATAGTGGCCGAATTTGACAGCCGTAGACAGTGCGCGCTTCCCGTTCGCCCGCACTTCGCGAACACAGGCAGGGTTCTGGTCAAGAAGTGCCGTGGCCCGTTCCAGGTCTCCGAGCGCGGCGGCAATCGTCAAATCAAACGTAGCGCCTCGTGCCAGCAATAGTTGGGCGATGTGAAAATCGCGGCTCGAGGGTGGCAGCTGTCGTTGATTCCATATCGCAAGGTCGAGGGGTTGCGAGTTTGTGTCATCAGTTGCGTCAACATCGCAGCCAGAACCGAGCAGTAGCTGAATCACCTCCTGTGCCGAGCCCTTGACGGCTCGATGCAGCGGGGTTCCCTTGCCGTCGTCGCGACGGTTCAGCAGTGTCGCATCCCCGCTAAGCAGATTGCGAACGCTTTCGACATCATTGGTCTCCGCAGCTATATGGATGGGATGATCCTCTGCGAGCACGGCTGGCTCGCGGCGTCCACGGACCTCCTCGAGAAGTCGAGCTACTTCTTCATGGCTCCGGTCCCTTGCGATTTCGATCAGACCGTCGAGGTCACAACCATTCCAATCCGCTTCGGCTGCGCCGGCGTCGAGCAAGACCCGCACGGCTTCAGCCTGCCCTTGTCGTACCGCGAAGAGGATCGGAGGCGCATAAAAGTATTCAGCACGGCTCAAATTCCGATCGCGTTCTATCAGCCGTCGAAGCCTGGCAATGTCGCCCGCAGCAGCGGAGGTGATCGTGTCCCAGACATCTCGCCCTCGGTCGGAATCGGGTTCGGGCGGTTTGATCATGCCCTCGCTCAAGTATGCCTTTAACCTCGGCCAACTATGGAATCCGTAGGCCCGAGCAAGCACAAGCTGAGAATCGTGCAAGGCGAATTTCTGAGGGTCAACGCCGGGATATCGTGCGGCGGCTTCTGACACGGCATTTGGTTCGCCTGCACGAACTGCGTCTAGCAACTCTTTCGCCTGACGCCTGAGTTGATCGAGATCGGGGTGCTTCGGAAGCACGCGGGTAGGGAGAAACTTCTTCACAAACGAGCTCCTTTTCTGGCTGTCCGTATAGGATCAGCTACTGAGCCCGGTGTCCGCTCTATCGGGCGAAAAAGAGTTCACCACACCAACTACTGAAACTGCCAAAACTCAGGGGGACTCAGTCCTTCCCGCGGACACGGTGGCGCCCCGAACGCGCCGCTTCATATCTTATCGCGTCGCTTGACAGGATTTGATTGCTTCCGCAATAACGGAATACCGACTGTCCGTTAACTAAGCAGGGGTGAACATCGAGTCTTGTCCGAAGCCAGCGCTGGGCGCCGCGCCGTGGATCAAACGGCCATTAAGATACGACCGGCATCGCCGCTCGCAAGAAGATCAAAACCTTCGTTGATCTCTTCGAGCTTAATGCGATTGGTGACCAGGCGCTCGACAGGCAAGCGGCCGCGCTGAAACATTTCGATGTAGTTGGGAATATCTCGTTGCGGCACGCAAGAGCCCATGTAAGAGCCTTTGACGGTACGCTCTTCCGTGGTGAGAGAAATTTGGGGGATGGAGAATTGGTGGTTCGGGTTGGGCAAGCCCGCTGTGACGGTGGTGCCACCGCGGCGCGTTATTTGATAAGCCAGCGCTAGAGCGGGTGCGGCACCGGCCGTTTCGAAAGCGAAATCTACGCCGCCACCAGTGACTTCTTTGAGCCTGGCGACAACGTCGGGAGCGGAGGCGTCAAAGGCGTCCGTAGCACCGAGTTCCTGGGCGAACTTGAGTTTTTGCTTGTTGAGATCGACGACAATGATGCGCCGGGCACCGGCAAGTTGCGCGCCGAGCACGCAGCTTAAGCCAACTCCACCTGCGCCGACAACCGCGACGCTGCTGCCGACGGGGACATTTGCGGTATTCAAGACAGCGCCGACACCCGTGATGATGGCGCATCCGAAGAGCGCGGCTGTTTCGAATTTGAGATCGGCCGGCACCTTCACGAGAGACGAGCGTGAAAGCACGGCATATTGTGCAAAACCGGATACGCCCAAATGGTGATTCACGGGAGCACCTGCAAGCCGCAGACGGCGCGCACCACTCAATAAAGTCCCCGCAAGGTTCGCGACTGCGCCTGGTTCACATAAAGCTGGGCGGCCTTCATGGCAACGAGCGCAGTGGCCGCAATTCGGAACGAATATGCAAACCACGCGATTGCCTTTTGCCAGATCGCTTGGCCCGGGGCCGGTTTCGACGACTTCACCGGCTGCTTCGTGCCCGAGCACCATGGGCATGACACGCGGGCGGCTACCATCAACCACGCTCAGGTCTGAATGGCAGAGGCTCGCGGCACGAATGCGGACGAGAACTTCCCCGGGACCTGGAGGATCGAGTTCGCATTGCTCGATGGTCAGCGGTTTGGATTGCGCAAAAGGAAAAGGCCGCCCAGTCTCGCGTAAGACGGCGGCCTTGAATGGAGTCACTTTTATATTCTAAGAAACTGCGGGCGATTAATCGCCGCGAGCAGCAATGGAATCGGGGAAATGATCTTCTTCCAATCCGTAGCGGGAACGACCACGGCGATCGCGGCCAGAGCCAGGCCACTCAAGGCGGAGATCCTGACAAACTTCGTCCAGCATTTCGAGCGTACAGGTTTTGCGCTCCATGGCGAATGCGGTAACCAGGAGGTTGTCGCAAATGAGGTTGATAACGCGCGGAATACCGCGTGATCGTTTATAAATCTCTTCCAACAATTCAGGCGAAAAAATCTGCTGGTCCGGCATGCCTGCGCGCGCCAAGCGGGTATCAATGTAACCCACGGCTTCGTCGGGTTCCAAAGGACTCAGGTTGCAGCGCAACACAACGCGCTGCTTGAGCTGACGGAGGTTTGGAGCGTCGAGCTTGCGGTCGAGTTCGGGTTGACCAGAGAGAATAATCTGCAGCAGCTTGCCGCCGCGATTTTCAAGATTGCCGAGCAGGCGGATCTCTTCAAGAACATCCCATTCCAAATTGTGCGCTTCATCAACGAGCAGCACGCAGGTGCGGCCCTTTTCCGCTTGCTTGATGAGCAAGGTGTTGAGCGCAAACAAAACGTCGGTCTTCGATTTGCGGTCGCAATCCAGATCGAAATCAAAAGCCAACATTTCGAAAAACTGATCGGGCGTCAGTCGCGAATTGAAGATGAAGGCAAACTCCGTACGCATAGTGTCGAGATAATCTCGCAGACACTCGAGCATGGTTGTTTTGCCCGTACCGACTTCGCCGGTTAAGACAATGAAGCCCTTACGGCTCCGGACGCCATAGATCAGATTCGCAAGTGCCTCTTCGTGCTGGGGGCTGCGATACAAAAATTCCGGATCCGGACTTATGTTGAAAGGATTCTCACTAAACCCAAAATAGGGGTTATAAATAGCCTGTTGCATGGTTGACCTGTTAGGTTACCTGTCTCTAGTTGTGCGGGAATGTCCCACAACTTATCATACCCTTAAATCGGCAGTCGGGGGCACAGGGAAAAGCGCAAATAAAGAGACCTTAATGCCCAGATTTGTATGGAAATACTAGCTTTGTAGGTCTAGTACTGCCCAACCAGCGATGGAGGTAGGCTTGCCGTTTGTGAAGATGATTCGACGAGTTTTGGGGAACAGAACCTTGTCGCGAATGGCCTTGCTGATTGACGGAATAGCCCGTAAAACCTTACGATAGGCTTCTGATTCAGTGTCATGGAAGCTGACCTTGCTGAGGAAGCCAGCACCCCATCCGAGGCAAAGGAGACAGGAGTGTGGGTTGGCTTCCACTTCTTGCAGCTTGGAGCGGAGCTGGTCGACAGTCTGCTGTAAACCTATTAGTCCTGCGGCTTGAGCATAGTGGTAGTGCAAATCGAGCTGCGAAGCTGCGTATCGATTGGCGGCGGAAAGAATGGTTTGGATATCCGGCGCGCTGCGCCAGCCGAAGCTGCGCGAGAGCTCAGGCTGCTTTAAGAGGGTATGTTCTTCCCAACGCCCGGTGAACTCGGTGCCCGGGATGGCCATCTCGGAGAAAACGGGAGTGGAATCATTGACGCGCTGCGCGGCGACACTGCCCCGCCCTGCGACTTTCCAAACGAGTTGCGGTTGAGCAGGTTGACGAAGATCGAGCGAGGCCGTGCGAGAGAGATAGACTTTAAACGAGCTGACAGGAACCGGCTCGCTATCGGCAGCGCCAAGGACGCGCATTTGCGAGGCTTGCGCCGCAGCTTCGGAACTCTCACCTACGCGGCGCGGAAGGCGGTCGCCTTCAATCGAAGCGGCGGCACGTTCCATGACGTTTGCGGACCAGCGCGAGAAGACCAAGCCGCTGCGCAGTGCACCCTTCAAGGCAGATGCTGGCAGATAGGCGCCACGGTAGTTGGACGCGAAGGTCGGTATGAAAAGGGCTTCAGGAGGAGCGCTGTTCCAGATGGTGGCCGCGTCGGCAGTTTCGAAGGGGATGCGACGCTGAGAGAAGTTTTGGGCAAAGCCGCCCCAAGAGGCGAAATCGAGTTTAGTGGCTTTGCGTAGCTGCGCAAGATAGCCTTCGAGCCGGGGGCCGCGCGAGAGTAGCTTGAAGATGCGGTTTTGATCGAGGACGTTGACCTGGTCTTTCCAGACCATGTAATCGATGGGCGAAAGTTCGCGGCCGTCGCCAACCAGCATGGGGGTGAGGGCGGTTAACTTATAGTTCATGAGGCGGCTCCTCCTCGTGCTTGGGCGATTCAACGGGTGGAGGCTCTTCGACCGGGTGTTGGACGGGCGCGGGTTCTTCCACGGGGTGTTCAGCAGGCGAAGGTTCTTCGGCTGGAGGCGTTGGCGCAGGTTCTTCTACCGCTGGTTCGGGAAAGCGCCCGACGTGGGCTGGTTCTTCAGCGGCTGGCGTTTCTGCGACTGGGGCAGGTGACGGTTCGACAGGCTCTGTCTTGGCCGGCTCTTCTTCCATTACGGCTTCAACAGTGGATGGCTCTTCGACGGAGGTCTTATCTTGGGGCTGCACTTCCACAACAGGCAAGCGTAAAGCGAGAGCGAGGCCAGAGCGATAGACGGGGTGAGCAAAACCGTCTGGCGCAACGTCTACTGCCACACCGATGGGTTCTTCAGGCGAGGCAAGGACGCAGCCTTCGTTCACTAAGCGGACGGTCTTCTTCGCAGCGCCATGGCCCGAGTGGCTTTCAACGCGTCCACCGCGCGAGACAAGCGAATAGTTGCCGCCCGACCAATCGATTTGGTCGGCAGAGGCCGGAGAGTAAAGCGAGAGCAACCAGTAGAGGCTGGCGGCTTCTTTGGAATCCGATTCGGGCGCGTTGCGCAGGAGACGGCCCAGCTTTGGAAGTAACAGAGCCGGCCAAACACCGGCTTGAAACTCAGTGGATTCTATTTGACCCCAGCCTTTGCTGCGGCCGCCGCCGAAGCCC
>Ga0209698_10001365_pt1 | contig 28114 bp, 20 predicted proteins | sample LitLauG_LLR_2012_FD_187203 | JGI IMG/M metagenome (GOLD analysis project Ga0209698, IMG submission 187203) | Freshwater sediment microbial communities from Pennsylvania, USA - Little Laurel Run_MetaG_LLR_2012 (SPAdes) (version 2) | ecosystem: Environmental > Aquatic > Freshwater > Creek >... | reverse complement strand
CTTGATGCCCGATCCGAAATGCTCTTCAAACTTCGCGATCGCGGAGCGCGTGTAGTCGTCGTCTCCGTAAGCAATCACGTGCCCGTGGTTGGCTCGAGTGATCGCCTCAAGCACTTCGGGATGGACCCCGGCATTGTTGTCGCTGGCAAAACCACGGGTGGGCCTGATCAGAACCTGCGGCATAAGGAAACAATGTAGCAGAACGATCCCATATTGGATGGTGGACCAGGCAAGATTCGAACTTGCATCTTCGGATAGAGACCGAGATCCCCACCCGCTGTGTTCCTTACACCACCGGCCCTGGCACGCAGCAATCGCAGAAACTGCAACTCAGCAACAAAGAGCTTTCATGATCGGCTAATCCACATGCTCTCCTTCGGCAAAGCCCGGTTCGGCTGGGGGGAGCACGTCAGTATCTCGGGCAATCCAGACGTAAAGCGTGGGCAGCAGGAAGATGCTCATAATCAGCGCTGCCGTCAATCCACCAACGATAACGATTGCGAACGGGCGCTGCGAATCAGAACCGATGGCGTGCGACATTGCGGCCGGCAACAGTCCCAAGGTCGCGACCAGCATCGTCATCATGATCGGCCGCAACCGCAGAACTGCTCCTTCGACCGCGGCGTCTTCAACCGTATAGCGCCGCACCCGCAATTGGTTGATGTATTCCAGCATGATGACCCCCGTCTGCACCGATACGCCGAACAGAGCCAGGAAGCCCACACCGGAAGAAACACTGAAGTTGGTGCCGGTCATGAGCAGGGCGAGAACACCGCCAATCGGCGCGATCGCGATGTTTGCCATGATCAGCATCGACCATTTGAACGACTTAAACATCGTATAAAGAATGACGAAAATGATGAAGATCGTGATGGGCAATACAATGAGCAGGCGCGCATTGGCGCGCTTCTGGCTGGCGTATTCTCCCTCCCATTTGAGGTGATAGCCTTCGGGCAGTTTGACCTGAGTGTCAACTTTGTGGATGGCTTCTTCGACGGTGCTGCCGAGATCGCGCCCGCGGACGCTGTACTTGATTGCGATGTAGCGCTGGTTGCCTTCGCGATAAATCTCGGACCCGCCATCAATGACCTGGATCTTGCATAGCTGGACGAGCGAGACGCGCTCCCCCGTCGGCGACAGAAGCCGGATCCTCTCGATGGCCTCTTTCGTGTCCCGGTATTGAGGCAAGTAACGCAGAACCAGATCGTAGCGGGCTTCACCCTGCAGCACCTGGGTGAGGGCCCCGCCGCCCACGGCGGTCTGAATCGCGTCCTGCACATCTGCAACATTGATCTGGTAGCGGGCTGCGGCGTCACGGTCCACGGTGACATTCAGATTGGGCTGGCCGAGAACACGAAATACGCCCAAGTCCTCGATGCCCGGAATTTGCCGCATAATACCGACGATTTCGTCAGCTTTATTCTCTAGAGTCTTGAGGTCGTCCCCATAGACCTTGGTCGCGAGTTCACCCTTCACGCCGCTAACCGCTTCCTCCATGTTGTCTTCGATGGGCTGCGAAAATCCCCAGAATACGCCTGGGATTTTGTCCAGTTCACGCTGCATCGCGGCAATCAATTCGTCTTTGTTTTCGTGAAAAATGGGCCGCCATTCCTCTTTCGGTTTCAAGTCAACGAAATACTCGGTGTTGAAGAACCCTGTGGTGTCGGTGCCGTCATCGGGGCGGCCCACCTGGCTCGTGCATTGCGGGACTTCGGGAAATGAGCAAAGCACAATGCGCGACTGGTTCATAACCCGAATGCCTTCATCGGGCCCGGTGCTGGGCGCGAGAGTGCCGCGCACCCAGAGCGCGCCCTCGTCCAGATGCGGAAGAAATTCAGAACCGATGACTCCGCTGAAAGCCAGATAATTTCCGATGACCACCAGGAACAGACACACTCCAACCGTGATGCGGCGGTGGCGAATCGCCCAGCGGAGCGCGTTGCGGTAGCGTTCCGTCAGGAAACTCATGATGGGGTTGTGCCATTCCTTTGCGCCCTTGGCGAAGGCATAGCTGGCAAGCACCGGCGCAATGAGCATCGAGAAGATCAAGGCACCAAGTAGCGCGAAGGCGACCGTCCATGCCATGGGCTGAAACAGACGGCCCTCCACGCGCTGCAGCGTGAAGATCGGAAGATACGCGGTAATGATGATCCCGATCGCGTAAAAGACCGGGCGCTGCACTTCATGCGCCGCGTCACCAATGCGCTCGATCGGCGTTTCGGTGCCACGCGCGAAGCTCATGTGACGAACGATGTTTTCGATCATCACCACTGCGCCATCCACCACCATTCCGAAATCCAAAGCACCGAGCGAGAGTAGATTCGCGGGAACGTGCTTCAGGTCCAGGCAAATCGAGGCAAACAACAGCGAGAACGGAATCGTGGCCGCCACGATGATCGCGCCGCGCACGTTACCCAGAAACAAGAAGAGAATGATCGAGACCAGGATCATCCCTTCCGTGAGGTTGTGCAGCACGGTGTGGCTGGTGAAATGAACCAGGTCACTACGATCGATAAACGGAACGATCTTCACGCCCTTCGGCAGGATGTGCTCGTTCATCTCCTGAATCTTTTCGTGAAGCGCCTTGAGCACCGGGTCGGCGTCGGCTCCCTTTCGCAGCAGCACGATCCCTGAGACCACGTCATCGTTGTCGATGATCCTTCCATCTTCGCGATGAATGGCGCGGGCGAACTGCCCTAGGCGTATCCTGGGACCCTGCCTGACAATGGCGATATCCTTCACGCGCAGCGGGGTGCCGTTCTTGGTGAAGACGACCGTCTCTTCGATGTCGTGAACGTGGTCCACCAAGCCCACCTCACGGACGTTGATCTGCTGCAGTCCCTCCTGAATGAAGCTGCCGCCCGCATTGGCGTTGTTGTTGCTGAGTTGCTGCTCGACTTGCGACAAACTAAGCCCGTACGCCACCAGCTTGTTTGGATCAAGCCGCACCTGATACTCGCGCGTAGGGCCGCCGAAACTCGACACGTCCACAATGTCGGGAACGGACTTCAGGTTTTTCTCGACGACCCAGTCTTCGATGGACTTCAGTTCCATCGGATCAAACTTCGGATTTGTACTGTGGAGGGTGAAGAAGTAAATCTGCCCCACCGGACTCCAGTCCGTACCCATCTGCGGGACGATTCCCGGGGGCAGAGTGACCTGGCTTAGCCGTTCCAGGACGCGCTCACGATTCCAGGCGTTGTCCGTGCCGTCCTCGAAAATCAGTTTCAGGTCCGAGAGACCGAAGAGCGAGAAGGAACGCAAGTGCACGACGCCGGGGATGCCGTTCATCACGGTTTCGAGCGGGATCGTGACTTGCTGTTCGATCTGCTCCGCCGAAATCCCCGGCCACTGGGTGATCACTTCGACATAGTTGTCGGCAACATCCGGATACGCCTCAATCGGCAGATTGTGAAACGAAATGATTCCCCACACGAACAACACTAATGCCAGCCCCAAAACCAGCAGGCGGTTGCCCAGTGCGAAATCGACGACGCGGCGGATCATTAATCAGTCACCTATTGTTCGACCGTGTTTTGCAGATCGAGTGCGTTGGAAACAACCTGGTCGCCCGGTTTGATTCCTGAAATGATTTCCTGCTGCTTGTCGGGCAGCATGGGTCCGGTGGTGACCTCCACTCGCCTGAAATGCCCGTTGCCGAGAGGCACATACACCCACTCGCGATCGTGCAGGTGCAGGATGGCGGACGCAGACACGGCGGCGTGGTTCTCCGGCTGCTTGCCATAGAACGTTGCGGTTGCGAACATTCCGATGCGAACCATTCCCGGATTCTTCACCTCGACCCGGACCTTTGCGGTGCGAATGCTGGGATCGAGAATTGGAAGAATGTTGTCGACCCGGCCTTTCAAAGACCGATTGGGGAAGGCGTTTAGACGGATGTCGGCCGTCTCTCCAACGTGTGCGGCGTCCAGATCATTTTCGTAAACATCACAGACAACCCAGATGTAAGACAGATCGGCGATAGTAAAGGGATTCGGCCCGGACAACCCTTGCACTCCGGACGAATTGGTGACTTGTTGATCGCTGATCACGCCCGTGATGGGCGCCTTCACGTCGACTATGCCGGATGGATGGTCTTTGTCGATGCCGAGCAGCCGCAGTTGTTCGGTAGCGGCGTTCAGGTCAGCTTTCGTGTCATTGGCCGTGCTCTCAGCCATTTCGAGAGCGCTTTTCGCGACCGCTCCTTTCTCGTAGAGAATCTTCGCGCGCTCCAGTTGCACGCGCGCTAAACGCTCGTCGTTCTCGGCCTTGATGTAGGTCTGATACGCGCCAGAAATGTCCGCGCTTTGTACTCGCAACAGAGTCTGGCCCTTCTGCACTTCGTCGCCGAGTTTGGCCTTGATCTCAACGACACGCCCGGAGGCCAACGAGACCACCGGAACCGCACGCGCGATATCCGGCTGCACAACTCCTGTCACATTCAGAGCAGGAACGGATTTGTATGCAACCGCCGTCACAAGCGGAAACTGTTCCGGATGATCCACCTTGAAGTTGTTGGCGTCGAGGTCGGGCTCGACTGTGGCTTTCGGCGGCGCCTCTTGCTGCGGATCAGCCTTCCCGCTGTTGCAACTGGCGAGCAGGAGTGTCAGCGAAAGACACGGGACTAGGGACATTATGCGAAGTGAAAAAGGAGATCTCATTGGATGACCTCGCGGCCTACCGCCTGATTCAGTTGCGCTGCGGCTGTGAGGTAAGCGCCGATCAGGTTGACGTAACTCAGTTGTACGGTGCGGTAGTCACTCTCAGCGTTCAGAAAATCCAGCAATGACGCGCCGCCGTGCTGGTAGGAAAAAAGAACGGTATCGCGCACATGAACAGCCTGTGCCAGATATTTTTGCTTGTACGGTTTCAGCAAGGTGATGTTGCTGCTGATCGTTGCGTAGGCAGAATCAACGTCACTGTAAACCTGGGTCTCGACCCCCTGGCGCAACTTCTCGTTCCGGTTGATATCGATCTTCGTTCTCAGCTTCTCACCCTGATTTCGGTCAAAGATGCGCAGTGGAATTGCCACGCTCGCGCCGAGTGTGTTTAACGCGTCGGGATTGTTAAATGATCCATTGTGCGTGAACCACACGCCGATGGTGGGGTCGGTTGAGCCGTTGGCTTCGGCCAGCTTGTAATTCGTTTCGGCCTGCTGAACGAAAAGCACGGCTGCCCGCAGGTCAGGACGCGTATCGAGCGCGTCTTTGCGATATTCGTCCAGGGAGAGGAGTTCTTCGCTGAAGTCGAATGGACCCTCGACATCGAAGCTGTCGATCGGACGATGATCATCGAGCAATGCGAGGAGGTTTATCTTCGTTGTACGCAGATTGACCAGCGCTGTCTGCAGATCGGATTCGTACTGCAAGCGCTGCAACTCGAGGCGGTCGAGATCAATCTGGGCGAGGTCCCCCGCCTCGTAGCGATCGCGGCTGACCTTCAGTACCTTGTCGTAGTACTCGAGGTTGTCCTGCGCTAGTTTGACGACGGCCTTCGCCTGAAGAACGCCCACAAACGTGCTGCGCACGTTGAACAGCAGGGTGCGTTCTGAGTCGTTTTGCTGGGCTAGACCAACCGCGGTCCCCTGCTTGGCAGCTTCGTACCGCAGGTTGCGCTTGTTGCGGCGCTCAAACAAATAACTCACGCCCGGAGAGATAAATGTTCCCGCGAAGGGCTGCCAGTGCCCGCGGCTGGGTGAGATCTGTGTGCCGTCGGCGGTAAGCGCAAAGTCTGGATTGGGACGCAGATGCGCCGTTATCTCCTCCGCCTTCAGTTCATCCACATTCAACTTCGCCGCCATTAGAGCCGTGTTGCTCAACTCGAACCGGTCTTTGACCGCATCCCACGTCCAAACCTGCGGCGCGGGAGTTGGCGCAGGCGGGACTGACTGGGCGGCAGCATGGATCGCCGGCGCAAACGCCAGCAACACGACCGTATGCCGCCAGAATGTTCTGCTCATCTGTTACTCCAGGTCCATCGGCGCCGCCACAGACAAGTTAGGGGCCGCCAACATCAAAAGCGCGGTGAACGATCTTTAAGTCGCATCGTTTGCGACTACAGGGAGTTCCTCGTAAGGGTTCCGCAAAGACTGGGGAGAAATTGCCGCGCTTTTTTCGCTACAACCAATCGGCAATTCAGCGCACTATGCTAGGAAAGAAGCGGGAGGAGCGCGGCTCGCGCGCTCGACATCTGGAGATGCGGGCAACAGCATGAGGCCCACCACCGGCACGAGGCGATCCTCATTGGTGACAAAAAGACTTGCCAGGGATGCGATCAGTGCTGGACTATGCCAGGCTGACACCGGGGACTTCTCGGCATTGTTGGCTTGCCGCAGGGCGCGCTTGCTGACGGGGGATTCCTCCATCTCCGTCCGCATCGCTTGCAGGTCGTCAGTGGCCGAGATGACCGGAAACAGAACGACCAGCAGGCACCCCAGCGACAGCAGGCACTGCAAACTGGACTTTTGCGTAGTTCGGCGGCCGCGCCACAGCCAGTAGGCCGGGAGCGCCAGCAATAACCACGCAAGGTTCAGTAGTAGTTCCATGAATGGGGGCAGAGCCGCGACGACTGCTCAAGCGCTTTCAGTCTTGCAGAAGTCCCGACTCCAAGTCAATGTGACTTCCGTGACGAGGCCAGCCTCTACGGACCCACAACAACCTGCAGGGCTGAAGTTTGCAGGCGTGTACGGTAGATCATATTCCGGCTGGGAACCTCGCCGACTGCGTCGACATGCACCACGTACGAACCCGGTGGGAGCGTATCGCCGAACGGTAACTCTTTGGATGATCCCCTTATCAAGGTGAAGTGTTGATATCCGATCGCGGTGGCTCTCCCATTAGGAGCAACCGCGAGAACGATGAACGTCAGGTCGATGTCGTCGGGCGTTGTATTCGAGACCTCGACGCTGCCTTCTATGCGGTTCGAGTTGACCGAGGCCGCCTTCCTCCACTCCAGGGTCATCGCCGAGGTCACACGAATCAGGAAATCCTTCTGCACAGACTGCTGCGGCTTGCCACTGTCCCTTACGGAAACGGTGAACTGGAACTCGCCCGTGCGTTGCGGAGATCCGTGTAGCAGTCCGTTTTCTTCCAATGTGATGCCCGGTGGCAAAGCCCCCTTCTCCACCCGCCAGTGCAACTGCGGCACGCCCCTCCGCGAATGGAAAGCAACTTCGTAACGCGCCCCAGGGTATGTAGAGGGCAGTTCCGATTCGTTCTCGATGATCAGCGCATTCTCTTGTTGGTCCGGTGAGGTTTGAGCTTGCAGAGTCTCATTCTCAGAAACGGCACTCAATTGGCAGGCTACTGACAACAGACTGCACACCAGTGCCAGCCCGCAGGCGATTCGATTCGTGAGTTCGTTCATGAGTTTCTAACTCTTCTGGTAGGTTTGAGGGACCCACCAGTGAACGCTATAGTGACACATCCTTGCCCGATTTCTTCTATCACGTCCCAGGTTGGATGAAAGAGCGGCCGGCATTTTCGAACGGCCCCCCCGGATTCGATGCCAACTGTGCGCGGAGGGCGGGCATTCTCGCCTCATCCCTACTTATCCTCTAGACTGTATTCGGGGCCCGCTCTCCTCCAAATGATCGTAAACTTCGCCGAACGCGCACATAACCACAACTGGGAGCTTGATCCGGTTATCCGCTCATTGCTCGACACAGATTTTTACAAGCTTCTGATGCTGCAGTTCATCTGGAAGCACTTCCCGAAGACCAGGGTGGAGTTTTCCCTCCTCAACCGCCATTCCTCCGTGCGGATTGCCGATACCATCCACATCGAGGAACTTAAAGTTCAGCTCCAGCACGTGCGCGGACTTCGATTTCGCAAATCGGAATTGGTCTGGTTGGCCGGCAACACTTTCTACGGTCGACGCGGGATCTTCGAGCCCGCCTTCCTGGACTGGCTGGAACACGATTTCCATTTGTCGGACTACCAGCTTCACGTGCGCGACGGACAGATTCATTTGTCGTTTGGGGGGGCCTGGACAGAAACCACGATGTGGGAACTCTATGCCCTCGCCATTCTGGACGAAATGAAAACTCGCGCACACCTGAAGACACTCAGCGAGTTTGGCCTCGATATCCTTTACGCCCGCGCGAAGACGAAGCTGTGGAGCAAGATCGAACGCTTGCGCGGAGTGCCAGGATTGAGCGTAGCGGATTTCGGTACGCGCCGGCGCCACAGTTTCCTGTGGCAGGAATACGTTGTCGTTGCCATGGCCGCGAACCTGGGCAGCAACTTCATCGGGACCTCAAACGCCTTCATGGCGCACAAACATGACCTCGAGGCGATCGGGACAAATGCCCACGAGATCCCCATGGTGGTGGCCGCGCTTGCTCCAGATGACGTTGCCCTGAAGGCCTCGCAATATCGTGTGCTCGAGCTCTGGCAGCAGACCTATGAGGGGGCATTGCGGGTGATGCTGCCCGACACGTTTGGCACAACGCAATTTCTTGAGGGTGCTCCGGATTGGGTCGCCGACTGGACCGGTCAGCGCGCCGACAGCAAGGACCCATATGTGGCCGGCGACGAATACATCGAATGGCTGAAAGCGCGCGGACGCGATCCGCGCGAAAAGCTGCTCATCGCCTCCGATGCGCTCGACGTGGACGTGATCCTCGGGCTTCACGCCTACTTCGGGGGAACCTTGGCAAAAGGAATCACGCCGCTCGACTTCCGCAACGCGTCCGACTTTCACGATCAGAAAAAATGGACCCCCGCAACGCGCCTTCGCCTCAGTACCGGCTGGGGAACATTGCTTACGAATGATTTTCGCGGATGCAATCCCAACGACGGCACTGGCTTCGACCCGATCAGCCTGATCTGTAAGGTCTCGACGGTTGAGGGACGCCCAGCTGTCAAGCTTTCCGACAACTATTCCAAAGCGCTTGGGCCTACCGCCGAGGTTGAGCGCTATCGCAGGGTTTTTGGCAGCGCGGGGATCGCCAACGCGCCGCTGGTGACCTAGCCTCAAGCCGGGTCGCGCAATCTGCGCCTTCTATGTCAAATTAGAAGTTCATGCCCGCACCTGCCGACTCCAGAGCCGGACGTGTCGCCTTTACCCATCCCGCGTTCGTTCTTTTCCAGATTGCACGATTCTTAATCGTCGCAGCCGTGGAGATGCAAGCGGTGGCCGTGGGATGGCAGGTCTACGAGATTACCAAGCGGCCACTCGATCTCGGATACGTCGGGCTCGCTCAGTTCTTGCCAGGGATCTTGCTCTTCCCGATTTCCGGCCACGCCTCCGACCGCTTCGAACGTCGCAACGTGCTGTCAGCCTGCTATGCCGGATATGCGCTGTGCTTTGGCCTGCTACTCGCGCTTACTCAGAGGCAACTGCACTCGGTCCACGCGATCTACGTCGTGCTCATCCTCATCGGCGTGGTCCGCTCATTCAATGGCACCGCCAGCCGATCCATTCTTACTCAACTTGTCTCCGAGAAGCACTTTCCCAATGCCGTTGCCTGGAACGCGAGCATCTTCCAGGCCGCAACCATTCTGGGTCCATCGTGTGGCGGCATCATCTACGCGGCATTCCGCGGACCCTCAGCCGTCTACGCCATCTCCATGATGACTGCGGTAGCCGCAACCATCTCCACATTCCGCATCAAGCCGGAAACGAATCCCCGTCCACGCGAGCCCATGACCTTCAAGACGGTCTTTGCCGGGCTCCGCTACATCTGGAACAAGAAGCTGATCTTAGGAGCCATCTCGCTTGATCTCTTCGCCGTTTTGCTGGGGGGGGCAGTTGCTTTGCTTCCGGTATATGCTCGCGAGATTTTACACACCGGCCCATGGGGATTGGGCCTGCTTCGGACCGCGCCTGGGGTTGGAGCCGCATTGATGGCCGTGCTACTGGCTCATCGCCCATTGCGCGGCAGGTCCGGGCTCACTCTGCTCTGGGCGGTTGCCGGGTTCGGAATCTTCACAATCATCTTCGGACTCTCTCACAGCCTGACGCTCTCACTGATTTCGCTGCTTCTGCTGGGAGCCACCGACATGATTAGCGTAATCATCCGGGCAACCCTCACCCAACTTGCAACTCCCGACGCCATGCGCGGCCGCGTGACCGCGGTGGACATGATCTTCATCGGAACGTCCAACGAATTCGGCCAGTTCGAGTCGGGCGTGACCGCGCAGTGGTTCGGAACCGTGCCGGCCGTCGTGCTGGGAGGGGTTGGGACTCTGGTCGTCATCGCCTTGTGGGCATGGCTCTTCCCCGAACTCCGACACGCCGGAGACCTGCACGCGATTCGAAGCGACTCCGAAGTGCCTGCCCGGTCCGGAACTACAACCTAGCAACTCTCACGCTTCACACGTTACTCTTCATCGCCCGCGAATACCGTAGAATGTCCGTCTCCTCTGCACACAAAAATGATCGAGCGCTATTTTCGTCTCACAGAAAACCACACCACAATTCGTCGCGAACTCCTGGGCGGGTTCACGACATTCCTGACGATGGCCTACATCATCGTCGTCAATCCGCAGATTCTCTCGCAGGCAGGAATGCCGATCGAAGGCGTGGTGTTTGCAACCTGCGTCGCGTCCGCCGCAGCCACCCTGGTCATGGGCCTGTACGCCAACTATCCCATCGCGCTGGCACCCGGCATGTCGTTGAATGCCTATTTCACTTACTCCGTTTGCCTGGGAATGCACGTCCCGTGGCCTACGGCTCTGGGCGTGATTTTCTTCTCGGGAATTTTCTTTCTGATTCTCACGGTCACGCGCGTCCGCGAGCAAATCGTCAACGGCATTCCTGAATGTCTGAAGCATTCGACCGCGGGCGGGATCGGCATGTTCATCGCTTTTGTCGGATTGCGCAATGCCAAACTGGTCGTGGCAAATCCCGTCACCCTCGTCAGTCTCGGCAGTTTTTCGAATCGCGAGACTCAGCTTGCCTGTGCGGGCCTTGCGCTCATGCTCGTCTTCATGACGCGGAAGGTGAGTGGGGCCATTCTGATAGGAATCTTCGCCACGACACTGCTGGGAATTCTTGTCGGCATGGCGGCCTGGCCGCACGCGATCTTCTCTCTTCCGCACCCGTCGTTGACGTGGTTGAAACTGGATGTCCGCGGCGCGCTCCACCTTGGGCTGTTAGAGATTATCTTCGTCTTTCTGTTCGTGGATTTGTTCGATAACGTCGGCACGCTCGTCGGAGTCTGCGAGCAGGGCGGCTTCGTACAGAACGGAAAGATCCCGCGGGTCGGGCGTGCGCTCGTTTCTGATGCGATCGGAACCATCATGGGATCGCTGACCGGAACTTCCACGGTAACCAGCTACATCGAGAGCGCAGCGGGCGTTGCAGCAGGAGCGCGCACCGGCCTCAGCAACGTTGTGGTCGCTGCGTTATTCCTGATCGCTGTATTTTTTGCGCCTTTGGCCGCCGCCATTCCCGGTTACGCGACCGCTCCAGCACTGATTCTGGTCGGAGCGCTAATGACCGAGTCGATTGCGCGCGTGAACTGGAAGGAATTTACCGAGGCCATCCCCGCCTTCGTGACTCTGCTGGCGACGCCACTGACCTTCAGCATCGCCACCGGACTCAGCCTTGGCCTGATTTCCTACACTCTGGTCAAGGTCGCCGCCGGCAAGTTCCGCGACGTCAGCATTGTGATCTGGATTCTCACGGCGCTATTCATTCTTCGCTATATCTACCTAGCAGCGGGATAACTTCGCGCCGGTTCTGGATAGCGTGAGCGCGTTTCACTTCGCACGCAGCAATGTCTTCGCGGCACCCATGTTGTCGTACTTGTCGTAGGCCCGAACAACGACAACGTGCTCCAAGCCGGGATCCTTGACCGTATCCAGAGCCACCTTGAAGTCGTAGTCTTCGGTTCTGGAATCGGACAGCTGACCCACCGGCTCAACATATTTCCACTCGCCGGCATCCACCGAATACTCTGCACGCTTGATCGTGGAGAAGTTATCTTCCGCACGGAAATGGACGTGAATCTCAGAAGCTTCCACCGACGCAGTCAGATTCGTCACCCGAGGCGGCGTTGTATCGACCTCAAATCGGCGGCTGACCTTCTCGGCAGTTAGCGCTTCGCCAGGCGAGTGGGAGGACGCATCGGAAGCGACTACCCTAATTGTGTATCCGCCATCAGGCAACAGGCTCGCGTCGAAAGAGTAGGCTTTGTCCGAGATGTTGTCCTTGAGAAGCAACCACCGTGTCTCGCCGTCGCCGCGGTAGTACACCGAGTACACGAGCTGGTCGTCATTGTCATCATGCGCGTTCCACTTCACTCCGATTGCATCCCGGTCGCGTGTGCTGGGAATCGGCGACTCGAAACGGCTGCCCGATGAGCCACTCATATCTGCGCCGATACCGACTGGCTTCGAAATCGGCTGGTAGCGGACCCCGACCTGCACCGAAACATCATCGATTTCGGGCGCGACATTCTTGGGCAGATAGTTGAGACTAACGCCATCCACCCGCGGTTGCTGGTTCCCTGCATGCAATACCGCTTTCCACTGCGCATATCGCGCGGGCGGAACATCCATCTCCGTACCCCTACTCAAGTCTACTTTCTTCCACGCACTCCAGTTGCGGTCAGGATTATCCACGTTCCCGCTGCGCGCCATCAGATCGACATTTCCCGCTCCCCGGAACTCAACTCGTCCCCAGCGGGAGAAAATTTTGGCGTCGAAGACGTCGCTCTCGTACGTTCCTTCTCCCTCCGGTCCTGGACCGAGCACGAAAACTTTCCCCAGATTGCTGCTCGCGGCATAGAGTCCTCCGCCCGGAGCTTTGGCGAATCCGGTCACTTGCGACGCGGCCGCCTTTAGCAGATCCGAGAAGTCGTCGTTGCCGTTGATGGCAAAGACGTGCCCGCGATTTCCCGTTCCTGCCAGCAACTGTCCGTGCCAATCAAAAGCAAGGGCGTAGACAATGTCGTCATGTGAACTCCAGATGCGTGACGGAGATCCATCGGGCGCGATCTTGTACACGTCGGACCCGCCGCTCGCACCGCCACCGGGGAATGGAAAGGGCCCCGTTGTTACGGGAACCGCCGGTGTAGACGCTCCGGGCCCCTGCATTCCGCCCATCGTAGGGGTGGGATTGCCCACATTGATCAGCGTTGATGTGCCGGGAAGGACCGTTATATTCGAACCGGCTTTCTTTTCGCCGACACCCGCAGCATAAATATTTCCCTCGCGATCGAGTGTCAACGCCGTGATCTCTTTTTTTGGTGCGCTGTAGAGAACGAACGCTGCCCCCGCCGGAGAAATGCGATATACCAGCCCGCTGCCATCCGTACCGGCAATCAAGTTTCCTTGCACATCGAGAGCGAGCACGCGGATGTGGGTCTCATCGCTCTTAAAGAACACCGAGTGCTCGCCTTTGGCAGTAACTTTGTAAATCTCTCCGTGGTCGCCTGTGGCTACGTAAAGGTTCCCGGCTTTATCGAGTACCAAGTCCCAAATGTACTTGGTTCCAGGCGCGAAATAGACGGACGAACTCCACGACGGATCCAATGTCGGTTTCGCGTTATCCTTCGACGAATCTTTTTCAGCCGCTTGGTTGTCGGACTTCGCCGAATTCTTCTCCGCGGGCTTATGTTCGATCTTGTAAACCTTGCCATCCGGCGCGGTCCCAGCGTAAATCACGCCACCCGGGCCAACTTCCAGCGTTTGCACCTGAAGTTCCTGCGGCTCGAAGATGATGCTGGCTTTTCCGTCTGGAGCAATGCGATACACCCGGGCCGGTGAACCTGTGGCAGCATAGACATTGCCATCGTTGTCAGCGCCCACCGACCAGATGTAGGTCGAAGGCGTGCCGTAGAGGAGCTTGAACGAAGGAGCCAGTTCCAGCCCGCCGACGCTTCGGATCGCCACACCGGTTGGCGTTCCCTTCGTCAGTTCATCGAATTTTGATTGTTCCCACGTGCGGGTGCCGTCGGCTGGTGCAGCGCTGATGGCAAAGATCGAGATGGTGCAAACGGCAGCAATACGAATGATCAAAGAGCGCAAACTTGTTCTCCCAACGATTTTTCAACCAGACGGCTCGCGTCTTTATAACTTGGCTGTGTAGTGTCAGGTTAACACGCACGGACCGCATTTTGCGCGGGTCGAAACCGTCAGATGGACATGGCCATCCGCCGGTCGGCGCCGCATGTTATCGTAGGTTTTTATGCATTCCGCGCGCCAGCAACTGCTGAGCACACTCGCCCACAAATCATTTCGACTAGGGGAATTTAAACTCTCGTCGGGCGGGACCAGCGACTACTACATCGATTGCCGCACCACCACCCTCGACGCGAAGGGTGCGCGTCTCACTGGCCAGGTTTTCCTTGAAGAGATTCAACAACGGGGGTGGAAGCCCAAAGCCATCGGAGGCCTGACGATGGGTGCCGATCCGATCGTGGTTGCGGTCTCAGTCGTCAGCGGTGAGATTCATGGTTTTCTTGTCCGCAAAGCCGAAAAGCAGCACGGCACCGGACAGCGCATTGAGGGCTTCCGGGAAAAGGGCGCTCGCGTAGTCATTGTGGATGACGTCTGTACCACCGGCGCGTCAACGATTCAGGCCATCGAAGCCGCCCGGGAATTCGGATTTGAATTAACCGGGGTCATGTGCCTGGTTGAGCGGGAAGAGGCGAAAGGGCGTCCAGACGTGGAAAAAGCCGCAGCACCCGCGCCATTCATTTCAATCTTCACTGCAGCCGACGTCCGCAAAGAACACTTGCTGCAGACTGACGAAACCGAACCAAACGTATTTGCGGTCGCCGCGGCCTGTGAAGTATGCGGACGGCCCGCTATAACGAATAATCCCAGAAACCGATGCGAGGCGCATAAGAATTGAGTCATTGAGTGATTGAGCAATTGGACTCAAGTGGCTCAATCACTCAATTACCCATTTACTCAATTTCTAAATTTTATGATCCAGACTCTCGAATGGACCGACAAGGGCGTACGCTTCATCGACCAGACCAAGCTGCCCACCGAAGAAACCTACGTGACCTGCAAGACGCATGAGCAGGTTGCCGACGTCATCCGAAACATGGTCGTGCGCGGAGCGCCAGCCATTGGCGTTGCCGCGGCCATGGGCATTGCACTCGGCATAAGCAATTCTAAGGCTGAGTCCACGGGCGACCTGAAGCGCGACTTCGATGACATCTGCGACGTCATTGGCAAGACCCGTCCCACGGCTGTGAATCTCTTCTGGGCGATCCGGCGCATGCAGGAAAAATTCGAGCGCATTCGCATTCGTCCCATCCCTCAGATCAAGCAAGCGTTGATCGAGGAAGCGAAACGCATGCACGCCGAAGACATCGCTGCAAACCAGGCCATGGGACGCCACGGTGCCACCCTCATGCCGAACGAGGGAGGGGTGCTGACGCACTGTAACGCAGGCGCACTGGCCACCGCCGGATACGGCACCGCGCTTGGAGTAATCCGCGCGGCAGTGGAACAGGGCAAGAAAATTCACGTCTTCGCCGACGAGACCCGCCCGTTCCTCCAAGGCTCACGCCTCACCGCATGGGAGCTCATGAAAGACGGCATCCCAACCACAGTCATCTCCGACAGCATGGCCGGAGCAATGATGAAGCAAGGAAAGATCGGAGCCATCGTCGTTGGGGCCGACCGCATCGCAGCCAACGGCGACGTCGCGAACAAAATCGGCACTTACACTGTCGCCATTCTAGCCAAAGAGCACGGCATTCCGTTTTATGTGGCCGCGCCAATTTCTACTGTCGATCTCGCTTGTCCCGACGGCAGCAAAATCCCTATCGAGCAGCGCAACGCCAAAGAAGTCACCCACATCGCCGGAAAGCAGATGGTTCCCGACGGCGTCTCCATAGAGAACCCCGCATTTGACGTGACCCCAGCGAAATACGTCTCGGCGATTATTACCGAAAAAGGAGTAGCGCGCGCGCCCTACGAAGAATCGTTGCGCAAACTGGCCGCCCAGGAAGCCGAGGTACATCCCTGACCAGCGCCTGTTTCGCTCGAAACCTTCACAAAAGTAAAGACATGTAAACGTTCATTTTTTCCCCGCGGACCGCTACTTATTTCCGAGATTCGGGTTAAGTGAGAACAGAATAAGCCGGTGCCAATCAGGGCCAAATTCCGCGTTGCGTAGCCAGGGGGGTTGTTATGTCATTCGGTAGCCGCGCCTTCGTATCTTTCATCGCTCTTTCATTTCTTGCTCTATTCGTTGCCTGCTCGAGCAATTCCTTCAATCATGGCACTCCGCCTCCCAGTGGCTCCTTCAGCAACAGTAACTTGAACGGAACCTATGTATTTTCAGTGACCGGCAGCGACTCGAGTGGAGCTTCGCAGACGATTGCTGGAGTATTCCTCGCCAACGGGGCTGGTGCTATTACGGGCGGCACTCTCGAACTGAACAATGCCGTCAGCGGCCCTGTTTTGCCCCAGACAATCACAGGCGGCGTCTATACCGTCGGCGCAGACGGGCGCGGGGGATTCCGCACAGGCGGTGGACTAACGCTGCAGACCGCGTCAGGCTCACTCACCTTCGATTTCGTCCTGTCTTCCAGCGGACACGGCTTCATCACAGAGTTCGACAACAATGGCAGCGGCAGCGGCACGCTCGATCTGCAGAGTACGGTCACCCAGGGCAACATCGCCGGTTCCTATGCCTTCAATCTCAGCGGCACGTCCGGAATTGGTGCCAGCATTTGCGGGTTTAGCAACGGCTCCTCGGCTAACATTCCGCTGGCCACGGTAGGAGCGTTCACGCTTGACGCGAGCGGAAACGTCACCGCCGGCCTCGAAGATTTCAACAACAACTGCAGCTCCCTAAACGTCACCAATCTTCCCATCACTGCCGGTTCGGTCAGCCTGGCTACGGTTCCCGGGACAGCAACATTTACGACCAGCGCCGGAACGTTCAACTTCCATGTCTATCCCGTGGATTCGACTCACCTGAAGTTCATTGAGAGCGATTCGCTCCCAATCCTGGCGGGGGATGCGTTCACACAATCGGCGGCGATTCCGAACGGCGCGAACGTATTCACCATCGCGGGCTTCGACTCGGTAGCTGGAGCACCATTCACGGCGGCGGGCCTTTTCGTCACAGACGGCGTGAGTCTTGTGACCAACGCCTCTGCCGAAGACATCAACGATGGGGGCAGCGGCGACACCCAGGTAACGGGCTTCACCGGATCTTATACGGCGCTCAGCGGCGGACGTTCCCAACTGACACTCAACAGTTTCAACAACGGCGCGAACGGACTTACAGGGAATTACGTGTTCGCCTTGTACCCGTCCATGGGCGGACTGCAGATCCTGGAGATCGACAACAGTGGCACAACCGCCGGTGTCGCTTACCCGCAGACGGCAACTTCCGTTGCGTCCTCTCAAGGTTATGGATTGAATCTTACTGGTGCAAACTCGAGCAGCGAGGAAGACGACATTGCTGAGTTCACCAATAACAACGGCAGTTTCTCCGGACTGGTTGATTTCAACGATCAGGGCGTCCAACTGAAAGGCGCTCAGAAGTTCTCCGCGACTTACGCGCCAGACACGACCATCAGCGGCCGGGGTACGGTTGCTTCCGGTTCATTTAACCTGGTCAGCTATGTCGTCGATAGCTCAACCACCGTTTTCGTGGAGGTCGACAACAATCCTCCGCAGGTGGGTATCGGTTCATTCACCTTGCAGAATGCGAGCGCCGCCTCGAATGCGGCGGCAGCGCATCTGAGGGTACTGCGACTGAAACCCGGAGCTAAGAACGCCGCAAAGCGTCACTAACAACTTTGCGCAAACGAATAAGCGCGGCGGTTCTATGAATCGCCGCGCCTTTATATTTGTGAAGTCGGTGACCGCGCCGTCACCGTTCCACCAGTTCCAACTTCTGGACGGGCGCTTTTCTGCCGATCCAGACAACGATCCGATACGCCAGCAGCACCACCAGCACCGCTCCATACTCCAGCGGCTTCCTCAGATCCGCCTTCACCAGCCAGATGTAGTGGATCACTCCCGCCGTGGCGCTGAAATAAACCAGCCGGTGCAGCGCCTGCCACCGTTTGCCCCCCATTTTGCGAATCGCCCACTTCGTCGACGTCACGGCCAACGGGATCATCAGCACAAATCCCGTCATCCCGGCGGTAATGAACCTGCGCTTCACGATGTCGGCCGCCATTTCGTGCACATCGAAAAACTTGTCCAACCAGACGTAGGTCATCAGGTGCAACGTGCCGTAGAAGAACCCGAAAAGCCCGAACATGCGCCGCAACCCAATCAGCCATGGTTGGCGCGCCAGTTTCCGCAGCGGTGTGATCGCCAATGTGATGAGCAGAAAACGCAGCGTCCAGTCGCCCGTGGCATGCGTAATGGCTTCGATGGGGTTTGCGCCGAGCGCGCTATGCAGTCCACGCCAAACCAGCCACGCTACGGGCACCAGGCAAGCAACAAAAACTGCGGGTTTGAAGTAGCGAAGCATACAGTCAGGGTTAAGGAGCTAGGGGCCAAGGGCCCGAAACCGGACACCACGTAAGTACCGATCCCTGACCTCTAGCCCCTAGTCGCTGCCTTAGAAATTCTTCTTCAAATCCATCCCGCTATACAAACCCGCCACCTGATCTCCATACCCGTTGAACATCAGTGTCGGACGCTTGGTGAATTCACCGAGCCTGCGTTCTTTCGCCTGGCTCCAGCGCGGATGGTCCACATTGGGATTCACGTTGGAATAGAAACCGTACTCCTGCGGTGCCGAAATATTCCAGGTGTTCACCGGCTGCTTGTCGGTGAAGCGGATGCGCACGATCGCCTTCGCGCTCTTGAACCCGTACTTCCACGGCACCACAATCCGAATGGGTGCTCCATCCTGGTTCGGAAGCTGCTCGCCGTACATCCCAAAGCACAGCAGCGCCAGCGGGTGCATCGCCTCATCCATGCGCAGGCCTTCCACGTAAGGCCACTGCAACACCGGCCTCCGCTGCCCCGGCATTTGCGAGGGATCCAAAATCGTTGTGAACTCCACGAATTTCGCTTTGCTGGTTGGGTTCACGCGCTTGATCAACTCATTCAGCGAAAACCCGACCCAAGGCACCACGATCGACCACCCCTCCACACATCGATGGCGATAAATGCGTTCCTCGGGCGGAGCCATCTTCAGGATGGTGTCGATGTCCAGTTCCTGTTTCTTGGCCACAAGTCCGTCAATCTTGACCTTCCACGGCCGCGCGTGGAAATTCTGTGCCAGATCGGCGGGACCATCCTTATCGGTCGAGAACTCGTAGTAGTTGTTGTAATGCGTCACATCCTTGTAAGGAGTAACTGTCTCGGTCGTGCTGAAAGGGCTCTTTTGGATGCCATCGATCCTCGTCCCGGCAAGCACCGTCATCCGAGGCGAAAGCAAATTGCGCATGGCAATCCCCGCAGTAGCCACAACCCCAGTCATGGCCGCGCCCGCTAGAAATTTTCGGCGATTCAAATACAGGCTCTTCGGAGTAATCTCCGACGACCGAATGTCCACGGCTTTCTTGATGAGCATAGGAACCCTGGCTGGACAATCCGCAAGTCACCCCAGCGAACTGAACCCATTCTAATATTCCGTCTCCCAGAGATGGGACGCAAGAGGCAAACAAAAGTTGCAACGAAGAAGGAGGATAACGCGCGGAACTGAAACTGCATCCTCAAGCCGAAGGCCAAAGGCTGAGGGGCTGAGGCCTGCTACCCCAGCACTTCCCTCACCTTGCGCAGCAGACTCTGCAGTGTAAACGGCTTCTGCAAGAAGGCCGTTCCACTCTCAATCGATCCTTCGCTCACAATCGTGTCTTCGGTGTATCCAGAGAGATACAGAACCTTGGTTTCTGGACGAATCCTTAGAAGTTCCTGCACCAGTTCGCGCCCGCTCATTCCGGGCATCACCACATCGGTAATCACGAGGTCGATGGTCGCATCCAGCTTGGCGGCAGCCAGCAGACCCGCTTCGCCATTCTCGGCCTGGACCACGCAATATCCCTTCGACTCGAGAGTCTCCCGCACCAGTTGCCGTACGGACTCCTCATCCTCGACCAGCAATACGGTTTCGGAACCACCCTCGGCAGCGCGAGTGACCGGAACAGTATTCAAATCTGCCGCTGCCTCGACGCGAGGCAAGTAAATATTGAACGTCGTGCCCAGGCCCTTCTCACTCTGGACCATTACATATCCGCCGCTTTGCTTGATGATGCCATACACGGTCGAGAGCCCAAGTCCCGTTCCCTTGCCTTTTTCTTTGGTCGTAAAGAACGGTTCGAAGATGCGAGACTGGGTTTCTTTATCCATGCCCATGCCGCTATCACTCACGGACAGCATCACGTAGTTTCCCGGCCGGATAAACGTCTGTCCACGGCTGTGGTCTTCCGCCAGCGTGACTCGCTTGGTCCGGATGGTGAGCTTTCCGCCATCGGGCATCGCATCCTTGGCATTCACCACCAGGTTCATCAATACCTGTTCCAACTGCCCGGCATCAGCGCGAGTGCAGCCTGCGTCGGATGACAACTCCGTTGCCAATGCGATCGTTTCCCCGATCAAGGGACGCAACAGCCGCTCCATATCCGAAACGATTGCGTTCACATCCACGACCTTCAATTCCAGCAACTGCTTCCGGCTGAACGCGAGCAATTGTCGTGTCAGTGTCGTGGCGCGGTCTGTCGCCTGCTGAATGGCCAAGCCTTTCTCGCGCAGCGGATGGTTCGCGTCCAGTTTTGTGAGAATAACCTCGGTATACCCACTGATTACCATCAGCAGGTTGTTGAAGTCGTGCGCCACTCCACCCGCGAGCCGGCCCACGGCTTCCATCTTCTGAGCCTGGCGAAACTGATCTTCCAACGCCCGCTTTTCGGTCACATCCTCGGCAATGGCTTCGAGTACATCCGCCGGTTCGTCAGCGCTGCTGACTGCTCGGCCGCTGATGCGCACAGTAATGGAACGCCCATCCTTCCGTTTCCACTTCACCTCGAAACCGTCCATGCGTCCATTACGACGAAATTCTTCAATGAGCCGATCATGTTCGTCCGGGTTCGCAAAGACATCTCGCTCGGGATCGAGAAGCAGTACCTCCTCCGGCGATCCGTAGCCGAGCATCGCGATCAGCGCCGGATTCACGTCGAGGAAGCGTCCTTCCAGGCTCGCGCGATAGATTCCGTACACCGAACTCTGCACCAACGAGCGGTAGCGGGCTTCCGACCGGCGAAGCGCCTGCTCATTCCTCTTGATCTCGACTGCGCTGGCCAGCTGCCGGGCAACAAAGGTCAAGATTTCCTTGTCGCGTTGCCCGTAACGGATGTTCTTGGAATAGGTCTGAACCACAAGGGCGCCAAACGTGTGATTGCCGACCTTCAACGGAACACCCATCCAGTCCAGTGACTTCGACCCCTTGCGCGCCACTTCACCACGATCTTCCATCCCCTGCAGCACCTCAGGTGTCGCCAGCAGCGGCTCACCGGTGCGCAGAAGATATTCTGTGAGGCCGAGACCCATCTTTTTCGGCATTGGAGGTGGGTCCTGTTCATCGGCAAAATACGGGAATGTCAATAGCTCGGTCGCAGGATCGTAGAGCGCAATGTAGAAGTTCTTGGCATACATCAGTTCATCCACAATGCTGTGGACGGCTGTGAAGAACTGTTGCAGGTCATGCGCGCTGCTGGTTTTTTCAGCAACGCGATACAGCGCCGAACTCAAAGCCTCAACCCGCTTGCGATCGGAGATGTCGTGGTACCCGGCATAGAACCCTGCGATCTTTCCTTTGTGTACCAGTGGCGCGGACGAAACGGTTACATCGAGCAACGTGCCATCCTTTTTTCGCCGCTGAGTCTCCAGTGTGATGTGCTCACCCTTCTCCAAAGCCTCCGTGACCCAGTGCGACTCGGCCATGCGCTCTGGGGGCACAACCAGATTTTCCAAAGACTGCCCCACCACTTCTGTCTGGTCGTGTCCAAACATGCGAGAGAATGTCTCATTGGCCAGCAAGACCCGATGCTGACAATCGGCAACCACCAGACCGTCGGGTGAAACCTGAAAGACCTGCTCGAGAAAATGCGGCTGTGGCGATTGTTTCTTGGAGTTGGTTTTTGATTCTGTTTCAGCTGGTACGGGACACGAGGTAGAACAATTTCCATTGCTGGGTACAGTTGCGCGATCGACAAACGCAGGGGCAGCACCCCTCTCCATCGCCTTCTTCAGGCGCTGAGCGCGGACAAGCTCGGCCTCTCGGGCTGGGGTGACACGTTCACCCATGCGCGATTCCCCCTCGAAATTCGCAACTTCGTGCATGGTAAAACGCGGGGTACTGCCTCGAAAGTTACTGGGGTAATGCGGAAGAGTTCATGCAGAAATGGTCCCAGACCCTACCGGTCCTTCGTAACTTGGTGGCCTGCAAAACGCAACTTTATTCTCAAGCGTGGAATCGGGCGCCTACCGCTCGAAGCGCAATCTTCAGGAGGATCATGTCTCCGCTCGTTCAGAGACCGCGGACCATCCCGGCTGGCCCCAACTCCACCGATCAGCATTGGAGCATGTTGCTGTTCGAAAGCATGTCGGCCGGAGTGCTGGCCATCTTCGTGGGATTTGTCGCCGTTCTGACGGTGGTAGGAGTTTACGTCGTCCTCGTGTGGCCTCTCACTTTCTGGGACTTGGCCAACCTGGGACTGGAAAAACTCGCCCCATGGGTGAATACGGTGTTGTGGTCTGTATTCGCGGGAGGCACTCTGGCAGGCTACTGGTGTTTCAGCGGCCTCGCCTTCAAGAACAAACCCAAAGCGAAAATCCCGGCTCGCTCTGCTTCCAAGCGCTAGATACTCCCCATCCCTGCCCCTTGCTTGTTACTTTCGTGAGCCCTGCGTGTTGAAGCTGCGCACCCGCGTGTCACAATGGGACCACTGATCTCACCAACAACTGGTGCATGGGTAAAGTTTGAACGGTGCGGTGGGAAATATTTCGCAAGCGGGAGTCCAAAATGAACCGACTTGGGGCGGTCCTGGTCGATCTGCGTTTCGCAGTCACGCTGTCTCTGTTGTTCATCCTCAACGTCGCCGTTTCGCCAGTCGCGGCGCAAACGCCCGGCGTCACCGATAACGCCATTCTGATCGGATCCTGTTCCGCTCTCGATGGCCCGGCACACTTTCTGGGCCAGCAGACAGTACTCGGTGCTACCACCTATCTGCACTCGATCAACGACGAAGGCGGAGTCTTCGGCCGCAAAGTGCAGCTTCTCGCCTTCGATGATGGCTACGATCCCGAAAAAGCTCCGGCCTGCTTCAAGCGCATGACCAAGGAAGGCGTCTTCGCGCTCGGCTTCTTCGTCGGCACTCCCACCGCAAAGGTCTACGTGCCCATGGCGCAAGAGGAAAAGATCCCTGTCGTTGGCCTTTTCACCGGGGCGCAAATGCTCTACGAGCCGCTGAAGCACTACGTCATTAACGTGCGTGCCTCCTATTACGACGAGACTCGCGAGCAGATCGACAAGCTTTGGGAAAATAACATCCGCAAGATCGGCGTTCTCTATCAGGACGATGCCTTCGGCAAAACTGTACTCGATGGTGTGAAGCTGGCACTGCAGAAGCACAACTCGGCGCCAGTCGGACTGGGAACCTTTCCGCGAAATTCTTTGGATGTGGACGGCGGGCTCAAAGACCTGATGACCGCGCGTCCGCAGGCCGTGGTTGTAGTTGGTCCATATTCCCCGGTGGCAGCAGTCGTCAAGAAAGCGCACGCGGCGGCCTGGCATCCCCAGTTCCTCACCGTATCGTTCGTCGGCACGGAAGAATTCATCCGGGAAGCCGGCCCTGATTCCGATGGCACAATCATCACGCAGGTTGTCCCACCGTATGATCGCCTGGACTATGCCACGGTCGCGCTGTACCGGAAAGAATTGACCAAGTACTATCCCGAGCAGAAACCCAGCTTCGCCAGCCTGGAGGGATTCGTCGACGCGATGGTCCTGGTCGAAGGACTCAAGCGTGCCGGGAAAGACCTGACGCGGGAAAAACTCATCACCGCGATCGAATCGATTCACGAGATGAATATCGGCATGGGATCGAAACTTCTCCTGGACTACGGTCCAAACGACCACAAGGGTTTCGACAACGTTTATCCCACGATTGTGCGGAGCGGACAGCCGATTCTTTTGACAGACTGGTCCGGGATTGGAAGGTAACACGGCACAACCGTTCGAATATCTGAACGATTCCACCGCCACTTCTTCCACTGCCAGCAGAAACACGACTCGCCACTAAAAGTTGCGGCGGACCGCGTTATTTCGGTCCGTTTCTTCTCCTGCAAACTGTGCATCTCCGCTGTACCCCACCGCATCAGATGAATTAATCGTTGAATTAACCGAATGGTTAATTCGTAAAGTTTCGTCAATGGGTCGGAGGTGACCTATGAAGCACAAGAACACAGTGGGGAAGTTGGTGGGGACCTTTTTGGCAGTCGGACTGATGGCCGGCATATCGCTGGCTGACACATCGGCGGCGCGCCATGACGGTTCGATCGAATCCGCGGTGACTCAGAAACTGGCCTCCAAGGCCAGGTTCAGTAACGTGCAGTCGACCGTGGGAGACGGTATCGTGACCCTGACGGGCACGGTCGATCTCTACCAGGCTAAGTTGGATGCGGCGAAAGCCGCGCGCAAGACCGCCGGCGCTCAGGGAGTGCGGAACCTGATCACCGTCGCGGGTCCCAACGTGCCCGATGCGCAACTAGAGCAGAAACTGGCAACGAAGTTGCGCTTCGTGCGCGTGGGGTATGACAACGCGTTCGATTACTTCGCCATCGGAGTAAAAGACGGCGTGGTCACGGTCGAAGGCGAGGATCGCACCGGCGTGGGCCGTGATGAAGCCATGGCTGAGATCGCGAACATGCCCGGCGTGAAAGATGTGATCGACAACATCTCCATCGAACCGGTCTCGCAGTTCGACGACAGCATCCGGATGCGCACGGCTCGCGCCATCTACGGCGACACGGTGCTGGGCAAGTACTCGATGGACCCGGCGCATCCGATCCGCATCATCGTGATGAATGGTCACGTGACGCTGTACGGATCCGTGGATAGCAACATGGACAAACAACTCGCCGGAATGAAAGCCAATCAAGTCCCCGGCGCATTCAGCGTCGAGAACAAACTGGTGGTGGATAAGTCGTAAGCTGATGTGGCGGTGATAAGGGCGCAGCGCAAGCTGCGCCCGTTATTATTTGGGAGGCGTGTGTTGAAACGGCAGCTTCGTATACCGCGCCTTGTCTACCTGAATAACCAACGCAACTCGCCCTTCGGGCCCACGCATCGGAAACGGCTTGCCGGTGTACTTGTGCGAAATGGGATCCATGGTCTTCAACTCAGGATCAGGGCGCCGCTCGATGACGCGACCGCGAATCTGCACTTCGTCATACGGATTCGTGAAGTCGACGATCGACAACGCCACCCGCGGATCGCGTTTGGTATTTTTTCCCTTCAGTGAATTCTCGCCGGTGCAGATGACAACGTGATCCCCTTCACGCCCAATCCACACCGGCGTCGCGTTGGGAGAACCGTCAGGCATCAGAGTTGAGAGATGTGCGAAGTTCGGTCTGTCGATCAGCTGCTTTACTTCGGGGGAGAGGCTAGCCATAAGAACTCCTTTGCAGTGGTTAAGGCAGTCGGTTAATCAGCGAGGCGACGTACCCCGCTCCAAATCCATTATCAATGTTGACGACGCTCACGTTCGAAGCGCATGAGTTCAGCATGCCCAGCAGCGCCGCCATCCCTTTGAACGACGCACCGTAACCAATGCTGGTCGGCACCGCAATCACAGGAACACCGACCAGACCGCCAACCACGCTGGGCAGCGCGCCTTCCATGCCAGCACACACAATCACGACGCGCGCCTTGGTCAGCGCCTCGCGATTGGCGAGCAAGCGATGAATCCCTGCAACGCCCACGTCATAGAAGTGCTGCACCTCGTTGCCCATCAACTCCGCGGTGACCACGGCCTCTTCGGCGACAGGAATGTCGCTGGTTCCCGCTGACACGACGGCGATCACGCCCTTGCCATATTTCTTTTCGTCGCGTTGCAAGACGATGGCCCGTCCGAGCACCCGGTATTCAACGCCGCGAACTTTCTTCTTCACAGCAGCGAACTGTTGCTGATCGGCGCGCGTGGCCAGAACATTTCCTCCCTGCTTGGCGAGGCGGGCGAAGATCCCGGCAACCTGTGCCGGAGTCTTCCCTTCTCCGAGGATCACTTCCGGCGTCCCCGCGCGCAGCGCCCGGTGGTGATCCACTTTGGCGAAGCCGAGGTCTTCGAAGGGCATGTGGCGCAGCCGCGCCACCGCATCGTCAGGCGTAAGCTTGCCCTTGCGAACGTCATGAAAAAGCTTGCGGATGGATTCAGCGTTCAAAGAAGCACTCAGCACAGTGCGTTGCAAGACCAAACTTTAGATTAGCATTTGAGGAGGCAAACCGCTTTTTGTGCGTGTAAAAACGGCGAAATGTTCCTACAGGAACATTTTCACGCACAATGTTGTACTTACAATTCTGTTAACAAAAGTATAAAGCGCTAGTTTTGTTCGACTTGCCTAGGCATGCGCGGCGCGCGTGAGGGGGCGCGAGATGGCACGCAGCTTGGAAATTATTGCGGCACAGACCTTTCGAGCCAGTCCGGGCTCATCCAGATGGGCCAGAAAGAGCCGGCGCAGACCGCCGGGAGTGACCTTCCCCGCCAAGTATGCGCCGTAGATCTGACATCCGATCCGGTATCCCCAGTCGCGAGCAGAGGATTCCAACTTTTCGCTACCGGCGCGAGCGGCCTCGCGCGCAGCCTTGGTGCAGGCTGCCCGCGTAATTTGTGTTGCCCCTTCATCCTCGGGGACAGGACGGGACGGATAGAGTACGCGTGAGCCAAAATATGCGACGGCATGTTCGATCACGTGAACATAGAAGAGATCGATGCCAGTCGGGTGCGTTGAAGGACCGTCTTCGGCTGCTTGACGCCCGTTCAGCCGCTGCGGCAGGCCCTGACAAGCATGATGCAAGAAGCGGGTCGCATCCTCGGCGGCATGCATCATCTGAAATTCACGAATATAGAACGCATTTACTTTTGGCAGATAGGCGCTACCACGCTCCTCGACGCAGGCCAGCATCGAATCGCGATGCTGCTCGCTGATGCCTTTACGCGAGAGCAGCCGCCGCAGCATGCCATCCGAGGAACCGCCGTAGACCTCAGGCAGCATGTCCACCAGAAATTTGGGCTGGGTTCCGTTGTGCGGCGAGTAGCGATTGATCTCGAGGAAACTCGCCAGGCTATCGATCAAGTTGTAGATGGTCGGGGCGAAGTCGGGTGCATCGTTGCAGCGGCTCCACTGGTCGAGAAACAACCGGTAACTCTCATACTTTTCCAAGGGCGTGGCGTTGAAGACGCAAATGGTCTCCGGGTCAACCTGGACCGCCTCGACTTTATCGACTAGTTCGCCCGCCGCACGCCAGTAGAGCGCGTCGATATTCTGCAGAACGGTCAGCACTTTCGCCTCCGGCATCTGCTGGCGAATCTCGCGCGGCAGGTGTCTGGGAGCCATATGAGACTCGCCAAATAAGACGAAAATCACGGCCTCCGGATGGTGCTGGCGGATCTCCGCCGACTTTGCCGCGGCATGGCGGTCACGCGCCCCGATCTTCCTGAGGTCCTCGCGCGGCATGCAGTCGAGCCCGTATAACGCCTCGGCGTGATCGCGGGCCGTCACGAGTAACTCGTAGAAGGGCGCCCAGTCGTATCCCCAATCGAGATCGAAGCGGATGCGCTGGCGGAATTCGCTCTCATCGATCTCGCGCCGCCACCACTCATCGAGAATGTGCTGGTCGCGGGCGAAAATAGTTTCGACGCCAAGAACGACGGGTCGATCCCCCGCCAGGGCGCGCTGCTCCAGTAGAAACGCCGCATTTCGCTGGGCAGCGGGTAAGGCATGGTAATCGCCAATCAGGACAACGTCCGCTGCGTGCAACGCGGTCTGGACTTGTTGCGCGTCAAGAACAGAATCGTAAGTGCGAAAGGCCTGGTTGAACTCACGAAGATATTTGCGGCGGCTGTGCGAGTCCTGGGCGCGGATTTCGCGCTCCACTCCGGCCAGTGCGGTCAACTGCGCCGCGCTGCGCCGGGATCGAAGATTCGCGGTGGAGGCCATGTTCA
>Ga0209698_10001364_pt1 | contig 28144 bp, 34 predicted proteins | sample LitLauG_LLR_2012_FD_187203 | JGI IMG/M metagenome (GOLD analysis project Ga0209698, IMG submission 187203) | Freshwater sediment microbial communities from Pennsylvania, USA - Little Laurel Run_MetaG_LLR_2012 (SPAdes) (version 2) | ecosystem: Environmental > Aquatic > Freshwater > Creek >... | reverse complement strand
GGGTTGCAAACTCAATGACCGATACGCCAAAAAACGACGTCAAACTTTTTTCAGCGAAAATTTATTCGGTGGAAAACTCCCGGAGAATTCCACGGTCAAAGTGACTCTTCAGCCTGGAAGCACTGGTCGGTCTCCGCAGGCGAGGACTCGGCCAAACAGCCATGGGTGACAATGATGGGTCTTGCGCTTGGGTCCAAGTCGGGTGTGGGGTAACTGCAGTTGTCGATGGGATCCCAAAAGCGAGGGGCAATGGCCGGGGCAACCATGCGGAAACGGACCTGGCGCTCTCGCAGCAACCAGCACATGAGACCGCGTGCGCTGGTGAGTTGCGCATAACCGTAGTACTTCCAGCTAAACGAGACCAGGTAGTCCGCCCAGTTGTTGAGATCGATGAGAGCATAGCCAAGGTGGCGATGGGTGAGGCGAATGTTGGCTTCCTGGCTAATGGGCTTTTTCCATGCAGTGACCTTTGGATGGCCCGCAAAATAGCGCTGCCATGTCAAGGGGTTCGTTGCAGGACCTTGTTGCCAATGATCCCGTGCACACTGTGTGATGCTGTGGATGGCACGGGGTGGCCCAAAATGCATAAAGAGACCGCCGCTCATGTAGATGAGATGGTGCTTGGCGACGAGGTCCTGGATGACGCGTCGCATGGTCTCAATGTCGTCGTCGCTCATGTCAGGCAGCGCGGCAATGTCCCTGAGCAGGGCCTCGTTGAATTCAAACGCAGTGAGTGGGGACCATGCCATGGGCGAGGGCTGGCGCAGCTTGGGTACAAGGCTGGGAATGCCGCCGGCGAAGAGCCAGTCCCTGATGCGGGCACGAGCGTCTGATGCATGTGAATGCGAGGCAAATGCCTTCCAGTCCCGAGCAAAGTGAGCACCCTGACCAATGGCAGAGAGCATGGGCATGGGCACGCTAATGTAGCAGTCTGCTCGCACGCGCAGCACGTACTCATAGCGCTCCGCAATGTCAAGTGCGCGACGAAACACTTTGAGCGTCTGATCGTACTCAAAGATGGCGTAGGGCTGTTGCTGCTCCTGGATGCCCGGTTCACGATACCACTCGGCCACCAGATGGGGTGCCAGTTTGATGCGAGTGTCAGTGCTCATGGCCCAGCGATAGCTAGACATTGAGAGGGCAACGTCACAGCCATCCGCGTTGACCAGACAGAGGTTCCTGATGATGGAATCCACCGTCAGGTCCAGCGTGCGATAGCCACCCTGAATGATCAGCAGCATGCGGGGAGCCCTCTCCCTCTCCTGTCGAGCATGGAGGGCGCGCCATGATGCTAGCACAAGGAACGACCCACACACCAGGAGGGACGCCATCACCGCCACTGCCACACAACGCGCCGCAGGTGGTTTCATGTCGCTCTTGCGGCTTTCTCCTCTTGTTTCATTCTATCAGTCAGCCCTCTCACTCGACGACAACGACGCAAGGGGGCTACTCGGTCACCGGTGGCACAAATCCACTGGGCAGCGAGGGCCAGCGCTCCAGATACGCGGCAATCTCATTGATGGTCGTGCGGTCGGCGTTCCACGCGTAACTGTAATGGGTTTGCCACTCGGGGTGGTGGGCGACGAACAGGCGAATGGCAATGTCTTTGGTCGTCCAGCCTTTGAGCTGCGAGGGCACGGCACTGGCAACGAGTGCATTGGCAAAGTGTTTGCACTGCTCAGTGTTCAACAGCTTGGCAGGGTCGCTGTGGCTGGCCAGGCACTCCGCCAGGGCAATGACTTCCTTACTGTCCATGGCACGGAAGTCGTTCAGTGTATCGTCGTCGCCGTTTTTGACGTCATTGAGATAGCTTTCCAGCGTGGGTCGCGATCCATAATAGGCGGGCCAGCCCTTGCGCTGCTTGTAGCGACGGAAGCGGGCGTCCTCTGCAAAGCGCCGCTCCACTGCAGTGGTCCAAGGGCTGCTCGCATGAGGAGGGAACGCCGTCACTTCAGATACCGTGCTCCTGGACGCTGCTGCTGTGCGACGACTGGGCACGGCTGCTCGTTGATGTGGTTGCTGCACAATGGGATCGCTGCCCAGCTGCTCAAGCACGGGGTAGTGGCAATCCACAAGGAGAATCATGATTTGGGTCTTTTCCTTGCAGAGTGCCCACTTGCTTGCCAGGCACTGCAGATCTGCGGCTAGTTGGCGTCGCTCCTGATCCAGAAGCATGCGTGTCAGTCCCAGCGCCGGATCGTCCAGCACGTGCATGACATTGGAGGTGCCCACGAGGTGAAAGAGCATCACATCCCAGCTGTCAAGCAAGAGCTCCGGGACAATGGCACGCAGTTCCTGGCAGTTCACGAGGGGAAGAGGGTTACGACTCACGTCGAGGACAGTCAGGGGAGATGGCTGTGATCATGCGGAGGACAGTCAGGGGAGATGGCTGTGATCATGCGGAGAACAGTCAGGGGGAGATGTTTGCGATCATGCGGAGAACAGTCAGGGAAGAGGGCCGTGCTCATGTCGAGAACATTTGGGGGATGGGACGGTGGGAATCATTACCTGATACATGGGAGTGGTTTTGGCCGTTTCGCCAAACACGGCTCCTTGCAAGAGGGCCACGTGGGTTTTGGCATCACGGCTGCGAGATGCATAGCGTTTGCTAATGGGATCGCCCAAGGGACATGCCTTGCGCGCAGTCTGCACAAGCTCGTCGCTGCTGACGCGGACTTCGCGGGCGCTCCATAGCTGACGATAGACTGACTCCCAGTTGGTGAACGCAATGGAACATGCCAGGTAGCTTAGCAGCAGCTCCTCGTTGCTAATGGTCTCGTCCACGTCGGGGAGCACGAGTAGCTGCAAGCCCCAGCGCGTGCCGTACTTGTCCAGCTCGGCGCGTGCGCTGTTCTCTCGCGGCTTCATGTTTTGCTCTCGCACTCAAGACCTTTTCGCACTGCCTAACCCTTTCGGGCTTTATCACATATCCCCAAGTGCGCGAGCTTCAATCTGTGCAATTGTAGACACCGCGCATTTCGTCCCACTGCATCTGGAACGCTGCCGCCTCCTTTTCGTTGTCCAGGAGCAGGCGCAGCGCTCGCGGCTGTGGCCCAGGGTAGATGAACCCTATGTCAACAACCAGACGCCGCATGCGCGCCTTGAGCTGGCGCTGACATGAAAGTGGGTGCTCCACGGACACAGCAGACGAGTTGCTGTCGCTGTAGCCCTTGAGCTCGGGGTTGATCATGGGGATGAATTCCAGGTCCTCCTGTTGCCTGCGCATGACACAGATCCGTCGCTCGCCGCCCATCTTGTGATTCAAATCATGCATGCAGAGCATTGGGAGATTGCCGTTGAGTTTGACTTGCACGTCCTGCGCGTAGGATGGTAGGCCATCGCCATTGACAATCATGAGCGCTTTGATGAGTTCGGTCACCACGTCGTCAAGTGAGTGTGCCCCAATGATGAGCCCTGTGCGCAGTTCATGATCCTTCACGGGGATGCACGACTGCTTGCGATGGGTTTCCACCGTGTGCAATGGATAGCGCAGTTCGCCGCTGATCACAAGTCGCCTTCCTCCCGTACAGAGACACGGAACTGGCGCGCCCGAGCGAGAGGCAACGTAGATTGCCACGGCTAGCAGCAGCAGCGCCGGCAACAAGGCAGACCCTAGCCAGTTTGTGCGGCCGGCTACCAACTCGGCCTTGCGACGTGCTTCTCCCGCTGCGACACTCTCATCCACGTCGACGTGAGCGAAGAACTCGCCCGCTGCTTCTGTTTCTGCCGCTGCTTTTGCCACTGAATCATTGTTGTCGTTTGACATGATTGTGTGTGCATGTGCGGCCGTGTATTGGGTGCTAATGCTACTTGAGGCCAGCCCCCGATGTGAAGCGCCTGTTTGCGTAGCCTACCGGCGCGGGGATCTGCGGTGCAGTCTGTGCTGATGCCGCTGCTGGAACGCTGGTCGCTGGTAGAAAAGCCACGCTGCCGTCGCCCGGCTTGCTGGTGGCTAGTTGATAGAGGGGCGATGATGGATCGCCTTCGCGGTTGAGGATCTCAGTGAGCTTGAGCAGGGCAAAGCCAAGCACAATGTAGATGATCCACATGAGGATGTTGGTCACGGTGATGAAGTAGAAGAACACAAAGTCGCCATTGGTCCCCAGCTCGTCAATGTTGATGCCCGGGTCGCACTCTGGATGCGGCTGTCCAAAGTTGGGACACGCGCCCACCACGTTGTAGAACTCGGGAACGCAGCATGCACGATACGAATTGGCGGGGTTGTTGGGCATTGAAGGGTTGTTACGCTGGATCAGCCAGGCCGTCATGTAGCCAATCATGACGAGCCAGATGGCCAGCCAGATAATGGCGATAATGGTCCATGCCCATTGATAGGAGCGTCGCGTAAAGTGCACTTGCATGAAACCATTGAACCTGCAAGTGTGGGGTGCGTGTGTATGTCATGCAACCTTGTGGAAGTGCAACCGCGCGCGCACTTACCAGAGGGGGAAGATGGACAGCGTGGTAAAGGAGCAGATCCACCAGAAGAGCGACGAGAAGCGCTCAGACGTAAGCACCCCATAGGTGGCCGGCGATGCAAAGTACGTGAAGACAAACTGTCGCGTCCACGGGTAGTACGAGAAAAAAAGCATGGCGACCACCAGCTGAACCCCCGTGGCCCACCATAGATAGTACTGAACACGATGAATGTCGCGAGCGGTGCCGACAGCCATTGGTCCGAGTGCGTTCAAGGCAACGGTTTATTGCCAGGGCATTGCGCGCTCTCGATGCACACGTCAAGTGGCAAAACAGAGAAGCAGCGAATGCAACGCTCATTGGATGGGCAAGAATTATTCAGGCGAATGCTCGTGCCACGCAGTTTCACGCTTTGTAACCAGCGGTGTTTGTCGCGCATGGGCCCCCCTCAGTGACCTGTCATCATGTTCTCCAGGCGCTCCAGTCGGCTGCCCAGATAGGAAATGGCCTTGTTGATCTTGTACTCTGCCCCGTGCACCAGTTCTTTGCCTTCTGCTTTGGCACTGGACATGGCATCATGGGTGGCAAGCGCTCCTTGCCTGGCAGCCAGCCGCCCCCGGGTGACCAGGTCTTCAAGGGCGGACGTGCCAGTCTTGAGCGTTTCCCCGGCCATGCGGCTGGCCCTGTGCTCCACTTCGTTCACGCGACGCTCGAGATGCTCGTGCAGTTTCCGTAGATGTTGCAGAGCGCCCACAATCTCGCCATACAGCAGTTCTGGATGCAGCGAGTGCATGTCCGGCAGCTCCAGCTCCCCGATCTTGGCCTTGCCCTTGCTCACCAGGTAGGCAAAGTCCTTGGCAATGTCTTGCGCCACCACGCCGACGTAGCTGCCATTGTTGATGTAGCGAGCTCTGTCCTTGCTGGCCAGGTATTCATCCGTGTAGCGCCAGCGCTTGATGGGCATCTTCCGGGTGACCCTTTCGTACAAATGCTCAGTGTCTGCCATGCGGACGTCGCGCTTGACTCGTGCGTCAGAGGGCGGAGGTGTGATGATGACGCAGTTCTGGTAGTTGTTTGTCACCGCCAGGTAGCCCATGACGGTGAGGTTTCCATTGATGACCATGTCGTCGTTCACGATGAGCGCTCCCGTGGTGTTGCAGTCCAGCGCCTGAATGCCGCCTCCGTCGTTGTAAATGTAGGTGCCATTGAAGCTGACGCCATTGGTGTCCTGAAAGCGCACGGGCTGTGTGGGGATGCTGTTGGTGATGGACGACACGCTAAAGTCGATCCATGTGGTCGACACGTTGAAGTAGCGAGCCGGCGTGAATTTCATCACATTGGTCAGCCCCGTCTGGACAAAGTACATGTCCGTCACGCTGGTGAACGTCATGCCCTGAGCCTGGGCGATGATGTTGACCTGGCCCGACTCGCTGATTGCGGTTTTAGCGCACGCATGCACACACTGTTAGTAATACAGGCCACCGCAATGTCACGGAAGTAAGAGAGGCACCTTATCATGTTAATGTCGAGTACCGAGCGAATGGTGAAGAACTGCGCTGACTCCAAGAGCATGTTGGTGGCGTAGGTTTGGAACAGTGCCAGCTGATAAGCAGGTGGTGTGACTCCGAAGCGGCGCCCAAAGTAGGCCACGTGGTAGGGATTGCCAGTGTTCCCGAATTGGAACGTGGCCGGGAACGTGGAGTTTACACCCCCAATGTAGACGCTGGGGGCAATGGTGACGCCCTCCACGTAGGTGGACTCCATGACCAGCGTGCAAAGACTGAAATTGAAGCAGCCGCCTGGGCCTAGGCAGTTTTGATCAATGGGCTCCAAGCAGCTGAGCCCTCCGGGACCGGTGATGGTCACATTGGTAAAGTTGGCGGCGCCGCTGAAGACAGGACCTTGCGGGCCACTGGGGCCTGATGGACCAGTGGGGCCAGTGGGACCTGTGTCGCCGTCCTTGCCGCTGGGACCGGTCGGACCCGTGGGGCCAGTGGGACCCGATGGACCTGTGGGACCAACCAGACCAACGCCCGTCGGTCCCGTGGGCCCAGTGGGTCCCGTGGGTCCTGTGGGTCCAATGGCGCAGGGGAACTGTGGATTCGGCAGGCAGACGCCATTTGCCCCGTTTGCGCCGTCTTGTCCCTTGGCACCGCTCAGGCCGCTGGGACCCGTTGGGCCAGTGGGACCTGTGGGACCTGTGGGACCAATGGCGCCTGAGCAGGTGGCGCAATTGGCATGGATCCACTCGCGGTCAGCCAATGCGGTATCGGAATTGGCGTAGGGCAGCACGGCCATGCCCGCCAGGACGAGCACAATGCAGAAGATCAAAAGCGCAATGACCAAGAAGGCACCAAATGCCGACACAAAGGGATTGCCCAGCGTGTCAGGTCCGTTCTGTGTCATCTCCCGTGTAAGGCGAGCCTGACGTTGCTGTGCCTCGCGCGCGGCGTCATCAGCGGCCATGGGGCTGTACGCCCACGTATCAGGGTTCATGATTTTTTTCGGCGCGTTCAATACAGGGGGCAATGACGCGTTGCTACAACATCAACGGGGCTCAGAGGCAATCGTAATACGCGGGGCAGGCAGTTTTAGTTTGTCTGACATTGAATGCTTGTCGGCGTTTCGCAAGGGACCAATGATGATGGCGACAGGCCGTATTTTGGTCCGTTGGCCCCGCATTATGCGCCTTCCACATTCGCAAAGGAAACAGTTTATGCACGAGCACGCTCATTGTGGCTTGAGTACGGATCAATGGCGCTGTTTCAGTGTGTCCGAGACAACTGGAAGTGGGACGAACCGATTCTTGTGCGCTTGATCATTGCATACGGGGTCAGATTTGACGAGAAGTACGCGGAACAATACGACAACGCTTGTCGCCTGTGTGTTTGTCTTAACAGGCCCGGAATGCTTGCCGAACTGCTTGACGAAAAGGCGCGCATTTGCGGGGGTTTGCTGATGAACTCCTTGGTAATGGGGATTGCACTGAAGAACAGCCACCGTCTCTGCGCCAAGGTCATTCTTGATCGCAACGTGGTGCTCAAGCCATCGCCACCGCCAATGCCCAAATGGTTAGCCTTATGGCTGGAACTCAGGCGGGGAGCGCGCGTTGCAACGGTGCTTGTGTACAGAGCACTACGCACGCAGGGCGCAGAAAAGCGTCTGAGCGCTAACGTGGCATGGGAGATCTGGCAAAGGAGATTCACACTGTGACTTCATGTTTTTTTTTGGCGCGTTCAATGCAGGGGTAATGACGCGTTGCTACAACATCAACGGGGCTCAGAGGCAATCGTAACACGCGGAGCAGGCAGTTTTAGTTTGTTTGACATTGAAATGCTTGCCGGAGTTTCGCAAGGGACCAATGATGATGGCGACAAACCAATGGTTGAGCGTCATGTTCCTTCTCCATACGCAAAGGAAACTGTTTATTATCGCGCACGTACATTATGGTTCGAGTACGGATTATTGGCGCTGGTTGAGTGTGTCCGAGACAACTGGAAATGGGACGAGCCAATTCTTGTGCGCTCGCTTGTTGCCCTAGGGGCAAAATTTAAAGCAAGGCATACGGAAAAATATGACGAAGCATGTGACCAATGCGTCAGCCGCAATAAGCCCGGAATGCTTGCCGCGTTGCTTGACGAAAGAGAGCGCGTTGAAGGGCCTTTGGTGATGGATTACAAGTGGCTGAGTTGTGCACTGTGGATGAATCACCATCTCTGCGCCAAGGTTATTGTTGATCATGGCGTCGTATTCAAGCCGTCATTATTATCGCAGCCAATTCCGGAATGGTTAGCTTTATGGCTGGAACGCAGGCGGGGAGCGCGCGTTGCAACGGTGCTTGTGTACAGAGCACTACGCACGCAGGGAGCAGAAAAGCGTCTGAGCGCTAACGTGGCATGGGAGATCTGGCGAAGGAGATTCACATTGTGACGTAAAGGGTGTATTGCGCAAAGATTCACCCGTGCCATTCGCGTCGCAGCCTGGTCCAGATGCTAGCATAAAGCTTGTCCAGTGAGTCAAAGAGTAGCGACTGTTGCATGGGCCGACGCTGGACTGGCACGTAGACACGCCTAGCAATGCCCCGATTGTCAAGCTGTATCTCGGATGTAACTGCGACATATGGCTGTTGATCGGGACCACCGCCGCCGCCGCCGTCGTCATCCGTGGTGCCTCCCAGTGATTCGTACGCTGATCCCTGCGCCAGGCCGGGAAACAGCCACAAGATTGGCGATGCCACGACAACTCCCCAAATGGCGGAGATGGCCAGCGTGAAGAGCAGCCAGGCCAGCCCCAAGATGAGCCACGTGAGGACAAAGAAGAGCACGGGTCCGGCAATGGAGGGACTTGTCAGGCCAAAGCACCACCAAAAGAGCTCTTCCTCGGGCGGCGTCACATTGCTGTTATGACGGGGGCGGTGGGTCAACTCACAAAAGAACCACGAGCGACAGCAAAGCGGAGAAACATTATCCTAACCTAAACCGGGCCACTGCAGCCAGCAGATAGTCGCCAATGGATGCCAGCGTGCTGCCAAAGTGGCCGGACAAGAAGACAATCTGCGCAAAGGCACTGACCCACGTTCCAAAGTTGGGAAACCAGTGCATGCCCAGCCAGATGATGTTGTCAATGCCGCCGGCCATGCCAATGTTGCGGCAGTTGGCGATGCCAATCATGTCCGGGCATGGCGGGCACGGGTTGCCTTTGTTCACGTGCATGTGAGAGAACATGCATTGGTGAATGGATGGATGCATGGCTTGCGCACCCCGAGGACAAAAAAACAACTCACCCAGCACGGCGTAAGGAGGGCAGATGAATTGCAGCGGCGTGCCCCACCAAATCTCGCACCAGCACATGCTCGTGTACTTGATGACGAGCGCGGTGATGTCGTCCATGGCGCAAAAGGGCAGCGCCGGAAAGGCAATGGGAAAGGGCCAGTACGGGATGGTGATGCCCACGGCACCCTCGCCAGGCACAATGGCCGCCGGCGACATGAGCCAGCAGCGCGGGCTGTAGTGCCAGGCCACCGCGGGCACCAGGATGAGCCAGAGCAGGACCAGGCCAATGAAACTCGCAAACGCCAGCAGCGGCGGCATCAAAAGCGATATCCCCGCGTAGATGACAGCCATGTAGAAAGTGACCCAGCCAATGGCCTTCTCCAGCCCGATGCCGACCTTGCAGTTCAAGTTGAGGGCAGCGTTGCATGGCAGCGTCCCGGGCATGGGCTGAAAGATGCAGCGCAGCGGAAACTTGACCCAGTAGTCGAATCCCACCCCAATGCCGCTCTCGACGCCTAGGCAGTAGTCCTCGTTGGTGTTCAGGAACCAGGCCTCCACGTCGTCGATCCAATTTGCCAGTGTGTAGGCAAGGTTCAGGCCAAACCAATTGTCGAGCACGCCCAGAATCCACTGGAAGAAATCAAAGCTCGTGGCGGCCATGGAGCGCAGCCACTGCTGATGGCTAATGGAGCGCCGCCAGTCAGAGGCCCGGGGTCCACTTGGCCAGGGTAGCTTGGGCCGGATCCAGTCAAGGCTCCTGTGTTTCAGCCACGTGCCCCAGCCGCGCCACTCCTCGGGCGTCTCATGCGGCGAGTGCTTTGGCCAAACCTCTTTTTTGCTGTGAAAGGCGTGCTGCGGCTGATTCGCCAGTGCCATGAGAACGCCCCAGCCGCCTTTGCTCCCTTCAAGGGACGAACGCTGGAAGGGCGGCAGCTGTGGCGTGTAATCCTTGGTGCAATAGATTGTCAAAAAGACCAACTCGTTGATGAACCCGTCCGCCAGCAGGCAGTTCCCGCCGATGATAAAGCCGCGCTCTGCCCTCTTGCGCTCTTCGTCGGCGGCCACCACCAGCGCTCTCGACTCTTGTATCTCGCGCATCATCTGATCACCCTCAGTGCAGTTGGGCCCAATGCCATGTGAAAAGTTGCTCGTTCGCGGATCATCGCGCTTCGATGTCCAAGAAACATTGCAAAAGGGTCCCACGCTGAAGCGTTCCTGCGTGTCTCGCGACACTGACCCGGGCCAAACGCCTTCCTTGATGCGATACCAGATGCGACCAAAACTGGCCCAGTTGGCGACGATCTGAGGAGTCCACTCGATGCGGGTGCGACGCTGGAACCACTCCCCAAAGTTGGCGCGCATGTGCAGGTCCATGTTGGCGAACGTGGCAGGGCTGTCTCGCCAGTGCGCACGCTGCCACTTGAAGACATAGCTGAGATGGTCAACCAGTCGCGCAATGGGATTCACATGGGGCCTCTCTGTCGTGCTCACTGTGGCCTCCCCGGGCTCAGTGACATTGTACCACCACTTGTAGAGCGGGCTCTTGCGCATGGCCGCTCTGACAAGCTCCCTTCGTTCCTCGCCAGCAGCCCTCTCCTTGGCGCGTCGCGGGTGAGCATTGCCCCTCTGCACTGCATCCCAGTAGATGGACCACCAGCTGCGCGTGCTGAGCTGCTCAAAGACGTCCGGCAGCGCCACAATGGCCTCGTACAAGTCGCGCGCCCCTTGCTTGATCTGCAGCGCCATAATGTTGCCACCGATGCTCTGCAGCTGGCGTCCCATGATGCCCAGCCTCTCGCGGATGCTGATCCTTGGCAGCTCCTCGCGCTGAATGTTGCGCAGCGCCTGCTTGAAAAGGGGCATGTAGAAGCCACTGCGCAGCTTGTACTCGTACTGGTCGATGGCGATGAGAGCGCTGGTGATCATGGACTTGCGCCAGCGCGGATGCTGACTGGTGTAGCGCTCGATCTTCTCGTTGCGATGGCGCCAACGCAGCTCGTAGACATTGTCAGGGAGGACGCGTCGCTGATGACGTTCACGCAGGATGTCGCGATGGTTATTGTCCACAGCCTGGAGTGCGGCCTGCTTGGCATTGTCCCACAGCTGCAGCAGGCCGTCGTGGCGGTAGAAGTAGTCCGCCGGGAACATGGGAGCGGCATCGTTCAGGCGCCCACCCTGGATGATTTTCTCCATGCATTCCACGTAGACAACCTTGTCCGTATGGGCCATGGTCTCCCAAGTGGTGCCATTGACAAAAGCGTTCAAGTGCTGGTCACAGAAGGTGGAACCCCGCATGGTCTTGCCCACCGCATGCAGCACGGGATGGCTGGGCACGCGCAGACCTCGACGATGCTGATCAAACACTGAATTGCAGAGTTCCAGGCCAGGGTCGCCCTCGTCAAAGCCCCAGTTGCGACAGGCGCAGGCTGTAAAGTTGTGCCAGCAGTCCTCGGTGGTAAAGTCCCATACCACGCCCAGCATCTGCCTTATGATATCGGTCGCCGTGGTTGCATTGAGGGGCTGATTTGCCACATGGCCCAGGCGCGCTCGAAACTCCCCGCGCGTCTCACGGAAGCTGGGGGTCTGGGGGATAACGGGCGTCTCGCTAAAGGCTGACGCCAGGGCAGTGAAAATGTCGAAGAACTGGCCCACCAGTCCAATGATGCCAAAGGGACCAAGCGCCCCGCTGGCAGCCAGAGGCAGGGCAAACACGAACATGATGACGCTGGCCAGCAGGCGTAGAAAGCTGTTGGCCAGCTGCCAGACCACAGAGACAAGAACGACCAGACCCTGCAGGACGGGACCAAACCCAGGAACCAGCTGCGTCAAGATGCACTGGAAGTAGCGCAAAAAGGCCATGATGATGCCGTCGAGCTTGAGCAGTGCAGGATTCTGCGTGCTGCACGAGACAAGGCCGCTGCCGCCGTTGATAGTGTCATTGAAGCACGGGACTTGCGGCGAGCCCTCTTGCGCGCAGGTGCGGTAGGCGTAGCTGTCCTCGTAGGTGGAGCATGTGGCGTCCAGGCACTGCGCACATTGGTAGTTGGGATTGCTGAACACGGGTCCCGTCGTCACGTGGGTGAACAGGACGCCAGGCTGTGAGCCAGCGGGGTTGTAGCAGCAGCACAGATTGCTGGGAGGGCACTGCGGAGGGTTCAGCACCGAGCAGACCACGGTCGAGTCTCCAATGGCAGCATCAATGGGGAATGACACAAGGGACGTGAAGATGTCCGCTAACTGCGACACGCTCACTCCATATTGAGGAGAGCCACCGGCGCACGACTGGCCAGGATCCGAGCATTGCGAGCCAGTGGTGAAGATGCCGACCACGCCCTCGATAAACGCCCCCACTTTGACGATGATCTCAAACCCCCAGCGCACAATGGATTCCACAATACGAGCACGCAGCTGCTGACAGAACGGAAGCAAAATGTCCAGGAAGCAAGTCAGCGACGTGATTGTCAGGCAGGCAGAATCGATGATGGGGCCAAAGAATTCCCATGTCCAGGTGTTCATCTCGTTGAACTGATTGGGACCACCGTTGGGGCTGGGCTGGCCAAAGGGCTGCCAGTAGGTGGGGTCATTGATGCGGCGGATGAGCGTTACCACCGATGTAGTCACGGCAGCCGTCAGGTCTCCCAGATTGGTAAACACGCCGTCCACTGGGCCGCAAAAGCAGTCGAAGCCTTGGAAGTAGAGCGCCAGCCAGGCATCTGCTAGCGAAAGAAACTCGCATGGACACGTCGAAATGATCTCCACAAACTCGGCGATGATGGGCAGAAACTTGCCGCATTTGGCCTGCTGCTGCTGTTGCACGGGAGTCAGCGGCAAGTGAGCCAGTTCCCAGGGCGTCAGTTCGTTGCAAAAGACAAAATCCAAAAAGGCGTAGGGTTCCTGCGTGCGGGGGAGGGTGGGCCAGAATATGTTAGACAATAAACGTGAACGTTGCACAACACATCATCAAGTCACCGCAAAAAAAAATCGTCACCTGCGGCAGCGACGCGCATGATTGCCCGGGTTGCAGCCAGCCTGGATTGCAGTGGCCGTTCACCGCTGGATCCCAGGACTGCCACAGACCGGCAATGGCTGTAATGATAAACGCCAGCAGATCTTTGGCCAGGTAGCCGCCCTCGCGAATCGGACAGCAAAGATCCACCGTGGGACAATTGGTGGGACTGATGGGGGCGTTGGGGTTCTGTCGAATGGGAAACAGCAGCGCAACAATCTGGCAGATGCATGACGTGATCCCACCAATGCCCTGGGGCCTGCCCTGCGCCGCGCACACGCCACCTGGAGAACCAAAGAAGGTCTCGAGCACCACGTCGACCTGACACGTGATGGTGATCATGATGACGACGACACAACGACAATGATCAGCTACCGCAATCGCGGGGAACAATGGCTCACCTGGATAAGAAAGCCAATCTTGTCCAGATCCGGCTGCTCCGTGGAAAACTGCCAAAACGCGATGCCCTGACCCTCAATGGTGGCCAGGTTGATGATGCTCAGAATGATGAGCTGCGCCAGCTCAATGCCCGTGTCGACTAGCACCATGGGAATGCAGCAAATGTCAAAGGCGCCGCCGCCATAGATGGTGCCGCCCGTGAGCTGCGTGATGGGGAAGACGTAGCGCACAAATTGACAGAGACAAAAGACGATCTCCAGCAGCTCGGCAAAGAGCACGTCAATGTCGCGGACAAAGTAGCCATCGTTGAAGTAGGTGAAGACGGGACTGTCGAGGGCCAGCGACTGGATGCTGTTGATGATGACCTGGATGCTATTGGCAATGAAATCCGCCAGCGATGTGAGTGCACAGCAAAAGTCTGGCTGCGGAAACTGCGGCGATGAGGGAAGGATCAGTTCCAGCAAGCGGCAGGTGCAGATGAGCGGGTCAAGCGCGTAGTTCACCAGCGTGACAATGTCCTGTTCCAAACAGCGAGGACAGTTGCCTCCTGTGAAGTAGCCCCATTGCACCTCGCCCGCGGAAGGAAAGTTTCCGCGAATGAGACCATCCAGCAGGTTCCCCAGCGTAAGACCAATCTGGCCCACCAGATGCAGAAAGGCCACGGGAAAGCACGCCAGATTGAAACATGGATTGGGTGGGTCCCCTGGCGGCGGACATCCAGAAATGGGGGCCTGCGTGGGTCGCTGCGTCAAGGGCGGCGGCGGAGGGATGAGCTTCTTCGATTTCTTGCTGGCAGTGGTAGCCTCCTCTGAGACGGACTGATCATCCTCGTGATCCTGATGCATGGGCAGCTGCAGTGACAGGCGGGTTCCGTGCAAGGCGTACTCTGTCTCATTGGGAATGGCCAGGCGATCGGGCCACCATGTGGGAGGCGCCCAGGTGGAGGCAATGCCAAATGAATCCACCGAGGACATGAAGATGCGGCGCTGATCCCGGCGGTCCTTGCCCGGGTAGATGTTGTCGTATGCCCCAATCTCCAGGCAGTGCGACGTATCAGGTAGCTTGTTGTTGGCCTTCATGACCTTCCAGCGCCAGGGGTTATCGCGTCGCAGCTCGCGCTTGTAAACGTCATTGGTGTGGCACTCGTGGATCTGATGGTAGCGATCGTAGAAGCGCTGACGGCGACTCTCCACCAGCTCCTCTCCATTGGGCAGGCCAGGCAGCGATCGTGGCTGATGAAAGACTAGCTTGAAGCGCTCCCATAGCCCACCGCGGCGTGCTGGTCCTTTGGTATGGCTGTTGTTGTAGGTCTCGTAAACCAGCAGGGGAGTGACGCGCTGGCGCAACTTGCTACCTCGCGAGTAACCAGCATGCAAGTCAATAAGGTGACCACTGGCCGGGAACCCTGCCCGCCCCGTGCCATCACGTCCAATGACGGGCGGCGGCGGAATAAAATCCACTGGCTGGCACTGGGGCGGTCCGCATGTGATGACCTGCCCATTGGCGTTCAGTGTAATGGGCGGGATCTGAATGCCGTAGTTGAGGATGTAGCTGATGCAATTGGTCAGCGAGGACGACGTGTTTCCCAGCAGGATCTGCATGATCCCGTCCCATTCATCAATCGCCCCCGGCCCATCAAGCAAGAAGTTGCTGGAGAGCGTTCCGTTGATGGCATCCCAAACCAGTGTGATGAGCGCGATCAGCACTTGCAACCCGAACGTGGCCACCAGGATCACAAAGCGAAACAGCTGCACCATGACCTGCTTCAGACAGTAGCCCACCACTGGCACGGCGTCCACCAGCGAAAAGACGCAGTCTGCAACCGCCACCAAATCATTGGCCACGATCAGCAACTGCGGGCCCACCGTAGCCAGCCAGCCAAACCAGTCCGCGGCGCTCGTCGTATGGAGCCAGAAGCTGTACACAATGACATTGAAGTCGTTGACCGCGGTGACGGCGGTGTTGGTGAAGCAGCACCAGTTGAAGCCCGCCAAAAAGCCATTGTTCATGGTCTATTTGCATGGGCGATTGATTAGTTGATTTGATTTCCCGCCTCCCACCCCCAGACGACGACAATCAGCGGACACCGCACAGGAGAAGCACCCTACCTCATTGGCAAAGTTGGGATCATCGTTGAAGCAAGGGACGTCAGTGTTATTCCAATCGCAGATGACGCGTGTGATGACAGTGCAAGCTCCCTCGATGACCGTCTGCCTGCCAATGCTGTGGACATCAAAGTAGAACTCGGGGTTGGTGGTGGGCGCCCAGGTGTTGAGGATCTGCTTGATGGACTGCTCAATCTGCCCGTGCCAGAGATCAATGGGCATGGTGTACGGAGGGCCAATGTAGGTGTTGGGCCAGGGCGTGAACATGTTGAACACCACAATGTCGACATTGGTGGCCACGGTCAGCACCACTTGCACAGAGTCCACAACAATGCAGGAAATGGCGGTGTTCCAGGCCAAGGTGCCGGTGAAGTTGAAGCGCCATGGAATGTACGTGTCCCACAGGCCCTGGATCGTGTTCTCCAGCGCGGGGTTGAAGCGCTCAAAGAACTGGCAGCCAAAGGACGCAGCCACCAAGTAGTTGGGCCGGTTCATGGGTGACGTGAAATTCAGCAGATCGATGATCAAGGGCCACAGGATCTGCAGGATGGCGGCCCACAGATTGATCAAGCTCTCGATCGACTGCCAGAACAGGTACTGCGTGCTCATGGCCGGGATCAGAATCATCAGGGGCGGGGGCAGCGGCAGCAGAAAGGGCACGATCTTGACCAGGCAGCACAGGTCCTAGCCTCGTGCGTCAGATGGCGCGAGTGTAAGATCCCCACCATCGCCACCACCAACCTGACAGAGACAACAGAGCATGACGATCCACGACTCCACAAGCTGAACCAGCGAGGCGCTGAGCAGGCTCATATCGTAGAACCCCGTCAGGAACTCGCCCGTCGCCAGGAACACCACAAGCGAGTCGAACAGCTGGGTGGCCACACATCCAATGTTGACCAGCACGGCCGAGGCCCCACATGCCACTGCGTCGGGGACAATGACGTAGTTGAAGTAGCCGAATGTAAACCAGTTGAGCGCGTCCCACACGCAAATGGTGGGGTTGTAAATGGTCCGCAGCAGGTTCAGCAGGGGGCCCACGAAATTGGTGACCGCCGGATTGATCACACAGCGAAACACGTACTCCGTGTACACCACGGCCGTGCTGCCATAGGCACTAGCAGCGCTCCCGATCAACCAAAGCGCGAGCAGAAAGAAAAGCCCGGGCGACCATGCAATGAGCTGGGCGATGAAGCGGAGGACCTCAACGACCACTGAATGCGGGAGAACGTAATGTAAGCAGTGCGGGGGGGGGGTGTACAAAGTGAGCAAGCAAGTGGGCGAGCAAGCGAGTGCAGACGAACAACAACCCTCTTGCGCAATCTCACCGGTAATGGGGAAAATCACAAAGAGCACGAAGAGTTTCCATATGAAGATGGGCACGCCGGTGATCCACCCCATGGCATGGCCGCGTGAATAGCTTGGCCAATATCTGCCTCCTCAAAGTATTGTGACTTGTGGCCGGCTTCACTAGTTTAGCGAATGGCTGCAAGCACGTAGATGACAAACGCAAGCCTAGCACAAAGCCAGTAATCACATGTCTAGCGTCCCAGAAGGTGTCATTGCCACGCGTCTCATCGGCTACGTGCTGGTGCTTGGCAACCTGGGATGGCTGGTGTACTACTATGGCTGGGTGTGGACCATGACGCAGTTCATGTACGAGTACACCAGCTGGTCGTTCCTGCCCGTGCCAGACCCGGCCTCTTGGATTGACATGCGCTTTAGCCTCAACTGGGGCCTGTACGCGGCCCTGATATTTAATCTGTTCCCCTGTTACATTCTGCTTTGGATCATGCTGCGTCCCGACTACTCGTTTCGCTATTTTATCCATGCAGCGTCCATTGCACTGGCAGGGCTCATCGACATTCTGTGGCTCATATGGTACATCTTATGGGTCTGGATCTGGCAAAACAACTCGACGGTCTGGCCTTTTTCCGTGGTCAACTCGGTCAACTTCTGCTGCAAAAACTTTGGCGCCGTGGCCTCGTCCTACGCATGCCACAACTTCCACGACTGCATTGACCTGCCGCCTGTGCCGACCATTCGCTTGAACACAAATCCCATTTTTGAGGTATTCCGTGTCACCCTTCCCCTGCCCATGCAATGCCTTCTTACACCTTACACACTGACTTTGCCAGGACCACCTGCTGGGCATGACCTTTTGCTTTGTCTTTCTGCTGCTGCACACAGTGGCCAACGTGGCGATCCGCACGCATGGGCAGTCTGCTGCTGGTGCCACCGCCGCTCCATCGCCCACGCTGCCACAGCCTGGCAACGGTGGGCCAATGGCACCCGGACTAAGGCTGCCAGCCAGCGACAGCCAGAACATTTTACACGGCTTTAACACTGTGTATGTGGCACTGGCATGCATCTTGCTTATCTTTGGCCTGCTTGTGCTGGACGTGCGTCACACCCACCAGTACCCAGCCAATGGGCCTATTGGCATTCGCAGCGCGCGCAATTCAGTGGAGGCAGTTGGCCTGGTCATGAGCGCCACGGTCATTGTGATGCCTGCGCTGATATTGATCATCATGGCAGTGTACCAGATGCGCTGGCTGCTTTACTTGGTATTTATTCTCATCCTGCTGCTGGCGCTGGTGCATCTGTTTGCTTGGTTCACCATGATCTATTCGCGGGGCACGGCCAATCGCCCGGGCTTTCCCAACAGCATGGCCAACCATCCGCTACGTTGCTGTGCCGGGGACGTGTACAGCGATCCACAGTCAGAATGCGACAATGCCGGTCCATGCAACCTGCCTGTGCAGCCATTTCCATGGATCTTGCCCCCGCTGAGTTCCAGTCAGATCCCTTACTGCGTCACGCACCAGCTGATATTTTGGGTCATGTTCGCCTTGCTGATTCTGGACGTGGTGTGCATTGTCATGGTGGCAAACTTGTACGTGGGTCGAGATCAAGTCAGGGGTGCATGGACATGGCTCGGAACGTCATTAGCGTCGTCGCCTTCAGCGTCAGCAAATGGGTCATTGTCCATGCCGATGCGGGGGTCTGCCATGGTTTCAATGGTTCCTTCCGCGCCGCCTTCAAACATGAGCTATCCGCCACCGGTCACACAGGCTGCCATTGTCTTGCATCAGCAGCAGAAATTCTCCATCCCGGGCAGCAAGTCAGAGTGATCTGCGTGCGCACTTTGCTTCTTGCCGTGAAAGGGACGCGCTCTCGGCGTGTGGTCGGACATTGTCGCGGCGAATAAAAAGGTCACTGGCTGCCATGGCGCAAGTCCCGCAGTGGGCGCAAATCCTTGTCATTGTGCTGTCTTTCGCCGTTCCCAGCGCTGAGATATGGTCCATGCAGCATCCACCCAACTTGCCGCTGCGCTGGGCATGGCTGAGCCTGTACGGATTGCACGTCGGCCTTTTCCTCATGCGCAATGCTCAGTGGCGAGCAATCGTAGCCTACCCGCTGGCCATGGTGGTGTGGGTGCAGTACTGCAATGTGGCCCTGCGACCCTATTTGCCAGTGCAGGCGGCGCTCGTTGATTACTTGGTGCAAGGTTCCCAGCGCTGGATCATTACGGAGAGTGCATGGCTGATCCTTCAGCACTTCCGCATGCTGGGACCCCTGCAGCCTCCCAGTCGGAATCGCCGTTATCAAGTCAACGACGACTACGAGCTGGAGTAACACCATCGGAGCAGCAGCCCAGCGTGCTTGCTCTTCTATGCCGCACGGCCGTTATTTGTATCATTGGCAGCCTGGGGTGTCTCCTTCTCATTGGCACCCTCTTGGCTGAGAGCGTCGTTTTTTGTGCACTGGGATTGATCACCGCGCTGATACCACAATCATGGTACAGTGCTCCTGGGCAACAGTGCGGGGATGACAGTAATGACGGGCAGCAGACATAAAAAGGCAGGCATCTTCATTGCAAAACACGTTCTCTTTCGCAAGGGAAACCGCGTGCACAAAACGGTCCATGTTCAAAGAGAACGCATGGCGATCTTTCCTCCTCCTCCTCTTCACCCCCCATTGCTCTCGCTGCTCTCAATGTCCAGTTCGCAGATTGACAGTGGGTGCGGGGATCTCGCGGCCGGCAAAATGGTAGAAAGCATTGTCAAGTGTGGTGTCTCCAAGAACGTCCTTGAAGTGCTGGTTGAACTCGCGATTCACGCTGCCGCTCCAGTTGCTGGGACGAGGGGCTCCGTAGCGCGCCAGGGGCCAGTCCTCAACCATTTGCTGATGCTGCTGCTGTTGACGAGGAATGGCATGTTCTGTGGCAGCGGCGGGTTGCTGAGAGGCCGTGGAAGCGTTGCGTCCAGCTTGCACCATGCGGGTGTCAATTGGGGGCTGATTGCTGTAGGTGCGGTGCGCCGGATGCATGAACATGCTTGAGCCCGCCGGCTGCAAGATGAACTGCAGCCAGGGAGGACGAGACGACAGCGGGCGAGCGGCAGGTGCTTCCTCCGTCTCCTCGCGAGCAGCAGTGGCAGCGGCAGCGTTGCGACGCCCGGCCTTGACAGCGCGCATTTCTCCGCGCTCGGCCTCGTCCACCATGGCCATGTCGCTGGTGAGCCTGCGCTCCGCCTCCAGTGCAACCAGCTTGGCCTTGGTCTGCTCCAGCTCCTCTTCCGTCTTGCGGATCTTGCGCATGCACGCCACGCGCACGGCCGTCATCTCCTTGCTGAGCGGGTTGATGTCCGCGTGCATCTGCTGTTCCACCGCCACAAACTGATCCGAAAGACCTGCCAGCCCTTGCTCCGTGACGATCTTCTTCAGATTGCCAACAATCTCGTCGGATTGCGGCTTGATAGCCCTGGCATGCTCCTCTCGAGCTGCCGCGTCTGCTGCGTCCAGTTCGGCCTGACGCTTTGCCAGCGCATCCTTCTCCTTCTTGATCTTCTCCAGCTCAGCGGCCATGGCGGCCTTCTCTGCTGCCAGCGCGTCCTTCTCCGTTGCCATGGCATCCTTCTCCGCTGTGGTGTTCATGAGCTGGCGGACGGCACGCGAGTAGGCCTCAGCGAGTTCTGGCGGAACCCCCAGAGGTGGCTGTTCAACACCACGAAGAGCGGGAGGCACATTAGCCGTTTGAGACATGTTGATGCGAGGTAGTGATGACGATGCCTCGGGAGCGCTGTCCGTTGTCAGGGCTGTACTCACCCCATACGTTACTATTAGAATGCGAAACCATTTTCACATTCCTCTCTTTACCTTGGCGTATTGCCTCGAACACGGTGTAGGGCGCCTCTGGTTTGACGACGACGCCCCTCCCGGCTTTGATGTTCACTTTGCAACCGCGGAAATGGGCTTCCGTCACTATGCTAATCTCATCCACGCCCAGCCGGGTGACAACCTGTCTCCAATGTGAGCCCTTGTTTCCACAGCCATTTGCTCACGCATTGTCCCCGTGCAAACAAAAACACACAGAGAGCAATACCCCGGTGGTGCGATCGCGTGAGATGGGATAGCCAATGCTGAGTTCATGGCATGCACCGCTGTCCAGATAGCCAATGGCTGTGCGCCCGTACTCAGTGTTGCCGTAAAGCTCACCAAAGATGTGGAGGTGGCCCGCGTTGTCAACCCAGTTATCGATGACCATCCCCACTGGCGGCAGATCTGTGTGAAGCACCCGCAGCGGAATCCCATGCAGCCGCATCGCTCGGAGCTCGCCCTCGGTCCAGCGCACCGCCTCGTCCCCGTAGAAGACATCCTCGTCAGGATTGTTCCATACCTCGCTTGAGCACGTGACGCGCCTTCGCTCCCCCTTGGCGGCGGTGATTATTGTCGTTGCCACATTTTCAAACACGCAATCCACGCATGAGTACCTTGATGGCGGCGTTGTATGCGATTCCCTCGATGTACCGGACACTTCCATCCCTCTCAGCTGGCGGCACTATTTTCCAGTCGACTTTGACGTGCGTTTGACCCCTGAATCCGACAACGGGACCAAGCGGCATGGTTGTTGTGCTGCTGCTGCTATGATTTTGTCGATGATTTGCTGTGAAATGGGCGTGCCTGCGTAGCAAATTCTTGCATGGGATTCGATAATATGCCTTGCAGCTTCATTTTCCCTCTTGATCGTAATCAGACGCAGTCAAATGAGCAAGCGCGGCGATGACGACGATGCGCCACCCGATTACAGCGCATTGGATCGTGTGACAGACGGCGACGTGTTTGATACCAGCGCATATGGCGGTGGTGGTGGCGGCGGCATCAGCAACAGCAGCGACAAATTGCAGACCCTTCTGGAGCTGAGGGAGGGAGCCAATGGCGCCACCGCTGCGCAAATGATTGAAGTCAAAACATACGAGTTTGCTCTGGTGTCCAATTTCATGGGCGTTCGTCTCAATCACACGTCGGGCGCGCCCCACCCGGCCTGCTTCGACACAGAGACACGGAGATTGTAAGTCATTGCGCTGTCCTTCTTGCCCCTTACGCGTGCATTTTCACGAGCACATGCGTGTGAATCGCAGCATTGAGGACAAGCCTTTCTTTCAAGTCAAGATGAGCGATGGCAACCAGCCGCCCTACGTGTACAAGGGCTACACCAAGCACGATAAAGACGCTTTGTAATCGATATCCTGGGGAGGGTCATTTTGATGCGTGCCCATTTGAATCAAATCCACGCTTGCCCGTGAGAAGGTGCTACAGCGGCAGCAGTGAACAAAGCATGGACGAGTGGTACGACGACGAGCCAGTGAACGCTGGGGCGGGCGTCTTTGAGCATAGCGACATGTTTGTGGAGCACCTCCCGCTCCACCAGCAAGTGCCGCGAGCTCCCTTTGAATGGCCCAAACTCGAGGACGGCATGGAGGGCAGCGACGACGAGGCCAGTGCCCCCGACACGGTGCCCGTCTATGAAGGCAGCGATGATCGCGGCATGGCATCAGCAGTGTTGGAGGCCGCCTTTCGATCGCTGGTGGAGCCATTGAACACGCGAATGCTTGTACGCGAGGCCATTGCACAAGGCCCCATTGCTCTGCGCCGTCAGCCCATGGAAGTGTATGACAGCGACCAAGACATTGACAGCGCCCTGCTGGGACTGATGATGGCGGCAGCGGCGGAACCCACGGGCCTCATCATTGTGCTCAAACAGCGCTGGCTTGTCATGAGCAGCTACGGTACCACTGTCGTGTTGATTGACTATCGCAAGCAGCGCGAGGCAGCTGTCGTCGGAGGAGACGGCTCCAATGCCCTTGTCATGACCAGTCAGAACCCGCTGGAGCTGAGCTTGTTCCTCAAACAGCGCTACGAGATTGACACATTTGTTGCTGCCGAGCTTTATCGATCGCCAGCGGCTGAACCCTCGTCGCCATCGTTGTCGGGTAGCGCCATTTACATGAGCATTGACCCAAACGGCGGCGCCGGTAGCGGAGTCACGGAAACTCGCCAGCGAGCACCCAAGTTCTGGCTGGAGGGCGACGGCGAGAGCAGCGATCAGATCCTGGACAGAGCAGACCAGCGAACTCCGGTGGACGGGCCCGTTGCAGCGCTGTCGCTCAAATCCAAGGGCCCCGAGGATGAAATCAACCGCGAGGGCAAGCGCTCCAGGACGCCGCCCCTCACATTACCGGTAACGTCCTCGCCTGCGCCAGCGCCTGCTCAAGGATCACCGACGCGCATTGACGTGGCTGCTGCTGCTGTGGCCGCTTCGAGCACAGCCGAGCCAGAAGCAAAACGAGCCAAGACCCCTCCGCTGGCAACCACCCCAACGCCCGCTGTGACGCCAGTCAAGAGCGAGAAGCGCAAGTCGGTCCCTGCACCCGGCAGTCGCAAGTCTGGCAGCGCACCCGTGGCAGTGGCGGCGGCGGCGGCGGCGAAGAAGGAGGAGTCAATAGCCAAATGAAAGAAACAATTGCTCGTTGGTATTCCTTGGGCGACGACCATGCTGTTGCGCATTGAAAGATCCCGTGCACAGCTCGTCGCCGAACATTTTGTTGTCTGCGTGTCATGTGCGTGCGAACTGTTTTTGACCTTTTGTCTGTCAGACCACCCGAGGCACTGGCGGAGACCTCATTGTCATCGATGAGGCCGCGCACATCCCCGTGGACCTCTTCATGGAGACCATTGTGCCCATGCTGGAGCTGACGGGCACATCGCTTCTGGCCATCTCCACGCCGCTTGACGAGTTTAACTACTACTCCAAGCTGGTGGAACAGAAGGATGACCACGGCAAGCCCTTTTTCAAAACCGTCAAAGCAGGCCGCATCTGCGAGGAGTGCGACCGTCTGCCCTACGAGCAGATGCTCAAATGTGACCACGTCCCGGACGGCGCTCATTGGAAGAGCAACTACAAACGGAAGCGCCTCAATTCCCTCTACGAAGGCGACGAGGCCAGGGGCCTGCGCGAGATGGGAGGTAAGATCGCCAGCAACTTCACGGCGTGCTTCCAGAAGGTCGATGTGGAGGCCCTCTTCAACCAGCCGCTGCGCACCATCCACAACATGCCGCGTGTCATCTACATGGCCATTGACCCAAACGGCGGCGGCGCCAGCAAAATGGGCATTTGCACAGTGTTCCTCGACGGAACGGATACCATTGTAAGCAGGGGTTGTATTGTCCACGCAGTGCTTGTCGACCATTTTTTTGCTTTTGGCATGCGAGTGCTTGCCACCGCGCTCCTCCCCCTCATCCGGGATACGACCACGCGCACATGAGCAAAAACTTGGTCGTCAGAACATCGACGTTGTATGGTGTGGGACGAGGCACGTTGACGTAGGCCGTGTTGAGCGTCTCGTCCATCTGGCGCTTCACCACGGCGATGAATGGGTCAAGGCGATCCACTTCTTGACCGCCGTCCTGTGGATACAGCGAGCGGAACTGGTCGCGCAGTCCATCGTCAATGGCCAGCATGCAGAGGAAGCACATCTGCTTGGCGTGAATGTCAAAGGACTCCAGCAGGGCCTTGCGATAGAACTGGATCATTTCAAAGTCCATGAACATGGCCCCGTACGCACGCTCGAACTCTGCGTATGCCGACCGCAGCAAGTCGTCAATGACCATGACTTCTTCGCCCTCGGACAGGCGGATGCGTTTCCCAGGATTGTACAGCACAATGAGCATGGGATCTCGTGACTCCAGCACCTCGCGCACCCCCAGGCTGGAGTCCAGGAATCCAATGCGCCTCAAGTAGCGCGTCAGCTGCGGGATGTTGTACGCGGGATCAGAGGACAGCCGGCGCCGGTCCTCCTCGGCGATGTCGTCATTGTCATTGTCGTCGTCGTTGCTCTTCTTGGCTTTTTTCAATGCTACGCTGTCCAAGCAGAGCGCCTCCTCGTCGTCGTCATCATCATCGTCGTCGTCATCCGCATTGTCTGGGATGCGCTTCATGTGTCTAGATCGTGTCCTGTCTGCGTGTCGCTGTGTGTTAATTTGCTCTTACATCGCCAATGCTTTCCCCTCCATAGATTATCGGCCTGGAGGCGGAATCAGTGCGAACGCCCGGACAGCAGCATGAGCTGATTCACAAGCACATTGCACGCATCCGCCAGAAGGAGCATTTTGCGCGAGTGCCCATCTGCGTCATCCCAGAGAACAACCTGGGCTTTGAGTCCTCGCACATTGCCGACCACGTTCGCGGCACTCCCAATGTGTTTGTGTTCAGCGAGAACCCCGACGACATCCGCGAGGGGGTGCGCAAGACAGCGCAGAACACCGATGATTACCAGCGATGCGTCAACGACATGCTCAGGAAGCGTCAATGCTTTTTCGACCGTGACCTCTTCACCGTCAGCAAGGCGCACGAGAAGGTCAGCGGCGATTGCTCGTCCATCAAGCAGGAACTCCGCAACCAGCTGGAGCGCTACCACTGGGAGATGTCCGAGCCAAAGGATGCATTCGGCAAGCGACGCATCACGCTGACTGGCAAGATGGGAGGAGCCCAGGACGATCTTTATGTCAGCTTTGCCATGGCGCGTTTTTGGGGCCTGGTCCACGAGAGACGCGGATACTGACTTTCTTGCCCGCGACGAACCACCTCCACAAAACATTGGCATCATGCAAGGCCCCCAAAGGCATGAGCATAGGCCCTGCCGCCGACAAAAAACGCCACTGTGCGAAGTGCAAAGTACAGCCAACGAGGCAGCGTATGCGACAGCGCGTGCAACACCACCATCCATGCCAATAGAATAAAGCGGCACGGAACTCGCGCCGGAATTTCTCCCAGCCGCGCGTGGATGATCACTGCGGTCGTGGCATCGACAAGCCAGGTCTTGAACAGTATTTCATCAAACGCTGACATTTGCATTGTCGCAAAAGAAAATACGCGTGGCAGGAGGCAAAGCAATGATGTCCTTTCGACGTCGCGCAGATGCAAGCAATGACCCGTGCGCAGACCATGGAATGCCGCCCGCCATGAACATGGATGCCGTGGCCCGGATGCGCGAGCAGGAGGAGCAGGCCCTGGTGAAGTACGAGATGGAGTACTCGCGGAAGAAGCGAGAGGCGCTATTGCTGCAGTGGAAGCGCGACGTGGAGACTGCCAAGAAGAACGGCTACGTGCAGGAGCAATACGCACCCCCTCTGCGGTTTCCGGAGCCTCTAGCTGGCATGCGACGCAGCCCTCACACAGGTCACATCATGGCCGATCAGCCGAGAAAGAGAGGATTTTAATATGCTCTCCCTTTCTCATCCCACTGATGATGATGATGATAACGACGACGACGATGACGATGATGACAGTTTGCATTGAATACACGACTCTCACTACCAATCGTCACTTGACATTGCCACCACCACCATCAACGCCCGTCGGAATGGGTACCAAAAACTGAGCCACAATGTCGGGCGGCAACTCGGCCCTAAACAGCTGACAATTGGCCTTGAGCATCTCCTTCGCGCGCTTGACCAGAGCAGCCAGCGGACTTGTCGACGTGGGCTTGAAACTGCTTGCCCAGTAGGCGTCCATGTCTTCGGACCAGGGGCCCTCCATCTCGCGAGGACCGGGCTTGCGCATGGCGGCATCCACGTCGAGATTCACGTAGTCCAGTACAAAGAGCAGCGTGTGCACGCACTTGAGCATGTTGACGTATGTCACTTTGATGTGGAACATGGTGGGCAGCAAGTCGTCGGGCGTCTTGCGCTCGTTCAGTGTGACTGTCTCTCGAGAGTCAATGAGAAGCAGGCCTCCTTCGTTGAGCTCCTCGTGCTCGCCGCTCCAAATGCACGTGGGGCGCTCCGATAGGGGCTTGGGCTTGCCGCTCCTGATGATCAACTTGCAATGAGCCATGCGCCCGGCCAGCTTGACCATGTCGGCATTCCCAGAATCACGGCAGGTTTGCAGCCATGCGTTCCGCACCTTTTTTGGCGGTGATGTTGTCAGTGAAATTGCATCGACAACAGGCAAATTACCTGCCCGCGGAAGCTTGCCAGTCGCGTGTACAGGCGTCTCGCGCTCTGCGTCAGGCGTTCACGACCTGTGATTTTGGTGTCCACTGGCATCAGACCCCCGGTGAGCCCGGTGACCTTGTGCGTGACGCTCGTCAAGTACACCCAGTCGGCGAGATCCTCGTAGTCACGTTGATCAGGAAACAGCGAGGCGGCCGTGCCCTCACTTGGTGTCGCTGCTGTTGCTGCTGCTGCGGATGGCACTGGTGCTTCCAATTGCTGCTGCGGCTTCTTTTCTTTGCCTCCGGAGCTGCCAGCAGGTGGGGCAGTCTTGCGCTTTTGTGCAGGAGGCGCCCGTCGCTTGATACCCGCAGGCTCGCTTGGGACTTTGAAGAGGGAATCAATGTCATCTTCATCGTCGCTGTTCGCGGGTCGCTTATGGCTGGAAGGCTTCTTTGACGCCACCGCCGCCGCCGGGAGCACCCCCACCGGTTCGCCGTCTACATCGACATCGGCCATTTGCCTTTGACGATTAGGCGCTGAAAATTAGCGCGGATTGCCGCAGTGGGTCAATGTTCACGGAGACCGGCCAACGCCTGGTGCGGGATCCTCGCAATGCTGAAGAGCTGCGGGCGTTGATCAATGTGGAGATTGTTGCCAAGGAACAGCGAGCTGACGAAAAGTTGGATCAGATTATCGACATGCTGCGCGACGAGACCATTGCCAAGGATAGCAAGTGCCTGCAACACGTGAAACCGCTCATGAGCCGAGCTCTGGAAATGCTGCACGGCGAGATGAGCGGCCTCTTAAAGGAGCAGCAGGTGGGCTACAGTCGCCTGACGGCCATGCTCATGGTGGACACCCGGCGCGAGAGCATTGCCATACCACCGCCACAATCCCAGGCACTGCTACCTAGACAGCTGGTGCGCCTGCCATCGGATGTGGGGCTGGTTCAGGTGGCACGTGTTGTCCTTGTCGCTGTGTGTGACTGTCCATGACACGGATCGATCCCAGAAAAAAAACCCGCAGCCAGCGCATAAGCAACTCAGGGCAGAGGGCAACAGCCAGGAACTCCGCGCGCACTCGACCATGACAGTCATCAACACTGTCAGCAGCGCCAAGGACAAGCTACGAAGGATCAAGAACTTGTTGCAGAGCGATCAATGGCCCAA
>Ga0209698_10001363_pt1 | contig 28156 bp, 33 predicted proteins | sample LitLauG_LLR_2012_FD_187203 | JGI IMG/M metagenome (GOLD analysis project Ga0209698, IMG submission 187203) | Freshwater sediment microbial communities from Pennsylvania, USA - Little Laurel Run_MetaG_LLR_2012 (SPAdes) (version 2) | ecosystem: Environmental > Aquatic > Freshwater > Creek >... | reverse complement strand
CTCGCCGGTCGGATTGCCGGCATTGTAGACGACGGCTTCCGGAGGCACCTCGCGCCATTCGCCCGCGATCGGTACCCAGTAATTATTATTTCCGGGGCGTTTGTCCCAAGTCGTCTGATGACCGTCGGCAATGTCGCAGCATGGCACGCCGTTCGGACTGCGCACGCTCTTGAACCACGAACGGATGTGGTCGGGAACATCGTTCCATTCGCCGTTGTTGCGGGCGAAAGTGGACAACAGCGCGGCGAAGCAAAGCAGCCAGAGGGCCATGACGACGGCGAACAACAGGATGACGATCACCTGGAAGATGCGGGTCATTGGGATATCTCCGGAGTGGGAGAGGCAGATCAGTTTGATTCAGGAGAGAACCGAGCGGGATCAAGCGGGAGTGCGATCATCGTTCGATCAGCGCAACTCGCGTTAGCGCGGTTTTTTCACCTTCAACGCAATTTCCATCATCCGGCGGAGCGCCTCGCTCCGATTGGGCAAGTCCGGTTGCATCCGCCGCCATTCATCCAATTCCGACAACTGGCTCGGCTGTAAGCGCACCTGTACAGGCGTACCTGTGACAGAATGTCGCGATTTCTTTTCTGGTTTCATGGTTTCATGGATTGACGATGCCATGAAACCGGAGTACAACACAATCATCGACAAGGCAAGAGGAACCCGGACATGACCAAGCAGACCGCACCGAAGCCCGCCACCCCGCCCAAGCAGTCGGACTGGGAGAAGATGATCGCAAGTAGCCGGATTGAATATTCGAGCGCCGGGGCGACCCGGAAGAAGTGAAAGCCGGCGGCCGCCGGGCCGCCTCCCCTACAGAGAGAGGAAACGACAATGGAACGCTTTCGCACCGACAACACCGAGGGTTATTCCGCCGACCAACTCGCCGAATTGAACCGTATCTATAAGGCACGAGTGGTGGCCATGCCGGACGAAGCACAGGCCGATAAATCGATTTGCGATTATGTGGCCGAACACGTGCTTGCCGAATTTGACGTTGCCTGATCCCCGACGGGCGCCCCCATGCGGGACGCCTATCGGGCGCCAGCCCAAAGAGCAGGCCAAGGGGAAGGGTTGCAGCCTTCCCGCAAGGCCCTAAACCCCAGCCATAGAGGACAAGTCACATGGCCACGGTCTATCCGCACTTTAGCACCATTTCCATCCAAAAGGAATTCCAGGTCGACCTGTTCTGGAAATTCCAGGCCGGCGAGCCGATGCGCGCCGCTCCGCTCGAAGGCATGATGGAAATCACCATCGATCCGTCGATCGCCGGCGGCGACTGGATCGTCTCCGATCTTTGGGTTTGCGCCGACAATCAGCGCATGGGCAAGGAAGCCCGCGGCGGGCTCATCAATCTCGACGGCGACACCGATGAGCATTTCATGCTGCTGGTAATGGACGCCATAGATCATCAATACGCCACCCGCATCGAGGGATGGGTACAGGACGAGCTTTCCTCCTATCGCTATACGTCATCGGCCGCGTGAGGGGAGATAGCCATGAACACAACCGTAACATTTCATCCCAATTATCGCGGCGAACCGAAGATCGTGGCCCGCAGCACTTATACGCTGTCGGCTCCCCTGCAAATCGAAATCTTCGACGGCGAGGGCAACCGCCATGGCGAGATCACGATCTTCACCGGATCGCATGCCTTCACCGCGCGCCTGATCGAAGCCATCAACGGTGCCGCATTCGCGGCGGCTGACGATATCGCCGATGCGAACCATCTCCAGGCGGCGGAGTAGCCATGCGCCCTGCCATCGTGCTTGTCCCGGCGACCTTCGTGCTCGCTTTGGTCACCGTCATCGCCCTGATCGCTCACCTGCTGGTCTATAGCTATCTGCCAGCGCCATTTTGAGGAAACGCCATGCTTGACCGCACCGCCACCGCCGTCCTGGCCGGCATCGGCCACAACAACCCTCCAGTCGAGACCACCATCGATCGCGCCAAGGCCACCACCACGGCCCTGTCAACCTGGATGGCGAGCCATCCCGCCGTTGAGACCGAGGAAGCCGCCCGCGAGGCCAAGGCGCTTGTCGATCGCGCCAAAGCCGCCTGGCAGGCCATGGAGGATGAGCGTGACGCCGCCGTGCGTCCGCTCAATACCCGCGTCAAGGCCATCAACGACAGCTTCAAGCCGGCCCGGACTACGCTGGAGAAACTCCGCGACATGCTCACCCAGCGCATCGAGGACTTCATACGCCGGCAAGAAGTCGAGCGGCAGCGCATCGCCGAGGAAGCCCGCCGCACCGCTGCAGCTCTCGCGGAAGCCGCCATGGAGGCCGAACGCAGGCGCCAGGAGGCCATCGAGGATGCCGCCCAGGGCGTCTGCGATATCGATCTCGCCGCCGTCCATGACGAGGCCGAACAGACCATCAGCGATCTCGCCCGCGCCGCCCGCGTCGTGCAGCGCGCCGACCGGGACGCCAAGGTCCGCATCGGCGGCGGCTTCGGCCGCGTCATGACGATGCGGAATTCGAAAGTACTCACGGTCACGAACTGGAAGGCTGCGATCGAGGAAATGGGACTGACGGACGGCATCGCCGAAGCGATCCTCACCGCCGCCCGCGCCTACAAGAAAGCCTGCGGCGACTTCCCCGCCGGCATCACGGAAACCACGGATAGGAGTTTGTGATGTTCCAACGCATCATTGAGGATGAAAATTTGGTTGATCCATACGAGGATTGGTCATTAGTCCGCTCCCCTTCGCGTGCGCGCCGGCGAATAAAATACGGTCACCGACAAAATATACGCATTTTATATCGACCGAAGAACACCGCGTTTTCCATCGATGGAGGACGTACTTTGATAATGCATCCGACAATGGCTGCCGCATTGCGTGCAGCAGCAATCAAACGGAGTTTGTGACATGCCCACCATGCGAATGCTCGTCCAATCCATCGAGCCGCCCGGCAAGAGCCGCCGCGTCATCGTCGGTGTCGATCCCGCCACCAATCAAACCGCCCGCGTCGGTGCCTTCAAGGAAACCGTCGGGCTGTTCCAGGCCGGCGTCACCTATGACATCGAATACACCGAAAGCACGTTCGAAGGCCGCACGCTGCGCAACGTCAAGAGTGCAACGGCGATCGAGGCCATGCCCGTAAAAGCCACCTCGACCGCCGCGCCATCCGCCGCCACAGGTTTTGGAACCCAGAGCAGCAGCGAATTCAATCGCCAGACCCATCCGACCGATGCGGAACGGATGTGGGTATGTTCGATCCTCAATGCCGCCATCCAGTCCGGCCGGGTGCCGTTCGACAAGCAGTCGCTCGCCCAGGCGACGCTGATGCTGCGCGGTCTGTGGCGCTATGCTTTCGTGGAGAGCGAACAGAGCACCTTCGTCAGCGGCGCGGCGCGGATCGCGAGGGGATGATATCATCGCCGGCCGAGGAATGGTCTCCGGTCGGCGCTTGATCACTGCACCCGGATGATCTTGTTGAGCATGATCGCGGGATTGAGGATCGTATGGGCATTGCCGCTGCCGGCATTGGCAGTTGTCGTGCCGACCGTGATGCCGGTAACCGAGGAACCTGTGTTCGGCGTCGACAATGTACCATTCGTGCTATAGGACGACGTGGCCCCGCCGGCGGAAAGCGTCGTCGTGTAAGTATGTGTATGTCCCGGATCGGTCACCGTCGACGTTGCGGTGTGATTGTGCGCCGCCAGTTCCGCGGTCGTCAACGTATGATTCTGCGCTCCCCCATTGCCTCCCAGCACGGTCCCGTCGAAATTTCCTCCCGCGACCGTGATCCGGTTCGCCGCCGAACCGCCCATATTATCCACGCCGAAAACAGTCCGTCCGCGCAAATCGGGAATATTGAATGTGGTTGAGCCGTCGCCGGCTCCATATGTCGTCCCGACCAGCGAAAAATAGGCCGCGAATGTCGTGCGCGAAATCGCCTGTCCGGCTGCCAGCGCCCATTGCGAACTCGGTGCCGCCGCACCGGTATAATCCAGCGCCACGCCGAGTGGGACGATAGCGGCCGGTCCGGCGCCGAACATCATCCACGCGCCTTGCGAGCTGTTATAGCTCGCCGCATAGGGCGTGCCCTGAATCAGGCTTGCCGATATGACGGCGACGCCGGGCGACGTTTGAAGCGGAAACGCCGTGCCGCCATCCGTCGCCAATGTCGGGGCCGCTCCATTGGTGACATGCGGCACGAAGCAAACAAGCTGGCCGTTGTTCGGCGGCGATGCAAATCCCTGATTGGTGGTCAGCGTGTAGGCCGTCGACGTCCCGGCCGTCGTCAGCGATCCTGAAACGTCATCGCGATATTCCGCGAGCCGCGCCATCATGGCACGGCCGGAATCGTTGACGCTGGCGGGCGGCATGCCTTCCGCCCAATTGATGGTCGTATCGGCGTTGCCGTTGCTGCCGGCGGTTTTCAACCATTGCCAAAAAGAAATGATAGCCTCCTATTTGACTTTTCAGCCTTGTCCCAAAGCCGCCGCTTGAAGCCTCGCCCGCATCGCCGCCGGAACCGCATACTGGATCGGCGGCGGCGCCGGCATCTGCTGCGGTCCCGCCATAGCGAGGGCGCGCTGGACCAGCATGCCGATGTTCGGAGCATTCGATTGATCCGCGGACAGATCGGCGCCGGAGAGCATCCCCATCCCAGAAGGAGACATCCCCGGCGCCGGCCCCCCAGGCGCCGCCGCTGGGACCGATGCGGCAATGGCGCCCTGGTTCGTACTGGGCATGGAAGACGCATCGGCGGCCGGCTGCGCTGCGCCGCCAAACGCTTTGGCCTGCGCCGTCCGCCACTGATCGTCGCTCAGCGGATATTCCTTGCCGGCTTCCCAGCGCGCCTGCGCCTTGGCGAGCGCAAGCCCTTGCGGTCCCGCCAACGTGTCACGAGTCAGGACCGTATCCGGCGAAAGCCCGGTCTGCTTCTGGATGAATTCTGCATAAGCCGGCGAAGAATTACCGCCCGACCATTTCGCGATCGCCGCCGACAGCGGCATGCCGGCATAGCTCTTGCCCCATAGCGCGAATTGCGCCGCCGCGCCATTGACCGGATCGTCGAATATCGCCGCATTGTTGCCGCCCGGCAACGCTTCCGCGCCCGTCGCGCCGAACTGGCGGGCGATCGGACCGAACCATTGGGCGCCGGGATTATTGGTGCGGATCGAAGCTGATTCGGCCATTGTCAAGCCCTCAATTGCATGCTACATGCCCGGCCATGCCAATGATCATGCGGATGGTTCTCACCATCGTTTTCATCGCCGTGATGGCGCTTATCGTCAAACCGTTCGTCCATGCCATCGTCGATCTCGGCTATATCCCATGGTTCCTGATGATGGTCGGGATATTCTGGATCGGCATCAGGATCGAAAACAACGACCGCAAGAAAGACGGCAGAGAACCCTATTCGGCCTATGAAGCCGGACAGGAAGTGCGGGAATATTTCCACACCTCGACGCCCTATATCCTGCTGGGGATGCTGGCGGTTGCATTACTGATCCGCCATTTGGGCTTGTAGCTATTGCTTCGTCTGATCCGGCTGCAACTGCCTGCTGGCGGATCGCGCGAACGCGACATTGAAGCGCCGCAGGCTTTCCAGCAATTGCGGATTGCGCCCCAGCATGTTCATGCCGATACGGACCTGCCCCGGATTGCCGGACGTGAGCAGGCGCGCGACTTCGGTCGCCACCTTCTGATTGACGCCTGCGAGCGCCGCCGTCGCACCATGACGAAGCGCGCCATAGACCAGCGCTCCATTGAGCACCGATTGCGGATCGCCCGACAGCAAGCCGCTGGCGCCGCCCGCCAACCCCATTTCGGTCAATTGCCGGATCGTGGTTGAATTGCCCTGCACCGCCCCGCGGGCGGCGTCCATGACGTTTTCGACGTGAAGCCGGCCCATGAATTCATTGGCGCGTTGCGTTCCAAGCGCAACGCGCAATTGCTCTTTGGCCGTATCGGAATTGGCGATACTGTTGACCACGTTCCGCCGGTCCGGAACCGACCTGATCTTCTGGATTAGCGCATCGGCAAAGCCGTCCTGAAACAGTTTCTTCTGCACGTCGGGCATCGCATCGAGGGCATCGCGGGCGGCACGATTATCGGTACGCCCCTCCAATGCGAACTTGCGCCCGGCATCGAGCGCATTTTCTGCGCCGAAGAAATGCGCCGCGCCCGCACGCGCCTGCGCATAGCTCGGCACCAGCTTATCGAGTTCGGTATTGAGATGGCCAGCGAAGATGCCGAGCCGCGCCGCTTCCGTGGCCTGCCCGCGCATCTGCGCCTGTGTTGCCGCATCGGTCAGATGCCGGCGCGTCAGGTCCCAGAAACGCAAATCCGGATAGGTCGGAACGCCGGACGGACCCTTGGTGAATTGCATGCGGCCATCCGGCGTGAAGGTGATGCGCGGATTCATCGCCCCGTAACCGCCGATAATGGCCTCGTCCTTGGTGGCGCTGGCCGCTTTCTGCATCGCGCCCGCGACCGCATCGCTGCCTGCCAGCCGCTCCAGCTCCGGCGACCACAGGCCACCCTCGCCCTCCTTCATCGCGCGATTATAGTTCGCCCGGTTGACGATGCGGGACTCGACATCGAGCGCCTGCTGTTGTGCATGGGCGTTCGGATAATTGTAGGTCGAATTGAGATCGTCCGACAGCCGCTGCGATTGCGTCGCGAAGCGGTCATCGATCGCCTTGTTGAGTATTTGCCGTCCTTCCGGCGAGGTGTTGGCCGCCGAGCGCGCCAGCGCCCGCGTGGTCTCGCCGCCGAGGTCCATCAAGTTGACGGGCGTGCCGCGCGCCTGCTCAGCGGCGAATTGTGCATCGGTTAATCCAGCCGCGCCGGCCGCGCGATCGATGCCGATGGCGGTGCCGACACGCCGTGCCGCTTCCTCGGGCGTATTGACGATGCCGCGTACCGTATTGATTGCCGCCGATGCCGGAATGCTGATGGCTCGCGCCACCCCCGGCACGACGCCGCCGATGCTGCCGCCGATCGCCGCCGCCGCCAGCGGATCATTGCCGCGCAATGCCGCATCCACCGCATTGATGCCGGCGCCGCTGGCCGCCCCCTGGCCCATCTGGGAGGCGAGCGTGCGCCCCCCGAGGCCTAGCACACGGGCGCCGGCAGCAGTGGCCGCCAGCGGCAGCGTGGCCGCCGTGGTGCCTGCCACGTTCGCGAGGCCAGCGGCGACGGGATGTTCTTCCTCGAACTTCTGGAGCGGCTTTTCGAGACTTTCCAGTGCAGCGCTATAGCGCCCGCCCAATGTCGGCTCCGGCCGCTGTTCGATCAATCCTGTTGGGTTGGTCAGCGGTGCTCCGAGTGCCCGCAATCCGGCATCGATCTTGCGCGCCACCGGCCCGAGCACCGGAACATCGAGCGCCGCCGAAACCACTCCGCCAGTCGTAATCGGAGACACCTTCGCCTTGACTTCCGGCGAGCCGAAATGCTGCGCCATGACGCGGCTGATCGCCTCGCCGTCCATCGTATCCGGGAATTGGATGGTGACCCCGTCAGGGCCGGAGACGTTGATGGTCATGATTCGACAAGTCCGATTTTACCCATCGCCGCCGCCTGACCAAGTTCAAAAGCAATCGCCAGCGCAGCGCGCTCCCACATTCCCAATCCGCCATTCCTTGGATGGAGCTTTTTGGAAATGAGCGCGTCGACCCCATCCTTCCTGAACGCGAACTCGAACCGCCGCTTATGGTCCCAGAAATTGCAATCGATCAGTTCGATATCGCTGCCGGCAGCGCCGCGCAGAAACTCCCGGCTGATCTGTTCGCCGGTCGGATATGCGCTGTGATCGGGACCGGAATCTTCGATGGTCATTTGACTTCGATCATGTGCCCAGTTGTCTCATCCCAGCGATAGGTCCCGCCCGGCTTCGGAGTGAAGCCGGGCAATCCCGAAGCCGGAGCCGCCGGACGTGCCGGCGCCTCGCCCGCCGCGGGTTTCACCCCATGCGCCCAATCGCCGATCTTCTGGAACGAATGCCGCGCCTCGTCATTGATCGCCTTGAATTCCGATGGCAGCGGCGCGGCGCCCATCGAACTGCGGTAGCCGGATTCCTTCGCTTCGATCTTGCTTTGCAGAAGGCCGCTGATTTCGCCGATCGCGGTTTTCAATTCGGCCGGCGTCTGGGCTTCGCCGATCGCCTTGTTGAAGGCATTATAGGCGGAATCCGAAACATGGCCGCCATGATAGGCTTTGGCGAGTTCGTTCTGCGTCGTCACCAGATCATTGCGGAACTTCACCAAGGCCGGTGACCCGACCGTCATGTCCGCGGCGGCATTCTTGACGTAATTCCATGGCTTGAATCCGGTATTGCCGAGTCCCTCCGCAGCATCAGCGAGGCGACCCATATGCCCTGCGACGGTGTTGAGCGCCTGGGTTTCCTGGAAATCCTTGCCCGAGGTGTAGCTCTTGCGAGTAGCCAGCCGTACCGGATATTGCGTCGCATCGAAGCTCGGATCGTATTGCGTCACCAGCGGCAGCATGGTTTGCAGATTGCGTGCGGTCACCGGCGCACGGCCTTCGGCGAATGCCTTGACCTCGTTCTGCGTCAGCGGATCGAGCGTCTTGAGATAGTCCTCCCCGGTCTTGGTCGGATCACCGGCCGTCAGCGACGAAGCGGCGCCGCCGGTATTGGCCGGCGTATATTTGCCGGTTGAAGGATCGAACGCCATCGGGATTTCATTGCCCATGCGATCCTTGACGGTCACATGCTGCAAGGCTTTCGGGCCGAACACCTGCCCGATGATCTGCTGCATGATGGCCGGATTGCCGGCCGCCGCCAGCGCAACATCCGGCGGCATGCCGCGCTTGATCAACGCCGCCACGGTCTGGTTCTGCTGCTGCTGCTTGATGTCGGCCTGCTGCGCCGGGATCGCCGCCGCAAAGCCACGGGACAGTCCCTGCCCGATATTCTGCGAGCCCATCAGGCCGGCACCGAGCGCAAGCAGGGTCGAGGACCGATTGTTGAGCATGTCGCCGATGCCGTTAGCCATGCGACCGAGCACCGAAGTCGGCGGCACCGATGCCGGTTTCTCGATGGGGCCGGAAGCAGGCGCGGAGGCGGGCGGCAGAGCGGCCGGAGACGGTACCGGAGCGGGCGTGGGACGCGGATAACCGCCGCCCATGATGTCCGCAGGCAGCGGCGCATTGAGCATGCCCTCCCATGGCGGCATCGCGGACGGCCCTGGAGCCGCCGCAGGAGGCTCGCCCATAGGTGCGGGCGCAGCGGCCGGCATCGGCAAGGGCGACGGCGCGGGCGCGGCAGGCGGCGCTGCTAGGCCCGCTGCGGCATCGGCCAGGCCGGGACCGCCGGGCGTGAACGGAACCGGCGCCGCACCACTCTGCCAATCGCCATAATCGATCGCCGCCGGTGCCGGCCGGCGGATCGAGCGCCGCAGGCGTTCCGCCGCAATCTCCCGCGGATCGCGCCCGGTGTAAGGATCGACCATCGGCTGCGCCGCCGGCATGCCGTAGGAGCCGTCTGGCAATTGAAGCATGTCGAGCATCGCCATGGCGATTTCTCACATCCAATTATTGTTGAGCATGCCAGGATTGAACTGACGGGATAGTGGTACGCTTCCGAGAGGTGGATTGCCGCCACTCCAGCCCATCGATGGCGGCAATTGCCCCGGCCCGACCGGCTTCGCCATTTGCAGCGGCGGCGGCGCAGTGCCGCCTAACGGCTGCGCCATCAAGGCGGCTTTCTGCAACAGACCGTTCCAGTTCTGGCCGGTCGAAGGATTGGCCTGCGGAGCCGGCGCTGCCGGAATCGGCCCATTCGTCCCGACGCCGAGGCCATAGCCGATATTGCCAACTTGACCACCGGCTGGCGCGGGCGGCGCTGCCATCGGCACCGGAGGCGCACCCGGCGCGTTGGCGCCCGCGATCTGTGCCGGCGGCGCACTGGGGCCAACAATTCCCCCGGATGGTTGCGGCGCATTCGGCGCACCCGCCACCGCCGGATTGAGAATGCCTTGTTGGCCAGGCGCCCAGGAGCCCCAGGCGGACGGGTTGAAGAACTGCGTCCAGTCGATTGCCATCAATCACCTTTTATTTTCGAAATTGCACGATTCGCATGCTCGACTAGAAATGTAATCTGATCGGCAGTTTCTTTTGGAAACAAAGCCGCCCAACGATCATCAATGATGATGTTAATATTTCCATCCGATGTCTGGACCTGACGAAAAACCCGGATTTGGTCAATTGGCATCGTTATGCTGCCATCTGCAAATCCGCCAGCATGCCGATCATGCGGGCACGTTCGGTCGCCTTACCGTAATCGACCGCCTTGACGCCGCCGAACTCGCGCACCGCATCCGGCCGCCGTGTCTCGACATCCTGCGCGATAAGTCCGATGCGCGGCGTGGCGTCGCCTTTGTAGCGATAGGAGAACACGGGCGTCTCGTCATATAGCAGCCCGATCGGCCGGATATCTTCCTTGGCGCGTTCATCCGAAAGCATCAGCGGCGCCAGCCATCCACTCGCCCCGAACGCTCCGGTGCCGCCGAGCAATCCCAGCCCTCCCATGGCCCCGCCGAGAATATTCGAGAACGGCGATTGCTGTTGCGTCGTCGTCCCGGTCCCCTGCGATTCCGCTCCGAGGCCGGCGATCGGCACCGTCAAGCCTTCGGCCTGCGCCAGATTCATCCAGGGCAAGCCGGCCTGCATGCCGGCCGCGCCAAGGTTCGCCATGCCGGGCTGCATCAGCATTCCCGGAATGGCGCCGGAAGCCTGCATGCCTTGCAACTCGCTCGCCAATTGCGCCTGCTGCTGCGCCGTCAAGCCGCCCGCCGTGGCGCCGGCCGCGCCGGTCAATTGATTGCCGGCGGCAAGCTGATTGCCGGTGAGCGTGTTGAACTCGTTCGTCAGCAGGCCGGCTTCGCCCTGCGAGACACCCCGCGCGATGGCCTGCGAAGCGTCGGCATTGGTGCCGACCGGACGCCCGGCCGCCGCGAATTCTCCCGCCGTCTGATTGGTGATATCCGAATTGAGCGTGCTCATCGCGGCGCCAAGATTCGGATTGGTCATCGGATTGGTATAGCCGGGATCGAGCATCGGCCGCAGCGCCGATGAAACGTTGCCGTAGGCATTCGAAAGAATGTTCTGTTGCGGATTGGTATTCGATCCGAACAGATTGTTGACCGTGCCGATGCCCTGGCCGGCAAAGCTCGGCGTGCCGGCGGCCTCGCCGGCAATCTGATTGACGGCACCGGTCTGTGCGGCGGTCGGGGCAAGGTTGCCCTGGCCGATCTGCCCGAGGATGTTGGTGAGCATCGGAATCGCAGGCGTCCACGGCTGGGTCTGCGATTGCTGCGTCTGTTGGGTTGTGGTCTGGCCGGACACGATTTATCTCCTAAAGCCGCTTTTCCAGCACGATCCAAGGCTGTCTATAATCGCGAAACACGCGCTTGAAACCTTTGCGCCCCTCGAATCGCACATAACGGCAGCCTTCCGCCCTGGCGTACGCTTCGATCGCGGCGAGGCCATGCGCCCATCGTTGGATACCGCTGCCGCCGCATGCGGTGACTAGACAGACCTTGCCGCGCGCCACGTCGATCAGCTTGGTCGTGGCCGCGGCGGCGATCGTCGCTTGCGCTTCGTCCCAGGCGATCCACAGCAGCGAGAAGCCGGAGAGTAGATCGCGATGAACGGTTTCAGCGTCATCGTCGCCGCGACCGTTGTGGAAAGCGTTTTCAATGAACGGACGGACATGAGGCCAGATTTCGGCGATGCGATCGGGCGCGACGCAGACAATATGATTCACACAAATGGCTCACCAATAAGATTGCTGCTTGGTTTATCCATCTGCTTTTTCTCATTCGCCATCGAAATAATCCGGTTTCCGGTCCTGACCATTTCATTGCGAAAGCTTTCCACCGCCGCGCCGGCTTGGCGCCCAATTTGGGCATTTTCCACCAACAGCATCGGCAGCCATGCCAACGCACAATTCCATTCGTCGGCTTCCTGGCCAGTATTGGGATTCTTGCCGCGCATCTGAATCCATAACGGACAGGTATGGCAGACCTTCGCCATCGCCTTGCGGTGCAGCGGACAGATAAGACCGGCCTTGGCACGCGGGATTTCATTCATCGGACAGCCTGCTTGACGATATTGACGACGCGGGAATTGTCGTCGATCGCCACGATTTCATGCGGATGGCCCGCTTCGAAATCGATCACCGCGCCGGCCGCATAGTCGTTCGACCCGATGGTGGGACCATGAATTCGCACCCGGCCGCGCGCCACCACGGTAATGTGAACGTCGGCCGCCGTGTGATCGTGCATCGGCAGCGTGTCGCCGGAATGCTCGAATGTGAGGACGAAGCCGGACAGGCCGCCGGTCCGCAGCTCACTAGCTTGCAATGACATGCGCTCCGGCTCCGACAGGTTTCGGCGCTGGCGGCGGCGTTGCGGCGGCGGCCTTCGCTGCCGTCCAGTCGTCGATCAGATGCTGCCAGGGCGCGAAATCGGTCAGCGGCCGATGCGGATCGCATTGGCCATCATAGGGATCGGCATCGACGAATTCGATCCAGCCGGCGGTTCCGGACCATTGGATGGCGTGAATTTTTGGATCGACCGCCGCGCAATCGACCACATGCGCCTCGCCATCAATGATCACCATGTTATCCGCCGGGACAATGGTGTATTTTGTCATGTTTTAAGCCTCAATTTTTGCTAGCGAGAATCAAGTCGACGTAATTGAGCTGCAGCGCGATCGTGTGAGTATGGGCGGTGCCGCTGCCGGTCGATCCGGTATTGCCCGTCGTCAATTGGTTCGCGCAAGGGATAGCAGGAACAACGGTACTGCCTGTAACGAGGGCCGAATGCGTATGGGCCGCCAGTTCGGCAATGGAGAGGGAATGGCCGCCGGTCGCCGATTGCGAAAACACCGTGGAGAATGCGGTATTAGTGGTGACGGCGCCCGCCGTGCCCGACACCACCCGCAAACCCACGTCGTTATAGGTGGTGATCTTGGTCCAGCCCGTCGGCGCCGCCGTCTGCTGGAACAGCATGACGGTACCGGATGGAAACGCAGCGAATGATCCTGACAGATCACTCACATCGACCTGGACGAATTCGCCATCCTGACCCGCACCGCCGCCTTTTTGCAGAAACAACCGGCCTGTCATCCGAACACCACATAGCCGAAGGTGCGATCGACCCGCGCATTATTGGCGTGCGTCACCACGAATTGCGCATTTCCCGGCGCGATCGAGGTCGTGGCGCCGTCATTGCCGGCATCCGGCGTCTGCGGCGACAACACGACGATGGAAGCCGGCGTGCAGCTCGGCGCCGCCACCGTCGTCGTCGTGGCATTGGCCGTAAGCGTGAAGGTTCCGGTGGCATTGTTTTTGCCCTCCGTCAATTGGCGGATCACGTCGACGATAATGCGGAGATCCTTTTCGCCGGGATTGAGGGTGAGACCGGCCATTATTTCTTTTTCCGCTCTGCTTCATCTCTTGACGTCTTCACCATTTCTGCCTGTTTGTCTTGTTGGCGCTGAAAAGTGGTGACTTACTGATCTTCAGTAATCGTCGCCCAAAATTGAGATGCCGCCGCGCCTGCACTTGAGACAATCTGGAGATCGATTGTCGAGCCCGGATTGACGACTTGAGCATTCGCTTGGCTGCAAACATCGGTGCGGAATGTGCTTGCCCCGCTGGCGCTACCTGACAAACTCGTTGCGCCAGAGTTGTAGCGAAGATTGTAGGTAAAGGACTGCCCAGCTCCGGGCGCTGTTCCATTAATGACCGTAAAGCACGTGATAATACCAGCCGTTGTGATCGGAATCACCCCGGCAGAACCCTCGCTTGCATTAGCACCACTAAGACCAACAAATATCGTGCTTCCTGCACCGCCGACACCAGAAGCCGTGGAAGCAGTATATTGACCGATTGCGGAAGAATGTTTCAGCAATGAGCTTGAAGGGGCACTATTGGTATAGGCATTCTGTGTCGGCACATTGCCTTTGAGCACCACATCAAATGGAGTTGGGGAAATATTCAGGGGCTGGGAGGTTACAAACGAATCGAACCAATTACCTAAAATCGATATATCTCCGCTGGTCGCATCGAGCGTCAGATGATAGTTAACATGATTGGTGCCGCTCCAGTCATAGAACAGATTTCCGTTTATGACCGACGCGACCAATCCAACGAATTTTGCGCTTTCGACGGCGCCCACTGAAGCGTTCGAATTTTGATAAAGCTGATTGCTCTGGAACGTCAGACGAACAGCACCGTTCGCAATAAATCCCTGTTGCTGGCTTTGCGTAAAGCGGTTGTCCGAAACCCAGTTTTCATTAGATGAATCGATCTCCATGCCGATCGTGTTTTGCCAGATGAAATTTCCCTTGACTTGGCCGGCGTTGGAATTCGTAAGTTGGACACCGTGGCCAGCAAATGTGACTGCACCTGAAGCTTGCCCAAACTGATTATTTAGAATGTGAAAATCGTTGCAGTATGTGTAGGATAGGCTCGTCGTCGTCGAGCCATTGCTAAGAATGAAGTTATCGGTAAAATCGTTGCCTGATGTCTGTGCACCAACGGTGCCGTTGCATTGCACGCCATAGGTGAATACGCCAATGGCGACATGATCAATCTTGAGATTGTCAACCGTGTTCGCTTCCGCGATTGCGGCCCCGGAGCCGAATGAACCGGGTTGTAAGCTAAATCCGGTTATCCGCGAGAAATTGGAATTGGAAACACTGATCAAATTGCCGGAAGCAAATGATTTAAGAATTGTGCCTTGAACGCCGGCTCCGGCCAAGGTAACATTGTTGCCACTGAAAGAGAAATTTCCCAGGCACGTCACGCCACCCGGCACAGTAATAAGACCGCCGCCAGCCGCTGCCGCTGCAGACCATGCGTTATTAAACGCGGTCGTATCATTGGTAACACCATCACATTTGGCACCATAGCCAATTACAGATATCGCACCAATCAATGCCGACGGCGCAATGCTGCGAGGCGTTGAACCTTGTAAAATATAGAGCTTATCCGTCGCTCCCGGCAATATGGTGCTTGGAAGCCCATTGAGATAATTGCTGAAGCTTTGCTGCGCTTCTGCCGGTGCCGCCAAGCACAACATACAAATCAGAATTCTCAAAACGGTCATCCGAAACTCCTTCAATTAGTCCCGTCGAGTTGCGTATGCGGCTCGACGCCCATCGCATAGGTCCAGATCGAGCCATAGGGAATGCGGATTTTGCCGCGCGCATAGCGCGTCGATACCATCGCTGGAATGAAGCCGCCCGGCGTCACCGGCCATTCCGGCGAATAGACGCGCGCCGCCTGCAAGCTCTCGCGGTAGGATACCGAACCCACCACGGCCGCCGCATCGGTCACCGGGCGAAAGCCGCTGACGAACAGCCGGATGCCGATATCGCCCTTTTCCGCCGTCTCAAGCTTGGCTTCAAGGTTCGCGCCGCTGAAAAAGCCCAGCGCATGGCTGCTGTTAAAGCCGGCCAGTTCCGGCAGCGATGAATTGGCAAAGGAATCCAATCCGACCGTCATCGCATCCAGCGGCCCGGAGATGATGCCGCCGCTCGTATAGGTATGGACGAAATTCACGTTCGGCATATCGACATGCGTTGCATCGACGACCACGACGATTTGCGATTCACCGTTGGCTTCGACCGTGCCGCCGACATTCCAGATATCGACAACGGCGGGTCCGGTCAGAATATTGCCGGACTCGTCCGTCAACGGCACCCCGGATTCCGAAAACAATTGGCCCAATACCGTCGGCCTCGGCGCGCCATCGGCCGGCGCCGTCCATGTCGGCAGCGCGATCCCCGACACCGTCAGCCGAACCTTGCCGGAACCGTTGTTCGCCGCTCCGATGATGGCAATCGTCTGCGTCGCCGCAACATCGAGATTTTCCAGCGTCAGTCCCGATTTGGTCGCAGTGAAAATGTATTCCGCCGGCGTCCCATGCAGCGGCGCCCAGCGGTCGAGCACATAATCGTACTGCAGGATGGTGTCCATCAAGCCGGCCGCGCCGTTGACGGATTTGTAGCCGAAATAGACCCGCGTCGAATTGGGATCGTTCGAGCCGATCAGCAATTGCGGATTGGACGAGTCCCAATCGGCGAAGAACGAACGGTCCACCCGCTCCTTGCCGATCGGCACCGGAACCGTGCCGGGCGTCAGCTTCTGAAAACCTTGCGCCGACAGGAAAATGATGTTGCTTGCCGCCTTGATGATGGAATAGGGCGCGAGCAAGCCCTGGTCTTCGCAGATGCGGGTAATCTGGAAGATGTAGGCCGAGCCCGGCGCATAGGTGAGTTGGCGAATGACCGTATCCTGGAAGATCACGCCATATTCGCCGCCCGCCACGCCGCGCGTTATGCCGCCATCGGTGAAATCCTGGAAATCGGACTGATTGACGCCCGCCGTCCAGTTGGTGGGATCGCCAAGCCCCGACCACACGGCGCGGAACGGCAGCGCAAGCAATCCCGTCAACACCAGGAACTGGCCGACGACCGCGATATAGGCCGCCTGGGGCGGTGAGCCGGTCTCATTGGTGAAGGTCGTCGAAGGCGTCGAGATGTTGAAGACCTGGAGCAGATCGTTTTTCTGCGTCGCGAACACCAGGACGCCGAACTGGACGAATTGCCAATTGTCGGTGCTCGCCAGCGTGCCATAGGTGCCGCCGCCGCGCGATACGTCGGTCCAGGAAAAATCCGTGTTGCTGAGCTCATAGAGCTTGGTCGCGGTGCCGACGAAGGTAACCACGGTGCCATCGGTCTTGCGCGCCGTGAAAGCGCCACGGCAGGCGGCCGGCAGCGATTTGGTATAGGTCAATAAATCCTGCGCCGGGCCGTAGCCGTCGCCGCGCGGGACGACATTGGTGATTGCCTGCGAGGCAATGCCTTCATAGTCCGACACGTCGGGGCGGTATTCGCCGAAGGGGAGCAGCGGATCAGCGGCGGCCATGATTCTCAATCGTCATCATCATCACGCGCAAGCTGCGCATGAAATCCGATCGCATGTGCCAGTTCGCGCCGTTGCAGCCGTGGCGTCAATGGTTCCTGGCGCGGGATGCGCGGAATCGAAAGACGGACTTCTCTTTCATCGCGCGTCGGGCGTCCGCTCGGATGGATGAATTGATTGATCTTCATCGCTCAAAACTCCATCGGTGCCATATACCCGCGTCCCAGCAGCCGGTTGGTCTTGCCCTTGAGCATCTCATAGGCTTCCGTCACCGCCGCAGCCATCGCTTCCGCCTGTTCGTCGTTGCGGATGACGTGGAGGAAAATTTCATATTTGGCGCGGCAGCGGATGAGCTTCTCGGCATTGGTCATCCACGGATTGCCGGTCGCGCTGTCACTGGCCGGCGGCGCCACCGATTGATGCGCCGCGATGCGCATCTGATAGACCGTATCGGGCACCGGCCCGAGCCGCAGCTGTTCGTTATAGTAGGACCAGTTCCACGGCTGGCCGCGCATCAGGCCGTTCTGGTTCAACACCTCGATTTCGACATCGGTGCGCCGCGCGATCGGCCACGGGATCGCACCGATATAGAGGATGACGTAATCGAACGCCGACAGCGTCGGGATGGCCGGATTGTCCGCCGCGGTGTAGAATTCCTGGCCCTGCACCGTGTTGAGGATGATATCGCGCGATTCCGACCACCAGAACCGTTCCGCCTGATAGAAGTCGATCGCCTCCGCAATGGCGCTGGCGACCGCCGCCGAAGAAGCGGACAGGTCGCCACGATTGCCAAGCTGGAAGGCGACATCCGCCTTCATCTGGCCGAGCGTGTTGTTGGTGATCGGGACGGTGGGCATGGGGGACGATCAGCCGTAGATCGAATAGGCTTCGGAACCCGGCGTGCCGTTGGTGAAGCGGATCATGAACTCGCGGCTGGTATTCTGCGCAATTGTCTGCGCCGCATGCGTGTCGAACGTGCCGCCCGAACCGGCAGCGACCGTGAATGCGCCGGCGCCGCTGCTGGTATTGGCAATCACGAAAAACAGCGAGTCGCCGACAATAACGCCGCGAGATGAGAAAATCCCGCGGATCGCCGCCGCCAGCAGCGCCGCGGTTGGCAGCGTCGCCGTATGAGCGCTCGCGCCGTTGCCGGCATCCAGGATCATGAAACCCAGGATATCGGTTGAGAGATAAGTCGTGGACGCTGCGGCGGCATAGGATGCCGGCGTCGGCATGTTGTAAATCTGCGGATTGCCGCACTTGAACGCCATATCCTGATATTCTTCGGATACTCCCGTGGGCATTCCGCTCAGAACGGTGAGAGGCATTTTCGTATTCTCCGGACAGCGCGACGCGACGGGCGATCATCGCCGCGATGCCGTCGCAGGAATTGATGGAAAGGGGAAACGGGAGGCGCGAACGCCTCCCGCAAGATCGCTTAGAACTGACTCTGCGGGCCGTGAACCACGGCATATTCGAGAATCAGATCGGTCTGGAGCGCAGTGAGCGTACCGGCGAGGACAAGCTGTGCCCAGATCGGCCGCTGTTCGGTCAATACATAGAGGTTCGCGCTCGCCGACAAGGTGAACGCAGCCCAGCCGGCCGCCGTACCGGTGGTAAGCGCGGAGGTCAGCGACGTATCGGCCGACGCAATGCCGAGTTGCGTCGTCATGGTGCTGCCGGCAATCGCCGTGCCGGTCACCATGCTGGCACGCAAGATGCGCGCGCCCGCCGGCAGACTTCCGATCTGGAAGTTGTAGGTGCCGGCCGCCGTCGGAATCAGCAACCCGGTCGGTTGTCCGGACGTCGTCGTGAGAGCTGTTCCCACGATGAACGTCTGATCAAGATAGCCGATCTGGGCCGTGTGATGATGGCGATTGCCCTGCCCGCGAAGGTCAACGTTAGAAGGCATTTTCGTTTCCCTCCGTTAGGTATGCGCGACGGCATAAGTGGAGCCGACGATCACGCCATAATCGACGCTGTTGAATCGAGACTTCTTGATTCCCCAGATCGACAGGGCGGAGACTTCGAGGCGGCGTTTATGGTCGAATAATTCTTCGTTCCATAGATATTTGCCGCCTGCATGCTTCATCCCGTAGCCGATCACCGCGGCTTCGGCACCAAGCAGGACACTACGCCTCACCGTCGTGATCGCCGCACCCGTCGAGGAATTGCACCCCGTCGTTACGTCGAAAGCCGACTTGAGGATGACGCTGTTGTATTCGCCGAGTCTGTTCTTCGCTCCGGATCGCTAGGCCGGAACCGCCCTTGCGGGCTGCTGAACGTCGCCGTTCAGAGGAGACTATATCTTCATCCTAAATTGCTTAGGAGCCCTGCGCTTCGGGCCGCTTAGCCCTACGGCTTTTGCCTAGTCGTTACACCTTCCGCCTCGCGGCGGCTTGGCACGGTATTGTCTCTTTCAAGAGGTTCACCGTTTTCACAGGGTTATTTTTGTAGATCGTTACCGATCTAGAGTGCCCTCAGTTTTAAGCACCCACATAGAGGGAGGAACCCTTGGCGCCGTCGCCGGTGACAACGGCTTTTTGGATATCGAGCCACTGTCCAGTCGACGTATTCGTGCGCAAATCCGTCACTTGGAACGGATGGAGGTAGCAGATATATTTGCCCTGCTGCACGCTCTCATAGTAGTCGCCGATCTCGCCGCCATGCTGCTTGACGCTGATCGGGCGGACGAGCGGAGTGGCGGTGATCGCCATTTCCTTCATCTTGTCGATGAGGCCCAACGTCATCGTGTTGGATGACGTGATGTTCTCATCGCCGGTGACGGAGCCTTGCCAGATTTGACGGCCTGACGAAGGCGCCGTGACGGCCTGGAGGCCAGTGTATTTGGTGCGAGTTTCTGCGACGTTGCCGCAGACCTGGTTGAAGAAGCTGCCTTGATCTTCGCGCCCGTTCGCTAAGCGGGCACCGCCTTTCGGCTGCTACGCATCACTGCGCAGAGGTGACTATCTCATCACTCGCTTGCGCGAGGCCGGGCGCTTCGGAGCCGCTTGGCCCCTACTTCCTTTCGGAATAGTCGATACACCTTCCGCTTGCGCGGCTTGGCTCGGTATTGTCTCACTGGAAACCATTGCAATCGCCAGTCTTACACCGACAAGCTCATCTTCCTTGCAAGATTTCTCATATTCAATTCGACGGCGTAGCCCACGAAGCCCAGCGACTTGATGCGTCAGGACTCGTTTGCGTTTTTCCATGAATTGATCGAATGAGAGGTCCACCGAATTCACCCGGTTTTATTTCCGCCAGTTTCAGTTAACGGAAATCCGCTTTCCATACCATTCCGCCAACCGATCGCGCACGGTGGCGCGGAGATCGAACGGAATGCGCTGCTGGTCGATGGTGCGATCCGACTTCACGCCACCAACGGCCATCAATTCATTGATGGTCAATTGATCGGTATAGATCGTGAGCGATTCACCATTGCCTTCCGCGATTTCGTTCTCGGTAAAACCGTCCTGGGCCATCTGGAGCGAGAGGCCGAACGTGACCTGATCGCCCTTGCCCTTTTCGGTTTCCTCCTTCTTGTAGATGACGCTGCCCGCCGCCGTGCCGATGAGCGGAGAGATTTCGGTGTACTTCATCGCTTCGACCGAAAGCTCTTTCGACCACAGCTTGACCGCATAGGCGTCATTCAAGGCAAATGAGGTAATTGCCATTGAACTTCAATCCTCGTCAGAGGTCTTGTTTCCTTTGTGAAATGCGCTTTGAGCGTGCCGCACAGCACGAAGCGGTGTTTCCAGCACACCGCAAAGCATGATCGATGACAGCCCGACCGGGCGGAGCGGCGTTAAGCGCGCACACACGCAAGGCGCGGCTGATTACGTCAGCCAAGCGGAGCAGTGTTGCGCACACCGCAAAGCGTATTGAATCATGCTCCGATGAGCTTTTGATACTCGCGCTTTTGCGCCGCCGTCAGCCCGCGTACCCAACCGGCGTATTCGTTGTCGCTCATTTCGGCGATGGCGGCAAGATCGATGCCCGTAGGCGGCGGGGCACCGCCGGCAGAGGATAGCGAGCGGCTGGCGGCCTGGCCCTGCTGGATCGACCGAATCTGATCGGTGACGGTCGTGGCGGCTGGGGGCGGCGCTGTAGCGGCTCCAGGACGCGCCTGACCGTTGGCGGCGCCGTTGGCAGCGGGCGGCGCTGCTCCATTCTGGAGCGGCGGTGCCGCGGCTGGCGCCCGCTTCTGATAGCCGCGCGACACCGCGAGGTTGAACAGCACTTCCGACGGTCCCGGCGCGCCGGGATTGCGCTGCTTGTTCTGGAAGGCGCGGGCGACGATATCGCGCTCATCCGTGGCGATGATCCGCATCCGTTCCTGCGGGTCGATATAACCGGCATAGAGCAATTCCTGATCGCGGCTCTTCATCAGGTAGTGATAGGCGCCATCGTGGGCATTCGGCGCGGTTTCCCAGAAGTCCGGATTGTTCCGGGAATATTGCGCGGCATCGTTGCGGAAAGTCGAGGTGAGTTCCACCGCCGCATCGCGTTCCTGCGTCCGTGTCGTGGTCTGCTCGACATCGGATGAGACCTTCTCAAGCCGTTCCTCCAGCCACGCCATGTAGCCGAACGGATCGGCTTCGCGATCGGGCTTCGGCTTTGGTTGAGCGGCGGCAAGGGCGGCCGGGTCGGGCGCTTCCGAGGCTTCGCGGAATACCCGCAGCCGCTCGTCGAGGCGCGCCCATTTCTCGCGCTCGGCGGCCATCTCGACGGAGGTGGCCGCAAGTTTGTCGTCACGCTCCTTCAGCGCCGTCTGGAGTTCCTGACGGCGTTGCCTATCGCGCTGCCATCGCGAATAGAACGGCGAATCCTTCGGCGGCGGCGGGCTGTCGGCATCGTCGTCGGCATGCGGTTGCTGCTGGCCCTTGGCATCGGCCGGCGGCGCCTTGTCGTCGATATCGCGGACCGGCTCGACAATGACTTTTTCCGAAGGCGTGCCGTCGCTCGACAGATTCAAGCCGTCAGTCTTGGTGCCGCCGCTGATCATGAAATCGGCTTCCGCCTCGGTCAGTCCCTCGGCAATCAGGGCGGTGCGTTTCGAATTCTCCGGAGGCATGGATTCCTCTTGCTGGATTGCACGGTTCGGGGTTACGCCCCGAGGCGTTCGATCGCATACGGTTATTTGTCTTGAGCCTTGCTGCCTTCAGGATCGCGATCCAGGCTGGCCCATTGGTTTGGCGATCAGGATTGGTATTCTCGCGGGCCGGGCGCTGCTCCGGCTAAAGGCTTTCGCGTTGCCATTCAGGCGTCCCCCGTTGAATCTAGAGGGAGCTTGTTTGCATGTCTGCTTTCCATGCCGCCGCGAGAATTCTATTGCGCCGCCGCCGGCTGTCTTGCTGCCGGCAGCGGCGGCGGGAACAAGTCTTCATGATGCCCGATCGGCGTCAGCGCATCGATCAGCGTTCCGACATGTGTACTCGCCGCGCCGGCATGCTCGCCGACGGTCTGGGCGCGGATATTGTCCGCTTTCGCCTGTTCGGTGCCGGTCTTGGCGGCGACGTGTTCGGTATCGGCCTGCATCTTGGCGGCTTCCATCCCGGACTTGCGGGCTTCGTTGAAGGCCGCGGCCATGTCGCCCTGATGCTTGAGCAGAAGGTTCTGCGCCATGGCGAGATCGTACATCGAGGTCGCTTCCGTCGAAGCCGCCTGCTTCTGGTAGAGTTCGGCTTGCGCCTGATCCTTGCTGATCTTGGCAACGGCGGCGGCGACCTGGAGCTGCTCCATCTTCTGTTGCTCCGGCGTCTTGCCGGGCGGATTCTGGATCATGTTTTCGACCGCCGCGACGATCTGCGTCGGCAGCGGCGAGTATTCCAGCAGCTTGATGAAGATGTCCGGCCGCGCCATCAACTGATCCTTGAAGGCCGGCAGCAATTGCGAAATGATCCCCCAGGTCGCCTGCTTCTGATTGGGCGAGGTGGGGGTATCGTCCACGATCACATCGTATTCGCCGAGCGTCTTTTCGCGCAGCAGGCGGATCGACTTGGCGCCTTGCTGGCCGGTGATGCGGATGATGCGGCCGTCGCTCAGGAAGTTCTGGATATAGTAGAGCCGGATGCGGCCGATGATCTTGCGCATGCGGCGCAGCGCATCGAACATGGTGGCAAGCACCGTCATCCCGGCCTGCTTGCGCATTGCCTCCAGGATGCCGGGCTGGTTCAAATCCTTCTGCCCGAGCAATTCCAGATTGATGCCGGTGACTTCACGTCCGCCGTTGATGGCGAGCTCGAGAAGCTGGATATAGCCGCTGGGATCGCCGGTGCCGGGCTTGGGAAGGAATTTCGGGTGACCTTGGGGATTGGTGAGTTTCTTCGCCCATACGATGCCGTCGGGCCGCGCCCATTTCTGTTCGGCGTCGCGCTGATCCTCGAATGCGTCCATTTCGGCGACGATGCCGCCCTTGGCCGTGCTGTTGAGGATATGCAGAATCTGCGACAGCCATTTGTTGCCCCACATCTGCGGATCGCGCAGCGTGCGGATGAGGCCGAACCAGGTGCGGCGGTTATGGTGGAATTCGCCAGTGACGCAGGAATAGGAATAGCGGTCGGGGATACGCGCGTCTCCCATCTCCACGATCTCGGCGCCGATGAACGCCTGCTTGAAGACCTTGCGCTTGACCTTGACGGCGTGCAGTTCCTGCGGCTGATAGGCGGGATTGGCCTGCGCCATGATGGCCTGGACTTCGGCATGGCGCTGCTTCAGGCGCTTATAGGTCGGATCATCGATTTTGTGCAGGGTATTGTTCGCCGGATCGGCGACGCACCAGCAATCCTCGCGCTCCCACCATTCAACGTGAACCATCGTCACCTCTTCCTGATCGGACAGAGGTCCCGATGAATTTTCGTCGCGGACGCGACGTTCTTCAAGCGTCTTCTGCGGCGTCGTCGGTTCGCCGCCGAGCGCCCACTTGGCATCAAGCTGAGCCGCGGAAAAGCCGGGAAAAAGCTGTTGCGCATCGCCGAGCGGCATGACGCGCACGCGCCAGATGCGGCGGGCATCGACAAGGTTCTTTTTCTTGGCGGTGCGGTCCCAATACATTTCGAGGGGATCGAGGCTTTCCTCGATGTACTTGCCTTCGGCTTCCTCCTCGTAATCCATGCGGTGCTCGGCGAAACCCATGCCGCAGATCAGCGCATGCTGGAACTGTTCGGATTCCTCATCCTCCCCGTCGCATTCGTCCGCCATCCACTTGCAGGCGCCGGTCAAAGTTTCGTCGATCGCGGAGTCTTCAAGCTTGCGCGGCAGATAGGCGATCTCGTGGCGGCCATTGATCTCCATGCCGGCGACCGCCTTGATGATGGTCAGCGAGCGGTTGAAGGTGATCGGCGTGCGGTTCTGATCCTTGAGCAGCGCCTGATCCTTTTCCGTCCACTGATCGCCAGCGACGAAATCGAAATCGATCTTCGCCTGCACGCGCCAGTCGGCCGAATGCTGCTTGTCACCGCGGAACCACGCCTTGAAGATGCGCAGCGCCTCGCTGTTCTCAAGCTGCGACGGCCGCATGGCGTCGGGCCCGGCAGTGCCGGAGCCGGTCGCCTGGGGGCCTTCGACGGCGGGACGGGTGGAGGTCTGTTCGTTATTCATGGAGGCAGATCAATTCCGCGCTCCTTGAATACAAGAGCGCGCATATCGTTGAGATGCGCTTTCAGGCGCATGAGTTCATTAGGCGTATCGAAAAACCCTTGAGGCCGGAATCCCTCTTGCCAGGCATAATCGAGAACGGTTTGCAGAAATTCTGTTCCATCGAGCCCATATTGATGGGCTTCATCTGTCATCGGGATCTGCGGATTATTTCCCCGAATTGTTTCTTGCCCTTCAGTTATGGTATTCGTACAATCCTCAAACGAAAATTGTATAATGTGTTCCCGACCGTCGGCATGAAGCAACAACATACATAAAGGACGGCGGCGCTTATGATCCCTTAATTCCGAGACGATCATTAATTTCGGCTTCTCTCCTAGATTCGGGCGCATCATGTTGCCGGCTCCAATTCACTCGCCGCTTCCGCGCCCTCTGTCTCGCCGCCTTCCGGCTTCGGCGGCCGTCCGCGCTTGGGCTTGGCTTCGAGAGCCGCCAGACGCAACAGAAGATCGTCAAACACTTCCGCGATCAGAGCGCGCTCAAGACCGCGTTCGTCTTCTATCCTTTTGATTTCCTTTTCGAGATGGCAAATCCGCGCCTGCTCCTTCAGCCACTCCGGATTGAAATCCCAACAGTTCGTCGTATGCACCCGTCCGTTGCCGGCATCGGAGCCGCGGCGATGGACGTTATCCATGAAGGTGATCTCGTTGAGATCGGCCATCAGGAACATGGCGGCGCGGCCGTCCTTCTGAATCTTCACCAATACGCCGGGGACCTGATCCATTCCGGCAATGCGGTCGTGGGCATAAAAGATGATCTGGGCGCCGACGAAGGGAGCGGGACCGGGATGGCCTTGGCCGCCCGGCAAAAAGAACGCATTCGCTACACTTGGATGAGCTATCGGAAGGCTCTCATCTAGCGTCTTGACCGGCACATTATGATGCTGCGGCGCTGCCGCAATCTCACTGACCTTCGACGCCTCCGGCACCTGCACCTTGATATCCCACTTCGCCGCCCTGGCAGCGACTTCGCTCATGCGGATGCGCACCTGTGCGGCAAGTTCCGGCGTTGCCGATTCCGCCAGATCACGCCGGCATGCCGCCGCCGCGTCGGTCAGTTCGCGGACATGGATGTGCTTGGAAATATCCATGTAGGCGAGATCGTTTTTCGGCGAGAGCAGATACTTGTCCTCGCCGACATGATGAAACGTGATCCAGCCGAGCGAGCGGCACACCGACGGCGCGCCCGACGGCGGCTCCGCATAGGCCGAGCCCATCGCCAGCTTGTAGCGGTTGAATGGCGTTTCGATTTCCACATAGGCGATATCGCCCGTGGTGGCGAGATGCGGGTCTGGCTTGACGTGCTTGTTCCAGTCGATCACGTCGCCGAGATGCGTGGTGACGAAGGAACGCAGGTTCTGGATTTGGGCGACGATGGTCAAAAGGGATTCTCCCTGCGATTAAGCCAAGGTGATCGTGAACTGATTGGTGCCGAACGATGGCGTTACGTTGCCGGCAATCGGCTGGGAGGCGACTTGGCGAAATTGGGCGCCGCCGACCGAGGTGGTATTGACACCGACGTTGAACGTATTCGTGGATGAGCCTGCGGTTGTCAGCAATCCCGAGAATGAACCCGCCGTGGTCGGCAGCGTGCCGCCGTATTTCTGCGTCACGACAACGCTTGATCCATTCGCCGGAACATCGCCTGTGCTATCGGTCGTAAATACACCCGGCGATGCGTTGGAACATGAGAACGGAATCCATTTGAAATTGCCGAGATAGTCCCAATTCAGCAAGTTACCCGCTGATGAGGCATCATAAAGTCCGTATGCAACGACCGTACCCCATCCGGTTCCGGTCGCCTGTGCAAACGTGACGACCGCCGCCGAATTGACAATTGAGCCCGGCAATGTATTGGGCTCCGGATTGCCTGACGAAGCCGAAGCCGCCGCGAAAATCGAAAACGTGATGACATCGGTGCCGCCGACACCGGCGCCGGTCGCATTGGCGCTCATCACGACGGTAGTGGAGGTCGTCGAAAGAACCGTTGTATTTGCCGGAATGACAGACGGCGCCGTCGAATCGCGTATCAGCATCCCGGCAACGATCCATGCCGGAACCGATGCGAAGTGCAACGTGGCGTTGCCGCTGGCCGTCGTGCCATTCGTTGTTAGCGGCCCGGCAACCTGCTGACGCGCATAGGCGTTCGTGGACGGCACTTCGGTTCCGCCCGTGCCCGCGTCGCTGGTAGGCGCGGCGGTGAACAGCGCCATCCACACCGACGGCAGCGCCGGCATGGCGAGCGAGCCGGCCAGATAGTTCAGCGTGTTCTGTTGGAAATAATCGCTCGAGCCGGACATTTCATTACCTTCTTCCTCGCCGCCGGGCGGTGATGATCCATTCTGCGATACCGGTTATAACGGAGCCAGCGCCGAAGCCGAGCCGGCCCTTGGTCATCAAAGCGGATGCGGCCGATAGCGTCGCTTTTCCGGTCGCCGCTGCCGAAGATTTCACCATCAGCATCGTGTTGGCCGACAACGCGACAATGTTGCCGAAGACGATCGCACCACGCGATTTGACTTGCAGGACCGATTGCGCGGCAAGCGCCGCAATGCCGGAAATGGCTCCGGACGATTTGACCATTGCCGCCGATCGCGCCGCCAGCGCTGCGGCGCCGCTGACTGCCGCAGCCGACTTGACCTGGAGGCTCGAACTTGCCGACAGGAATGCGGCAAAGATGATCGAGCCCGCCGACTTGACCTGCAAAGCCGACCGCGCCGCCAAGCCGACGACGCCCGACGAAGCCGCGGCCCCCTTGACCATCAAGGCCGAGCGGGCCGCCACCGCCGCCGCTCCCATCGCTGCAGCCGCCGCTTTGACCTGGAGCGCCGATCGTGCCGACAGAAACGCCGCAAAGAAGATCGCACCTGCCGACTTGACTTGCAGCGCGGAGCGTGCCGCCAGCCCGACGGCACCGGAAAAACCCGCGACGCCCTTGACCTGAAACTCGCCATAAGCCGCCATGGCGGCTTTGCCGATTGCGGCTGCCTGCCCTTTGACTTGCAGAGCGGTCCGAGCCGCCAGCGCAGCCGCACCGCTCATTGTCTCGCTGGCTTTGACTGCCAATAACGATTGCGCAGCAAGCGAAACGGTCCCGGTTATCCTTCCTTGGCCCTTGACCATCAGAGCCGAAAACGCTGCAAGTGCTACAGTCGTCGCCCCTGTGGATATTACCGCAATCGCCTTTACCATCAAGACGGTGCGAGCCCACAAGCTCACGGTCGATGGCGGAACGACGGTTGTCGGATCAGTGACAAGAAATGTTTTCAGCCCGCGACTGAAGAAATTAACCGCATAAAGATAAATGTTGTGGGCAATTCGAACAGGAACTTTACTGACCGGTCCTACTACAAACTGCTTTGGCGTCGTACTAAAGAAATTACTATTGAAGAGTATAATATTGTGTTTGATGCCTGCAATGAACGTCGATCGGTAGGAGACGACAAGCAGTCCCTGGTAACCTCCTAATGGCGCACCGCCTCCGAAGTCGCTGCCGCCGCCGCCGCCGCCAAACGGTCCTCCCAGACCGCCGGCGCCGTTTCCGGACCCGTCGCCGCCGCTGCCGGGGCCAAATCC
>Ga0209698_10001362_pt1 | contig 28156 bp, 9 predicted proteins | sample LitLauG_LLR_2012_FD_187203 | JGI IMG/M metagenome (GOLD analysis project Ga0209698, IMG submission 187203) | Freshwater sediment microbial communities from Pennsylvania, USA - Little Laurel Run_MetaG_LLR_2012 (SPAdes) (version 2) | ecosystem: Environmental > Aquatic > Freshwater > Creek >... | reverse complement strand
TTTCAAGATTGCCCGGTCTTCGCGCGCCAACATCTTCGTCCACGCCGAAGTCATCGGCTGGGAGGGAGCGGCAGTTGTCATGCCCGGCCGGAGTTTCCCCGGAAAGGCTGACCTTGTCATCGAATTGCTTCGCCATGGCGCCACCTACTTCTCCGACGAATACGCCATCTTTGATTCCGATGGGATGGTCCATCCTTTCGGCCGCAATCCCCATGTCCGGTCGCCTAGGGGAACCTCCCGCCCCACCCAAGCTGCTGGCGTCTTTGCCTCTCCCACTGCCAACGTTCGCCTGCCGGTCGGCCTTCTCTTGTTCGCGTCGTATTCTCCTGACGCCAGGTGGCATTCGCGCAGGCTCACGCCCGGCCATGCGTTGCGCGGCCTTGTCCAGCATGCGGTCTGCGTGCGCAGAACGCCCGCCGAGGTGCTACGGTCCTTGAGTCGCGTTTCCCTCTCCGCTCCTGCGTTCATTGCCGAGCGTGGCGAAGCACGCAGCGCCGCCCGACGCATCTTACAGCTTGTCGAAGCTGAACGCGGCAGGAGACAACTTCTCAACTCAATCCAATAAGGTGCAGAACACGCCCATAGTCATCGCCGAACTACGAGCGTTCGTGACCGACATCCGCCGCTGGCCAAAGGGCTGACTCGAGGCGCCAGGGGGGCCGGGACGATCTTCGCAAAACCCTGGTGCCGCAAACCCACGGACCCGATGCCCGGCGCGGCCTGGTCCGGGAGATCGGCGGAGAGTTGGCACAGAGCCGTGATCGCGCCCCAGGAGGCCTGGCAGCAGGTCTTCCGCGAGCACCTCGAAACCACTCCACTGGGATTACCGGTTTGAGATCATCGAAGCCCTCGAGAGGCGCATTAAAAGGGGTTGAGGCGGGAGGAAACCAGCGTCGTCATCACCGCGCGTTTGCCCGCTCAGCCCGCTCACCGCGGTCGCGCCTGAGCTCTGCAGGGTGTTCGCCAGTTTGGCCGGGACCAACCAAAGAACATCCAAACCGGTTGGAGATTTGGAGACTGGGAATGACGCCCCCATCTCGGTGAAAAAGCACTGATAGTCCTATAGCTTTTGTACCCGGTTTTCCGCCGTGATACGCGACAGCCTCGCGGCGAGGACGCGGCCCGGCCGCGCATGCAGACACAGTTCGGGCCGTTCCTCGCCGGGGCGCTCGGACCGGCGGAATCGAAGACATTGCTCGCGGGCGGTCCGGATCCCGCGTTTACAAGCCGGCCCGGGTTTTTTGCACGCTGACGCTCGCGCTTTCAGCGCTACTGTTACTACGTTGCCCTGTTTCCGAGATTTGATTACGCCTCGGCGGAGCTTTCCTTGCAATCCTTTACGGAGGATTCGGAGAGAGGGCTGCGGACTGAGAAGACCGCGAACCAGAACAAAGTGCAAACCGTTGCCAGGATGAGCCTTTCTTTCACGCCCTCTTCCACGCCACGGGCTGCACCCCCCTGTAGAAGTGGCTCAACTCGCCTCGGATGCGAGGCATAGGCGACCCTTGCCTCACCGGAACTACGCCAGCACTCCCGCACGTAGCGCTTTGTCGTCATCGACGATATTCGGGGTTTTTTCTCAAGTTCGGCCCCCGTTCCAGCAGCAGAGCGAGTGGTACTGGACAAGTCCTGACGTACTAATAGAACTATTCAGGTCTTGAACTATTATTCCTAACCTGCCACTATTGGGGAGAGCAGCGACTGACCGCTCTGCCGGCAGCGGTGCGAAGTGGGTAACGGGTGAAATCACTGGAGCCTGGGACCGTAAGAGGGCGGTAGCTTGCTTCGCGACCTGCCTTCGACTTGACCCCCCCACCTGCTGTTTGTCCAAAACGCCCACACCAGCGGCAAGCCGAGTTGTCCGTGGCCAGTTGCACCGCCTTTTGAAAAGCCAAACATATCGCCACCTATTGGTGGAGTATCACCCGACGAACCCGACCGAGGTCACATCGGCGAGTGGTGACGGCCCGACGCCCGGTGGCCGACCCGGAACGCCGCGGTCGTGGGGAGATGCAGCCAGCCAACCTAAGCTGTTCGACAGCATTCAAGGGAAGAAAGACAGCATGACCGAGGAGATCTGGCGTGGCTTCTGCTGGCCGACATGGGGATCGAAGGAGCAGGCGTGAGTTCATGGATTAAGAGTGTTGGCTCTCCTGGGATGGAAAGCTAAGAACGACCCCAGGCTGAATCTTCACATAAGAAGATGCTCGACCGAATCCAGAACAGTTGATTGTGCTGGGCGAGACGTCTACAGGGAAAGACCGGACCCGCCGTGCGGGGTTCACCGGGTTGACACGACGACATTCAAACAGGACCGGGCATCATGAACCGTGAGCAGAGTTCTCAGTCGATTGCCATCATCGGCATGGCGGGGCGTTTTCCGGACGCGAACGACCTGGAGACATTCTGGGGAAACCTGGCGGCCGGCATCGATTCTTTGATTTCGTTCTCGGACAAAGAAATTTTGAACGCCGGTGTCGCTCCCGCGAAACTCAGTCATCCGAATTACGTCAAGAAGGGGACCGTCCTCGAGGGCGCCGAGTTGTTTGACGCGGAATTCTTCGGCTTCAACCCGCGGGAAGCGGAAGTCATTGATCCGCAGCAGCGCGTGTTTCTCGAATGCGCGTGGGAAGCGTTGGAGAATGCCGGCTACGGCGGCGAGTGCTCTAACCGCTCCATCGGCGTATATGCGGGCGCGAGCATGAATACCTACCTGCTCCAGAACCTTCTACCGAACCGGGGAATCCTTGAGGCAATCGGGCCTTATCAAATCATGCTGGGCGCCGAAAAGGATTTCCTTGCGACACGTGTGTCTTACAAGCTGAATCTCAAAGGTCCGGCCATCACCATTCAGACAGCGTGCTCGACTTCGCTCACGGCAGTCCAGATCGCCTGCCAGAGCCTGCTGCATCACCAGTGCGACGTGGCACTGGCAGGGGGCGTTTCGGTCACCTACCCCGCCCGCTCCGGATATCTCTACATCGAAGGAATGATCCTCTCGCCGGATGGGCACTGCAGGCCATTCGACTCACGGGCCGGCGGAACCCGGCCCGGAGCAGGCGCCGGGGTGGTGGTACTCAAGCGCCTCGAAGATGCCGTCCAAGCCGGGGATACCATTCGCGCGGTGATCCGCGGAGCGGCCCTCAACAATGATGGGGCGGCGAAGATGGGGTACACGGCCCCCAGCGTCGAGGGACAAGCCCGCGCAGTGGAGATGGCGCAGGCGATGGCCGGTGTGGACCCGGCGTCGATCAGCTATATCGAAGCTCATGGGACCGCGACGGTACTCGGCGATCCAATCGAGATAGCCGCCCTGGAACAGGTCTTCCGCTCCCGCACGGACCAAAAGCATTTCTGCGCCATCGGGTCGGTGAAAAGTAATATCGGCCACCTGGATGCCGCGGCCGGCATCGCCGGGCTGATCAAGACCGTCCTTGCGCTGGAACACCAGGCCATTCCGCCCAGCCTGCATTTTCGGGCGCCGAACCCACAGATCGATTTTGCTAACAGCCCCTTTTTCGTCAACGACAGGCTTCGGGCGTGGAAAACGGAGGCCGGTCCGAGGCGCGCCGGTGTGAGTTCCTTCGGAATCGGGGGAACGAACGCCCACGTTGTGCTGGAGGAAGCGCCCGCGCGGCAGCCCTCCCTCGCCCTGCGTTCCAGCCAGCTGCTGGTTGTTTCGGCCAAGACTCCCAGCGCGCTCGAAACGGCTTGCCAGGAACTGGGGCGCCACCTTTCCTCGCATCCGGAGATCGGCCTGGCCGACGCCGCCTACACTCTCCAGGTTGGGCGTGCGCGTTTTCCCCACCGGCGGCACCTGGTCTGCGGCAGCCGTGAGGAGGCGGTTGCGGAGCTTTCCGGCGCGCGCGGGCAAAGAGAAACGGAGCAGGAGTCCATCTCCCGTCCGGTGGGCTTCCTGTTCAGCGGCCAGGGAAGCCAACACGCAGGGATGGCCGAGGAACTCTACCGTGGTGAACCCAGCTTCGGCCGTCATCTGGACCAGTGCGCCGAACTGCTGCAACCGCATCTTGGCTGCGACCTTCGCGCGGTTCTTTACTGTCGGGACTCGGAGAATGGCTGTGGGGCCACCCAACTCGACGAAACCTGGCTGGCCCAACCGGCGCTGTTCGCCATCGAGTACTCCCTGGCGCGGATGTGGATGGACTGGGGCATTTCGCCCGATGCCTGCCTGGGGCACAGCATCGGTGAGTACGTTGCCGCCTGCCTCGCCGGCGTGTTCTCGCTGGAAGACGGCCTCGCTCTGGTGGCCAGCCGCGGCCGGCTGATGCAGTCCCTGCCGCGCGGCAGCATGCTGGCCGTACCCCTGGCCTCGGAACAAGTTCACAGCCTGCTAAACGGGAATCTATCGCTCGCCGCTGTGAATGCGAGCCGGCTATGCACGGTAGCGGGTCCCGATGTTGCGGTCGACACGCTGGAAAGAGAACTGCTGGCGCGCGACATCGGGTGCCGGCGAATCCACACCTCCCATGCGTTTCACTCGGCCATGATGGATCCGGCGGTGGAGAGTTTCGCGGCATTGGTGCGGCGTTTCCGGCTTTCGCCTCCACGCCTGCCGTTTCTATCGAACCTCACGGGAACCTGGATCAGGCCCGAGGAAGCCACCGATCCGATGTACTGGGCACTGCACATGCGCCACACCGTGCAGTTCGCAGACGGTTTACAGCGTCTACTGGACGACCCCAGCCGCATCCTCCTTGAAGTCGGCCCCGGCCAGACGTTGAGCATTTTTGCGAAGGAAGCGGCCCGCCCGCCGCGCTCCGCCGAGATCTTCTCCAGCCTGCCGCACCACCGCGACCCGCAATCGGCAGCCAATTTCGCGATCGAGACCCTAGGTCGGCTCTGGACAGCCGGCGCCGCAATTGATTGGGAAGGGTTTCACCGCGGGGAGACGCTGCACCGGGTGCCTCTGCCCACCTACCCGCTCGAACGGAAGCGCTACGCGGTCGAGCCCAGGCCTGCCGCCACCCGGCAATTGCAACCGGAGGAACTGAGCAAGAAGGAGGACATCGCCGACTGGTTCTACGTTCCGTCCTGGAAGCGGTCGGTGGCGCCCAGTCGGCTGGTTCCGGAGCCGGGTACTTCGCTTCAGGGACCGTGGCTGGTATTCCTTGACGAATCAGGCCTGGGCACGCAGGTCCTGCAAGCGCTGGCGAAGCGAGGACAACCCTACGTTGCCGTGCGCGCCGGCGATGTCTTTGAACGAACCGGGGACGGCGCCTACCGCATGGCCCCCTCGGACCGTGAGCAGTATGCGCTGCTGCTCGGCGCGCTTCGCGACTCGGGGTCGATCCCCCGATCGATCCTGCACCTCTGGAACGTGACGGCCACACCCGTCCAGACTGCCGCCGGCGCCGCCGACCGGGATGCACCGTTCTACAGCTTGCTGTATCTGGCGCAAGCTTGGGGCGAGCTGCAAGCGAATGAGCCGCTGGCTCTGATCGTCGCCGCCAATCGCCTGCTGCGGGTTTCGACCGAGCAGGAGCCGCTGGAACCTCACAAAGCACTCCTCTTCGGCCCTTGCAGAGTCATACCGCTGGAGTATCCCGGAATCGATTGCCGCTGCGTGGACATCGTCGTCCCGGAAGAGGAGAGCACCGATCTCGTGTCGAATCTCCTGCTCGAAGCCGGCATGCCGGCATCCCACGGGGTGGTGGCTTACCGCAGCGGACAGCGTTGGGAACAGACCTTCGAACCGGTGCGTCTGGCCGGCGCAACTTCGGCGGCGCGCCTGCGGCCCGCCGGCGTTTACCTGATCACCGGAGGACTGGGCGGAATCGGCCTGACCATCGCGGAGCACCTAGCCGACACGGTGCATGCGCGCCTGGTGCTGACTGCGCGCTCGTCGTTTCCGACACCCGCCGAGTGGGACCATTGGTTGTCAGCGCATCCGCCGACAGACGCCACGAGCCAGAAGATCCGGCGGGTGCGCGCCCTGGAGCAAGGCGGCGCCGAGGTCATGGTGGTCGCGGCCGATGTTTCCGACGCCGCCAGGATGCGCGAGGTTCTGGAGCAAGCCCGGCGGCGCTTCGGCGGTTTTAACGGCATTGTGCATGCAGCCGGAGTGCCCGGAGGGGGAATGATTCAGCTCAAAACCGCGCCGATGGCGGAGCGGGTGTTCGCGCCCAAGGTGCAGGGCACGCTGGTTCTGGAATCGCTGCTCGCACAGGATCGGTTGGATTTCCAGATGCTCTGCTCCTCGATCGACGCGATCCGTGGAGGCGTGGGCGCGGTGGACTATTGCTCTGCCAACGCCTTCCTGGATGCCTTCGCTCTTTCCCGAGCAGGCCGGAACGGCTGCACGGTTGTCTCGGTTAACTGGGACACGTGGCAACAGGTCGGTATGGCAGTGAACACGACCGTTCCCGACGATCTGCGGGCTTCGTGGCGTCAGCACCTGGAATCCGGCATCACTCCGGCAGAAGGGGTTGCGGCGTTTCGGGAGGTACTCGCCTGCAGCCTGCCGCAAGTAGCCGTGGTCACGCGGGGTCTTTCAGCCCACCAGCGGCAGTTCGCGAAACCGAACGCGGGCGCGGCGCGCGCGCCGGAACTGCCGCCACCGGCCGCCAGCACCGGCGCGCCGCGGCACGAACGCCCAAACCTGAAAATCGCGTACGCCCCGCCGGAGAACGAGCTGCAACAGAGAATCGCGGAGATCTGGAAAGAAGTGCTCGGAATCGAAAAGATCGGCAGCGACGATAATTTCTTCGAATTGGGGGGCCATTCGCTGCTGGCGACGGGCGTTCTCTCGAGAATTCGCGCAGCCTTCGGGGTGGGCCTCCCGCTCCGGATCGTATTCGAATGTCCCACCGTCCGCGCATTGGCGGAACAGACCGAGAAGATGCTATGGGCGACCAGCTCGGCGCCCACGTCTAGTGCGGATTCCGCTGACCGCGAGGAGATTGAACTATGAGCGTGGAGAAGTTCCTGCTCGAACTGCGGGCACGGGGCGTCAGGTTGTCCGCAGACGGCGGTCGGCTCCGATCGACCGGACCTAAAGGTGCGTTAACCCCGGAGCAGCAGCGGGAGATCGTCCGGCGAAAAAGCGAGATTCTGCCGTTTCTGCGCGACGCCAATTGCCAGGTGCTGCCGCCGATTCCAAAAGCGAATCGCCAACATCCGCTGCCACTCTCATGCGCACAGGAGCGCCTGTGGTTTCTCCACCGGTTGCAGCCGGGCAATTCGACCTACAACATTGCGGCTTTTAGGCGCTTTGAGGGGTCGGTCCGCGTCCCCGCCCTGGAAGCGAGCGTGCGCGAAGTCGCGCGCCGGCACGAGTGTCTGCGCGCTAGCTTCATCGAGCAACACGGCGCGCCGGTGCAAGTCATTCACCCAGACGTGAGCTGCGTCGTGCCCGTTACGGACCTCACTGGTTTCTCCGAAGCGGAGCGCGAGGACCGCCTCCAGGCGTTGATTCGGGAGCGAGCGCGCCAGCCGTTCGATCTATCCGCCGCCCCCCTGTTCCGCACCAGTCTGGTCCGGATGGCGGTGGAGCAATACGTATTCGTGCTGGTGGTCCACCACATGATCTCAGACGGATGGTCAGTGGGAATCTTCTTTCGCGAGAGCGGAGAACTCTACCGGACGATTTGTGCCGGCCAATCGGCGAGCCTTTCCGACCTCCCGTTGCAGTATGGCGATTACGCGTGCTGGCAGAGAAAGGAACTGACCACGGATTCGCTCGAAGGCGAGTTCTCGTACTGGCAGCAGAAGCTGGAGGCGTCCCCCAGGCTGCTGGAACTACCGACGGACTACCGACGTCCCGCGGTGCAAGGCTCTCAGGGGACGGTGCTCCGATTCGAGCTTCCGGAGCCGGTTTCCTCCGCTCTCAAGAGCCTGGCGATCGAGGAGCGAGCTAGCCAGTTCATGATGCTGCTGGCCGTCTTCAAGGCCCTCCTGTACCGGTATACCCGCCAGACGGACATCCTGGTGGGAACGCCAGTCCAGACCCGGGATCGCCCCGAACTGGAAGATTTGATCGGTTGTTTCGTAAACACGTTGGTCCTGCGGACGCAATTGACTGGCGGGCTCACGGGGCGCGAGCTCCTGCGCCGCGTCCGTGAGACGGTCCTGGAAGGGCACGCCCACTTGAGACTGCCTTTCGAGAAGCTGGTGGAAGCGCTGCGCCCGGAGCGGACGCTTTCGTACTCGCCTCTGTTCCAGGTGGCGTTCCAGCTTCAAAACACGCCGTTGACTTCCGCCTACGAGACGGTGAGCGCGAGCTCCATGTTCGACCTCAGCCTCTTCATGTGGGAATCCGGCCAGCGATTTTGCGGAGCGCTCGAGTACAGCACCGAACTCTTCAAGGAGAGCACGATCGCGCGCATGGCGGGCCATTTTGGCGTGCTGGCGGCGGCCATCGGCCTAAGCCCTGACCGGCCCATCGGGTCATTGCCTCTCTTGTCGCCGGGCGAGCGGGTGCAACTCCTCGGCGCTTCGAACTGCACCACCGCCGCACATTCGCGCGAGCTCACCATTCACGGACTCTTCACCCTGCAGGCGGGCCACACCCCCCACGCGCCGGCGGTGATGGCGCAGACCAGCAAGCGACAGATCAGCTACGGCGAGCTGGACGCCCGGTCGAACCGGCTGGCCCATCGATTGCGGGCCTTCGGGGTCGGGGCCGAAACGCTTGTGGGAGTGTGCATGGACCGATCCATCGACATGGTTACGGCGCTGGTCGGCGTGCTGAAAGCTGGCGGCGCGTACGTTCCCCTGGATCCGCGTCTACCACAGGAACGTCTGGCCTTCATGGTCAAGGATACCGGGCTCTCGCTGGTACTGACCGAGGGGCGGCTGCGCGGGCTCGTAGCGCGGCTCGGATGCGTCGGGCTCTCGCTGGACCGCGAGTTGGCGGAAATCGGGCAGGAAAGCAACCAGCCCCCGGCTAACCTCGTGTCGCCGCACAATCTGGCTTACGTCATCTACACGTCGGGGTCAACGGGTACGCCCAAGGGAGTCGAGATCACGCATCGTTCCGTTGTCAATTTCCTCGAATCGATGCGACGCGAGCCGGGGCTCACACCCGAGGACCGCCTGCTGTCGGTCACGCCGCTCTCATTCGACATCGCCGGGCTGGAAATTTACCTTCCGCTAATCGCCGGTGCGCGCGTCATGCTGGCGAGCCGATCCGCGGCGTCCGATGGCACGGCGCTCCAGCGCCTACTCGCGAATTTTGAAGCCACGGTGATGCAGGCTACCCCCGCCACGTGGCGGATGTTGTTGGAGTCCGGATGGAAGGGTCGTAAGGGTCTCAAGGTTTTGTGCGGGGGCGAAGCTCTTTCGCAGGAACTCGCGAACCGGCTGCTCGCGCTTGGCGCCGAGGTATGGAACCTTTACGGGCCCACAGAGACCACTATCTGGTCCACCTTGCATCGCGTGACCGCCGGAAAGGACGTTGTGCCGATCGGCAGGCCGATCGCCAACACTCAAGTGTATCTGCTGGACGAGAACCGCGCGCCCGTTCCCCAAGGGGTTCCCGGGGAACTCTATATTGGCGGGGACGGCCTGGCGAGGGGATACCGGAACCGGCCCGAGCTGACTGCCGAGAAGTTCATCCCGCATCCGTTCCTGGTGGGCGAACGGTTGTACCGCACGGGCGACCTGGCACGGATGCTGCCGGACGGCGCCTTGCATTTCCTGGGCCGCTTGGACCACCAGGTCAAAATCCGCGGCCTGCGCATCGAACTCGAAGAGGTCGAGCACGCGCTGCGCAGCCACGCTGAGGTGCAGGAGGCTATCGCGACAGTCGTGGGCGAAGGTTTGGATAGGACAACGCTGGCCTGCTACATTCTGCCGAGCAACGGGATGCATCCTGGCGCACTGATCGCGGAGCTACGACGTCACCTTGCCGATCGGCTGCCGGAGTACATGGTCCCGGCAAGTTTCACCATCTTGAAAAGCATCCCGCTGACCGCGAACGGCAAGGTCAATCGCCACGCCCTTCCGCCACCCACGAGGATGGTCGAGGAATCCACGCATCCACGCAACTTCACCGAAACGCAGTTGCTGAGCATCTGGCAGCAGGTGCTGGAAGTGCAGGGTATCGGCACGCGCGACAATTTCTTCGAACTCGGCGGCCACTCCCTGCTGGCGGTGAAGCTGTTGGCGCAGTTGGAGAAGGTATTCGGACCACTGCCCGTCTCCCTGCTGTTCCAGGCTCCCACCGTCGAGCAGATGGCGGCGAAACTGGCTGACTCCGGAGTGGTGTTGGCCTGGCGCTCGCTGGTCGCGATCCAGCCGCGGGGAGAGCGACCGCCCCTGTTCCTGGTGCCCGGCGTCAGAGGCAACGTGCTCGCCTGCACCAACTTGGCCCTGGGGCTGGGCCCCGATCAACCGGTGTACGGTTTGCAGTACGTGGGTGTGGACGGCAGGCAACGGCCCCTGTCACGCGTCGAGGACATTGCCGCGCATTTCGTTTCCGAGATCCGAACTGTACAGAAGGACGGCCCTTATCATATCGCCGGCCATTGCGTAGGCGGGGCCATTGCCTTCGAGATGGCCCGGCAACTGGCCGCGCAGGGATGTGAGGTTGGCACACTCTTCATGATTGATACATGGCCCCCGGGCTCGTACACACCTGGCAGGCTGTTATCGAGGCCGCTGATTCGGCCCGCCGTGTGCCTCTGCCGCTGCGTCATGTGGCGCTTGCGCGCGCTCTGGCGGCTGAGCCTGGCGGAGAATGCCGCGTATGCACACAAGGTGATCAGAGCCCTGCCTGGTGTTGTGTTCCGAGGTGAACCTCTGGGCCAGTTTCGCTCGGAAGTGTTGTCGGACAACATGCTCGTGGCCAATTCACGCGCCATCAGCCGCTACAAGCCGAAGCCGTATGAGGGTCAGACGGTGCTGATTGTTTCTGACTGCGGCGGCTCCGACTTGCTGGATCCGAGGCTGCAATGGAAAGCCTTCACCAGTGCGGATTGCAAAGTTCACTCGGTGCCCGCCCCGGCCCATCGGTGCCTGATGGAACAGCCCTGGGTCAGGGCGCTTGCCGAAGACCTGAGAAGGACCCTCGAACAGAAGGCCCCAATAGGCTCAATTCGATGATCAAGCTCGTTCCCTACCTGTTCCGGACGTGCAAACGCGAGATCCTGCAAGTGGCGGTGCTGGGATTTCTGGGCGGTGCTTCGAGCGCCGGTCTGATCGCCGTCGTGAACGCGGCCCTGCACCGCAACCGGGGCGGTTCCTTGCTGCTGGCCGGCTTCTCCCTCGCGGCACTGCTGAAAATCATCTCGGATGTTTTGTCGAATGTCCTGCTGCTGCAACTTACCCACAAATGCATTTTCACCTTGTGCGACCAGCTGTGCCGGCGGGTTACCGAGACGTCGTTTCAACGCCTGGAAGAGGTGGGCCCTCCTCGCATTCTGGCGTGCTTGACCGACGATGTGTCGACGCTTTCCGCGGCCATCCAGGAAGTGCCTCGGCTGGTGGTGAATAGCGCCGTTCTGGCAGGCTGCGCGCTGTATCTGGCGTGGATGTCGTGGTTTGCCGCCTTAGCGGCCCTCGTCATGGTCGCCGTCGGTGCATTCTGCTATCGGTTCCTGCTCGCGCGAGCCCACCGCGCGTTCCGCCTGGCTCGCGCCGGGCGCGACACGCTCTTTGGTCACTTCCGCGCGCTCACCGAGGGCATAAAGGAACTCAAGCTGAACCAGCGCCGTCGAGAGGCGTTCCTATCCTGGGAAATTGGCCGCGCGATCGAGAATCTTCGTGCGTATGGAGTGGACGCGATGGAGCAACACATCATCGCGAACGCCTGGACCCAGGTCGCCTTCTACCTCCTGCTGGCCGTTCTGCTATTCGCGCTGCCCGCGGCCGGCATGATCACGCAACAGGCGCTCACGGTTTATGTCTTCACTGCGCTCTTCATGGTGGCGCCCCTCTGGGCCGTCATCGCCGCTTTGCCGACGTTCGACCGCGGGCAAACGGCCTTGGAGCGGATCGAAGCTCTGGGGCTGTCGTTCGAGGCCGGACGAGCGCCGGCCGACGATCCGGCGGAAGTCTCCAGCGTGGCGCCCCGGGTGCAGTTCAGGGCAGTCCAATTCGCTTACGCCCGCACGGGCAACGGCGATGGTTTCACCCTGGGACCGCTGGATCTTTCGCTGAGCCCTGGAGAACTGGTCTTCGTTGTCGGCGGCAATGGTTGCGGCAAATCCACCTTTGTCAAGGTTCTCACCGGCCTCTACTCCCCCCTGTCCGGCGAGATTGAGGTCAACGGCCAGTGCGTGACCGCTGCCGCCCAGGAGAGCTACCGGCAGTTGTTCTCGGTGGTGTACTCCGACTTTTATCTGTTCGACCGTCTGCTCGGAATCAGCCCTGACGAACTCCGGCTCAAAGCGCGCGATTACCTCCTGGCGCTGCAACTCGACCACAAGGTGCGCATCGAAGGTGACATGCTTTCCACCACTGCTCTCTCGCAGGGGCAGCGCCGGCGTCTGGCTTTGCTGATCGCCTACCTGGAGGACCGGCCCATTTACGTCTTGGACGAATGGGCGGCCGATCAGGACCCGGCGTTTCGCGAGGTTTTCTATACTCGTCTTCTGCCGGAGCTCAAACGTAAGGGGAAGACCGTGGTAGTGGTCACACACGACGACCGCTACTACCACCTGGGCGACAGAATCATCCGCCTCGATTACGGCAAGGTGCGAAGTTCCTGGGCGGGCGCCGGCGCCAATGGCGTGGCTCCGCTACCGTACCCGGGCGAAACTCAGGCCCGCCACGCCATCCCCGCGGAGCCGGTCCGACAACCTTGAGGCCCGTACTGCCATACTCCCTGACTCCTGATCCGCCGCCGTTGGACCGAGGCGCGGTCCACGTCTGGCGCGCCCACATCGACACGGCAGCTCGTTCAGAACCCTGCCTGCTGGCTGCTCTGGTGCCAGAAGAGCGGCAGCGCGCCCTTCGTTTTCACTTTCGGGAAGACCGCGATCGCTACGTGACCTGCCGCGGCCTGCTGCGCCGGATGATTCACCTGTACACCGGAATCGCTCCGGGACAGGTGTCGTTTCGAGTCGGGCCGTACGGGAAGCCTTTCCTGGCGAACGACACCCGACGCGGAATTCAGTTCAGCGTGGCGCATTCCGGCGGCTTGGCGCTGCTGGCTTTCGCCCAGCGCGAAATCGGCGTCGATCTGGAGTTCGTCCGTTCGGATCTGGATTGCCGCGAGGTCGCGCAATCCTGCTTCAGCGCTGAGGAGCGGGACGACATCTTCTCGTTGCCGGCACTGGAACAGAAGCCCGCGTTCTTTGAATACTGGACGTGCAAGGAGGCGTGCGTCAAAGCAGATGGGCGCGGCCTCTCCCTGCCGTTGGAGTCCTTCCGCATCGCACATGGACGCCGCGGGTGGGCGCAAGCCATCTCTGGGCCGGTCGCGGCTATCGCGCCCTGGACCATTCGCCTCTTGCGGGTGGGGGACGAGTACCGGGCAGCGGTGGCCGCGATTGGCTGGGATTGGACCGTGCAACCGTTCGAAATCCCGCGGATGGATGCCGAAATGGACTGCTTTCCAGAAGCCCGCGGCTATCACTACTCTTCCTGACCACAGTCATTGGAAAGTCCAATTCATATGCATTCCTTGGATCGTCCGTGGCTCAGGCGCTTGCGTCGCGCCGAGCACACCTGCTTGAGCCTGGTCTGCTTCCCATACGCCGGAGGTGGGATCGGCGCTTATTCGTCTTGGATTCAGGAGTTGTCTTCGCGTATCGAGGTCTGGTTCGCCGACCTCCCGGGGAGGGGTGGCCGGATCCTGGAATCCCCGGCGGCCGCGTTTCCCGAGATTGTGGCCAGCGTGAGCCGAGCCATCGGCCAGTCGCTCGATGGCGAGTTCGTCTTCTTCGGGCACAGCCTCGGCGCGCTGCTCTCCTTCGAGGTTGCGCGGCATCTGCGGGCGCGGGGGAAGACACTGCCGGTCCACTTACTTGTCTCCGCCGCGCAGGCACCGCAAATCCCCTGGAAATATCCGGAAACTTACAACCTACCGGAAGATGAATTCCTCCGCGAACTCAACCGGCGCTACCAGGGAATCCCGCAAGCAATCGCAGCAGAACCGGAAGTGCTCCGGCTTCTGTTGCCGGCCCTGCGCGCGGACGTGGAGCTGGTGGAAACCTATCGCTATACGGGCGATGCCCCGCTACCCTGTCCGATCACCGCTTTTGGCGGAAGCGCGGACACCATGGTCAGCCGCGAGGCGCTGGCAGCCTGGCGACTTCAGACTGCCGCTGGCTTCCGCCTCGGAATCCTGCCTGGAAACCATTTTCTGCTGCAAACGGCCCGCGCCAGGCTGCTCGAGGAGGTGCGCATCGAGTTGGAGGGAATTCTGCAGGCCACCACGGTGACGTCATGAGGGCACCATTCCAAGGGGAGCCCGGTGGGATCGCCATCATCGGGATCGGTTGCCGTTTCCCAGGCGGTGTGAGCACTCCGCGACAGTTCTGGGATCTGTTGATCGACCGGGTCAACGCCATCGGAACGATTCCTCCTAGCCGGTCGCGGGATTGGAACATCAGCCCCAAGCTGATGACGCGTTTCGCGGGTGTGGTCGAGGGCATCGAATGCTTCGACGCCGCCTGTTTTGGCCTTTCGCCACGGGAGGCGGAGCGGCTGGACCCTCAGCAGCGCCTGCTGCTGGAGACTGCCTGGGAATCGTTGGAGGATGCGGGTCAACCAGCGGATTCGCTGGCCGGCATCCGCACCGGCGTATTCACAGGGCTGTGGCAGAGCGATTACGAGAGTGAGCTCTTCCGTGACCCCTCCCGGGTGGATTTCTATGCGACTACCGGCACCGGGCGGTATGCCGCTGCGGGACGGATCTCCTATTTCTTCGGATTCGAAGGACCGAGCATGACGATCGACACGGCGTGCTCTTCCTCATTAGTGGCGGTTCACCTCGCCTGCCGCAGCCTGCGCGCGGGAGAGTGCACAATGGCTCTCGCCGGCGGCGCGAATATCAACCTTCGGCCACATATCACAATCGCCTACTCGCAGTCGAACATGATGGCGCGGGACGGCCGGTGCAAGTTTGGCGACGCGCGGGCGGATGGATACGTGCGGAGCGAGGGCGCGGCGACAGTGGTGCTCAAGCCGCTGGAGCAGGCGCTGGCCGATGGGGATCCCATCTACGCGGTCATCTTGGGTACCGCCGTCAACAACGACGGGCGCGGCAGCGGCTACCTGGTCACCCCTTCCCGCGATGGCCAGGAGAAGCTGCTCCGGCAGGCTTACGCGGACGCCGGGGTCACACCGGCGGAGGCTGATTACATCGAGGCGCACGGTACGGGGACGGCCGTGGGGGATCCCGTGGAACTGGCGGCACTCGGCGCCGTGCTGGCGAAAGGGCGCCCGGCGGGCGCGCCGTGCTACGTAGGTTCGGTGAAGACGAACATCGGACATACGGAATCGGCCGCGGGAGTCGCGGGGTTGATCAAAGCAGCGTTGGCGCTGCAGCACAGAACCATCCCAGCGAGCCTGCATTGCGAACGGCCCAACTCGGCAGTCGCGTGGGAGGACCTGCCGGTCCGGATGGCAACGCAGGCCAGGCCCTGGCCCGGCGAACCCGGTAAAGGCATCGCGGGCGTCAGCTCCTTCGGCATCACCGGTACGAACGCTCACGTCGTGCTGGGCGAGGCTCCGGCGCGGACCCGTGCAGCCGGCACACCAGACCGCGCGCACATCTTAGGTATCTCGGTGCGAACCCCGGAAGCGGCCGCACCACTGGCGCTGGCGTACGCTTCCCTCGTCCGGCCGCTACACGAGGCCGAGCTGGCCGACGTCTGCTACTCAGCCGCACGACGCCGAACCCACCACGAGTACCGGATCGCGTTTGCCGGAGAGAATGGGGCTGACCTCGCGGAGCTGTTGGCCGCGCCCTCCCGCGCTCCGCGCGCCGCGAAAGCTCCCGGCAAGATTGTGTTTGTATTTCCTGGGCAGGGATCGCAATGGCTGGGAATGGGACGGCAGTTACTCCGGCGGGAGGCCACCTTTCGCGCCGCGCTGGAGCGCTGCCAGGAGGCCATGTTCCCGTTCACCGACTGGCGGCTGCTGGAGCAACTGGCTGCCGAGCCGGATTCTCCCGGATACCGGCTGGCGGACATCGACTGCATCCAGCCGACGCTCATAGCGCTCGAAATCGCCCTTGCGGAGCTCTGGAGAAGCTGGGGAATCGAGCCGGACGCGGTCATCGGCCATAGCATGGGCGAAGTGGCGGCGGCACACGTGGCAGGGGCGCTCACCCTGCACGACGCCTTCCAGGTGATCTGCCGGCGCAGCCGGCTGCTCCGTGGCGCCAGCGGCCGCGGGGGCATGGCCGTGGTGGAGCTTCCGGCCGCGGAGGCACTCGCATCCCTCGCGCCTTTTGAAGGGTGCCTAGCCATCGCCGCGAGCAACAGCAGCACCTCAACCGTGGTCTCGGGGAACCCCGAGATCCTGGATGAGTGGATGGCACGGATCGGAGCACGGGAGATTTTCTGCCGTCGCGTGAATGTCGATGTCGCTTCGCACAGCCCTCAAATGGATGCGCTGCAGGAGGACCTGCGGTCTGCGCTCGCCCGGCTGGAGCCGCGGGTGCCATTCGTTCCGGTTTACTCCACCACACTGGGCGAAGTGATTACCGGCGCGGCGTGCGATGCCTCGTACTGGGTGCGCAACCTGCGCGAGCCGGTGCTGTTCTCTCAGATGGTGCAGCACCTCCTGGACGATGGTCACGCGGTGTTTCTCGAAATGAGCCCGCACCCTATCCTGCTGCAGGCAATCGAGCAGACAATGAAGGAGAACGGGGTCGAGGGCGTGGCCCTGCCCTCGCTGCGCCGTGGGGAGTCCGAGCAGGCGGCCCTCCTGGATTCGCTCGGGAGAATGTACGAACTCGGCTGCAGCGTGCGCTGGGACCGCTTGTATCCGGCGGGCAATTGCGTGAGCCTTCCGCCCTATCCTTGGCAGAAGGAGCGCTACTGGATTGATGGCGTCCGCGAGCCTCTCGGCCGGCGGCGCATGCTAGGCACGAAAACCGCGCTGGCCGGGGAAGAAACCTTCCTCTGGCAGTCGGAGATCGGGCTACGGGCGTTCCCGTATTTGAAAGATCACCGGGTGCGTGGAAACGCCGTATTGCCAGCGGCGGCTTTTTTGGAGATGGCGCTGGCGGCCGGGGAAGAAGTCCTGGCGCGGGAACGCTGCGTGGTCGAGGATCTCCGGCTCGAAGAGCTTTTTCCCGTTCCGGAAGACGGCGGACGCGCCCTCCAGGTCTTCGCGCGCCCGGAGCCATCGGGTGGTATCCGGATTGAGTTCTTCGGATCAGACGGCGCAGCGGCCGATCCTCAATGGGTATGCCACGCGCGGGCGCGGGTCCGTGCCGCCGGCGATCTCGCGGCGGCTCCGCTATCTGGTATGCCGCTCCTGCCCGAAGAGGCGGAGTTCTATTGTGTGCTCGCGGCGGATGGCCTGGAGTACGGGCCCGCGTTTCGGTGGATCGCCCGAATCGGCCACGCGGACGGGAAGGTGGCCGCGGAATTGCGCGTCCCGGAAGAACTCGACCTGGAAGAGAGCGAGACCGCCATCCACCCGGCCTTGCTCGATGCCATGCTCCAGTTGCTGCTGCTGGACCAGGGGACCGGCTCTACCCGTGTCCCATTGAGAATTGCGGCGTTCCAACTGCATCGCGCGGCGCAGGAGTTCGAACCAATGCGCGCGTGCGCCGTACAGGGTGGCCCGGGAACGGCGGGCAACGCGCTTCTCTGGAACTGCAAGGGCGAATTGATCGCCGAGCTTCGCGGTGTCGAGTTCGAAGCCCTACCTGACGGCCGCCGGATCGAAGAGTACTGCTACACGACCAGGTGGCTGCCGCAGCCGGCCCCTGCGGCCCTCGCGGAAACACGCGGACGGTGGCTCATCGTGAGCGACGCTACGGAATTCGGGGAGGAGGTCGCGGCGGTCCTCGAGCGCCGGCACGGTAGCCCTGTGATCCTGCGCGGAGAAATCCGTGGCGAAGAGATCGCAAGCCTGCTGCCTTGCACGGGAGTGATTCACGCCCGCGGCCTGGAACTGACCGAACCCGGGCGCGCCCAGGAGGAGATGTGCGTGGACCTGCTGCAACTCGTGCAGGTGTTGGCTCGTTGCGACGAGCCTCCGCGGCTTTGGCTAGTCACGAGCGGAGTGCAGGCACCTGCGGGGAACGCGGTCTTGCGGCCAGCCCAGGCGGTGTTATGGGGCATGGGCGCGGTGATCGCCATGGAAGAACCTCGCCTTAAGTGCTGCCGCATTGACTTGGAACCCGGGATGCCGGAGGCGGCCAAGGTACTGGCGGCCGAGCTGGCCCTGGGCGGCTCCGACGCCCAAGTCGCCTTGCGCAGCGACGGACGTTATGTTGCGCGCCTGGCGCCGTCCCCGCCAGCCCAGTCTAGGGACGTGCGCCAGCGAGTGGCAAGGGGCGTCCCTTTCGCGCTACAGATCGATAAAGCCGGCTCCCTGGATGCCCTGTCCCTGCGGCCGATGGAGCCACGTTCGCCTGGTCCCGGAGAAGTGGAAGTGGAGATCCTGGCAGCGGGGCTTAACTTCATCGATGTTCTGAAGGCGCTGGGGATCTACCCGGGGTTGCCGCCAGGTATCACACCCGGGCTGGGAGGAGAGTGCGCCGGCCGCGTGATCGCGGTGGGCGAATCCGTCACGAGCGTGTTGGCGGGCGATGAGGTGATCGCGATCACGCCATCGTTTGTGGGTGCTGGTCTGTTCCGCACCGCTGTGACGCTCCCCGAGGAGTATCTCATACACAAGCCGGCGCGGTTGAGCTTCCAGGAAGCTGCAGCCCTACCCATTGCTTTCCTCACGTCCAGCTACGCCTTGCATCACGTGGCTCAGTTGCGCTCCGGCGAAACCGTGTTGATCCACTCGGCCGCCGGCGGCGTCGGGCAGGCGGCCATCCAGTTGGCTCGCGCTTCTGGCGCCAACGTGATTGCCACCGCCGGGGGCCACGACAAGCGCGAGTATCTGCGCCGGTTGGGGGTGGCGCATGTGTTCGATTCTCATTCATTGGCCTTTGCCGGCGAAGTGCTGGCTGTCACCGGCGGTACCGGCGTCGATGTCGTGTTGAACTCTCTCGGCGGCGAGGCGATCGCCGCCGGGCTGGCGGTGCTGGCGCCGGGCGGAAGATTTGTCGAGATCGGCAAGCGGGACCTCTTCGGGAACACACGGATCGAACTCGGTGCTTTGAAACAAAATCGCTCGTTTTCGGCGGTTGACCTGGCCGCCGGGATCGAGGCGCGGCCGCGATTCTTCATGGGACTGCTGCGCGAACTCGTGGCTTCGGTTGACGCCGGACGGTTGGATCCTCTGCCGGTGCGAAGCTTTCCGATCTCTCGCGCTGAAGATGCCTTCCGGCTGATGTCGCAGGGTGCTCACACCGGCAAGCTCGTGCTCTCGCTGGAGGACACAGACGTCGAGATCGCCGTCCGCCCGGCCGACGGCCTGGTTCGCGCGGACCGGACCTACCTGATCACAGGGGGCGCCGGCGCGCTGGGGCTTGCTACGGCGCGTTGGCTGGTTGAGCGTGGCGCGCGGCACCTCGTCCTGGCGGGCCGTGGGAAACCGTCGGCCGAGGCGTGCCCGGAGATCCAGGGGCTGGCGGCGGGAGCGAATGTGCGCTACCTCGAGACCGATGTGAGCGATTTCGAAGCCACCTGCAGCCTCGTTGCCCAAATCGGCGCAGCCGGACCGGCGCTGGGAGGCATCTTCCATGCGGCTGGGGTCCTGGATGACGCGACGCTGCAACAACTGGACCCCGAGCGGCTGCTGGCGGTCATGGCCCCAAAGGTCCGTGGCGCCTGGAACCTGCATGTGCATACCAGCGCGCTGCCACTGGACTTTTTCGTGCTGTTTTCCTCCGTCTCCGCCACGCTGGGCATTCCCGGACAGGCGAATTACGCGGCCGGGAACGCATTTCTCGATGCGTTGGCACGCTTCCGCCGTTCGCAGGGAAAGGTGGCCCTCAGTATTCCATGGGGCCCGTGGGCGCACATCGGGCTGGCTGCCGCGCGATCCGACCGTGGGCGGCGGCTGGCAACGCTGGGTCTGGGTTCCATTGCTCCCGAACAAGGTGTGGCCGCCCTGGACGTGCTGCTGGCGAGCGCGCCTGCCGACACCATGGTGATGAAATTCGATTTGGCAAAGTGGACGCGTGCGCACCCGGCTGCCGATGCGGCCTTCTTTGGACTGCTCGGGCAGGAAGCACCGGAGGCAGACACGCCGTCACGGAACGTTCGAGAATGGGTTCTCGAACGAGAGCCCGGCCGGGCCCGGCGCGAGAGGCTGGAGCAGTACCTTTGTGAACAAGTGGCGCTTATCCTGCGCATCGCACCATCCCGCGTGGCGCTGCACAAGCCGTTCAAGGCGCTCGGTCTGGACTCGCTGATGACGCTCGAATTCCGCAACCGGATCGAGACGGGGTTGGGCGTGAGGCTCTCGCCGGCAGTTTTCTGGAACCATCCGAATATCCTGGAGTTGACTCCCGTGCTGGCAGGTACCATGGGGATCTCCCTGCAAGCGGAAGCGCCGCCTCGGTCGAATTCCGGCTCTCCAGGGCGCGATGCGCCACTGGATCTGGACGACCTGATCGCAGCAGAGCTCGCTTCGGCCCGCACGCTGCTCGAATCGGTGGCGCCGGAGGTGGCGCGGTGAGCCTGGAGCAGGGTGACCGCCGACGAATTGGCGAAGCGCTTATCGCGCTGCAGCAGACGCGCAAGCGCCTGGAGGACGCAGAAAGCAGGAGCAGGGAGCCCATCGCCATCGTCGGAATGGGCTGCCGGTTTCCAGGAGGCGCCGATGATCCGGAGAAATTCTGGCGGCTGTTGGAGGCCGGGGGAGATGCGATTTCGGAAATCCCGCAGGGCCGCTTCAGCCCTGAGGCCATGTCCGAAATTGAGCGCTGCGGATCGCCTGGGGCCAAGTGGGGCGGGTTTCTGCAGGAGGTCGACCAGTTCGATCCCGAATTCTTCGGCATCGCGCCGCGCGAGGCGGCCCGTATGGACCCACAGCAGCGTCTATTCCTCGAAGTGAGCTGGGAGGCGTTGGAGGACGCCGGAATCCCGGCGCCGGCCCTCGCCGGCAAACCGACGGGGGTGTTCGCGGGAGTCCACAGCCACAGCGCCGATTACTATCTCCTGCAACTCGGGTCCCGCGCCGGCGTCGACGTCTACACTGGGACGGGGACGGCGCACAACGTAATTGCCGGGCGGCTCTCCTATGTGTTCGACTGGCGCGGGCCGAGCGTGACCGTGGACACGGCCTGCTCTTCTTCGCTGGTCGCGGTGCACTTGGCGTGCCAGAGCCTGCGCGCGGGGGAATCGGACGTCTGTCTGGCCGGAGGAGTGAACCTGCTGCTGTCTCCGGCATTCACCGTCAGCACCGCGCAGATGGATATGCTCGCGCCGGACGGAAGATCCAAAGCCTTCGACTCGCGCGCCAACGGCTTTGTGCGCGCCGAAGGATGCGGCGTGGTGGTGCTGAAACGCCTTTCCGACGCGCAGGCGGCCGGCGACCGGATCCTGGCGGTGATTCGCGGTACGGCCGTGAACCAGGATGGCCGGACGAACGGGTTGACCGCGCCCAGCGGCCTGGCGCAGGAGGCCGTGATCCGGCAAGCCCTTCGCAACGCGGGTCTGCCGCCGGAGCGGATCTCCTATGTCGAGGCGCACGGCACGGGCACTGCGCTAGGCGATCCCATCGAAGCGGAGGCGCTCGCGGCGGTCCTGGGCGAGCGTCCGGAAGGCAATGCCTGCCAGATCGGAGCGGCCAAGAGCAGTATCGGGCACCTGGAAGGAGCGGCCGGTGTCGCAGGGCTGATCAAGACGGTGCTAGGGTTGCGGCACAATACCATACCGCCGATCGTGCATCTTCAGAGTCTCAACCCGCATATTGTACCGGTCCGCAGCCTGGCGTTTCCTGCAGACGTGCGGCCATGGCTGCGGGAAGCAGAGCCGCGCTGCGCCGGTGTCAGTTCATTCGGCTGGTCGGGGACCAATGCACACCTCATTCTAGAGGAACCGCCTGAAATGGTGCCGGCCGCGGTAGTGCGGCGGAAAGTCGGCCGGCCGGTGCTGCTGGCTCTCTCCGCGCACAGCCAGCCAGCCCTGAAGGAGTTGGCCCAGCGTTGGCGCGAGAGGCTGAACAGCGCGCAGGATGCTTCGCTGGAGGACCTCTGTTACACCGCCGCCGCGCGGCGGACGCACCTCGATTGTCGGCTCGCAGCCACCGGACGGAGCGCGGCGGAGCTCAGCACGGAGCTCGACCGTTTCCTGCGGGGAGAAACGTCGCCGCACGCGGCCAGCGGCAGGCGCGGGGCCAGGCCTCCTCAGGTGACCTTCGTTTTCTCGGGACAGGGGCCGCAATGGTGCGGAATGGCGCGCTCGCTGATGGAGACGGAGGAGGCGTTTCGGTCCGCCGTGGAAGAGTGCGCGCAGCTATTCCGGCGGATCTCCAATTGGGATCTGCTGGGGGAATTGCACACCCGAGAATCGGAATCCCAGCTCCAACGAACGGAGGTGGCGCAGCCCGCGTTGTTCGCGGTCCAGGTAGGGCTGGCGGCGCTCTGGAAGTCGTGGGGTATTGTGCCCGGGGCGGCCATCGGACACAGCATGGGCGAGATTGCCGCGGCTCACACCTGCGGCGTTCTCTCGCTGGAAGATGCGGCCAGGCTCACGTGGAACCGCGGGCAATTGATGCGGGATTCGGCGGGTCGCGGGCGAATGCTGGCCCTGGAACTCGGCGCCGAGGAGGCCGGCCGCCTGGCCGCCGCATATGCCGGCAAGGTTTCGGTGGCCGCCGTGAACAGCCCCTCTTCGACGGTTCTTTCCGGGGATACGGCCGCGATTGATGACATCCAAGAAGCGCTCCGCGCGCGGAACGTGCGCTGCCGCGTGATCTGCCGCGATTATGCGTTCCACAGCGTGCAGATGGAGGCGCTCGAGGAAAAACTGGCGGTGGCGGTGCAGGGAATCGGCGTCCAGCCTGCCGCTCTCCCGGTCTATTCCACCGTGACGGGCGCGCGTTCCACCCGCCGGGACTTCGGCCCATCGTTTTGGGGGCGCAACATCCGGCAGCCGGTCCTTTTTTCCCAGGCGGTCCGCTGCGCGCTCCACGACGGCCAGGAGTTGTTCTTGGAAATCTCGCCTCATCCCGTGCTCTCAGGAATGATCGCCGAGTCTGCCCTGGCCGAGGGGAAGCCAGTGAAGGTGCTGGCCTCGATGCGCCGCGGGCGCGACAGCCAGGTGCAGATGCTCTCCGCGCTCGCAGAACTCTACGCCGCCGGTTTGGACGTGGACTGGAGGAAGGTCCTGCCCGCGGGCCGCATAGTTTCGCTGCCTTCTTATCCCTGGCAGCGCAAGCGGTACTGGCTCCCGCCCGAGGCGCGATACATCCAGCCCCCCGCGGCCGCGACGCAACTGCCTGGTGTACGGCTGCACGCGCCGGTCCCGATCTTCGAGACAAGACTCAGTATCTCATCGGCTCCGTACCTGGCGGAACATCGCTTCGAAGGCGCGGCGTTGATGCCCGCGGCGGTGCTCCTGGAAGCAGCGGCTGCGGCCGCACGCGCGGCGTTTGGCGATGACATGCACCAGGTCGGGAATTTCAAACTCGAAGAGGCGCTGGTGCTTTCCGCCAACGAGAGCCGCACCGTGCACCTGGTCTTCCAGGATCTCGGGGCCGGCCGCATCTCGTTCCAGGTTTTCAGTACACCAGCGGAACAGACCGGCGAGGCGCGATGGGTGTTGCACGCAGGCGGGAATGTGTCGCGGGCCGCGGCGGCCCTTCTTCCAGGGGATCTCGGCTCCGCGCGCCGGAGATGCGGTTCCCGGGTTGCTACAACGGAGTTTTATGCGGGCCTCAAGCGTCTCGGGCTGGCTTTGGGCGAGAGCTTTCAGGCCATCGATGAGCTCTGGCGTGGTCCTGGCGAGGCCGTTGCACACCTGCGTTCGGCTCCGGACATCCGTGGCGAAGTGGAATCGCCCCGTGTTCCGCCACTGCTGCTCGATGCCGCCCTGCAGAGCGTCCTGGCGTTGCAGGGTGAGGATTCCGCGCTCTTTATGTTCTCCGGTCTGGAGCGCTATTGCGCCATGGCGCAGGCTCCAAATGGGTGCTGGAGCAATGCCCGCATCCGGACCGCGGCGGCGGAACAATGCTGCGCCGACGTTACCATCTACAGCGAGACCGGCGAGCGCATCGCGGAACTGGAAGCGGTTCAGGTCAAACGGGCCGAAACGCGCGTCCCCACGGACTGGTTCTACAACCTGGAGTGGGAGGCCAAACCGCTCGCCGCCGTAGTGGCGCAACCGGCCAAGGCGGCGTGCCCGGCCAGCCGTATTCGCCAGCAGGCGGAGCCCGCCATCATCGCGTCAGCGCCGGCAAAACTCCTCCGGGAAGATCCCGAGGCCGTGCGCGACCTGGAGAGACTGGCCGCCTACTATGGCGCCTGTGCGCTCCAGGAGCTAGGGCTCGATTTTGTTCCCGGACGCGTATTCAGCCAAGAGCAGCTTGCCGAAGATCTGCATATCGCACCGGAGCGTAAACGGCTCCTGGGCCGCTTGCTGGAGATTCTGGCCGAAGCGGGCGTGCTCACGCCACGTGGCCGGGAGTGGCGGACCGCTGGGCTTCCAGAGCGCTGCCAGCCGGAGACGGTGGCGTCCCGACACCCCGGATACCCCAATGAATTCGGGCTGTTGATGCGGTGCGGCGGCCACTTGACGCCGGTTTTGCGGGGCCAGGCAAGCGCTCTGGAGTTGCTGTTTCCGCCGGGCGAAGCCATCACGGCCGCGTCGCTCTACCGTGATTCGATTTCGTCGCGGTTCCACAATGCCGCCGCGCGTGCAGTCCTCGAATCCGCCGGGCTCGCAACGCAAGGTCCACTCCGGATCCTGGAGGCCGGAGCCGGGACCGGCGCGACCACCGCGGCCATTCTCGAGGCATTGCCAACGCGAGGGCTGGAATACTACTTCACCGACGTCTCCCGGCTGCTGCTCGAAGAGGCCCGGTCACGCTTTCGCGGGAACAGTGCAATGCGCTACCAGCTACTGGATCTGGAGGCTGATCCCCAGAGCCAAGGCTTTGGGCCGCATTCTTTCGACGTGGTGATCTGCGCTAACACGCTGCACGCCACCCGCAGGCTGGCGGAATCGCTGGCGCACCTCGGCACGCTCCTGCGCCCGGGCGGCCTCCTGCTGCTGATCGAAGTCACCGCGCCCCGCGCCTGGGTGGATCTGACGTTCGGGCTGACTGATGGCTGGTGGCGTTTCGAGGATACCGAGGTGAGAAGTTCACACCCGCTGCTCGACGAGGCGGGCTGGTTGGCGCTGCTGGGCCGCTCGGGTTTCCGTGAGCCGGCGGCTCTGGGCGGAGCAGCTTCCCGTAGCACTGTGCTGGAACAGACGGTTTTCCTGGCGAGGGTCGCGGAGCCGGACATGGCGACGGAATCCGCCGCCGGCCGATGGGTCATCCTGGCTGACACCGGAGGCGTGGGCATGGAACTCGCCCGCGCGCTGGAGAGGTGGGGTGGCCGATGCGAGGTGCTTCACGCTGGCGATCCGAGGGCCAACGCGCGCCTCAGGTCGATGCGGTGCCGAGGCGTGGTTCACCTGTGGAGCCTCGATCTGCCAACGAGCGAGGATCTCGACGCGAGCGGGATCGCACGCGCCGAGGCCCTAGCGTGCGGGAGTATTCTGGAGATGGTGCATGCCCTCGGCGGCCCTTCGAATTCGAACCCGCCGCACCTCTGGATCGTAACCAGAAACGCTCAAGCTGCGCGGCAGGGTGGGCCGTTAGCGGTAGCCCAGGCACCCGTCTGGGGCCTGGGTCGCAGCCTCGCGCTCGAGCATCCCGAGTTGTGGGGCGGGTTGATCGACATAGACGACCTCCCCGCAGAACAGGCGGCTGCGCGCATCGCGCGCGAGCTTCTGTCGGGCGATGCGGAAGACCAGGTGGCCTTTCGTCGTGATGCCCGCCTGGTTGCCCGGCTGAAGCCAGCTCCAGCTCCCCGCGCTTGCGGCTATCGCCTCCGGCCTGATGGCTGGTACTTGATCACCGGCGGCTTTGGTGGGCTGGGATTAAGGCTGGCGCGATGGATGGTGGAGCGGGGCGCGCGGTGGTTGGTTCTGGCTGGCCGCACAGGACTACCGGACCGCGCCGCCCGGGAGCTTTTGCAGCCCTCCGATGAGGCCTACGCGGCCGTCGCCGCGGTGCGGGAGATGGAGCGGTCGGGTGCGACAGTATGGACGGAGCGGGTGGACGTCGCCGACCGCGCGGCAATGGCTTCGTTGCTGGAGCGGATCCGCTCCGCGGGCGGCCCCTTGCGGGGCGTTGTGCACTGTGCCACCCGGTTCGAGTTCGTTTCGCTGCGGGAAATGACCGCCGAAGCGCTGCATCAGATGCTGCGGCCGAAACTTCACGGGGCGTGGAACCTTCACCAGCTCACCAGGGACTCGGAACTCGATTTTTTCGTGCTGTACTCCTCTGCCACCGCGCTGCTCGGCGCCAAGTACGGGGCCCACTACGCCGCCGCCAACCACTTTCTCGACGCGCTAGCCCATTACAGGCAGGCGGCCGGACTGCCAGCGCTCAGCATCAATTGGGGCGAGTGGGAGTTGACCCGGGGAATCACCGCCGGGGAGCGGGAGTACGTGGAGCGGTCAGGGATCGCGCCCATGGAATCCGCGCGCGCCTTGGAAGCCATGGCGCGGCTTCTTGGCGTTAAGGAAGTGCAGAAGATCGTGGCGCGCATCGACCGTGCCGTGCTCAAGGACGCATTTGAGATTCGGGGCAGCAGGCCCCTGCTCACCGGCTTGGCGGTCAACGAGCGCCCTGCCGGCTCCGCCGAAGGCGCCGGCCGGATCCGCGAGAGGCTGGCACAGGCATTGCCACAGGAGCAACGCGGGCTCATCGAAAGCTGCGTCGCCGCCGAGGTGAGCCGCGTGCTCGGGCGGGAATCCGCCGCGCAGATCGACCCCTTGACCGGCTTGTTCGATCTGGGGCTGGACTCGTTGATGGCGGTTCAATTGCGCGGCCGGCTGGAAGCCGCGGCCGGGCGCTCGCTTCCCAGAACGCTGACCTTCGATTACCCCAATGTGGCGGCGCTGAGCGAGTTCCTGGCAAGCGAACTCTTGGGGTGCGCGCCCGCGCCGGCATCCCATGGGCCCGCAGCCGATTCGGCCGAAGTGGAGACGCTTTCCGATCGCGAGGCGCGCCAGCTGCTTGTCGAGGAACTGAGTGCCCTGCCAGCGGAATTCGGGAGCAGCATGTGAATCGTAACAACGAAGCAGCCCCGCTTTCACCCGAGCGGCAAGCGCTTCTGGCGTTACGCAAAATGCGCGCCAGGCTCGAAGAGTTCGAGCGCCGGCGCTCGGAACCGCTTGCCGTCGTGGGGATCGGCTGCCGGCTGCCCGGCGGCGTGGCAAACACGGAGGAATACTGGAACCTGCTGAGCGCTGGGGTGCATGCCATCACGACCGTGCCGGCGAGCCGCTGGACAGCGGACGACTACTACGATGCGGATGCCGCGGCCCCCGGGAAGACGTACACCTGCAACGGCGGCTTCCTCGACGGGATCGACCAGTTTGACACGCAGTTCTTTGGGGTCTGCGCGCGGGAAGCCTCGCGCATGGACCCACAGCAGCGGCTATTCTTGGAGGTCGCCTGGGAGGCCCTGGAGGATGCGGGGATCCCTCCAAAGAGTCTGCGGGGCAGCCGGTCTGGTGTATTCGTCGGGGTTACCGCCACCGACTATCTCCAGCTTCACACCCGCATGTGCGGCGATGAGGATGTAGATGCGTACCTCATCCCCAACAACACGCTAAACGTGATCCCGGGACGGCTTTCCTACTTCCTGGGGCTGCAGGGCCCGAGCCTTGCGGTAGACACGGCGTGCTCGTCGTCGCTGGTGGCGGTGGACCGGGCCTGCCGTAGCCTGCGCGAGCGGGAAAGCGATTTGGCGATCGCCGGCGGCGTGCATTTGAATATCACGCCGACTTCGTATATCTGCATGTCGAAATGGGGCATGTTGGCGCGCGATGGGCGCTGTAAGGCATTCGACGCGGCGGCGGATGGATTCGTGCGAGGGGAAGGGTGCGGGGTGGTGGTGCTGAAGCGGCTATCAGACGCGGTGGCGCAGGGAGACCGG